>ENA-OPCN01000006-OPCN01000006.1-human-gut-metagenome-genome-assembly--contig:-NODE-6-length-194991-cov-3.584110_pt1 | contig 194991 bp, 169 predicted proteins | sample MGYA00241567_ERZ501485 | MGnify/ENA primary metagenome ERZ501485 (study PRJEB25962, sample SAMEA2042579) | human gut metagenome | biome: human gut; feature: human-associated habitat; material: faeces...
TTTACTTTTCTTGAAATATCTTAAATGATATGTATGCTAAAGATTTATCTAGAAAAGTTAAATCTGCGAAAAGACAAAGAGCATTAAATGGACTATTTATATCTGCTCAAACACCTTATGGGTATATAAAAGATCCTACAAATAAAAATCATTTAATAGTAGATGAAGATGTAAGACATGTAATTGAATTAATATTTAATATGTGTGTTAATGGAAAAGGAGCGCCTACTATTGCAAAATTTTTAGAAGAAAAAGGAATACTAAATCCTGCAGCTTATAAAACATTAAAAGGTTCAACTAGATTTGCAAAACTTCAAGGAACTAACCATTATAAATGGAAAGCAGTGACTGTAAGAAAGATATTAACTGATATGGTTTACTGTGGACACATGGAAAATGGTAAATATAAAGTTGAAAACTACAAAACTAAAAGAAGAGTTAAAGTTCCTGATAGTGAACATATTGTAGTTAAAAACACTCATGAAGCTATTATTAGTGAAGAAACATTTGAAACAGTACAAACTGTTTTAAGTGCAAGACATTATCCAGCACATCATGAACATGAAAACTTATTTAAATCAATCTTATTTTGTGAATGTGGTAAAAGAATGGCTATTGCTCATAAAGTAAGAAATAATAAAAAAGACACATTTTATAAATGTGCAAATCATGAGAATAACCCTCATGAATGCCCTAGATCAAATATTATTCAATATGATTTCTTGAAAAGAGTTATTGAAAAAGAAATATTTGATTTAATGAATAAGCTTAAACATAATGAAAAAGCATTTGAAACATTTGTTAGTAAACTAAAGAAAGAAGAATCTAAAGATAAATCTTCTGAAATTAAGAAAACAGAATCTAGAATTAATGCTTTAATTAAGATAGCTTCTAAATTATATGAAGATTATGCAAGTGATTTAATTAATGAAAGAACATATAAAGAATTGTTGCTTAGAAATAAACAAGAACAAGATTTATTAGAACAAAAGTTACAATCATTAAGAAATGTGCAAGAAAATATAACTTATAAATTAATGAGATTAGACCAATTAAAGCATGAATTCAATAGATTCTTAGATAATGTAGAATTATCATCTGATATGGTTAATTCCTTAATAGAACGTATAGAATTAAGCTATTATACAAAAACAGAAGATGGTAAGAAACACAGACGAATAATCATTAAATACAAATTTATTGATGATTCATTGTAATTATTATAAAATATAGGTGACCTAGATGTTTAATACTTAGGACACCATAGAATATGACGTCGAAACTCAGCTTTTTTGGGTATCCTCACGTTACTATTCGCCTAAACTTTGTCGTTGGATTTCGCCAGATTCAATTGAATATTTAGATCCTGAATCTATTAACGGGTTGAATTTATATTGCTATTGTTACAATAACCCGATTTCTTATTCCGATCCATCAGGTAATCTTCCACAATGGGCTGAATGGTTGATTGGCGGAGCGTTGGTTGTAGGAGCGATTGCTTTAACGATTGCTACTGCAGGAGTTGGAGGAGCTTTAGCGACCGCTTTAGGAGGAAGTTTACTAGCTACTATTGGAAGTGGAGTAGTAGTTGGGGCAGCGGTCGGTGCTGTTAGTGGAATGATGATTAATGCTGGAACGCAATTAATAACAAATGGTACCGAAAACTTCTCTTGGAGTGAATTCGGTAAAAGTGCGTGGACTGGTGCTATTGCTGGTGGAATTGCAGGAGGAGTATTTGCTGGTATTCAATATGGATTATCTGCAGGAAAAATTGCAAATAGTGTATCAGGATTAAGTAAAGCACAAACTAGATTAAATAATGTATTTAAACAATTAGGAAATGTTAAAAATTTAGCTAATGCTCCTTTTAGTGGAGCAAACATTGCTAGGACTGTGGGACAAGTTGCGGGTAACTATAATGCCGCATATTCCGCATATATTTTGGCAAAAGGAACTAATGCTATTGTAAAGGTTGGCATAGGAGTAGCATATTTCTTACTTGAAAATTTAACTAGTGATTTAATTGGATTGGCTTTTTAGAAAGGAATTATGGTAAAATGGAAATAGAATTTAAAAAAGCAATATTTACTTCGAACCAAATAATAATTAAAAAGAAAAAACAAAATATTGTTATTCCATTAGCTAAAGTGGATAAACTTCTTTATGCAAAATTTTCTATTAAAAACTATTTATCTTTAGGGTTTGGAGATTGGAGAACTACGGGAGCATTATATATTTATTTGAATGAAAAAATTAATAATAAAAATATGTATTGTTTCTTTATTAAATATGATAATCTTGTACAAATTCCAGAGAATATTTATAAAAAAATTAAATTTTACGTTCCAGGAGAACCATGGTAAAAAATATTAAATAATAATTAACACAGACTTGCAGGAGTGTAACTGTCTCAACAGATAGTTACACTCTTTTTTCTAAAAAAAAGATAACCCTAATCAAAGGATTATCTAAATTTCTAAATACTATTTTAATGAGTTTATTTTTTCTTCAATAGTTTTTTCTGCTTTCTTTATCCAATATTTTTCCTCTTCATTTTCTAAACCAATATTATAATATGAAGCTAATATTGATAGAGTTAGGTTCGGATTTATTGATAATAATTTTGCCTTGTTTCTAACATATAGTTCGCTTATAATTTTTAATCTTGCTTGTCTACTACCTAAATGAATTTGACTATGACAATTAGGGCATAGAGGAACAATATTGTTTGGAATATCTAAATTAATGGAACTATCAAAATAATATTCTTGTTGCCTATTCATAGGAACAATGTGATGTCCTTCTACATAATTGTCTAATTCAACAGATTCAAAGTAGAAGTGTTTTGAATCGTTACAATCACATAAATAATTTGCTTTAGCAAGAACGCTATCTCTAATCTTTTTGTTGGTTTTGAATCTTTTTCTACCAGTACTATCAATCCCTCTTTCGGGTTTACGATGAATATCATTAATATCTTCTAAGTCATCGTCGCTTTCAATAATATCATTATCGATAGGACCAGTTATAACTCCTTGTTTAATTAAATTATCATTTGCAAATTCAATAAATTTGTTTAAATTATTAAATTGGTTGTCTAATCTTGTTAGTCTACTTGTTATTCTTGAAATATCATATTTAAAATCATTTCCACCAGCAAATATGGCTGTTAAATATCTAAAACAAAATGATTTAATAAATTGACCTTCTAGTTGAACCAAATCACAATTCCCGTATAATGTGTTCTTTTCTAAACTTAAATATTTAATTTGAGAATTTGCTTGTGATTTCTTTTGTAAAAAATCAGACATTTCCATGTACTCTGTTAAAGTGTTAAACTTCGTATCAGTAGAAAGATTCGTAATAGAGAAAAAGGGAATAACATCAAAGTTTAGTGTGTTTAAACTATTAACATCCATTTGCATTTTATTGTAATCAATGTCAACTTTGTTAGTTGAATTAATTTTAGAAGTCAATAATGCTATTTTTTTATATTTTTCATCTAGTAAAAATGTTATATTTTCTTCCATTTGTGAGCAAATAGTTGGCATAAGACTTTGTTCAATAATTACATCTCCTAGTTTAGAATCAATAGGTGTAAAGAAAACAATTATTTTTTCATAATGAAGAGTATCTCCCTCAACAAAACCACTATATTGGTAAAGTCCCTTTTTTATCTTCTGGAGTTAAAGCGAATCTGTATGCTTCAATTTCTAAGAAAGCAAATTCTTCATTTAACTTTTCAATAACTTTTGTGAAGAACTCATGCGCCGAAGAAACCCCTAAAGAATTAAGAATTTCAAGATTTTTCTCTTTGTTTAATGCTTTATAAAATGATTCTTGAATTACTAGTATTTGAGACATTATTCATCCCTCCAATCATAGTTAGTGATTATTACTTCATCTCTAGTGTTTTTTGCACCTACATTATCGATGTTCACAACATTAAATTTATGCGTTTTAACCCATTCAGCTAAAATATAGTTTGTATTTTCATTATGATAAATGACATTAGATAAAATAAATTTAAATCCGTTTTCATGTAAGAACGTGATATATTCCAAAAGTTTTGTTTCTTCATCAGCGTTCCATCCTACAAAACCACGTTTGCCATCATTATACGTTGCATTGGTTATAAAATAAGGTGGATTGAAGTAGAATACAGAATCTTTATCTAAATTAGAAATATCAATATCTTTATACGATAAATTAAATAATTTATAATTATTTGAACGTGGGATAAATTTTTGTATTCTTTCAGTTAGAGTAGTGTTATAAGAACAATTACCAACTGGTGAATTAAATTCTAATTTTCCATTAAACCTCATTTGATTTTGAAAACAATACATATGAAGTACAAACAATTTATAAATATCTTTTGTATTATTGTAATCGTTTCTTAATAGTATATAATTTTCTTTATTAGATTTTTCAAGTTTAAAATCATTAATAATAGTTTCAACTTTATTGATGATATAACAGCTATCTTCATTTAATAATGTTTTAATTATATTGAAGGTGTGAGGTAAAAACTCGTTATAAATTACTTTTTCCGCAACTACATTAACACCAACATTAAAAGCTCCACCCATAATATCTATGAAAGTAGAAATATGTTTTGGAAGAACTTTTGTAATTTCATTTAAAATAGAGTATTTACTGCCTGTATAATTTAAAGGTGATTTTATTATTTCTAAATTCTTTTTGAAATAAAGTATAATTTCTTTTAAATCATCGCCTTTTTGACTAGATCTAATATTTTTATATTCTCTAAATGGAAATTCATATACTTTTACTTCGTTATTTATTGCAAATTTTTTAGCTAATTCTACTAATTCATCAACTGCTACTAAACCTTGAGTACTATAACTTACAAGTATATGATTAAAATTTGCTTGTCTAAATAAATCTTCAAAATTGATTAATGCCTGTTTCTTTTTTGTGTATTTTGATTTCTTTGTAATTTCTTTTCTTCTACCAGTTATACCACCAATAGTAGGATAATCGTATTTAGAAATACTTTCTAATACATGGTAAGCAGAGTTATAATCAGTTACTGTATATGGAGGATCGATATATAGAACATCGCCATTAATCTTTCTTAATAATTCATTGCTATCTTTATTGTATATTGTATTGTTAAATATTTTGTTAGTTTTTCTAATATTAATTGGTTGCAATTCAAATTCTTTTAAAGCTCGATTATCCCAATTTTTTAAGTATGCTTCATATGTACCTGTAGTATTAGAAACTCCCATAACACTTTCTATCAATGAAGCAATTAAGAAATTTCTTTCTTTTAAATCTATGATAAAATCCTTATATAATTTTTCGATTTCAATTCTGATGCCATCAATTTTAGTTGCATTCTTTTCTGTGAAGAATTGACGATTGCCTTTTGGAGAATAGTTATTAGTAATAAAGAATTGTGAATCAGAAATATAAATTTTATTATTGAAGTAGGTAAAAGGATCAACACCATATTTTTTAATAAAGTCCTTAAATGATGGAATATCTTTATTTTCTAATTTTGCTTTATTTACAATACTTAATGAGTGTAAATAATCATTTGAAATGATTTGAAATCTTTCCTTAAAATAATCTCCAACAGAACCAGAACCTGCAAATAAATCGCAAAAAACACCTTCAGTAATGTTGTTATCTAATATTACTGAATTAATATTTTCTAACATTCTCGTTTTATTTCCTAAGTAACGCATAGAAACTCCATTTCTACTAGACCAAATAAATGTACTTCTATGTTGTAGAAATGTACTGCTATTAATGTAATAGGTGTCTTTAAATGTTTATAAAAAGCCCAATATTATATCGTTTTTGTACCTCATATAAATTGCTTTTTTCTCAAAAAAATGATAAAATAATACCATCAAATATAATTAGACCACCTATTACATTAATAGGCGGTCTTTTTTTCATAAGCACATATAACTAATATATAATTAAAAACACCTTATAAACTATTGCGGTTAATTAAGGTGTTTTTTAACTTTTCATATAAAAAAATAAATTTTTTTCTTTTTGACCCCCTCAAAACGATGTTGAAATCTCCATTACTATTGAAGGGACATAAAATTTTCTTGATAAATTTTTGTAAACAGGTCCATAAAAGCACTTATAACTTTCCAGTACCATTATAAGGTGTAAAATATAAAGAAATTTTTTCAAACGGGTACACAAAAGCATATGTAAGTTTCCAGTACTATTAGAGGATTATAAAAAAATTTAAGAAATTTTAAATTTGACCCCGACACTTTGGACTCTTAAAGTCCAGTACTATTGAAGAACAAAAGAAAGGAGATGAAAAAATGAAGTTAAAAGAATTATTAGAATTATGGTTAGAAAGGTCCATAAAACACACCATTAAAATTAGAACTTATAATCGATACAAAAGTATTTGTGAATTACATTTAATAAAAGATTTGGGTGGGTATGAATTAGATGAATTAAAACCAAATGTATTGCAAGATTTCTTATTAAAAAAGATTGATAACAAATATTCTACTAACACAATAAAAGGAATTGTGTCTGTATTAAAACAAGCGTTAAGACTTGCTATCACTTTAGAATTTGTAGATAAGGAATATTGTTCTAATTTGAAAATGCCTAGTAGTGAAGAAAAAGAAATATCAGTGTTTACTAAGAAAGAACAACTAGTTATAGAATCATTTTGTTTGAATCATAAGAAAAGAAATTATATTGGTATAGTTATTTGTTTATACACTGGAATTAGACTTGGAGAATTACTTGCGTTAACTTGGGATGATATTGATTTTAATTCTAATTTATTAACGATTAATAAAACATCATATTCAGCTAAAGTGGATGGCAAAACACAAATAATAGTAGATAAACCTAAAACTAAGAAATCAAATCGTGTAATACCTATACCTAATCAGCTTGTTAAGTTATTGAAGATAATAAAAAAAGAAAGTAATTCAAAGTATGTTATTACAACTAGGAATTCAGGAATGGTTGGTAATAGATCATATCAAAGAACATTCAAATTCATTTTAAAGAAAGTAAATGTTCCATATAGAAACTTTCATTCTTTAAGGCACACATTTGCAACTAATGCAATCGAACTTGGAATGGATGTTAAAACACTAGCAGAAATTCTTGGTCATACAAACGCAATGATTACTTTAAATAGGTATTCACATTCATTGCTAAATTACAAAATTGAAATGATGAATAAGCTAGGTAGAAACTTAAATTTAAGTATTAAAAATACATAAAATATATAATTTTTGTAAACAGGATAAGGCGTGCTTCACTTTGCATCACTTGTCTCACGCCTAGGTGTTGTAACTGGGATACCCAGCTTACAAAATAAATAAACAAATAGATGGATGTAAACATAAACTTATGGTATCATCATGATGCAAGTTTGTGAAGGAATTGGAGGTTAATTTGAAAGATAATAAAATTTACAACACAGCTTTATATTGTAGATTGTCTCTTGATGATGGGAATGTAGGTGATTCAGGTTCAATTCAAACGCAAAAGATTATTTTAGAAGAATATGCGAAAAGTCATGGCTTTAAGATATATGACATTTATGTAGATGATGGTTATTCAGGATTAAACTTTAATAGACCAGGATTTCAACGAATGATTCAAGATGTACAAAATAAAAAGATAAATCTTGTTATTACAAAAGATTTATCTAGACTTGGAAGAGATTATATTATGACTGGTTATTGTACTGAAAATTATTTTAAAGATAACAGAGTTAGATATATTGCAATTAATGATGGAATCGATACTATTAATGATAACAACGATATCGCACCATTTAAAAACATCTTAAATGATATGTATGCAAAAGACTTATCTAGAAAAGTAAAAGCCGCTAAAAGAAGTAGAAATCAAAAAGGATTATATACTGCTGCACAAGTTCCTTATGGATATAAAAAAGATCCACTTGATAATAATCATCTAATTGTAGATGAAGAAGTAAGACCTATTATTAAACTTATCTATAAATTAGCATTACAAGGTTATGGTTGCCCTAAAATTGCAAGAATATTAACTGAAAAAGGTATTTATACTCCTGGTTATTATAAACGTATTAAAGGCGATGTTAGGTTTGCTAGCTTTAAGAATAAAGGTTGGACTTATGTAACGATAAGAAAGATTTTAGGAGATGTAGTTTATTTAGGACATATTGAATCTAATAAATATGAAGTAATAAACTATAAAACAAAGAAATGCGTTCCTGTACCTAAAGAAAGACATTTAATAGTTAAGGATACTCATGAAGCAATTATATCTCAAAGTGATTTTGATTCAGTTCAATCCATGATAGCAGCTCGTACTCATCCTTGGATACATACACATGAAAACTTATTTAAAGGAATTATTTATTGTGCTCATTGTGGTAATAGAATGGCTCTAGTTTATCAAAAAAGAAAATATGGTACAGTAAGTCATACATATAAATGTACTACTTATATGAGAAATAAAGATTATTGTCCTAGACCTAACACATTACTTCATAGACAAATTAAATCAATCGTGGAACAAGAATTAAGATATTTAATGAGTAATATCAGTAGAGAAGATTTTTTAACTAAACTAATTGAAAGAAAAAAGAAAGACTCATCAAGTGTTGATATTGAATCTAAAATAAGCAAGTTAGAAGCAAGAAAAGATAAACTATATCAACTTACTAAGAAAGTATATGATGATGCATTAAATGAAATAATTGATAGTGAAACTTCATCTAAAATGATTAAAGAATATCAAGAAGAACAAAAGAAAATAACAAGTGAAATAGAAACACTTAAAAATCTTAAACAAGAAGAAGAGTCGAGAGTAGTGAATTACAAATTATTAAAAGAAAAAGTAAATGAATTTTTAGAGTTTAAAGAACTTAATTCACTAATAGTTCATTCGTTAATATCTAGGATAGAAGTTGGATATAGAGATAATCCAAGAACTATCAAAATATATTACAAGTTCATCGATGATTCTATATCAAATTAATATGGATTTAAGGTGACTTGTGGTATAATATTAGGTGTAATAGTAAAGAGGAGATTGGAGTTGCAATAAGATAGTCCAGTCGAAACAAATCTCTTTCTTATAACCTCTCGCTATTATAGTCCTGAGCTTGGAAGATTTATTCAACCAGCAGATGTATCTAGTTTGAATCCATCAAGTATTAATGGTTTAAATCTATATGCTTATGCAAATAACAATCCAATTAGTATTTCATATGGTAGTTCTAATGTTAGTAGAACATCAAGTGGTGGAATGTTTGGAACATTAACTTTAGGTGAGAAATTCACTCAAAGTAATAATGATTTTGGTGGGGATTTTACAAAAGATTGGATTAATTTAAAACCAGTACCTTCTTGGGTTGAAACAGCTATTGATGTTGCAGATATTGGTTTCTCGGCTAGCATAGTAGGCTTAACCGCTTGGTATACTCTTAAATATCCTGGTGTTGCTGATTTAATGAAATTAGATGGCATCGCTAGCATACCTGGAAAATATGCAGATTTTGTTGAAGGTTTAGGATATGCTTTTGTATTTGTTGAAACTGGAATAGATGTATATAATAATTGGCAACAAGGTCAATCTGCAGGTTATATTATCGCAAGTGGAGCGTATACATTAGGTACAGGATTGGCTATAACATGGGGATCTGCAAAATTGGGGGCATACATAGGAACTACAATTGGTGGTCCTGTTGGATTTGTTGTAGGAGGTGTAGCAGGTATTCTCATTGGACTTGGGCTTGAATGGGTGTCAGATGAAATTAAGGAGTGGATTTTTTAGATGAAAAAATATAGACCAATTAAACTATGGATTATCTTATTAATTTTAATTGCTGTCGGTGTATTGCTTGGTGGCTTTTTGATGGAGGGATGGAAACGAGTTTTGATGCTTGTTTGTACAGGTGTTATTTTAATTGTTTTTCTTCTATGTACAACTTATTATATTCAATTCCAAACAGACAGACTTGTAATTAGACATGGATTATCTTCGTTTAATAAAGCTTATAGATCAAATATGAAAACAAGACACATTTTGTATAGCAATATTAAAAATCTATCGATAAATCACTCTAATAAATATGTTATTATTAATTTAAAAGATAGTAATAATATTATGTTTTCTTTTAATGGCTATTTTAAGGTAGAACAAATTGTTAGTGAATTTAAAAAAATTAATAATGAAATTAATGAATAATAAAACATAGAATTTAGACACTAACCACTTTATTGGGTAAACCCAATAAGGTGGTTTTTTTAATATGTAATCTAGGTATCCTAGTTACTTAATTTGACGTGTGAAGCAAAGTGAAGCACGGCTTATCCCGTTTCCGATTTTTAATAAAATTTTAACTTTTTTATATTTTGACCCTCTCATTTCAATAGGTAAATGTCCGTTACTATTGAAGGAGGGATTTTATGAATAAAGAAAAAGTTATAGAAATTAAGATTGATAATGTTATTTATATTGTGTCTGAAGAAAATAAAGATGAAAATTATTTAAAAGAAGTGATTAAAAAATTACTCGTAGAAAAGTTGAAAGATGTGCAAAAAAATGAATTATATGATAAAATATAGATGTCAAATTCTATGTTTTATTTTACAGGAGGTAAAATGAAACAAAAAGAATTATATAAGACAGCAATTTATTGTCGTTTATCATTAGATGATGGAAGTGAAGGTGATTCATCAAGTATTCATACACAAAAGATGTTATTAGAAAAATATTGTAAAGATAATGGATATGAAATATATGATTATTATATTGATGATGGGTATTCAGGACTTAACTATAATCGACCTAATTTTCAAAGATTATTACAAGATATTGAAAATGGAAAAATAGATTTAGTAATAACTAAAGATTTATCAAGACTTGGTAGAGATTATATTATGACTGGTTATTATACTGAAATATACTTTAATGAAAAAGGTGTTAGATATATTGCAGTAAATGATAATATAGACACAATTAATGATAATAATGATAAAGTGAACATCGTTCACTTTTACCATTTAAAAACATCTTAAATGATATGTATGCCAAAGATATTTCAAGAAAAGTAAAAAGTGCTAAAAGGTTAAGAATGCATAAAGGATATTATATATCTTGTCAACCACCATATGGTTATAAGGTAAATCCTAAAGATCCTAATCAATTAGTTATAGATGAAGAAGTTGTTGATATAGTTAGATTAATTTTTAGATTAGCTTTAGCTAATAATGGTGTAGTTAAAATAGTTCAAGAACTAAATAAAAGAGGAATTGATACACCAAGTATTTATAAAGCTAAAAATGGAGATAAAAGATGTTTAACATCTATTGAACAACGAAAAATAAAATTTACTTATGATGAAATTAATAAATGGAATACAAATACAGTTGGTAAAATCTTAAGGGATATAGTTTATATAGGTGATATGGAAAATCATAAATATGAAGTTAAAAACTATAAGGCCAAGAAAAGAACAAGAGTACCAAAAGAAGAACATATTATAGTTAGAAACACACATAAAGCAATAATATCTAGGAATGACTTTAATAAAGTTCAAGATTTAATTAAAGGAAGACAAAGACCTAGTAAATATGATTTTCCAAACATATTTAAAGGAATACTTAGATGTTCTAATTGTGGAAGAAAATTAACTATAGGATATCATTTGAGAAAATCCGGAAGAAGAGCTTATTCATATCAATGTTATGATAGATATTTAAAACATCCAATAGATAAAGAAGCTAATAGTATTAGATATGAAGTAATCTACAAAATAGTAGATGAAAGAATAAAAGAATTATTTAAAAATATAAATGTGTATGGAGAAGAATTTCTACTTAGTGTAATTAATAGTGTAGAAATAACTGATGGATTAACTGAACTAAAAAATCAAAAAGATAAGATTAATCAAAGATTAAATGTATTATCTAATTTAGTTAGCAAAGTATTTGAAGATTATGCATCTAACTTAATGAGTTTTGAAAACTATCAATATTTATTAACTAAATATCAAGATGAACAAAAATCACTTAATCTTAAATTAAAAGATATTGATTATAAATTGACTGAAAATTTAGACAAGCCACTAGAAAAAGTAAAGAAATTTATGGAAGTGGCAAAAAAATATTTAAATTATGAAGAATTAACTAAAGAATGAATTAGTAATCTTATTGATCAAATTATAGTAAGCCCACCTAAAATAGTAGATGGTAAACAAACAAGAGATATTAAGATTATTTATAGATTTCTAAATTAATTCTAAAGTGGTTATATAAAAGAGTGACGTCGAGCATTTATTGTTATATCCCATGATCGATATTTTTTAGACAAAGTTGTTGATCATTGTTTTATTTATCAAGATGGTAATATAAAGGAATACACAAATTGTATTAGTGAGTATATTAAAGAAGCAACTTTAGTAGAAAAGAAAAGTCAAAAACCTAAAGAACATATAGCAAAATAAATTCCTCGATTTACCTCTTCTGAAAAAAAGAATTTGATCAAATTGAAGATAAAATTATGGCTTTAGAAAGTCAAATAGAAAGTTTAAATGAACAAATGTTTTCTTCAGGAAGTGATTATGTCAAACTGCTTCATCTTGAAAAAGAAATACAAGATAAGAAGAATCTATTAGACTGTATGTATGAAAGATATGAATATTTAAATAATATAAATGAACAAATTGAAAAATACAAAAAGGAGAAATATCATGAATAAAAAAGAAATACTTACGAAAAAATTGGCAAGTCTTGCGGTAAGAGTGGGGGCAAACGTGCAAAAAGATCAAATTGTGGTCATTACATCTGATTTGCACGCTGCTCCACTTGTTAAGTTTATTCAAAAAGAAGCCTATCTTGCAGGAGCCAAAAAAGTCTATGTTGAATGGAATGATGATGAATTAACTAGAAATTATTATACTTACGCAAGTGATGAAACACTTCAAGAAATTCCTGAATGGAATCTTTCTAAGATGAGATATTTTGTTGATCAGCATGCCTGTCGCATTGTAATTGATTCTAAAAATCCTCATGCTATGAAAGGTGTTGATGTCAATAAGATGATGATGGCCAATCGAGCTATTGGTCCTAAAACAACCTTTTTCCAAAATCATTATAGTTCAAGTAAATCTCAGTGGACAATTGTTGCATATCCTAATGATGAATGGGCTCAAACGGTTTTTCCTAATTTGACGGTAGATGAGGCTTGGGATAAATTATTTGATGCGATTATGTATACATCAAGAATTTCTCTTGATCATGATGAAAAAGAAGAGTGGAAAAATCATACTAAAGATTTAGAAAATCATAGTAAAAAAATGAATGCGTATAATTTTAAAACACTTCATTTTGAAAATAGTTTAGGTACGAATTTAGACATTGAATTGGTTCAGTCGCATATTTGGGCTGGTGGTGGCGAAATGGGAGGCAATGGAGTGTATTTTGTGCCCAATATTCCTACTGAAGAAATTTTTACAATGCCTCATAAAGATAAGGTAAACGGTAAGGTGGTAAGTACGAAACCGTTAAATTATCAAGGAACTCTAATTAAGGATTTCTATTTTATTTTTAAAGATGGTAAGGTTGTAGATTTTGATGCTAAAGAAGGATATGAAGCATTAAAAAGTTTGCTTGACCTTGATGAAGGGTCATCACGTCTTGGCGAGGTGGCTTTGATATCATATGATTCCCCTATTTCTAATTTAAATATTTTATTTAATAATACTTTATTTGATGAAAATGCTTCTTGTCATTTAGCATTAGGAAATGCTTACGCAATGAATGTAGTAAATGGTACAACAATGAAAGAAGAAGAATTAGTCAAACTAGGATATAACGTATCACTCACCCACGTAGATTTTATGTTTGGTAGCAATGATATGAAAATTACGGGATATACCCATGATGGTAAAGAAATACCAATTTTTGTGAAGGGAAATTTTGTTTTTTAATGAAAGAATTAATAGAGTTTTTGAATCAATCTTATACATGTTATCATGCAATAAAAAATATAGAAACCAAATTACAAAAAAATGGTTTTATTAAATTAATGGAAAAAGATGAGTGGCAATTAGAAAAAGGTCATCAGTATTATATAATTAGAAATTCTTCAAGCATTGTCGCTTTTAAAATTCCACAACAACTAGAAACTGTAGGTTTTCATATTGTGGCCAGTCATAGTGACTTTCCATCTTATAAATTAAAGCCACATCCAACAATAAAAGATATCAAAAATAAGTATACAAAACTAAACACGGAAGGTTATGGTGGTATGATTGCTTATAGTTGGTTTGATAGACCTTTGGGGATTGCGGGAAGAATATTTGTTGAAAGTGAAAATAAAATTAAAGAAATATTGGTGAATTTAGATGAAACCATTGTGATTCCTAGTTTGGCAATTCATTTCAATCGAACACAAGAGAATAACTTTAACCCTCAAATTGATATGTTGCCACTTCTTGGTAGTAGTGATCAATCATTTGAAGAGGTGCTATTAAAGTATACAAAGCAAAACAATATTTTATCAACAGATTTATTCTTATATAATAAGGAAGAGGCACAAATAGTAGGAAGTAAGAAGGAATATCTTTTTTCATCAAGATTAGATGATTTAGAATGTGCATATATTTGTGTGGATAGTTTAATTAAAGCAAAGAATCAAAATATAGCAGTTTGTGCGGTTTTAAATAATGAAGAGGTTGGAAGCGTTGCCGCTAACGCAGCGGATTCTTCTTTTGTACAAGATGTTCTTGAACGGATTGCGAGTAGTTTTCAGTTAGATTTTAAAATATTACTTGCTAATTCTCTGTTGGTATCGGCTGATAATGCCCATGCAGTGCATCCTAATCATCCTGAAAAAAGTGATCTGACAAATATGGTGTATATGAATGAGGGCATTGTTATCAAACATCAAGCAGGATTAAAATATACAACGGATGGGTTAAGTGAGGCTATTTTTAAAAAAATGTGTAAAGATTTGGGGATTTTGTATCAGGATTATACCAATCGTAGTGATCAAAGGGGTGGGAGTACATTAGGTGCTATTTTACAATCACACATCAGTATCCCAAGTATTGATATTGGTCTAGCCCAACTAGCCATGCATTCGACAGTTGAATTAGCAGGTGTAAAAGATATAGAATATATGTTAAGAGCTTTGATAAAGTATTATGAGTCAAAAGTAATGATTAATGAGGATGAAATAGTTCTTAATTAATCCGTGTTACTTTTTGATAATTTCCTATAAAAAAGTGTGTAGAACTCTTACACACTTTTGTTTTTTAATTATTCAAATATAATAAAATGGAGAAAATGGAAGCAACTATCCCCCATAATACATAGGGTAAAAGAAGAAAAGATGTTTTTTTAGAAAGAAGTAAAGATTCAATTGTTGTAAGTGTAATGGTAAGAAAACTAAGAAGTGTGGTTACATAGCCTAAAAATAAACTTTGTTTAATAAAGAAAAAGTATGGAAAGGTAAAACTAATAACATAATTGATGACAAGAAAAATGATAACTCTAGTAAAATCTTTTTTATTATAATCTTTTCTTTTATCAAAAATACAAACAACAAAAATTCCCATTAAAACATAAATAATACTCCAAACAATAGGAAAAACAATACTAGGTAGTTTAGGACCTTCTAAACTATTGTAAAATTCTAAATCACTTTTGAAAAGGAAAGAAGGTAAAAAATATAAAAAAACTACCAAAACAAATAATAAAATTCTTTTAAACCATTTCATAAAACAAGTACCTCTTAGTATGATTATATGTAAAAAATTTTATTTTATGAAAATATTTAGAAATTTAACTAAAATTCCCATAAAAACGTTTGCATTCATCTTTAATATTCTTAAAAATTATGCTATAATACATATAATACTATATGAAAAGAAGGAGAAGTTATGAATAAAACGACAAAAAAATTAATTTTATTTCTGTTGGTTTTCAATTTTGTATTTGCTTTACTGGGGATGAAAGTAAATGATGTCAAAGCCGAAGGTCTTGAAGTAATAAAAACACATACAGGAAGTGATCTTACATACCGAGGCTCGAGTGAAAAAGTATATAAACTTTCAGAATATAATTATCCTACTAATCAATTAAGAGCAGTTTGGGTAACGGTGTTTGCGGGCGACATTTCAAGATATACAAGTGAAACCCAGTTTAAACAAATGATGAACAATGTTTTAGATGATATGGATAAAATGGGTATGAATGCCATCGTTTTTCACGTGCGTACGCATAATAATGCTTTATATCAATCCTCATTAAATCCGCTTGCTAGTTGGTGGAGTGGAGTTGATTTTGATGTTTTTGATCCTCTTGAGTGGTTAATTGATGAGTGTCACCAAAGAGGAATTGAATTTCATGCTTGGTTAAACCCTTACCGAATTTCGGCAGATGGTTCTAACTCGCAATATGCGGCAGAAGCACTTCCAGCAGTTAATCCTGCAAATGATGAAAATAATCTAATTAAAGTTGGAAATAATGTTATTTTTGATCCGGGTATTCCCGAAGTGCGCGATTTTATTGTGGATACATGTATGGAATTAATTGAAAACTATGATGTTGATGCGATTCATTTTGATGATTATTTCTATATTGATGGTGCAGATGATACCTCAACAAGAGAGAAATACAATACGGAAAATCTTTCCATTGGTGATTTTAGAAGAAAACAAGTTGATTTATTTATTGAAGCTTTGTCTAATGAAATTCGTGCCTATAATCAAGAAAATCATAAAGCTATTCAACTTGGAATTTCACCATCAGGAATTTATAGAAATGGTGGTTATCAAAGCGCTCCAACATATGATGCAGATGGAAATTTAACAATGCCTACTTATTCAAATACATCAGGTTTTGCGCATTATGATGATTATTTGTATTCTGATACTTTAAATTGGATTAATCATGAATGGATCGATTATATTATGCCTCAATGCTATTGGGCAATTGAGCATAGTGGGGCTAGTTTTGTAGAGTTGACTAAATGGTGGAGTTGGGCTGTTCGAAATAAAAAAGTTAATTTTTATACAGGTCTTGGTATTTATATGGGAGCGGATCCTAGTACTGATGGTTCTTATAAATATTGGAAATATAACGAAAATGAAATTCAATTACAACTTTTAAATGCTGGTCAGTATCCTGAATTTGATGGTGCTTGTTTTTATAAATATTCATCACTGAAACAAACCTCTAGCAATGTTGTCAATCATGCGGTAAATTTGATTTCTAATGAGTATTGGGCTAAGAAGATTCCTGGTGCAATTAGTAAGTATTATGCCCCTCTTTTAGATGAGGTGGCTCCAACAACAATCAATTATGATGAACAAACAAATACAATTCATTTTAATGAGGTAGAAAATAGTAGGGGGTATATGATTTATAAAGTACCAAAGGGAACGATTCTTGATCAAAATGATATCAATCATATCTATCAATATATTCAAACGACAAGTATTGTGGTTGATGATTTTAATAATTATAATTACTATGTTGCCTCTGTAAATCTTGCTAATGAAACAAGTGAGGCTATCATTGTCAATGCTTCACTCGATCATAGTACCATCATTTCTTTGATTGATAATTTGCCCAATCCTATTACATATGAGGATAAAAGTATAATTGTTCATATTCGTAATTTATATGATAGTTTATCTCTTCAAGAACAACAAAAAGTTACTAATTTCAATCAATTGATAGCAGCAGAAGAAATCATTCAACAATATGAAGAAATAGAAGAACAATTACAAAGTTATATCAATACGCTAGATTTACATATTCAAACAAATAGAGTCATTCCTTTGTCTCAACATATGACTTTACAATATAAAAATATAGAAGATCGTAATCTTTATAATATTGAAACGGGAGTAAAATTAAAGAATTATTTAGCGGTCAAAGAAATACCTTTAATTATAACCCTTACAGAAAATAATCTAAGTGTTAGTAAAGAAATTTTGGTAAACATTGGTTATAGTGCTAAAAATCAAAATGCGTTATTTTACCGAAATGATCCAAGTTCAATGGGACCAGATGACGAAGGTGCATATGAAGAAGGACAAAGTGGATATATTGGTTGGTCTGGACATACTTTTGTTATTGAAAATTATATGTTATTTATTGCTTTGGGCAATTATCATGAAATTGATGATGTAACCAATATTCAATCATGCAACTGGTCATCTGTAGCAGGTGTATATGTAAATCAAACGAAGAGTAATATATCTTTTTATTTAACTGATGCTTTTGAGAGTAAATCATCTAATAATGATGGTTATATTATTGTGGCTAATAATGAAATTAAGACTTTGGTTCATGGTTTTGATACGAGTAGTGCTATTTTATTAGAGCCTAATGAGGCGATTATTATTGTACGTTATTTAGATACGCTAATTACAGGTTCACCAATGGCGCCTGTTACAAAGTTAAATGTTGGAATGAAGGCTTATATTGATGAGGAAGTTGCATTGACAGATGAACAAAAAGCGCAAAATATTATCGCTGCAATTGAAAATCTTCCTTTGGATATTACACTGGCAAATGAAACAACAATCAACGATATTAAGAATCAATATGATAGTTTAAGTGATGAGGCAAAACTGCTTGTTACCAATTATCAAAAATTAGAAGAGGCAATATATCAAATAAACCAATTAAAAACACAACTTACCAATAAAAAACAAGAGGCTATCAGTGAATTAAATGATTATTTAAATCTTGACAATTATAGTAGTGTGAATCAAAATTTGATTACTACATATATAAACACGATGATTAACCAAATCAATGATGCGCAGTCTTTCGATTCAATTGATGAACTTGTTATAGAGGCAAAGCATAAATTAGATGAATTTTTGACAATAGAAGAAGAGTTATTAGCATATAAAGAAGAAAGTATTGAGGATTTAGAAGCTACAATTGATGTATCGCTTTATTCTGAAGAAAATAAGCAAAAGATTCATACTTTGTTAGAAGAAGCAAAAAGTCTCATTTATAATGAGGCTAAAAGTAATGATGAAGTTGATAAAATTGTAGAAGAAGCATTAAAAGATATAGATAATATTTTAACAATTGAAGAAGAAGAAGCATTCCTTCAACAAGTAAAGCAAGAATATATTCAAAAAATTGATGATTTAATTGCTTCTTTCACCGATATTACTGATGCGGAAAGACAAGAATTGATAAAAGATGGTGAAAGTTTTAAAGTCCAGATTCGTAATGCTACTAAACAAAGTGATATTGCATATATTTGGACAAGAGCGCAAGATACAATCCATTTATATTTTGAAAATGTCGAAAAAGCTCGTCAACATGCTATAGATGAAATATATACCTATATTCAACAATTATCATATGGAGAAAAAGAACTCATATATATACAAACTCTTGCAGCAGAACAAGAAGAATTAGTCAATAAAATGGCTTCTATTGAAGAAATTAAAAAAGTTTCAGGTGAATTTATCACTTTAATCAATCAGCTTCATGAAGAATTGGTTGATACAAAAACTACAGTTTGCAAAGAGTTAGATTCTTTAATCAAGTCTTGGTATACAGATAGTCAAAAAGAATATCTAACTGTTATGATTGATGATGCCAAAAATCAAATCATGCTTGCGGGAAATCAAGAAGAAGTAAATATATATAAAGATAGTTGTATACAAGAGGCTACACAATATATTGAACAATTGACCAAGGCTATGGATGAGGCAAAAGAATATTTAAATTCACTCAATGCCGATAAAGCGAATATAAAACAACTGATCTATCAGTATAATCAAGCAATTGCCCAATCTAAAACAACTGAAGAAGTCCAAGCGTTAAGGGATGCTTTTGACAAAGCGTATTTAAAATTAATGATTGAAAATATCAAAGAAGATCTCAATCAGTTTGTTAGTCATTTGGATTATAATGATAAGGAAAAAGAATTAGTGAAAACTAAAAAAGAAGCCTTATTTATCAGTATTGAAAAATTAAATGATATAAAAGAAGTTGAACTAGAAGTTACTACATTCAAAAACGAAATTCAAAATCATCACCAAGCTTTGTTAGAAGCGATTACTTTGGCAACAAATACTATTCAAAATGCCAATTCATCAACAGATGAGGCAAAAGAGTATTGTGAACAAATGTTAAAAGATATTAAGAAAGCTGGTTCTTTGGCTGAAATTGAAATAATCATGGCAGACTTTGATCAAACATTAACAAATTTGAATAATAAGGCTTCAAATTGTACATGTAATGATGCTTCCTTTATCTATATTTTCCTTTCTATTCTTTTTGCAACTTCTTTAGTTATATTTAGAAAAAAACATTAAAAAATCAAAGGGACTATTGTTATAAATAGTCTCTTTTTTCTTTATGTATGTTGCTTTATTTTTATTCTTTTATACATTTTATGATATAATAACAACGATAAAAGTAAGCATTTTTGGTTATACTGATATATCACAAAAATCAAGTTATTATTTGATTGAAAGGATTTATAATGCGATTAGATAAATACTTAGTAAATTGTTATATAGGAAGTAGAAAAGAAGTAAGAGAAATTATTAAGCAAAAAAGAATTATCGTTAATGGAAAGGTAGTATCTAATAATGAGTATAATATTTTAGAAAAATATGATCAAGTGTTGTTAGATGATAAACCACTTATGTATAAAGAACATTATTATTTTTTATTAAATAAACCAGCAGGATATGTAACATCGACAACAGATGATACCAATCAGACCGTGATGATGCTTCTTGATCCGTTACCTTCAAAATTAGTTCAAAAACTGTTTCCTGTTGGTCGATTAGATAAAGATACGGAAGGTCTTCTTATCATAACAACAGATGGTAAACTGAGTCATTTTGTTACTTCTCCAACAAGCAATATTCAAAAAACCTATTATATTGAATTTGAAGGTGTCCTCAATGATAGGGCTAGCAAGATGATGAAAGAGGGGTTGGTAGATGAAAAAGGTACGCAATTTAAACCTGCCACTTTGTATAATGTGAGTGAAACTAGTTGTTATTTAACAATTAGTGAAGGCAAATACCACCAAGTAAAAAGAATGATGCATCTAGTAGGGGGAGTTGTTACTTATTTGAAAAGGATTAAGATTGCAAATATCGTATTACCAGAAGAACTCAAAATAGGATCATATATAGAAATATCACAACATGATATCTATCAACTCATTCATTTTAATTGTAAAAAGAAAGGATTTTAAAAGATGAAATATATTTTATTTGATTTAGATGGCACCTTATTACCAATGGATCAAGAGGAGTTTACGCAAAATTATTTTAAATATTTAGCCCAAACGCTTAAAAAATATGGATATGATCGTAAACAATTGATTGATGCCATTTGGCAAGGTACAGCCTCGATGATTAAAAATGATGGTTTGCAAACCAATGAAGAAGTTTTTTGGAAAACTTTTGCGAGTATTTTTGGGGATAAAGTTTATCGCGATCAAATTCTTTTTGAGCAATTTTATCAAACCGAATTTAATGAAATAAAACATAGTTGTGGTTTTGATCCAAATGTTCAAATAGTCATTCGAAAACTAAAAGAATTGGGTTACAAACTAGTGGTTGCTACGAATCCTATTTTTCCATCAATTGCGCAAGAAAGTCGCATAAGATGGGCAGGATTAGATGAACATGATTTTGAATTTTACACGACATATGAAAATATGCATCATTGCAAACCCAATCCTAAATATTATTTAGAAATTATTGAGAAACTGAATTGTCAAGCAAGTGATTGTTTAATGGTTGGTAATGATGTATGTGAAGATATGATCGCTAGTAAAATAGGTATGCAAGTTTTTCTTTTGACAAATCATCTTATTAATAAAAACAATTTAGATCTTTCTATTTATCCAAAAGGTGATTTTTTGGATTTATTAAGATATATAGAAAAAAATAAAACATCTATTTAATAGATGTTTTATTTTGTATAAAATATTTTGGATGGTTAAAAATATCAGAAAAAAGATAACTTTCTAAATATTTTTTTACAAATTTATAATTGAATTGTATCTTTTTCTTTTTAATAAGAATTAAAATACGGTCTATTTTAGCATAAAAAAGCATAATATCCTCATTTTTTATATTTGTTGCATTTACTTTTTCAACTAAACCAAAATGATTTTCCCAAATAATTGTAATTAAATGGTTCATATGTTGTTCTAAATCAAAATGTTTGTGATCGTTGATAATTGCAAGTAATTCTTCATCAAATGTTGATGCTTTTTTTTGATAGGATTGTTTCAATTGTTTTTCCTTTTTAGAAAGAGGAACCGGATCGAAAACTTTATGACTTAAAGGATTGCATCTTAAAATACGATATCCAGTTAAAAAAGAAGCTTTAATGAAATTAAATTTTGTAAAGCATTCCAAACCATAATTAGAACAACTTGGCAGATGTCTACATCGATGTGGTCGATCTTTATCTTTTTGATATAATTGAATGCATTTGATAGCCCATTTATTGAATAGCATATGAATCACCTCTTTTATTATAACAAAAAATAATATTTTTTTATAATAAGTAGCGTATAAATTAGTAAAATTTAACAAAAATAATAATATGTTAAAATACTTTATTATTTTTATTATTATTTTAGTTGTTCTTGATTTAATTTTACTCATTCCAATTGAAGCAAGAATTGTCAAAAGAATAGAAAAACCTTTATTATTAAAAGTTTTAGTTTTCAAAAAAACGATTTTTCAAATGGAATTAAAAAAAAAGGCTAAACCTAAGCAGAAAAGTTCATTTCAATTTAAGATATCATATCTTTTTGAAAATGATTTGAACATTATTTTAAAAGATTTAAAAGAAGAAAACTTCTTTGTTTATCTTCTTTTAGAATTTGCTAAAATTAAAAAGGTAACTTTTATTCCTACTTTTAATAGTTCTGATCCTATTATGATGCCATATTTAGGTTTTTTGGATTGGTTTATTATATCAAATATTAAAAATTATATTGATCATACTTTTCATGTGGTAAAAGATGACTATTATCAAATTGTATTGTTACAAGATGAAAATCAAGGGATTAATTTTGAGGTTTACGCAACTGTAACACTACTAGAAATGCTTTTTGCAATCATCAAGAATTTTAAAGTATTTTTAAAATTATTCAAAAAGAAGGAGAAAAATTATGAATAATATCATTCAGTTATTAGATATTTCAGTTGATAAGATTAAATCAATGGTTGATGTCAATGTTGTAATGGGGAAAATGATGACGTATAATAATGTTTCTGTCATTCCCATTTCTAAAGTCAAATGCGGATTTATCAGTGGTGGTGTTGATCAAAAAGAAAATCAAGAAACGAAGAAAAATCCCTTCGGTGGAGCTAGCGGTGGTACTATGACGCTTACTCCTATTGCTTTTTTGGTTATATTAGAAAATGACGCAAAAGTTCTTCATCTTGATGAGCATTCTCACATTTTAGAAAATTTAATTGATTTAATTCCGGATACTATAAATAAGTTTGCATCTTTGATTAAAAAAGATAATCATGCATAAGGTAAATGGAGAAAAGACTTAGTAAAATGATCCTCATTACTAAGTCTTTTCATTTAGATATATCATAGATTGTTTGACTAAAGTATTTAAGTAGTGTATAATATGAATAAATAGATAATGAGATTGGAGTATATATGACCAAAGTAGTAGTAATTGGAGCAGGTCCAGCAGGTATTATGGCCTCTATTTGTTTGAAAGAAAAATTAAAGGATAGGATTGAAGTAATCTTATTAGAAAAGAAAAATCAAATTGGTAAAAAGCTTTTAGCAAGTGGAAATGGCAAGTGTAATTTAAGTAGTGCTCAAGTTTTACAAAAACATATCTATAACAACGAGTTTGCAACTCATGTTTTTAGTCAATATTCCAACCAAAATTTAAAGCAAACGTTGTTCAATCTAGGGCTTTTTACTAAAGAAGATTTGCATTTGAGAACCTATCCAATCACAGAATCGGCTAAAACTGTTGTAGAACTTTTTAAGATGCAATTAAAAAGGCATCATATAAAAGTTTATGAAAATACAGAAGTAATAAAAGTAGAAAAAACAAAGAAACAAACATATCAAATCTATACTACGCATAAGGATAGATTGACCTTGATGTGTGATTATATTATTTTTGCAACAGGAGGAAAATCAACGCCTAAACTTGGCTCAAATGGTGAAGGATATGAACTGTTGTCTACTATGCATATTGATATTATTCCATTAAGACCAGGTTTAGTAGGTTTAATGGTGGAAAAAAAAGCGATTCAAGGGTTAGATGGACTTAGACAAAAGGCAAAAGTGAGTTTATACGAAGGAACCAAAGAAGTATTCTCAGAAGATGGGGAAGTTCAATTTAAAAAAGATGGGTTAAGTGGAATTGTAATAATGAATGCATCTAGTATAATAGCTAGAAGTCAACAAAAATTGACTTTAAAATTAGATTTGTTACCTTTGATTGAAGAAAAAAAATTAAATGAACTTTTAGATAATCTTAAAACAATGAATCGACAAATGAGTATGAAAGAATTAGCCTTTGGCTTTTTGCCAGTGCCACTAGCTCAAAAAATTTTGACAGATTTAGAAAAAGAAAACAAGTTGACAACTAGGACTCTTGCAAGTAGAGTGAAAAATTATTTTGTAAATATTATTGGTGATTATGGGTTTGATGCATCTCAAGTAACAATAGGGGGAGTAAACATTGAAGAAATAACTGAAAAGTTTGAATTAAAAAAAATGATAAATACCTATGCAATTGGGGAGTTATTAGATGTTGATGGTTTGTGTGGTGGTTATAATATTCATTTTGCTATCGCATCGGGTGTAATGGTGGCAAATTCAATTTATGAAAAGGAAATGGGGAAAAATGAAAAAGAAAAATAATCCAAAATTATTAGAAATGACAAAAGTAAAAGTTGATATGATTAATAGAATGGTTGATTTACTTGATGATGCTATTATGAGTTGCTATTATGGTATGATTGATGAAGAAAAGGAAAATACAGCAATAACGAATTATAATAAAGAAAAAGGAAGATTGAATTATTATGAATGTTTACTTGCTGTAATCGATTATTTTTTAAATGATGTTCCTTTAAGGGTTGATGATGATGTAAAAAATAAGATTGATGAATGTTTAGAGGCGTTTAAATTAGATGTAGAAGAAAATGGTATAAATAGTGAAGAAATTAGAAGAGCTTTTTTGCTTTTAGATATTAAAGGTTTTAAAAATTTGAATTTTCCACTAGATTTGATTACACCAGATGCTATCGGCATTTTAATTGCTAATTTAGTAAATGCCTTTTTTAGTAAAACAGATAGCATTGAGATGCTTGATTTTAACTTTGGAGTTGGCAATTTAGCTTATACATTGGTAAACTATAGTGATCCGTTTATTCAATTACTAGGCATTGAAAATCATATGCTTTTTACAAAGGTAGCTGTTGCTAAAGCCAATATAATGACGCAAGATGTGAATATATATTATGAAGATGCTCTTGCATATTTACCATCACACATTGATTTAATTGTCAGTGATCTAGCATGTTATGATTATGAAAATAAGGCCTATCATTCTAGTTTATATGATAAAGGAGTTAGGTATTTTCCTTATCTTGCGATAGAGCATTTTTTGAAAATTCCTAATCAGCATTTTCAAATATATCTCATTGAAAATAACTTTTTTTCTAAATCAGGTAGCAATGAATTTTATCATATGATGGAAAACTATGGTCATATTGATGCTTTAATTACGCTTCCTAGTAGTTTCTTTCAAAATAAAGAGGATGCGAAATCTCTCATTGTTATTTCTAATCGACCATTAAAAGAGGTTGAAACAAATATTTTTATGTTGCCGGAATTATCAGAAAAAGAAAAATTTATTGCTCAAATTGAGGCTATTCAAGCATTTTTACAACAAAGAAAAGGAGAACTAAAATGATTTTTCGAAATGCCAGATTAGAAGACTTAAAATTAATGTGTGAATTATGGAATGAAGTTGTCACAGAAGAATATTTTCTAAAAACCATGTCTGTTGATGCATATGAAGAAAAACTTTTGAATAATCCTGATTTCTCATATGATTCAACTTTTGTTGTTTATGATGAAGAGAATACGCTAATTGCTTTTGCCATTGGATATTTACGAAAGCAATATATAGATAATTTAGAAGTTGCAGGAATTGTAAATGCAATTATTGTAAAAAAAGAATATCGACGTCAAGGCATAGGGTCTAAACTATTAACAAAATTAGAAACGTATTTTAAACATATGGGTAGAAAAAAGATTGCGGTAGCCTATTTTCTTCCCTCTTGTTATGCTTGGTATATTCCGCATACTGATAATCATGATCACCCTTGTGCACCTGGAATTAGAATTAATTCTAATGAATACTTCTTTTATTTACATCGGGGTTATGAACCTTATAATTATCAAGATGCTTTTCATTTAAATCTTGTTGACTATGAAATTAGTGATAAAATTAAAGAAATTCTCAATAATAATGAAAAAGAAGGCATTCAAATTGAAATCTATCAGCCACATAAGCATTATGGGTTAGAGGAGTTTTGTCAAAAATTGAACATTTATGATTTTGAAAAAGTAATTAAAGAAAATTTAGAATTAGAAAAACCATATCCATTTTTGGTAGTTAGCAAAAATAATCAAATTGTAGGATGGACTGGTGCGATGTGGAATGAAGAAAGTGGTCGTGGTCATTTTGATGGTATTGCTATTTTGGAAGAGGTTAGAGGAAAAGGATTAGGACAAGCTTTATTCTCCATGCTTGCATATTATAATAAAATGCATGGTGCTAAATTTATGACTTTTTATACAGGGTTACATAATCATGCTAGATATATATATATGAAAGCTGGTTTCAAAATAGTGATGTCTTATGCTAGTATGGGTAAGACTTTCAAATAAGTAGAAGTAACGGTTGTTTATTTTTATAAACATCCTTGCTTCTTTTTCTTTGAAAGTGTATATTTTAATATCAATCATTCCAATAGATGCATAAACTAAAATGAGTAGGTGAAAGAATGGACAAACAAATAGAAACGCCATTATATCAAATATATTATAAATATCATGGAGTTGTAAAAAAGGTTCAAGTCAAAGATGAATCAAAAAATATTTCTGGAAGTATCAAAGATAGGCCAGCAAGAATGATTATTGAGGATGCTTATCAAAAAGGACTTATTCATCAAGATACAACCATTTGTGAGGTCACAAGTGGCAATATGGGAATTGCTCTTGCAACAATTGCTAAAGATTATGGTAATCCGGTTATTATTTGTATGCCTCAATTTATGAGTCAAGAGCGTAAAGAAATTTTAAATCGTTTAGGAGTAAAATTAATTCTAACCAATTCTTTTGAAGAAGCTTTTCAGATTGCTGAAAAATTAGCGGTTGAACAACAGGTATTTCTTACTAAACAATTTGAAAATCCTAATAATGCCAAAGCGTATATTGCATTTTGTAAAGAATTAGAAAAAAAGACAACTGAATTTCCAGCTGTGATTGCAGGAGTAGGAACAGGAGGAACCATTAACGGAATTGGTCATTATTTGAAAGAAAAATATCAAACGAAAGTGTATGCTTTAGAACCGCTTCAGACCTTAATTTTATCAACTGGCATCAGTTATGGACATCACCGAATAGAAGGTTTATCTGATGGCTTTGTACCAGATTTATATCCAAAAGATATTGTTGATCAAATAATTAGTGTTGATGATAATGATGCAATATGTATGGCCCAAAAATTAAAACAAAAATTAGGACTCAATGTAGGTATTTCCAGTGGTGCTAATTTTATAGGTGCTGTTATGAGTGATGTGGATGGAATCATTACTGTTTTCCCCGATGATGATACGAAATATTATTCTACTGATTTGATGAATGTTGAGTTAAATAGTAAACTAGTAGATGAAATTGAACTTTTATATTTTGAGGTAATTTAAGAAAATAAAAAGCATATTAAACTAAATCAAATAGTTTAATATGCTTTTTTAAATTTAAATAATTTTAACGATTTTGTCAAGGCGTTTATTGATAGCCTCTAATTCTTCTTTAATACTAGGAGTGAGGATTGCTTCTTCGTCTTTAATTCCGGCAATATAATCAATGCTTACATTAAATAGCAATGATAGTTTTATTAAAACACTAATTGTTGGTTCACTGATACCTGATTCATAGCGAGTAAGGGTACGCTCACTAATATCTAGTTTATCAGCAAGTTCTTTTTTCCCCATATCATGGTCGATACGTAAATCTTTAATTCTTTTATTCCAACTCATATTGCCACCTTTGACCTCTTTTTCTTCATTATACCCTATTTTGTCTATAATTATGCAAAAGCGGACAAAATAGGTATTTTTTAAAAGAAAAGGACAAATTTGTCAATTTGCAAAATACAATAAAAAAACCAAATATATGAGTCATATTAGATAAAATGAAAAAGAATTTACTCTAAATTGACGAATAGTTAAAAAAATGTTATAATACAAAATATATGGTACATAGTAGGTAAAAGATGAATATGCAAAAAGTAATTTTAAAAAAAGATGAAGAACAAAGAATTCAAAATGGTCATCCTTGGATTTTTTCTAATGAAGTTTTCTCAATTGAGGGTAAAATACAATCAGGGAAACTTTGTGATGTTTATACTTATACTGGAACTTTTCTAGGTAGAGGTTTTCTAAATACCGCAAGCAAAATTATGGTAAGAATGTTATCATTTGAAAAAATTGAAATTACAGAAGAATTTTTTGTAGAAAGAATTAATCTAGCAAATGATTTTCGAAAACAAATGGGTTTATCCGATAATTATCGCGTTGTATTTAGTGAGGCTGATGGGCTACCAGGTTTAATTGTAGATAAATACGGAGAGTATTTATCAGTTCAATTTTTATCACTTGGGATGGATATGCATAAGCAGATGATTGTGCATGCTTTAGTAAAAATCTTTTCACCTAAAGGAATAATGGAACGAAGTGATAGTGCTGTTCGAAAAAAAGAGGGATTAGAAGAATACAAAGGTATGATATATCATGCTCCTTTTCAGCCTAAGGTAGTAATTGAAGAAAATGGTGTGCGGTTAATGGTTGATTTGGAAAATGGTCAAAAAACAGGATATTTTTTAGACCAAAAATGGAATAGGGCCGCATTAAAATATTATGTCAAAGATCGCATCGTTCTTGATTGTTTTTCTCATACAGGAAGTTTTGCTATGCATGCTTTGAAATATGGAGCGAAAAAAAGTGTTGCGGTAGACATTAGTCAAAAAGCTTGTGATGATATTTTAACAAATGCCAATCTCAATCATTTTACAAATATTGAAGTTGTGTGTGAAGATGTGTTTGACTTTTTGCGAGATAGTAAAAATCAAAATCAATTTGATGTAATCATACTTGATCCACCCGCATTTACTAAATCAAAAGATACGGTTAAAAAAGCTTATAGTGGGTATAAAGAAATTAATTTAAGTGCGTTAAAAGCAATCAAATCAGGTGGAATTTTATTCACTTTTTCTTGCTCTAATCATATGACACCCGCTTTATTTTTACAGATGTTAGAAGAAGCAAGTTTGGATGCAAAACGAATCGTTCAAATGCTTGATTTTCGTATTCAATCACCCGATCATCCAGTTAGAATTGATAGTGAAGAATCATTATATCTAAAATGTGTCATTTTAAGAGTGTTATAAAAATACGATATATAAAAGGAGGAGCAATTTGGAAATCTATAGCGGTTGTGAAAATACCTTTATTATATGTATGTATCAAAGTCAAAAAGATCATGCTGCTTATGCACAAATGGTTTGTAAAAATAAAATAGATGGTTTTATGATGGTCAAGACGACACCCTTAGAAATGGTTTTATATAATCAAGATGGTAGTTTAGCTTCTATGTGTGGAAATGGTATAAGATGCTTTATTGAATACTGTTATCGTCATCATATTATTCAAGAAGAAGAGAATATGGTTCTCACACCAAGTGGTAGAATAGATACTAAAATAGTAAATCTATCACCATTTATGGTTTACGTAAGAATGAATGAGCCAATCTTCACATATATTGATAATAGAATATATCTTGATGAACCTATTGTTGTGAACAATCATATATATAAAATTAGTCTTGTGCATACTGGTGTGTGGCATGGAATCATTCTTCCTGATGATTTTAAACAAGCATTAGAAGATGCACCTTTGATTAGAAATCTACCACTTTTTAAAGAATATTTAAATTTAGATATTATAATGATTACAAATGATATATATGTTAAAACATATGAAAGAGGCGTCGGTTTTACCAAAGCGTGTGGAACAGGTGTAATGGCAAGTTTTGTAATTTTAGAAAAACTAAAATTATTAACGTGTAATCAAATAGCAGTTCGAACAGATGGTGGCTATATTGAAGCAGGGAGGAATGAAAAAGGGTTATATATTTTAGGTCCATCAAGATATGTAAGTAGTTATAAAGATGGAGAATAAAAGATATGGTAACTTTAGACGTTATTCGTCAAATTCATGATTTTATTTGGGGGATGCCCCTTATTTGCTTAATCATTATAGTTGGTGTATGGCTAACAATAAAATTAAAAGGTCTCCAAGTTACAAAACTTAAGAAGGCCTTTTCTTTTATGTTAAAAGAAGAAGAAGGACAAAAAGGAGAAGTGAGCACTTTTCAGGCTTTGTGCATTTCGATGTCCGCAACTATTGGGACAGGTAATATTACTGCTGTAGCATCAGCTATTACAATTGGAGGTCCAGGAGCGCTACTTTGGATGATTATTACTGCCTTTTTTGGAATGGCTACCAAATATGCGGAAGGTTTTTTGGCGGTTAAATACCGTAAAATTGAAAATGATCGAATAATTGGGGGTCCTTATGCTTATATTGAATATGGATTAGGGGCGAAGTGGAAACCGCTTGCGAAAGCCTTTGCTATCTTCGGTATGTTTGCTTCCATCTTGGGTCTTGGTACTCTTACACAAATTAATGGAATTGTTGATGCTACGCAAAATGTTTTTGATAAGGAAAGTTTACATCTTCTATCAATAGGTAAGATAAATCTATCATGGTGTTCTTTGATTGCGGGAGCGCTGATTGCTATTTTTTCTGCATTAGTGTTAATTGGAGGAGTGAAGAGAATTGGTAGAGTATGTGAATGGATTGTTCCTATTATGGCTCTTACCTATATTGCTATTTGTCTTTTATTGATATGTTGTAATATCAAAGAAATTCCCCTAGCAATACGGTCAATTGTTCAAATGGCCTTTTCTAATCAAGCACTTGCAGGAGGAATTACGGGAATCACAATCAGAAATGTCATTCAACAAGGAGTAGCCAAAGGAATTTTTACCAATGAAGCAGGTCTTGGTAGTGCTCCGATTGCTACGGCAACCGTTAAATCTAACGATCCTATACGGCAAGGGTTAGTTGCTATGACATCAACTTTTTTTGGCACTGTAATCATATGTACTCTTACGGGACTTTGTGTTGTCCTTACTGGTGCTTGGAAAGAAAACTTAATGGGGATTTCAATTGCTGATTATGCCTTTACCAAAGGACTTCCTTTTCCTAGTATCGTTTGTTCTTTGTTAATTTTATTGTGTATAATCTGTTTTGCTTTTACGACCATTATTGGTTGGAATCTATATGGAGTAAAGTGTCTGGATTACTTGACTAAGGGAAATGTGAAAATTCAAAGGATTTATAATTGGTTATATATTTTAATGGTCTTTATAGGTGCATTTTTAAAAATAGATTTGATTTGGAATTTGGCGGAAATTATAAATGCCTTAATGGCAATTCCTAACTTAATTGCTATTTTATTTTTAACAAATGATATTGCTAAAGATACTAACCTATATTTTAAATAATGCCATCAATGGATAGAAAAGAACAAGTAACAAAAAAAGAAGCAATGGGTATTTGCTTCTTTTTAAATATCAAATAAAATTGATATCAATTTAGTAGTTAGTATGCTTACACCAATTCCAAATAAACTTCCGGTTAAAATTCTTCTTAAGTTATTGCTTTTTATATCGAAAAAATATTGCAAAGATCCATCAATAATAAGTGGCAATATGAAAGTAATACAAATTATCATACTATATATGATGGGAAGAGAAATTATTTTTTTTCGCAAATGTGTTAAATTCAAACATATCATTCCTAAAATATAGAACAATAACATACATGTACAACGCCAACAAAGCGGAAAAACAAAATTTCCTATTGCTAATGCGGAATCTTTATTTCGATTACAAAGAGGAACTTTGCCAATGATAGCAAAAGAAAATTGTAACTCTTTAGGTAGGAAGGATTGGAGTGCAATCATCATAATAATAAAAATACTAAATGATAGAATAATAGAAGATAGAATACATATTTTTTTCTTATTCAATGTAAAATCTTAATTTTAATAGGCTGTTTCTAAATAAGATACAATGATAACCGCATAGCAAATAGAAACAACGATATTAAAAATAACTCCAATCAATGCTCCGATTCCACAAGATTTAGCTTTTCTAGGAGTTTCTCCTTTCCAAACTAAGAAAAGAATGAGTCCAACAATAGGGAAGAAAAAAGAAAGAATTCCAAAACCTACACTAGATGAATCAGCTTTTTGATTATTTGGTGTAGCATTCATATTATTTTGATTATAGTATGAGTAATCACTATTTGTTGTTGTCACTTGACTGCTTTCTTCATTTTCTGGATTTGTTTCTTCAATTTTGTTCCCACATACGGGGCAAAATTTTGCATCATCTTCTAATAATTGATTACAGTGATTGCATTTTTTCATATTTAATCTCCTTTTAAATAAAAATAATTTATTCAATTATATCATAACTATGAATAAAATGCAAGAAAATATAAAAAAAAGTGAAGTTAACAAATTGGGTTAATTTCACTTTTTCATAGTTAGATTTATCGATAACGAATTTTTCCGATTATTAGTATGATAATAATGGCTACAACTATGTAAAATACAGAGCCTATCAATGAGCCCCATCCACAAGATTTTGACTTTAATGGTTTTTTAGTTTGCCAAACTAAATAAAAAATATATCCTAAAATTGGTAGAAAAAAACTTAAAATCCAAAATCCCCAATTTAATTTTTGATCAGAAACTTTTGTCGTTTTAGTTTTTTTATTGTCATCTTGTTTGGCGATTTCTGTTGTTTTGATATTGTTTTCTTCCATAATTAACACCTCTTAATCTAATTATATCATATTTTTTCTAAAATGCAAAACAAATGACAAAAGCGTTTGAATAAATTAGCATAATATTTTTTAAAATTTAGAAGATATGGTAAAATATTGTTAAATAAAATTAGGAGAAAGAATACAATGATTAATTTAAAGAATGATTACTGTTATATTGCACATCCGAGAATAATGGAAAAATTGAATCAAAATCTCGATAATACCTATGTTGGCTATGGATTAGATGAACATACCAAAAAAGCTTCTGATTTAATCAAAAATGTTTTTAAATGTAAAAAAGCAGATGTTCATTTTTTAACTGGTGGTACAATTACAAATAAAATTTTAATTGCACATTGTTTAAAACCATTTGAAGCTGTGATATCGGCGGATAATGGCCATATTCATGTTCATGAAACTGGCGCAATTGAGGCAACAGGTCATAAGGTTTTAGTCGTAAATAATAGTGATGGTAAAGTAAAAGCAGACGATGTTGAACAAATTGTTGTCAAACATACGGATGAACATATGGTGAGACCTAAAATGTTATATATATCTAATCCTACTGAATATGGCACGATTTATAGTTTAGCAGAATTAAAGGAACTATATACTATTTGTAAAAAACTGAATATGTATCTGTATGTTGATGGAGCTAGATTAGCTTGTGCTTTGATGGCGAATGAGAATACGATTCAGGCAAGCGATTTGGCTAAATATGTAGATGCATTTTATATTGGTGGTACAAAAAATGGTTTAATGATGGGAGAGGCTCTTGTCATTGTTAATGATTGTTTAAAAGAAGAATTTAGATATACTCAAAAACATTTTGGCGGATTGCTAGCAAAAGGTTTTTTATGCGGTTTACAATTTGAGGCTTTATTTGAAAACAATTTATTTTTTGAAATTGGTGCTTATCAAAATAATTTAGCCAACCTTTTAACAGAAGGATTCAAACAATTAGGTATTCAATTTTTTACTCAAACAAGAACAAATCAAGTATTTATTACGATAGAGAATGATATCGTTGAACAATTAAGCAAATATGTTATGTTTGATATATGGGAAAGAGGTTCTAATCAAACTACAATTCGATTCGTGACGCATTATAAATTAGAAGTATCTCAGGTGAATGAAGTGATTCATCTTTTAGAAGTTTTAACCAAAGCGAGAAATTAGATGTTAAAAATTGGTAATGTAAGTTTAAAAAATAATATTATTCTTGCTCCAATGGCAGGAGTATCAACATCTAGTTATCGTAATATCTGTTTAGAGCATCAAGCAGGTTTAGTATGTACGGAAATGATTAGTGACAAAGGACTTGCTTATGAAAATGCTAAAACTTTACAAATGATTCAAATAAAAGAAAATGAGCATCCGATTTCAATGCAAATATTTGGTTCCGATTATAAAACAATTACAGCCTCGGCTATACAAATGTCAAAACTTTCTCCTATTGATATTCTAGATGTAAATATGGGATGTCCCGTTCATAAGGTTGTGAAAAGCCAAGCAGGTTCAGCCTTATTAAAGGAACCACAAAAAATCTATGACATTGTTAAATCGTTAAAGGAAAATGTATCTATTCCAATAACCATTAAAATTAGAGCAGGATGGGATAATTATTCAATTAATTGTGATAAAGTGGCCAGTCTTGCTTGTAAAGCAGGAGTGGATGCAATTACAATTCATGGTCGAACTCGTTCGCAGTTATATACTGGTAGTGTGAATTTGGATTATATAAAAATGGTCAAAGAAGCGTCAAATGTTCCTGTTATAGGAAATGGTGATATTAAAGATATCTCTACTGCCATTAAAATGTTTCAACAAGGGGTAGATGGAATTATGATTGGACGTTCAGCAATGGGAAATCCTTTTATTTTTGATCAATTAGTGACATATTTTACTGAAGGCAAAATCATTGACCCACCATCAAAAGAAGAAGTAATTCAAACCCTTTTAGATCATGCACAAAGATTAATGGCTGATAAAGGAGAACATCTAGCAATGATTGAAATGCGATCCCATGCGGGATGGTATCTTAAACTAATTCCTCAATCAAAACAATATAAAAGTGCAATTGTTGGGATTCAAACTTATCAAGAATTAGAAAAAATCTGTTGGTGTATATTGAATAATTAAAAACATATAAGCAACCCTTATATGTTTTTAATTTGATAAAAAAAACAATAATTTGGCAAAGATGAATAGTATAATAAAATAAGAAAGTAAAAAATACATATAAAGAAAGAATAATAAAGATATATAGAATATGTAAAAATATAGTTTATCTAAAAGGAATAACATTTAAAAAATTGATGAATGTGTTTCTCCTACAGATATGTATCTTAGGAATATTTAGAAAATATAATTATATGTTTTCTTTTGTATGTTTTTAAAAATAAAAAATCCTTATTTGGTATTAAACTAAACAAGGACTTATATCAATTTTATTTTAGACAATTTATTCTTCAATTGATGTTGAATTACCATTGTACCAATCATTTTTAGTATTTTTTAATAAAGCATCGATAATTACATCGGGTAATTTTTCGTTGGGAATTTTTTCAATATTTTGAATTGCAATGCCATATTTTTTAATAATTTGAGTTAGGTTATTCATATTTTGATTGTTCTTAATTGTTTTTAATTTCGTAATCTTATGGTAAGGGGTATTGTTAATAAACCCCGTTAAATGTGTATCTAAAGTTGGATTAGAAATCATAAAAATAGTGTTGATCAGATAAATTTTGCGATCTTTATTATCTAAAAAGAAAGGTTTTTTGAAAAGAGTTTTAAAAAAATTTTGGATACTTTGATGGGCACTATTAAAATTTTTAAGAAAAATTAAACTCATGGGATATTTAATTAGGTGTTCAGATAAAATACCCCCTTGTTCAAAGCCGACATATCCTTTGCTTGAACCAATTAAATTATTTAACATTGTTATATCGTGAAAATTTTCTAAATCAATTTCTAAATACATTTCATTTTTAAATTTAAAGACTTTATTTAAATCGCTTATTAAATAATCGGGATTAAAATCATCTTCTACATATATGACACCCATATTATTTAATTTATAATTGAATTCATAGCGTTTGATAAATTTTAGATAATTGGTTTTTAATTCAGGATAATTGAGTGATAATAGTTTTAATTTTTTAAGAGATATTTTTTTTACACCAGTAGTATCTTCAATTACTTCATCAATCAATTTATCAATCGTTTTATGACTTGTTTTTTTTCTAGCTCCAACTTCATCTAAAATATCAATTGCCTTATCAGGAAAACTTTTATTAATGAGGAATAATTTTGCATTAGTTATAATTTTTTGTAAAGAATATGATGAATATTTGACTTGATGGTATTCCTCATAACTTTGTTTAATACCTTCTAAAATTTCATAAGTTTCTGCTTCATTAGGTTCATCAATATAAACGTTTTGAAATCTTCTGGTAAGAGCTTTATCTTTTTCAATAAAACGATAATATTCATCAAGTGTAGTAGAACCTATTAATTTAATATCAGAGCGAGATAAATAAGGCTTTAAGATATTGGCAATATCTAGTGATCCATCATTTGAACCAGCTCCTACAATATTATGAATTTCATCAATAAAGACAATAGCATGATGCTTTTTAATATATTCCATTGCTTTGGTAATTTTTTCTTCTAATTCACCACGATATTTTGTACCTGATACAATACTACCAAGATCTAATTGATAAATAGTTTCATTCTTTAAAATTTCTGATAGTCCTTCAATAATAGCAGTTTTACCTACTCCTGCATTTCCAATAAGTAAAGGATTATTTTTTTGTTTTTTGGACAAAATATATATAATCTTTTCGATATAATTGCTACGTTTAATAAAAGGGTGAACTTTTTTGGTTTTTGAAAGATTGGTTAAAAAAGGATAGGGTGTAATTTCTAGATCTTCTTTTTCACTAGTTCCTTCAAAAAAGTTAAATATTTCTTCAATGTCAATCATTAAGTCTTCAATATCAAGACCTAGTTTTTCTAAAACAATTGAAGCAATACTATCTTCTTCTTTTAACATTACATAGAAAATGTGTTCATCATAAACATATTTACTACCAAGATCTTTTGCAAGTGTTTCTGAATACAAGATGATTTCTTGAAATTTTTTGGTATATGTAAGACTTTGACTATCGCTTTTTCTAAAAATAACTAAATTGTGAATAACTCTTAAAATATCATCATAGGTAATTTGTTTTTCATCTAAGAGAAAATGGCAGATGGTATCTTTTTTCTTATACATGGCAAGTAACAAATGCTCACTACCAACTAGCTTTTTATTAAGACTTCTAGCTATTTGTAAGGCATCATCAATAATTTGAATGGCATTTGTACTAAAAGTTTCAAACATGTACTCCTCCTTAAAACTTTTTTGTATTACATACAAGGTATTATATGCAAGTCTTTTAAAAGATAGACTCCTGTATTTAAACCTTGCAAAAAAACTAAAATTGTGTTACAATAATATCCAAAGAAAGAAAGGTGATTAGATGGAAAATGAAATGATAAAGATAAAGACGATAATTGTTGGAGTAAATCATACAAATGATGAAGAGTTCAATTATCAAATTCAAGAATTAGAAGCTTTATGTGAGGCTTGTGATTTAGATGTTGTTGCTTCTTTGGTACAAAATATGCCAACACTCAATAATGCAACCTATTTAGGAAGTGGAAAACTAGAAGAACTCAAAAATGTAAAGGATTTATACCAAGCTTCTCTTGTTGTCTTTTTAGAAGAATTATCACCTGTTCAACTTAGAAATATTAAAGATGTAATCGATGTTGATGTGATGGATAGAACGATGCTTATTCTAGAAATCTTTAAAAAAAGAGCGAAGACAAAAGAAGCGATTTTACAAGTGGAAATTGCCAATTTAAAATATATGTTACCAAGACTAGCAGGCTCTTATACGAATCTTTCTAGACTTGGTGGTGGTGGTAGTGGTTCAGGTGGAGCAAGAAGAGGAAGTGGAGAAACAAAATTAGAAGAAGATCGCCGTCATATTGAAAGAAGAATTACAAAAGCTGAAAAAGAATTAGCAGAAATTGTGGCTAGTAGGAAAAATGCAAGAAAAAAACGTCTGGCTAATGAAATGAAAACAGTTGCTTTTGTTGGTTATACGAATGCAGGCAAATCTTCTAGCATCAATACGTTAATCCATATGTTTCAAGGTGATAAAAAGAAGGAAGTTTTTGTCAAAAATATGTTATTTGCAACACTTGAAACTGCTACAAGAAGAATCAAATTACCGACAAATGAAGAATTTATTATTACCGATACGGTTGGTTTTGTCAGTAATTTACCTCATCATTTAATCGAGTCTTTTAAATCAACTTTAGAAGAAGTAAAGGAAGCTTCTTTAATTGTACATGTTGTTGATGCTTCAAGTCCTTATGCCAATTTGCAAATTCAAACGACTAATCAAGTTTTAACAAGTTTAGGAGTAAAGGATATTCCTATGGTTTATTTACTCAATAAATATGATTTAGTAAAGAATGACATGTTTATGCCAACTATCATCGGTGATCAAATTCGAACTTCTAATTTAGATCAGCGTGGGTTTGATGAATTGATAGCTTATATTAAAGACAAACTTTTTGATGATGTGGTAAAAGTAAAACTATTGATTCCCTATGATAAGGGGGAAATTTTCAATCTTTTAAAAGAAAAGTCAAATGTGCATGCGTTTTCTTATCATGATGATGGTATTGTAGTAGATACCATTGTAAGTAAATATTTGTATAATTTATACCATCAATATGAAATTCAGTAAGAGTCTTATGAAAATAAGATTCTTATTTTTAATTGATTGATATTTTTTTTCCATTTTGCTTTAACAAAACAGAAGAAAGTGATATAATAAATTATAAAGTGGAGTATTATACATCAAGGTCGATGAGGTAAAAAAGATGAAAAATAAAAATGAAAGAAAATATTATATTCAATCTAGAAATCTTCATTTAATGAATATTTTAGAAGAAGATTACTACGTTGAAATTGGTGTCATTGACATGAAAATATTCAATCGAATTCTAAATGATGAAAAAATTGAATTGAGTGAATTCATTGATTTAGAACTTTTGAGTGATGGAATTGGTAAGATAACAGGTGATCCTATTGCCGATGTATATTATCAATTGAATTATTTGATTAATTTAAGATTAAAAAATTCCACTTGTAAATTTTTGTTGACAGCAGGGATTATGAAATATATCGACGATTTGAAGTGTGAAAAATATGCACCAGTAGTATTAATTCCCTTTGATTTTGACTATCAACATTTAGAAATTATTAAAAATGGTGATCCAGTAATGAATTCTAAGTTGATAAAATATGCTTTGAATGATTTAAAAGAAACTTTAAACAATGAAGATAAGCGTTTTTTAGAAAACTATCAAAATCATAAAATTTCAACTGCCAAAGATATCGATGATATTTGTTTAGAACTAGCAAGGATAATGAAAACAACAGTGGAACCTATGAGTTATTTAACGATTGCTTTTGTCGAATATCCTGATTTTATTTTAGATAAAGAGTATATGTCCATTCAATCATCTATGAATGAAATGACTGAACAGATGATTTTAAATAAATACTATCAGAATATTAAAGGAGTTTTGCCAACCAATACGAATCAAAAATATGTTATTTTAAAAGCAAGCGATGGAGAGAGATTTGCGGTAGACGGACGTCTAGGTAGTGGCAAAACGTATACTATTATTAATATCATTGCCGATCAAATTGCCAAAGGAAAAAAGATTCTCTACGTTAATCAAGATTTGGATAATATCTTTGATATTGAAAAAAATTTAACATATTTGGGATTAGGAAATTATACATATAACTTGACAAAAAACTTGCGGGATATTGAAAAACCAGAACTCATCTTTGATCAAGTTGATGCTAGTAATATTTCTTACAATATTGTCAATGAAATTTTCTTGTTACCAAATGCATTGCAAAAAAGAATACATGGATTTAAAATTAACAATGTCTTTGAATATCTAGCCATAATGAAACAAAAATATCTAGATATTAGTCCTATTTTATTAGAAACTAAATTGGAATATCATGAAGCTGCATGCATTTATCATCAATTAGAAGAAATTGAAGACGCTTTAAAGGTAATTGATTTATATGCAAATAATATATGGCATAGGCTTCAAACATCTCATAATAATATTATGGTTGAAGATATTATGAAAAGAACCGAAGAATTATTTCATATTCATCAAGAATTGTATCATAAATTAAAAACTTTTATTGTAAAATATGATATTAAAATGCCCACTAGTGTTAGCGATTTATATAAATTGATTTTGCATATTTATAGTTTTGCTTCAATCAGACCTTTACCAAAGTGGAAAAAAGAAGAAGTTAGAAAAGTTGTACTCAAAGATTTAAGAGAAATCCAAGCTTTAGTAGATATGAATTATACTGTGAATAAATATTATGAAGCACATATTATGAAAGGCTATAAGGCAGGAAGAATGAAAGAAATCTTTGATATCATTGTGGCTGATCATATGGTAATAGAAGAAGATTACAAAACCCAAGATGCCATTTTTGTGAATCGTTTAATTACTTTTGATAATAAGTTAATTTTGCTTTCTAAAGAGATTGCCGATAATATTTTAAGAATGAATAATGTTAGTTTAGAACTATCAAGAATTTTTAATTTTAGTGTTTTAAATGAACAAACTTATTTATTTTTTAATAGTTTAAGTAACTTTTTATCTACAATAAAGTTTAATAGTTTAATTTTTGAAACTTATCGAACACTTCCTGCTATTTTTACTAAACATGGTGAAGAAATTTTAAAAAATTATGAAATATATCAAACAGAAAAAAATTTTCTTCCTAAATATATAAACCAAATGGAATTTTTAACTAAAGATAGTATTGAATTTGCTTTTCAGCGGAAAAATGTGGAAAAAGCTTTTCATCTTTTTATTAATCGTAAAGCTGTTAAGAAGGATCACTTAGAATTAAAAGATATAATAGGTAGAATCAAAAGATATAATGATGCAATGCAGGCAATTGAGTTGAAACTAAATGAAGTCTTCAATGTGAAAGATTTTGATGAAGAATTTATCAACACTTTTATCCATTTTTATCAATATAGTGTTAGTCTCAACATTGTACAAAAAACATATTTTCAGATATTTTTAGAAAAACTATCAAAAGAAAAAAATCCTACGAATTATGTAAAGAAAGTGAATCATCTCTTAAAAGATTTTAAAGATGAAGGGTACCGAACTACAAGTATTTGTACAACACTTCGAAACTATCATATTCATATTATCGATGGTAATATTTTTGATAAAGTTGAAAAATTGAAAATTTGGAATGAATATCTAAAAGAAGTAGATGCTTTAAAAGATGAAATAAAAGTAATTTTTAATGGTATTGCTAGCGTAACTTATGATGATATGGTAAGTTTGATAAAAATTGATAATCAATATCAAAATTTATTGACAACTTTAAATCAGAATGCGGAACGTTATAAAGAAAATTTAGGTAAATATTATAAAGGATTAGATACGATTATCAATGAAATTGGTAGAACAATTGAGCACTATGATGAATTTATCAAAATGCTTAATCATAAAACAATTTTAGATGATATTTTCAAAGAAGAGCAATTCAATTCTTTATTAGATGATACTAAAGTGTTAGATGCACTTTATTCAAAATGGAATAGTAGTTTTAGACAGTTTGCGGTATGTTTCAAAGGAAGTCAACCAGAATTGCTTACGAATAGTTTTGAAACGAATTATAAATTATTTAAACAATTTATGGATAAGACCTCTCAAATTCAACCAATTTTAAAAATCAATGAAATAACAGAAGAATTTTTAAAATATGGTTTGAAAAATTTATCAGAAGGAATTAGAAGTTGCAAATATGGAAAAAACATTTCAAAACAATTTATATATTCTGTTTTAGTTGAAAATTACAAAGAAGCGATTTCCAATTATCCTGTTTTGAATCAACCTTATCTAGAACTAGAGAAAATTAGTCAATATCAAACATTTGAAGCCGCATATTGTCAAAACAATATTAAAGAACTCATTAAAAATAGCAATGAGTTTAGAAAAAATAATGGATATTACCATAATATTGAATTCAATAATTATAATAAATTAATTCAAATGATGACCAAAACCGTTCAAGTTTTCTTTAGTGATTTGGATATTTTTAATGGTGATTTAGATTTAGATCCTTTTGATTTGGTTATTATTGATGATGTTCATTTATCAACTTCTAATAAATATGGTCGTTTATCAGAATGTCGACAAGTGATTGTTTTTGGTGACCGTCTTTTTCAAACATCCGTTTCTAATGCTTTAATGAAAAGACTTGGTGATATGTGCACAATATCTTACTATCGAAGATATGTTTTGGCTAATTCTAAATTTAATAATAATTGGGATTATACAAATCAATATATATATTCATATGATAATCGGTATAATATTGTAATGAGTGATACATTTGATGATTTTATCAAAGATATTTTTAATCGATTTAAAGCACATCCCAAACACATTATGAACATTATTGTAGCCAAAGAACAAACAAGAAGAAAGGTGTATACGTCGGTTGTCAATATCTTAATGGGTAGTTTTTCTCCAGAAGAAATCATCAATATCTTATGTTATAATATTAGAATTTTAAATGCTTTGACTGAAGGAAATCGCTATGTGAATGATGTTTTTATGTATTATGATGATTTTAAAGATTTAGAAAATTCAGTAAAAGAATTGATTTTTAAAAATTTTATCACTGCTCATAATAGTGTAGTTTTATATTTTATGAAAAATAGAATTGAAGCTGAAAATTATAATACGAAATTATCCATTCAGCGTTCAATTGGCAGAAGTATAAATAATTATGAAAAGAATAATGGCATTATTGAAATTGTAAAGAATGCAATTTTAAAAAGGGGAATAAAGGTTGAATATAGTTTTGGTGGATTCGATTTAGTTATTAGGAAAAAAAGTCCTCTTGGAATCATCATTATGGGTAAAGAAAATGAAAATATGAATACTTTTATTGATGATTATCAATATTATCATAATGAATATGAAAAACGGGGTTGGCAAGTAAAAGTGATTTATACGCTCGATTTATTTCTTTCATTTGATAAAGTAATTCATGATATTGTGAAGGAAGATGAATAAATGAAGGCAAAAGCAAATAAAAAGGAATTATCCATTATTATTAATGAAATGAAGAAACCTTCACCTAAAATAACCTATATCAAAAAAATATTAAAGCAATATCGAATAGCTGACATCAATTTGAATAGTAAATATTATCATGGTAAAACCTTACTTCATTATGCTATCGAATATAATTTGAATTGTTTAATTCAACCTTTTATTCAAAGTGGTTGTAATCCCAACATTTGTGATGACAATTATCTTTCTCCGCTTCATCTTGCGGTAATCAAGAAAAATGCCAAAGCCATTAAAATTCTTATCAAAAATGGAGCCGATATTAACATAACTGGAGAATTTGAACAAACGCCACTCCATCTAGCAACTACTTATGGAAATTTGAAATTTATGAAATTGTTAATTCATAACAATGCAGATATTATGCAAGTTGATGAGAAAAATTTATCAGTTTTAGATTACGCAAATGATGAAAAAGATTTAAAAATTATTGATTATTTGAATAAAAAAAGAAATACTCAAAAAGGAGAAGAGAAATGTTAGATTTACTTAAAGAACATATAGCATCTTTAAATTATGGATGGGTCAGTTTTGTTTTTGAAGTTTTAATTGTTATTTTTGCAATCATTGCAATTAGTATTATTTTGGTAAGACATGTTCGTTCAAAACATATTTTCATATCCTATCTTGTTACTCTTATATTACTATTGATTAGTATAATTGTAGGTACAACCATAGGTATTTATATTACTTTAATTGCTTTTATTTTATTGAGTTTTATGACAATTTTATATTACTTACCAGAATATAAAAAGTTATTTTCTAAAAAAATCGTAAGAAAACCATCAAAAGAGTTTTTATCAGATCAAGAAGTAAAAGAAGAACTAATTGAAACGTTAATTAAAGCAGCAGAACACCTCGCTAATAGAAAAATTGGTGCGATTATTACAATTGAAAAAGAACATACGTTAAACACTTTAGTTGAAGGATCAGTAAAACTTGATGCTTTGGTTACTTTTGAATTATTGGAAACCATTTTTCATCCAAACACCGCTTTACATGATGGGGCTGTCATTATTAGAGGAAACAGAATAAAATGTGCTAGTGCCTTTTATCAACCTAGTCAGAAGAAAGATATTCCTCAACATTATGGCTCAAGACATCGTGCTGCTATTGGCATTAGTGAACAAAGTGATGCATTTACTATTGTTGTATCTGAAGAAACTGGTCATATTGCTACTACCATTGGGGGGACTATTACAGGAAATGTTTCATTAGAAAGTCTTAAAACCTCACTAGATCAACAATTAATTGTTAGATAGAAAGGAAGGATATTTATGAATATGCTAGCAATTTTTACTAATTTTAGTTCAGGACAAATTGTAGCAATTATTTTGTTAACGGCTTTTATTTTAACAGTTTGGTTAGTAAAGTTTTTTTGCCTTAGTAGGATAAACATAATTGATTTATCAATTACAATTGTGCTTTTCCTTCTTTGTTTGTTTGTTGATTTGAATGAAATTTTAATTATCATTTGTATTATAGTGAATAGTCTTGATTTGGTTTATGCTTTATTAGATTTGGCATTGTATGTGTATATGAAAAATGAAATTAGTCAAAAAACAATTGACTATATTAAAAATACGGAATATGATTTTTTTATTCAAATGGATAAAAAAGAAAATATTCTAGATTGTAGCAATTCATTATTAAAACTAACTAAACTGTCTAAAAAAGAAGTTTTAAATATGAAAGGTTGGAAATTTATTTTTGATAGTTTTGATATTAAAACACTGAATAAGGAAGAATTTTCTTTAAACTATGTAGCACAATTTTTAGCCGAATTTAAAGAATGCAATAGTAAACATAAAAAATATAAGTTTCAAATGGAAGCTGAACTACAAAATCCTAATAATCTTGATGAAATTAGTATCATTAAATATGATGCAATTATTCAACCTGTTTTTTGTGGTAAAATGTTGGTGGCAAGAAATATCTTTTTCTATCAAGATAAAGTAGCAGTAATTGAAAAATTAAAAGGAATTGTTAGATCGGCTTGTACAGATTTAGAAGATGCTTATCTACAACTTGATGTAATGATGGGTTTATCAGAAGGAATTGTCATGTATTATGATTTTCAAAATAAGGTATATGTTGCAACCGAATGTATGAGACTATATACAAAAACAACAAAAAAAGAATATACTTTTGAAGAACTATTTTCTCATATTCATCCAGATGATGTACACGCATACATTGAACAAGCGGAAACTGTGAATAGTATGTCAATTACTAAAATAAAATATCGCATGCAAATTGGCGATATTTATTATCAAGTTGAAGAAGATTCTATTTATATGCGAAAAGATTATGGTCTCATTTCTATTATTAGAATTGCGGAAAAAAGTGTCACGCAAAGTATGCCTCAAAATGCTAAAATTCAAAATGATTTAGAAATTTTGAACAATCTAGCAAAGAAAGACATTACTACGACGATTGATAAAACCGATGATATTTTAAATATTGTCTTAGGAGAGAAAAAAGATGAAGAAGATTAAGGCTATTTTGTTAATGGCAGGTGCGTCAACTAGATTTCATGGTAATCGTAATAAAACAATCTATCAAATCAATCAAAAGCCATTATATTTATATAGCCTAGATTTATTTTATCAACATCCTAAAATTGCGGCAATTACAGTAGTATGCCATCAAACTATTATAGATGAAGTTTATGAAACAATCAAACAAAATTACGATTTAACAAAAATTACTTTAGTTGAAGGAGGAAAAACGAGATTAGAAAGCGTTCAAAAAGCTTTAAACAATATGGTGAGCGATGTTGTTCTCATTCATGATGCTGCAAGACCGCTCATCACCAAAGTGGATATTGACAATCTAATTGAACAAAGTGACTTTTTTTCCTGCGGAAGTTTATATCATCCTATTTATGATACGGTTAAACAAACAACAAGTAAGGTGAAAACACTTGATCGAAATGAGTTAAAGGCTGTTTCAACGCCGCAATTTTTTACTCAACCATTATATAAAACTATCTTAAAAGCAAGTGATAATTGTAAAAATATAACAGATGAATTGCAATTATTTGAAACTAATTTTGATATTGCTTTTGTTGAAGAATCCAGAAAAAATTTAAAAGTTACCACTTTAGAGGATTTGGAGTATGTCAATTATATCTTGACTAAAAATAATATATATAAAATTGGGCATTCTTTTGATTTTCATCCATTTGCTAAGGATCGTCTTTTATATCTTGGAGGTATTTCCTTTGATGTGGGTTTTGGTTTAATGGGGCATAGTGATGCTGATGTTGTATATCATGTTGTAGCCGAAAGTATGATGGGAGCTTTAGAAATGGGAGATTTAGGAACTCTTTTTCCAGATACGGATAGGCAATATTTAAACAAAGACTCTTGTTATTTTGTAAAAGAAGTTGTTAAAAAATTAAATCAAGAAAATTTTGTTATTGAAAATATAGATATTATGATTTATTTAGAAAAACCTAATCTTAAAGAGTATAAATCTATCATGGCTAAAAATATCAAAAAGTTAACGAATTGTAATTATATTAATGTGAAGGCAACTACTCTAGAGAAAAAAGGTTTAATTGGAACTGGAGAAGGAATTGCAAGTGAAGCGGTTGTCTTAATTAAAAAAGTAATTTAAAATTACTAAAAATAGTATTTGAATAATATAATAAAATAGAAGGTGTGTATATGAAAAAATTCTTACTTCTATTTTTTATTTTTTTAATTCCTATTTTATTATTGACCATGATTGATAATTATTTTAGTAAAAAATCTGATTTGTATATTGAAAAAGAAGTAACGACGATTATTTCGGATATTTTAGCAGAATCAATTGAAAAAAATAATGTTTTAAATGATACAGATAATATTTTAAATTATAAGTATAATACAGATGGGAAAATCAGTAGTATCTATATAGATAGTACCAAAACAAGTAAAATAATTTCTTCTATGAATTTAACATTGTCAAAATTGTTGAGGGATGGTACAATTGAAGAATCAGTCAAAGATATCAATATGCCGCTTGGTATGCTTGTATCTAGAGCATTGTTTACCACTTTAGGTCCTGATATCAAAATAGAAGTGTTGCCGGTTTCTTCATATCAGACGGATATATATACAAATCTTGTTGATTATGGTATTAATAATTCTTTATTTGAATTGTATCTGAAAGTAAATATTAAGGTTGAAACAATTATTCCTTTAAAAACATCTCAAATTGACTATAATACAAATCTGTTACTTTCATCCATTGTTATTCAAGGAGAAGTTCCATATTACTACTATATGGGAGAAGGAGCCATCCAATCGTTACCACTTTAAAATAAAGAAAAATACAATATCAATGAAAAATGATATTGTATTTTTTTAATTTTTAAGATATTCACATGATTGATTATATTTAATCATAGTATTTATGCAACCTCAGCTTCTCCTTCTGGAGTTTTTTCTTTAAAAATAGTATAACCAAGAAGAATCGTTCCGACTAAAATAAAAACACTTCCTGTTAATCTTATTTTTTCTAGCGTATTGTCGTAGTTTACTTTTTGTTTGCTTTCAATATAAAACTCATAATTTCTTTTAACAAAATATATATATAATAAGATGGAAATGACTATAATCAAGCGATATATTTTTAGGGCATTAGAAATTTGTGAAATATCGCCGGTAAGAATTGCGTTTTCAATAATTGCATTTGCTCTAATATTTAAAAGATTTAGTATAATAAAAATAATAGATAAATTGTCTTCAAATTTGAGTCTTGTATAAGTTTGGGTTGATTGATTATTCATATTAATATATATGAAAAAGATACTTTAATTATACAAAAGTAAAATGAAAAACAAATTTTAACCTAAAATAAATAAAATGGTGTATAATAATAAAGAAAAAGGTGAATGTAAATGAATAACGATAAAACAATTAAATTAATAAAACAAACAATTAAAAAATTAAGACCCTATCTGAATGCCGATGGTGGTGATTTAGATTTTGTTAAATTTGAAGATGGTATTGTTTATGTTAGACTTCTTGGAGCTTGTATTGGCTGTTCATCAAGTGATGATACAATCACCAATAGCGTTGAGGCATTGTTATTAGAAGAAGTGCCAGGCGTCATTGGTGTAGAAGTAGTAGAAGAGGAAAGCATATGAAACCAGGAGATATTGTAAATGGTAAAATTACGAATATTTTAGGCTATGGTGCTTTTGTTGTAGTAGGAGAGTATGATGGCCTTGTACATATTTCAGAATTTTCAGACAATTATGTTAAAAATATCAATGATTTTGTAAAGGTAGGTCAAGAATTAAGATTAAAGGTTTTAGAGGTTGATGAGGAAAATCATCGTATAAAACTAAGTTATAAACAACTTCACAAAACCAGAGGGATTAGATGCAAAATACCAGAGTATAAAATTGATTTTGAACCGCTTGCGGAAAAATTACCCGAATGGATTGAAGAATATAAGGAAGACAAAAATGAATAAGAAGATAGTAGGAATCATATTGGCGATATGTTTTACTTTAACCCTAATAGGATGTAAAAAGAGGAATATAATGAAAGATTATCCGTCATTGAATGATAAAAATCATATATATAAAGAAGTGCAAATTGATGATGTGATTACAATGTTAGAGGATAAGGAATCCTTTTATTTGGTAATGGGGTTTCCTGAATGTCCATGGTGTCAAGCTTTAATGCCCGTTTTAAATGAAGTTGCTAAAGATGCTGCTGTTAAGGTTGTTTACTATTTGTGTATCAAAGAAATTCGGGATAATGAAAAAGCAAATGGTCATGACTTATATCTTGAACTTGAAAATAATTATTTCAAGGAGGCTCTTGATTTAAGTAATAATCGTCTTAATGCACCAACATTTGTGAAAGTAGATAGGGGAATAATGGTCAAATATCATTTAAATACTACGCAAGATCATATCAAAAATGAGAATGGTGTTTTACCACCATTAACACAAGAACAAAAAAATGAACTTGAAAATATTTTAATGGATTTTTTTAAGTAAACCACGCATAAAGTTGCTTTATGAAAATAAAATGTCAATAGGTGAGATTTTGAAAAAATTGAAAAAAAACATTTTATTTTTACTTTTTGCTATTTTAGTATGTATTACGTTCTTTTCGGTTAAAAAGGTTGTAGCAATATCTAATGAAAAAACGCATTTTATTTATATTGATGCAGGCCATGGTGGTTTTGATGGTGGAGCTACGTCGCTTGACAAAACTATAATTGAAAAAGATATTACATTAAAAGTATGTTTATATTTAGAAGCCTATTTTAAAAAGACTGGTTTAAAAGTAAAATTGACAAGATCAAAAGATGAGGCTTTAGCAAAATCTAAACGCGATGATATTTTAAAAAGAGTTAGTTTGATTAATGATTCTGCTTGTGATATATATATCTCTATTCATGCAAATGCTTATCCTTCTTCATCAGTCAAAGGAGCACAAACTTTTTATAACAAAAATTTAGAGGATAATCTCCTTCTAGCAAGTAAAATTATGAACTACTTGTATCTAGTTGATTCGACTAATAAAAGGGTTCCTAAAGATATTAGTGGAAAATATTTACTTGATCATACACAGAAGGTTGGTTGTTTGGTAGAATTAGGATTTTTAACCAATGAAAGTGATTTGGAAAAATTAACAGATGATGAGCAATTAAGAAAAATATCGTTAATGATATATCTTGGAATTTTAGAATATTTAGAGGAAAAAGGTTCATGAAAAATTTAGTACTAAAAATTAGTAGTATCGAACAAATGCAATGCCTTGCATATGATATTACTTGTTTTGCCCAACCATCTACCATCATCGCTTTAAATGGTGATTTAGGTGCGGGCAAAACAACATTTACAAAAGGGATTGGTAGGGCTCTTGATGTTGAAAAGGTAATCAATAGTCCGACCTTTACAATTATGAAAATATATGATGCAAGAAAAAAAGTGAATGGAATTGATAAACTCTACCATTTAGATGTTTATCGCTTAAGTAATAGTAGCAATGATTTTGAATTAGAGGAATATTTTTATCAAAAAGGATTAACAGTTATTGAATGGGCAAGTATTATTGATGACTTATTGCCAGATGATACATGGTTTATTGATATATATCAGTTAGATGAGAATACAAGAAAAGTCATTCTTAAAAATTTTCCTCATATGGTAGTTGATAAAATAGGTGAAAAATATGAAATTATTTATGGATAGTTCGACAAATTATTTATATCTTGCTTTATATGATAATCATCAAGAAATCGATAGTTTAGTAAGAGATGGCAAACAGAAACATTCAGAAACAATTATTGACTATTTAGAGGCTTTTCTATTAAAAAATAATTTGAATGTTGATGATTTAGATAGTATCTTTGTTGGCAGAGGACCTGGTTCTTATACGGGTGTAAGAATTTCGGGAACGATTGCTAAAGTATTGGCTCTTGTTAAAAATTTAAAGTTATATAGTTTTTCTTCTTTAGATTTAATGATGGTATCTAATATAAATAATAATGGGAAATTTTTGGTAAGAATAATTGCCAAAAAGAATCATAGTTATTATAAATTGGCTTCCATTATGCATCAAAAAATTACTTTTGAAAGTGAGGATACCTTTTCACATGATGCATTATTAGAGCCTTTAAAAGAGTATAAGATGATTGAGGTTAGTGCAGACTTATTTCAAACTAAACAATTGTCTACCTATTTGTTTGAACAAAATTTATATAAAGAAGAAGATATTTTTCAATATGTTCCTAATTATTTAAGAAGTGAAATCAATGGTTGAAATTAGAGAATTAAAAAAAGAAGATATTGATAGGGTAGTTTATTTAGAAGAAACCTTTTTAGGGGAATCTTTGGGTAAAGAAATCTTAGAAGAAGAGTGTGATTCTAAAATTGCTAAATTTTATGTAGCTACAATTCATGATACAATTGTAGGTTATATTGGTAGATACGCTTATTTAGATGAGGCGGAAATTTTAAATTTTGTTGTTGATGAAGCATATCAACGTCAAGGAATTGGTCAAAAATTATTGAATAAAATCAAAGAAGATTTGCCATCTTTAAAAAAAATAACGTTAGAGGTTCGTGCATCTAATCAAAAAGCCATTTGTTTTTATCAAAAAAATGGTTTTTATCTACTTTATAAAAGAACAAATTATTATAGCAATCAAGAGGATGCTTTAGTTTATATGAAGGAGTATATATGAAAATATTAGCAATTGAATCGAGTTGTGATGAAACAAGCGTTGCCATTGTAGAAGATGGCAAAAAGGTTTTATGCAACGTTGTTTATACACAAATTGAAATTCATAAAATGTATGGTGGGGTTGTGCCTGAGGTTGCTAGTAGACACCATATTGAAAAAATTACTTATGTAATTGATGCGGCAATGAAAGAGGCTCAATTGAATTATGTTGATATTGACAAAATTGCGGTAACTAGTGAACCGGGATTAATTGGTTCTTTGATGGTTGGTGTGAATGCGGCAAAAGCGATTGGCCTTGCTTATCATATAGAGGTTGTTATGGTGAATCATATCTATGGTCATATTTATGCAAACTATTTAGAGGATGATTTTGTTTTTCCTTTAATCGCTCTTGTTGTTTCTGGCGGTCACACTGAACTAGTTTTGATGAAAAATCATTTTGATTTTGAAATATTAGGTCAGACGTTAGATGATGCTGTAGGAGAGGCCTATGATAAAGTTGCTCGTGTTGTAGAAGTCGGTTATCCTGGTGGTCCTGTTATTGATAAGATGGCAAAACTTGGCAAGCCAACCTATGTTCTTCCCCATATAAAACTTGCAAAAGATAGTTATGATTTTAGTTTTTCTGGTTTAAAGTCAGCGGTAATCAACCTTTATAACAAATGCAAAATAAAAGGTGAAAAATTGGATTATTATAATCTTGCTGCAAGTTTTCAAGATGCAGTAATTGATGTTTTGGTATCAAAAACAATTAGAGCTGCACAAGAATATCAAGCAAAGCAAGTAATAATTGCTGGAGGGGTTGCTGCTAACTCGGGCTTAAGACAGAAAATGAAAGAAGAGGTAGCCAAATTAAATAAGAAGTTTACTGTTCCTTCAATTAAAAATTGTACGGATAATGCTGCCATGATTGGAGTTGCTGGATATTTTCAAATATTATGTGATCAATCAAGAAAAGATATTTAGATATATCTTTTTTATATCACTCACATATAAAAGTAGGATTGCCTATTAAGCAATTCCATTGAATTAAAAAAGTAGGTATGATATAATAAATTTGAAGAATTTGGTTTTTTTGATGAAAGACTAAATTTACTAAATTCAAAAAAGTGTTTGATGTATATTATATTATGCACACATATATCAAAATTGCTAGCGCAAAGGGTATACATCAGTATGCTTTTTGCGTTTTTAAATAGTTTAAAAATAAAAAATATATAAATAGAAGAGGAGGCCAATATGGCAACAAAAAACAATTTACCTATGAGTGAAATCGGTGCTCATAACAAAAAGGTATTCAGCCGTATCCGTACAACAATTGAAAGTGCATTTTATCGTAACAATGTTGTTGAAGTAACATCTTTAGCACAAGCGTATGAACTTGCAAAAAATTCAAGTGGAACAATTGTAACTGATCAACCCATTGTAAATCCTGAAAAATTTGGATTACCTAAAGATGCTAAAGTTTTACTTTATAATGATGGGAAAGTAACAGGACGTCAAGCAAAATTACGCCGTTTAGTAGATGAAACGAATGTTGAAGAATATGCTGGATATGTTCGTGAAGTTGTATTTGCATCACGCAATAAAAAGATGTATCACGCTATGGCATATGTAGGTCTTGATAAGAAATTTATGTTAAAAGCCCATTTATTAGTACCAGAAGGATATGAAAATACCTTATATTCTTGGATTTTAAATTTCCAAACTGTTAATGAAGAATATACTAAAATGTATCATGATTCTCTTGTTTTAGATGAAGGGGATATCTATATTTATTCTGATCCAGATATGTATACAGATCGTTTCCCAGAAGGACTTGCTTTATTTGATCAAGCTCACAATTGTGCTATGATTTGTGGTATGAGATATTTTGGTGAACATAAGAAAGGTACATTGACACTTGCTTGGAGTATTGCGGAGAGAAATGGCTATACTGCATGCCATGGTGGACAAAAACGCTTTAATTTCAAAGATGGTTCATCAACTGTCATTGGTGTATTTGGTCTATCTGGTTCTGGTAAATCAACAATTACTTTATCAAATCATGGTGGTAAACTTGACACAACTGTTTTACATGATGATGCATTTATTATTTCTAATAAAGATTGTTCTTCCATTTCACTTGAACAATCATATTTTGATAAAACTCAAGATTATCCACTAGACAATCCTCAATCAAAATATTTCTTGACTATTCAAAATTGTGGTGCCACTCGCAACAATGAGGGGAAACTTGTACCAGTGACTGAAGATATTTGTAATGGTAATGGTCGTACTGTTAAATCAGTTCTTGCAACAGGAAATCGTGAATATGCATTTAATACTCCGGTTGATGCTATCTTTTGGATTATGAAAGATAAATCACTTCCTCCTGTTGTAAAAGTAAATGATCCTGCTTTAGCATCAGTTATGGGTGCAACTCTTGCTACAATGCGTTCTACTGCTGAACAAGTATCAGCGGATGAATTGAATAAACTTGTTTTCGTTCCATATGCTAATCCATTTAGATTATACGAATTACATAAGGATTATGAACATTTTAAACAATTATTTGAAGAAAAGCATGTTGATTGCTATATTATCAATACTGGTTTCTTCTTAGATACAAAAGTTACACCAAAAGTTACGCTTGGTTTAATTGAAGAAATTGTTCAACATCAAGCAAAATTTGTTCCATTTGGACCATTTACACAACTTGAATATTTACCACTTGAAGGATATGAAGTAAACTTTGGTGATAAAGAATATCTTGAACTTGTTAAAAATCAAATGGCATCAAGACTTGATTATGTGAATAGTTTAAAAGGTACACGTGAAGAATTACCTACTGATGCAGTAGAAGCAATTAAAAAAGTTACTACTGAATGCTAATTTATAGCATAAAATTTTTTGAAGGAGAATCACAATGAGTGTTAAAATCGTTGATACTTGTTTAAGAGATGGGCATCAATCACTTCTTGCTACTCGTCTTACGACAGAAGATATTTTACCAATTGCAAGTCTTTTAGATAAGGCTGGGTATTATGCTTTAGAAGTTTGGGGAGGAGCAACCTTTGATGCATGTCTTCGTTTCTTAAATGAAGATCCATGGGAAAGATTACGAGCAATTCGTAAAGCTTGTCCTAATACTAAATTACAAATGTTATTTAGGGGACAAAATATTTTAGGATATCGCCATTATTCAGATGAACTTGTTGAAAAGTTTGTTCAAAAATCATTAGAAAATGGAATTGATATTATTCGTGTTTTTGATGCCTTAAATGATTTACGTAATTTAAAAAGTGCAGTTGATGCTACGAATAAATATAAAAAACAGTATGGCGGTCACTGCCAAATCGCCTTATCTTATACAACAAGTCCCGTACATACTATTGATTATTATGTATCACTGGCTAAAGATGTTGAAAAAATGGGGGCTGATTCTATTTGTATCAAAGACATGGCAGGAGTATTACTTCCAGCCGATGCCTATGAATTGATATCAAAAATGAAAGCAGCTGTTAAACTTCCACTTGAATTGCATACACATTGTACTGGTGGTGTTGCTGAAATGACAGTGATGAGAGCTATTGAAGCGGGTATTGATATTGTTGATACTGCTTTATCGCCACTTTCAGGAGGTACAAGTCAACCATGTACGGAGGCTTTAGAATATGTACTTCAAGGAACTCCATATGATCCAAAATTAAATTTAGAATATCTTAAAAAGGCATGCGATAAATTAACTATTGTCAAAGATCGTTTTCTTGCTAATGGTGGATTAAATCCTAAAGCTTTAACTACCAATCCTAATATTTTAAAGTATCAGGTTCCTGGTGGTATGCTTTCTAATCTGATGAGTCAGTTAAAAGGGCAAGGAGCAATGGATAAATATGAAGAGGTTTTAAATGAAATTCCTCGGGTTAGAAAAGATTTAGGTTATCCTCCTCTTGTTACCCCCCTTTCACAAATGGTTGGTACACAAGCTGTTATGAATGTTATTAGTGGTGAACGATATAAGATGAGTCCTGCTGAGGTTAAGGCATATTTAAAAGGCGAATATGGCAAAGCTCCTGCTTCAATTGATGAAGATATTCGTAAAAAAATTATTGGTGATGCTTTAGTGATTACGCATCGTCCAGCCGATGATATTGCACCTGAATTTGATGCGATGAAAGCAAAATATGCAAATATTGTAAAATCAGATGAAGATGTTTTATCATGTGCATTATTTGAAAATGTTGCAGTAAAATTCTTAGAAAATCGTAATGCACCAACATTACAAGATGAAGTAGAAGAATTTGATGTATTAATTGGTTAGGTGAATTATGAAAAAAGTTATCAGATTTATATCAATGTTTATCGTCTTAACCTTTACACTTGTTATTTCAGGATGTAAAGAGGAAAGACCAACATTTGATAAAAAGAATTTTACTGAAAATGGGGAAGTAGTTGTTGAAGTCAAAGAAGGATATACATTTGTAGGATATCTCAAAAATGATATAGATAATAAGACTGCTGTTCTATATTTACCAGGATCAACTATTCCTCAAGGTGAATATGAAATTATATTTGTAGAAGATAGTAAAGTAAATCAAACAACAAAGGTCTATTCTTATCCTGAAATAGCAAATGATGGATTAACTTTTGCTGGATGGTATACAACAAATGATTTCCAAAAAGGTACAAGAGTTTCGACTAATAATAATCAAAGTGCCAATATTTTGTATGCAAGATATATCACATTTGCTGATGCATGCTTGGTTGCTCTTGTATGTATATTAATTGTATTTTTGATGCTTGCACTTCTTTGGGGTGTTGTTTCACTATTTAAATATTTAGCACCAAAAACTAGTAATGAAAAAGTTAATACAAAAGAAAATAATACGATTGTAAATACCCCTAAAAAAGTTTTTACAATGGCAGATATTACTGATGATGATATGATGGTTGCCACACTTGTAGCGACGATTGCATATCGTAATGAAACACATGAGAATGTTAGAGTTGTTTCGGTTAAACAAATAGGATAAGGAGAAAAAACATGAAAGTTTATAAAGTTAAAGTAAATGGTAAGGTTTACGAAGTAGAAGTAGAAAGTGTTACTGAAAGTAATGCTACAATTACTACCCCTTCTAAAGCACCAGTAACAGAAGAAAAAAATACTCCAGTTGTATCAAATGGTGCAGGTACAGATTTAAAAGCTCCAATGGCTGGTACTATTTTAGATGTGAAAGTTAAAGTAGGAGATAGCGTAAATGTTGGTGATGTTATTTGTATTTTAGAGGCTATGAAACTTGAAAATGAAGTTGTTGCAGATACAGCTGGCGTGATTCGATCCATTGCTGTTTCTAAAGGCGATTCAGTTCAAAATGGTCAACTTTTAGTAGTAATTGGGTAATAATTTATGATTGGTGAATTATTTAAAAATTTCTTTGGCCAAATGGGATTTTTAGATAATGGTTCATTTAATGCTACAAGTTTCTTGTTAAGATTAATTATGATTTTGGTTGCATGTTTATTAATATATCTTGCAATTACCAAAGGTTTCGAACCATATTTATTAATTCCTATTGGAGTTGGTATGTTGCTTGTTAATTTAGCACCAGCTCTATATAATGATGGTACAAATGGTGAATCTTTAGGACTATTATATTCATTCCATAAAGGAATTGAATGGGAAATTTTTCCACCACTGATTTTTCTTGGAATTGGAGCAACTACTGATTTTGGACCACTCATTTCACGTCCTAGTAGTTTACTTTTAGGAGCAGCTGCTCAACTTGGTATTTTTATTACCTTTTTAGGTGCAATCCTTTTTGGTTTCAATGCGTTAGAGGCTTCATCAATTGGTATCATTGGTGGTGCTGATGGACCTACTGCTATTTTCTTATCAAATAAGTTATTAACAGGTGCAGATGGTGGTGCAATGTTATGTGCTTCGATTGCGGTTGTTGCCTATTCCTATATGGCATTAGTACCCGTTATTCAACCACCTATTATTAAGGCTCTTACTAGTAAAAAGGAACGTCAAATTAAAATGGTTGAATCAAGAGTGGTTTCAAGAAGAGAAAAAATTATTTTTCCGATTGCTGTAATGGTTATTGTTATTATTTTAATTCCATCATGTGCAGCTTTAATTGGAATGCTTATGCTTGGAAATTTGATTAAAGAATCTGGTGTTGTTCCGAATTTAGTTGATGCTTCAGCTAAAACACTTCTTTATGTTATCACAATTATTTTGGGTCTTGCAGTAGGTGCTACCGCAATGCTTACAGAACTTAGTCAAGCCCTTAATTTTGGCTTAATTTTAGTACTTGGTATGATTGCTTTTAGTTTTGCAACTGCCGGAGGCGTGCTTGTAGGTAAAGTGATGTGTAAATTATCAAAAGGCAAGATTAATCCGATGATTGGTGCTGCAGGAGTATCAGCCGTGCCAATGGCTGCGCGAGTTGTGCATAAGATTGGTCTTGAAGAAGATAAGTCAAATTATTTATTGATGCATGCAATGGGACCAAATGTTGCAGGTGTTATTGGTAGTGCAATCGCTGCAGGTTTATTACTCAGTATCTTCGGATAAAAACTCCTATTTATATTGAAGAATATAAATAAAAATTCTTATAAAAAAGTAAGAACGAAAATTCTTACTTTTTTATTTTACAAGATAAAATGGAAGAATCGGATCCATATTTTAAAATAAATATAATACAACAAGTATTATTCTTTTATTTTAATAGGAGAAATGATATAATATATTTGGTGATAAAATGCGTACAATTGTAACTGAATTTGAAAAAGTAATAGAAGAATTGAAAAAGCAAAATAGGTTAGATAAAAAAGCGCTTATAGAGCCTAACTTTTATTTGTCATATGAAAAATTATATAAAAATATACTTACTTTGGCGACTAAAGTGATTGAAAAGACAAATAAAAATGAAGTTGTAGGAATTGTCACAAATAGAGGGGTTAGTACTGTTGTAGCAATGTTTGCTTGTATATATGCGAACAATCCTTATGTAGTGATTGATGTGGAATCACCAAAACAACGAGTTAATAAAATAATAGAGGTTGCAAAACCGAAACTGATTCTAGTGGATAAGCATAATCAAAATCAATGGGATTTTTTCCAAGATATTGCTTCCATTTGTGTTGATATAACATATAATGATGCGTGTTATGATAAATCCTTAATCAAAAAACGATTGGAGAAAATGGTATCTATTGATCCTTTGTATGTTTTATTTACTTCAGGATCAACAGGAATACCAAAAGGAACGGTTGTTAGTCATTTAAATGTTGTTAGTTATATAGAATGGTTTAAAAATTGTTTTCAAATAAATCAAGAAACCATTTTTGCTAGTCAAACACCATTTTATTTTAGTATGTCGGTTTCAGATGTTTTTTCAACCCTTTTATCTGGAGCCTCAATCATCATTGTGCCAAAAAGTTATTTTTCTTTTCCGGTAAAATTATTTGAAATGATGAATACATATCAAGTCAACACAATTTATTGGGTTCCTTCTGCCTATCAAATTATTTCACAAATGCATTTGCTGGATTATTGTTTACCTCAATATTTAAAACTAGCAATGTTTGCGGGAGAAGTCATGCCCGTTAAAGTTCTAAATGATTGGATGGATAAATTACCCAATGTTAAATTTGCTAATCTTTTTGGACCTACAGAAACTACTGATATTTGTACTTATTATAAAGTAGATAGAAGATTTGCCAATGAAGAATCTTTACCAATTGGAAAAGCTTGTGAAAACTTAGAGGTATTTTTACTTAATGAAAAAAATGAATTGGTATCTGTTTACGATAAAACAGAAGGAGAATTGTATGTAAAAGGTGCATTTGTTGCTATGGGGTATTACAATAATCCACAAAAAACTTCTGAAGCTTTTGTTCAAAATCCACTGAATCCTCATTATAGTGAAATTGTTTATAAAACCGGTGATATATGTAAATACAATGATAAACAAGAATTGATCTATTTGTGCCGTAAAGATTTTCAAATCAAACATATGGGATATCGTATTGAACTTGGAGAAATTGAAACACTTTGTAATTCGTTAGATGGAATACAAAATGCTTTTTGCTTATATGATTCTTCATTAGATGAAATTATTTGTTGTTATGTAGGAACAATGGATACAAATGAATTGATATCGCAATTGAAAATAAAGATGCCATATTATATGTTGCCATCAAGGTATGAAAAACTATCAATAATTCAATTGAATCAAAATGGTAAAATTGATCGACATTTTTATCAAGAAAAATATAGTTTAAATAGATAGGAGAAGGCTATTATGAGAAAAACGTTATTAGATATTTTAAATGATGTAAAATCAGGAATTGATTATGAAAAAGAACAACATCTAGTTAGTGAACAAATTTTAACTAGTATGGAAATTGTAATGCTTATTATGAAAATCTCTGATGAATTTGATATTACAATTTCACCGCTTGATATTGTACCAGAGAATTTTGAGTCACTAGATGCTATTTTAAAACTGATTAACAAAATTCAAGAAGAATAATATGAAGGCATATGAGCAACTGATATATTTAGTTATATTTGCAACAATTGTATATCTTTTCTACATGATTTTTTTCAAGAAATATCGATATATTGTATTAATTGTAGGAAGTTTAATTTTATTATTTGTGGCTAGCAAATTTATGGGATTTTTTGTAATTTTAAGTTCGTTAATTGTCTATGTATTTGCTTTAATAATCAGTAATCGTACTGAAAAAACGAATCAAAAAAAGGATTTTTTAGAAAAAGAGGAATTTAAAAAATTAAAACAAGAAACTAAAAAAGTGAACAAACGCTATTTATCTATAGGGTTGATATTAAATTTAGGATTATTAATCGGTCTAAAATATGTAAATTTTTTTGATAGTTTTTTAAATAATGTCTTTGGTTTTTTGCAATTAGAATTAGAAATTCCATATTTAAATATTTTGTTACCAATTGGTATCAGTTATTATACCCTTTCGAATACGGGTTATTTAATAGATGTGTATCGTTCGAAATATCAAGCTAGTAAAAATTATTTGGATGTTTTATTATTCACTAGTTATTTTCCTTGCCTTTTAGAAGGACCAATTTCTCATTATGATTACGTATTGCCACAATTAAAAGAAGGACATTCTTTTCGTTTTGATAATTTTAAAAGAGGCGTTTTATGCATTCTTGTAGGATTATTTAAAAAAATAGTCATTGCCGATCGTTTATCCATTTTAGTTGTTGCTTGTTTTGATAAAGAGTTGACAGGACCTATTTTAATTTTAGGTATAATTGGGTTTACTTTTCAATTATATGCTGAATTTTCTGGTATAATTGATATGGTACGCGGAATATCAAAAATGTACGGAATTGAGATTGAAAAAAATTTTGAACAACCATTTTTTTCATCATCAGTGGGAGAATTTTGGCGTCGCTGGCATATTAGTCTTGGAACTTGGTTTAAAGAATATGTTTTTTATCCACTTTCTATGTCAAAGTTCCTAAATTTTCTTTGTAAAAAATTAAAAGGCAAAGTACCTAAATTTTGGGAAACTTTTATTCCTAGTTGTATCGTTCTTTTTGTCGTTTGGTCTTTAACCGGTCTTTGGCATGGAGCTAGTTGGAAATATTTAGGATATGGATTATATTATTATTTTATAATGATGCTAGAAACAGTCTTTTCTTTCCTTTTTAAAAAGAAAAAAACTTCTCATGTTTTTATTCGATTTTTAAAGATAATAAAAACCTTTATTTTAGTTAATATTGGAATGCTTATTTTTAGATGCAATCGTTTAACTGATGTAGGAATGTATATAATGCGTATTTTTCAACCAAATAGCCAATCATTCAATGAGGTTTTTGCCATTCATGAACTGATTATTTCTATTCTTGCTTTAACCATTTTATTGATTTTTGAATATTTGCAAACGAAAAAAATAGTAATTCAAGATTACCTTTTTAAAATGCCGATTTTTGCTAGATATAGTGCTTATTTGATCTTAATTTTTAGTATTATTATTTTTGGTGCATATGGACTTGGGTATTTACCACCTGATCCAATTTATGGAGGTTTTTAAGATGAAGTTTTGGAAAAGAAGTATCCTTTTTATTTCTATGTTTTTGTTTGTATATATAGCATTATGCTTCATCTTCACACCAAAGACAAGAACTGATAAAGGGGGAAAACAATTTTATGCGGGAAGAGGATTTGAAGCAGAGGCGAAAGACACCATTGAAGTTGTAGGACTTGGCAATAGTGATTTATATAGTGGCATCAATCCGTTAGAATTATATCGCCAATACAACATTACTGCTTATTCTTGTGGGATTGCTAAATGTTCTACTGCTGCTTCGTATCGTTTATTGCGAGATATTTTAAAAAAACATCAAATCAAAATCTGTTTAATTGAAACTGATTTTTTGTATAATCGATTAGGACTTGCTGAATATGTTCAAGCGTTTGCTAAACTTCAGTTTTTAGCAGCTCCATTTATTTATCATTCAAGATGGAAAAATTTAACATGGAAAGATTTCACTCAATTGCCCAATTTAAATGATAATTATGATCCTTTTAAAGGCTTTATGTATTCATCTAAAGTATTTGATTATAAATTAACAGATTATATGGGAAATATCCATGATGAAGCTTTACCAATACCTAATGAAAATATCAAATATTTAGATAAAATTAGAAAATTATGTGAAAAAGAAAATATCAAGATTTTATTTATTGAATTACCATCACCATCATCATGGTCTTATGCCAAAAGTTATGGTGTAAAAAAATATGCAGATAAATATAACATTGATTTTATTGATTATAATGTGAATCCAGAATACATTCATTTTGATTTTAATCGAGATTTTAGGGATAAAGGCAATCATTTAAATGTCTATGGTTCCATAAAGGTAGCTAAACATTTAGGGAAAATCCTTTTAGACTATCATGTCTTGACGATTCATCCTAATAATAGTCAATTTTGGCAAGCAGAATTGAAAATGTATGAGGATAGGCTAAAACGAGATGGGATTAAAGTGGATAATGTATGATTAAATCATAGTTAAAATGGAGAAACACTTTGGATGCAAAAAATAATCTAATGCGTTTGTGTTTTGAAAGAGGCGAGTTGAGTCAAATGAAATAAAAAAGATAAGAAAAGGTTAGAAATCAATCTAACCTTTTTGTTTTTATTTGAGTTTATATAGGAAAAAATTAAAAAATAAAAATGACCATAAAAAAACACTGGTATGCAAAAGTATACCTTTTTAACACGCAATATAAATATTAAAATGTACAATATTAATCAAAATTAACCATATTATTTGACAAAATTAACCTTTATTTGTTAAAATAATTATAGTAATAATATTTTTTATTAGTGAATATATTAGTATGTAAAGGTATAGGATTAACATCTAATAAAATATTCTAAAAAATAAATTAAAATACGCTTTTTTCGTCTTTTTTTTGGTGACTATATGAAAAAATATTCAAATGATAAAGGATATACACTCATTGAATTGGTTGTAAGTATTGCAATTATTGCAATTCTTTTGTCAATGATTGCGGTAATTACCAATTCCTTTTATAAAAGTTATCGAGCATCTTATGCGGAAAATAAAAGAGTAGAAGAAAAAAATTATGTGATTACTCAATTTGAAAATATGATTGAAGATGCGAATCAAAATGCTAAAGAACTCAGCATTGAAAATGATGTAAGTTTAACCAAATGGTCTGTAAGATTAGATAACAAAATAATTTTTTCATATGATCAGGCTAGTAGTAGTATGTATAATGCTAATGGAAGTTTAATTAAAACATTTGAAAAAATTAAAAATATTACAATACATCAATATACACAATCGGGTATTTTAATAGAAATATATTTAGATAATGAGGAAAAAGAAACATGGATTAAAAATATTATTCATGTGAATGAAAAGAAGGAAGTATGAAAAAAAAGATTTTCTGTTTAGTAACTAACGATAAAGATCATTATAGGATTAAGATGACATGTTGTGTTCAAACATTATCTAAGAAAAAAGTAATCGAAACACTAAATTATAAAATTTCCATCAGTGATATGGATAATGAGTTTACTAAAGAGTTAATTTTTAACGATTTAAAAAGACTTCATTTCAAAAAGGCTCAAATTATCATAGGATTAAATCTTTCTGATATTTTTATTGAAAAAATTAGAATACCAAATTTAAATAGTATAGATGCGAAAAAAACATTGGCTTTAGAAATCAAAAAGTTATATGGTAGTGATTTTAACAATACCTATATATATGCGAAAACCAAATATAGGCTGAACAAACATATTTTAGATTATTATTATACAATTTGTAAAAAGAATATCTATCAACAGATTATAGGTTTGTTTTCTAAATTACAATTAAAAATAGTAAAAGTGCAGTATATCCCTTATGCACTAAAGCAATATTTATGCATGAAAAAAGTTTTTATCAAAAATAGTTTTAGTATGTTTATCCATATTGACAAACAACAAACTATAATTCTTATTGGGAAGAACGATGTTCTCCTAAATAATTCTATTGTACAACTAGGTACTGATTATTTGAATGAATTATTGGTATCTAGTGTACCTAATAATCAATTATTTAGCAATATCGAGGAAAATAAATTAGAAGAAATGGTTCAAATATTTCTTCAAAAAATAAATATCGAATTAAAAAAAATTCTTTATTTATCACAAGTAGAAATTGACAAGTATTATTTAAATGTTGAAGCTGATGCGTTGGCCCTTTTGATTAAAAAGGTAATAGAACAGGAGTTAAACATAACGATTTCAGATTTGAAACTAGTAGACAAGCAAGACTTCTTGCTTCAAAGTTTAAAGATACATCATACTTTTATTGTATCTAATCATGATTTTAAGTTTCAGGTTAAAGTAAAATGAAAAGTAATAAAGGCGATACATTAGTAGAAGTTTTAGTATCAATTGTTGTGTTGGCAATTATTTTTATAAGTAGTGGCCAGATGATTTTGTCAATTAAAAAAACACAAAGAAATATTGAAAAAACAACAAATATGGTTTTAGAACTAGAAAAAATATTGGAGATATTTACCATTGAACCACAAACTTTTAATGAAAGATTGGAAATAATATATCCTGTTGTTCAAGCTAATCATTTTCTTTATTTGTATTATGATAGCCAATTTAATATATCCAAAAAGGTTACTGATAACTATTTTATCATAGATGTAAAGGAAATCACATCTGATGATCAAATAACAAGATATTTTGCAATAGAAGTAAGAATTTATGTCAATCATGAAGAATATCCGTTAGATCAAAAATGTTTAGAAAGAACTATTTGTGTAGAATAAAAGGTATGATATGAAAAAAAGAATGTTAGATAATAGAGGAGCATCTTTATATATAACACTGCTAGTTGTTATTGTTTTAGTATTTTTATCTATGTCGCTATTGATAACTATTCATACTTCATCACAAAAACTGAATGCAAATACGAAAGAACAATTGTTAAAGTTAGAGTTAGAAAATGTTGCATATGAATATTTGAATCAATTATCTTTAGAAGATCTTGCTTTATTAGAAGTTGATATTTCATGTGAATTTGAATATACAACGCATTATCAAATTGTTGCAACTAGACTTCAAATCACGCATGAATTTCATTTTATTATTCAAAAAATAAATACTAAATTAAAATTTCAAATTCAAGTGCAGTTTCAAATATCCGAAAATAGAATAACAAGTTATCACCTTATGAAAAAGGGCTATGTATATGATTAAACATTTATTGTTAATAAGTTCCACTAAAGAATTGATAAAAGAATCCTTTTGGTTGTATGCTTTAGTTATTACATTTTATTTGCTTTTCTTTGTAGCAATCGGTAGTTTTTTAAATGTTCTCATTTATAGACTACCTAAAAAAATGTCAATTATTAAGAAATCATCCCATTGTCCACTTTGTGGTTACAAAATAAAATGGTATGAAAATATTCCTATTTTCTCCTATCTTTTTTTAAGAGGGAGATGTCATCACTGTCAAGAAAAAATTAATATAAGATATGTTATTGTGGAAGTTTTAGGATTGCTAGTTGCAATTGTTTCACTAATAAGATTTGATTTATCTTATACAAGTATTATAGTAACGCTGCTTTTAGAGATTTTTATCGCTATCTTTTTCATTGATAAAGATGAGTTGATTATTCCCGATTCATTAAATATAGCAGTAGCGGTTTTAGGACTTTTATCAATCATAATGGCTGATATTACTAGTTTAAATCATGAATATACAATTGATTATAGTGATAAATTTTTATCCTTACTTGTCAATATCATCATTATTGGTATTTTTTACATTATACAAAAAATAATTCGAAAACCTGTAATTGGTGGCGGTGACTTAAAATTATTTTTAGGAATAGGTCTTTTTATGGGATGGCAATTAGAGATTTTAGGATTAGTTATTGCTTGCATCATTGGAGCAGGTGTTGAACTTATTTTTTCTAAAAAATTAAATAGAAAAATAGTGCCTTTTGGTCCTTATCTTGTCATTGGTTTTACAATTAGTTTATTTTTTGGTCCTGATTTAATTTTGTGGTATTTGCATTTGTTTCAATAAAAGGAGGGAAAAGATGCCAAAATTTAAATTTAAAGCCAAGGATTTAAATAATAAAATCATTCATGGAGTATTCTTTGCCAAAGATGAAGAGGATTTAAGAGCAATCATTAGTAATTTAGACTATTATTTAATTAGTTCTAAAAAAATTCAAGAAAGTTCACAACTATTTACCTTCTTAGAAAAAATACGAGTGGATGAATTATCGTTATTTTGTAGACAACTTGCAATTATGTTAGATGCAGGAATGGAACTGAATAAATGTATTGAAATTCTAAAGAATAATACTAAAATAAATAAATTAAAAACGATTTTAGAAGTCGTTCATTACGATTTGATGCAAGGGATGATGCTTAGCCAATCACTTGCAAAATATCCCAAAACTTTTCCTGTTTTCTTTAGAAATATGATTCATATTGGAGAGCTAAGTGGCAAAATGTCATTGGTTTTAAATAAACTAGCAGATTATTATGAAAAGGATAATAAAACAAAACGAAAAGTGAAAAGTGCTTTGGCTTATCCAATCTTTTTATTAACATTATGCATGGTAATTTTGGCTGTTTTATCCTTGTATGTGATGCCTATTTTTAAGGATGTTTTTACATCATTAGAAGCACAATTACCTCCAATCACAACGGTTGTTTTAAAAATCACTGATTTTATTAAAAATAACATTTTATATATTTTATCAATCATACTATTATCTATTATGGCATTTTTGTTACTTTTGCGTAATCAAAAATTTAAAAAGCTTTATGATCAATTTAATGTTCATCATAGTATTCAAAGTAAAGTCGTTTTAGCAAGTATAACATCGAGATTCACAAATGGCTTTTCCACTTTGTTAAATAGTAGTATTTCTATTGTTGATGCTTTAACTATTATGAGTAAATTGCTAGGTAATCGTTATGTTGAAGAGAAAATGCAAGTTACGATTAGTGAAATCAAAAGAGGACAGCCAATTGCTAAAAGTTTGGAAACAATTAATATTTTTCCTAATATTTTGATTGAAATGATTTCGGTCGGTGAGCAATCCGGTCAACTTGAGGAAGTGCTGAATCGAGTTTGTACATATTATGATGATCAAGTAGATTATGCCATTAAAAAAATGACAGCTTTAATTGAACCACTCATGATTATTTTAATTGGTATGATTGTAATTGTTGTATTGTTATCAATTTTTTTACCGATGCTAGATATTACAAGTTCAATTGATACGGGAGTTTAAAATGAAAAATGAAATCCAACAAAATATTCATCAACAAATATGTTTGCAACTTGTTAAAATGAATGTATGTAGTATAGAGGAAATACATTATATTTTAGAAAAAATAAATACGGAAGAAAAACCATTTTATGAAGTTTTCAGCCAAGAAAAATGGATAAATGAAGAACAATTATCCCAAGTATTGGCTAGTTATTTAGGATATGATTATTATAACATTGATACGATTAGGATTGATGAAAATCTAGTTAAAACTTTGACTTATGAATGGATTAGTAAATATAAAATAATTCCGCTTACTTTTGATGAGTCAAATCAAAGATATATTCTTGCAACATCTAACCCTTTTGATTTTAATGCAATCAATATTGCGTATGCTTTATTTGGTACTCATTCGCAAATTGTCGTGTGTCCTGATACTAAATTGGTAAGAATTCAGTCAAGAATATTTGCCAAAAACGAAATGAACCAAACGATTGCCGCTTATAATAAACAAGAAAACCTTTTAGAAAAAGAACATATTGTTGGGATGGATGAGGCTGATTTGGTGAATTCACCAGCTGTTAAATTAGTGGATTCATGTTTAAATGATGCGATTGCTGTAGGGGCTAGCGATATTCATATTGAGCCATACGAAGATATTGTTAGAATTCGATATCGAATTGATGGTATGCTTTATGAGAATACTGCATTTAGTCCTAAAATGTATCCAGCAGTTTCCACGAGAATAAAAATTATTTCCAAATTGAATATTGCAGAACGCAGAATTCCTCAAGATGGAAGAATTACAAAAATTTATAATAATGAAACATATGATTTTCGTGTTTCAACTTTACCAACTTCTTTTGGTGAAAAAATTGTAATTCGGATTTTGGATACAAAAGCGTTTAATTATGATAGAAGTAAATTGGGTTTTTTACCAGAAGAAAACTTAATTGTCGATGAATTATTAAAAAAACCTTATGGTATTATTTTGTTAACAGGACCTACTGGTTGTGGTAAATCGACAACATTATATAGTTTTATTAAAGAAATGAATAATGAATCAGTTAATGTCATTACGGTTGAAGATCCTGTTGAATATACAATTTCAGGTGTAAATCAAGTTCAAGTAAATAATAAGGCTAATTTAACTTTTGCAAGTGCTTTAAGAAGTATTTTAAGACAAGATCCTAATATTGTTATGGTCGGTGAGATTCGTGATGAAGAAACGGCTGAAATTGCCATGAGAATGGCAATTACTGGACATCTAGTATTGTCTACTCTTCATACTAATGATGCTGCAGGAGCAGTGACTAGATTGATTGACTTAGGGTTACAACCCTATTTTGTAACTGATGCTTTAGCGGGGGTGATTTCTCAAAGACTTGTTAGAAGATTATGCCCAGAATGTAAAAAAGAATATCTTTCTAGCAAGCGTGAGAATGAAATTTTAAATATTCATCAATCGCAAAAATTATATAAGGCGGTGGGCTGTCCGGCATGCCATAATACGGGATATCGAGGAAGACTTGGTGTTCATGAAGTTCTAAAAATGACGGAAGATTTAAAAGAACTCATTATCAATAAGGCCTCAACAAAACAAATTAGACAAAAGGCCCTTGAAAATGGAATGTTGGATTTATATTCCACTTGTAGAACGGTAGTATTAAATGGAGAAACTACAGTTCAAGAATTATTGGCAATTATGTATAACAAATAAAATACATAGTTGATATATAGGTGTTAATAGCAGTCACCAAAAATTTTATATAAATAAGGAGAAAAGGAATGGAAAAATCATTAAAAAATAAAAAAGGTTTTACATTAACCGAATTGATTGTTGTCATTGCTATCATTGGAATTCTTGCGGCAGTGTTAATTCCATCAATTACAAGTTATATTAGAAATGCAAAAGAATCTGCAGCCATTCAAGATGCAAGCGCAATGTATCAAGAATTAATTGCAGAGGTTAATGTTACAGATGATATTTATGAAACTTTAACTACAAATAAATATTATATTGTTGAAACCGATGGGGGATATTATGTTTTATTAGAAAATGGTTCATGTAATGTTTCACCATTAAAGGATAATAGTGTAGTTGATGCCGCAAGTGCTGCAACTGAATTCAATATAGAAGGAGTGAGTACTTTTTTTGTTCTAAGAAAAGTAAATGAAGCATACCGCGTTTTGGAACTTTCAAAAGAAAATACAACTTGGACAGAATCACAAACTCCAATTTATCCAACTCAAACACAGACAGAATAAAGTAGATGAGGATGAATATATGAATAGCGTAAAGAAAAAAGGTTTTACACTAACAGAATTAATAGTAGTCATTGCTATTATTGGAATTCTCGCAGCTGTTCTAATCCCATCAATTACAGGTTATATTAAAAAGGCAAAAGTATCAAAAGGTGTGCAAGAAGCTAAAAATATTTCAGTTGTTTTAGCAGCAGAGGCCGCTTTTCAAGATCGAGAATATTTTGAACCATATGAAATTTCGCGTATTATTGAAGAATATGATTACTCGTTAGAATCAACAATCAAAGATTATCGTTTTTGGTATGATGCTAGTAAAAATGAAGTAAAATTTCTATCAATGGAAGAGGCGTTTAGTACAAGTACCAAACAAAATTTGTCTTCAACCAAAACTTTTACCCAAGATTGTATTGAAGCCTTATCAGCAGGTCATCCAGAATATCGCTATGTGGATACTTTTGATGATGAATTAACACAAATTGTATATACTGTTAGAAATTTGCCTTTATTAGCTCTAAATGGGATGGATAGTGGATCACTAGATTCACAAGCTAAAAAAAGAGAGATTTTAGATAAAATGGATAGTTTATTAGATAGTGCTATTGAGGCTTTAGATGATTTAAAATATAAAGGTTTCGATAATTCTGATAAGCAATCGATTCAAAACTATGTATCAACTTTTGATACAGTTCAAACCGTTTATGTTGATAATAATATTATGTATAATAGAGCATATTTTTCTACTAAAGCAGAACTTCAATCACTTGCTAATGCTTATAGCAATATTGTTCAGTATAGTGATACTCATGTAACATTAAATATTTCTAGAATGGTTTTTGTACCTGATATTACTTTGATTCCTGCATGTCAACCGTTTGCGGAAGAAGAGTCAGTAGAATATCGTGTAAATATTACAACAGCTTTTGAGATACCAGATACAGTAGAAATTGTTAAAGCAAATGCATTTAAGAATGTAATAGGCTGTGCGGGAATTGTTGCTAAAAACACAGTGTTATTTGATCCAGAGGCTTTAAGTGAGGCTGCTTTAAAAGCAAAGACGGATAGAACATCTTATTTAAATGTTATTCCACTTACTTATGGTATAGATTTTAACATAACATACTATACAGCTGAGGCCAAATTAAATAATGGTGTAACGGTAACATATACGAATACCATAAATGGTAAAGAAGAAGTAATAACCGCTTTAGAAAATGTCATATTTCAAGATACAGCTGAACAACAAATCATTAGTAAATATTTGATTCCTAATATAAATTTTTTAGGAAAAACAATTCATTATTCAAAAGTAGAAAAAGTCATAATTAGAAGATCATTATCAGAAAATATTTGTACTTATACTGCTATTTTAGTAGATGAAAATCTAAATTGCTATAAAGTAGAAAATTTTGGATATGTTTCTGATGTCGATTGGGAAATCAAACAAGAATTTAGTTTTGATAATAATGAGGCTACTATTAGAGTATATCTTCCTACATATGTTTATAATTATACGAATTTTAAAGATGCTTCAATGGAAATTGAGTTGTTGCCACAAGTTTTAAAATCTAAAGATGTTGTTGGATTAACCGGTATAGTTGAAGTATTTGATGGATTTGCATTATCAGATCAAAAAATCAAAATCTATATTAAAGATGGTATTTATGATAGTGAAAATAATTGTTATGTATATGAAAAGAAAATAGAAAATTTAAATACTCATACAGTTTTAGTAAATGGTGAATCATTATCTTGTAATCAAGTATCAATTTCTCAAATTGCTATTGTTACAGGGGATGAACAAGATCCAAAATATTTATTTATTCGTGAATATAAATAATGAATATAAGGGAATATGCATTTAAATTTCGTTTATATATATGAATATATATAAAAATATAAAAAATTAAAGGAGAATAAAAAATGAAAACAATAAAAAAATTATTTTTATCATTCGTTATAGCTGGACTTGGTTTTGCAACCTTAGTTGGATGTGTATCATTAGAAAATGCTGAAAGAATTAGCATTGTTGAAATGCCAACAACAACATTTGTTAAAAACCAAGAAGTAACTGGCAATTTAATGAAAGTATTAATTACCGATGCTGAAGGTAACGATGTAGTACTAACTTTAAGTTATCCTGATGAAAACGGCAATGTTAGTGCGCAACAAGACGGAGTACCATTTGATGTAAAAATTACAATTAAAAACTTTAATTTGTCAACAATTGGGAACAAAACTGCTTCTGTTACGTATGGAGAAGCTACATCTTATTTTGATTATCAAGTAGTTGATCCAGAACAAGGATTTGCTGGCGGAAATGGAAGCTTAAATAATCCATATCAAATCACAAATGCGATACAATTTATGAATATAAACACACTTGAAACAACAAAAGATGTTTACTTCAAATTAATGAATGATATTGATATGAGTACTGTTATAAACGATGCTCAAATGTTTTGGGATAAGGGATATGCCTTTATTCAATTATTTGAAGGTGTACTAGATGGTAATAATAAACGCATATATAATGTTGTTGAACCAATCAATTATCTATTTGGTGAATTATCAGGAGCAACATTAAAAGATTTATCTGTTTTTGTTAAGGGTAAAGATATTAGTGTAAGTTGTTTGGCTAATTCATATGGTGGTAGAACCATCAGTTTCTTAAATGTTGATTTATATGGTTCAGTAAGTACTGGATACAATTATGCAGGATATGCAATTTATTCAATGACTTTGAAATATGCAGCCGAAGGAAGAAAGTATAGTTTCTTAGATTCAACTGTTGTTTTCAAAAATTGTGATAGTTATTTAGATAATATTGGTCTTTCAACAAGAGTTGGCGTATTTTTTGCCATTCCAACAGGTAATTATACATTTGAAAATTGTTATAATTATGGGTATGTTGAGGCTTTAAATACATCACTTTTATTTACAAATGGGTATGCAACTGGACATGGAGCTAGTGGAAAAACTGTTTATAAAGTTATCTCTTCTGGTAATAGAGGAACACTTTCATCTGTAGAAGCTAAGTCTGATTTAGTATTCTGTAATAAAGCAAATGGTGGTTCTCATTCTAAACTAGAAGGATCAGAAGAGTTGGTTGAAGGTACAAATTTAGTCATTCCTACACTTGATTTTACGCAAGTTTTACAAGTACAAGATAACGATTTAGAGTTAAAGGCTGTAGCTGATGATAGTAATATTGCAAAGGTAAAAGTTAATTTATATTTTGAAGGTATGAGTTGTAAAGAGTATGGTACTTTAACTGATTTTGTAACTGTAGAACTTTCAGTTAGTAGTGAAGCACAAAAAACTGGTTTATTTGCAACTGAAATCAAAGATGGCAAACTTTCAATAAAAGTTGTGACTAAAGGTTCTATTGAAGATACAACTGAATCATCAGATGAAATAGTTACTTTAGGTAAAGATTGGTTAACCTATAATGTAACCAAAGGCTTTTATGTATTTGATGGTACAAAAGTAAAAGAAGGATATACATTTACTGTTGGTTCTCAATCTTTCTCTGTATTTGCATATAATTCTGAAGAGGAAGTTATTGCTAGTGTTAAGGTAGCAACAAAATAATTTTAGAATTATAAAATTTTAAGTAAAATGATGAAAAGGAAGACTATTGTAAAAAAATAGACTTCCTTTTTATTTTTAATGTATTCAATATAGGAGGAAAATGAATATAAAAAAATGTATTTTTATCATTTCAGTTTTATTGCTATGCTTTTTATCATCCTGTAATAATAAACAAAATGTAAGGAAAGAAACAATGTATTATGATGTCCATTTTAATACCAATGGGGGAAGTGAAATTGCTTCTATCAAAGTAGAGGAAGGAAAAACAATTCAAAAACCAAGTGCTCCCCAAAAGTTAGGATATTATTTTGTTGGTTGGTATTATGATTTTGAATGTACCATTTTATACAATTTTGATACCAAAATGAATAGAAATATGACTTTATATGCAGCATGGGAAACAATGCCGATTAGTATAATTGTCAATTTGGATAATCAACATAGTGAAAAGCAAAATCTAAATTATCAAGATACCATTGCCAATCTAAACGTTCCAAATAAAAAGGGATATCGATTTGTAGGATATTATTTTGATGAAAAATTGACACAAAAAATAGAGAGTGATTATTGTTTTTTACAAGATAGTACAATTTGGTGTAAATGGGAAATTGTAAAGTATGAAATTGAGATAGTGATTGATGAAACAACCAAACAAACACAATTTGTTGAGTATGGTTCTACGATAAAGAATTTACAACAACCATCTAAAGAAAATCACATATTTAATGGTTTTTATTTAGATAGGGATTGTAAAAATCTCATTAATGAAGAAAATTTAATTGATAAAAATTTAACTATCTATGTGAAGTGGATAGATATCCATGCTATTCCATATAAAGTGGTCTATAAGGGTGAAAATATTACGGATGATAAGTATAGCATAATTGAAACAAATGTTTTATATGGTAGTTTAAATGAAGAGGTGGTAGCACCAATAAAAACTTATGAAGGATTAGAAGTGATAAGTAGTGATGTCAAAGGACAGATTGTGTTAGATGGCTCTTTGGTACTTGAGGTGCTATATCGAAGAAAGACTTATGAGGTTACATATATTATTCATGGAGAAGAATATGAGAAAGTCACCGATTTAAAATACAATGCGAAGTATAAGTTGATAGATAATGTAATGCTGAAGGGATATATTTTTAGAGGTTGGTATGTTGATGACCAATTTAAAAAAGTGGCCTCATTAAATCAAATACCTAGTCATGATACAATTGTTTATGGTAAATTAGAACCAATTACTGTTGGAAGTAGTGGTCTTTCTTATGTTTTAAATCCTTCCAAGACCGGTTATATTATAAGTGGCTATACGGGAACAGAAACAGAAATTATCATTTCAAATGGCTATAATTGTTTACCTGTTGTGGCAATTGATTGCTATTTTAATAGTGAGAATATCCAAAAAATTACGATAGGTAAAAATATTCAAGAAATAAAAGAAGATGCTTTTATTCGCTGTCTTCATTTAGAAACCATTTGGGTTGAAAGTGAAAATGCGAAATATTATAGTGAAGATGGTGTTTTGTATGATAAAAGTAGAAATAGTTTAAAAGTTTATCCATTAGGAAAAAAGGATACCTCCTTTTATATTCCATCAAATATATTGGTATTAGAGCGTTTTTGTTTTCATGCGAATTCCTATTTAGAAAATTTAATTATAAATGATAATCTAACAACCATTCATAGTGAAGCATTAAGGGGTTGTACAAATTTAAAAACAATTTCCATTGGGAAAGGAGTTAGTTTTATTAGTGATACGTGGGTCAATGCCTGTTATCATTTAGAAATGATTTATGTGGATTTAGACAATCCATTTTATAAAGATCAAAATGGTGTTTTATTTGACAGTAGTGGAGAAAGTTTACTTCACTTTCCCGCATCTAACAGCCAAACTTTTTATGTGATTGATCATAATGTCAAAAAAATTAACTATCATGCCTTTGATTCTTGTCTACAACTACAATATGTTGTAATTCCAACTAGTGTTGATGTAATAGAATATCAAGCTTTTGTCGATGCTTCTTTTACCATTTATTTTGAAGGATTTCAAATACCCAAAAATTGGCATCCCTATGCAATTGAGCATACTTTTGAATTCATTTTAAAACCAAATTGGCAAGAGTTGAATCCAATCCCCTATAAAATTGTAGGAGGTATAGAGTGAAAAAGAAAAATGTTGTATATATAATAGGTATTTTATTGTTTATATCGTTCATTGCTATTGATGTTTTTAAAGTTAGAGAAAAAGGCGGTCTGTTTAGTATTTTTAATTTTGAAGAAACCAGTGAAAAAAAACAAATAGAAAATAGTTTAACTGAAATTGAAATCAATGAAAAATTAAATGGTGAAAAAATTATGTATTTAGGTGATACGCTGCAACTCACTTTAAAGGCAAATATCGTTACAAATTTGAATGCTTGGAATTATAACTGGTTAAGTACTGACCAAAGTATTGCCTCAGTATCAACAACAGGTAGTGTATATGGGAAAAAAATAGGTGAAACAACAATTAGAGTAACGAATAAAAATGATGCCAATCTTTATGATATTGTAAAAATTAAGGTTATTGAAAGAAACAACAAATTAGAATTCTCGAACGAGTATCAACAAAAATTGCAATTAATAAAAGGAGAAATAAAAAAACTTGATATTCATATAGGCGGGAGTGTGGCTTTAGGTAAACTTGAATGGATATCTAGTGATGAAAAGATTTGTACAGTTCAGGATGGTTATCTTTATGCTAAAGAAAATGGTCAAGTAACCATTACAGTAAAAAGTTTAGTAGATAGTAAATATTTTGATAGTATAAATGTTGAAATATATAATGTATTAGATAAAGTTGAAATTGCTGACGATATTTCTATTCATGCAATATATATTAATAATAAAGAAATAAATGGCAGTATGTCGGATTATGATATATATGTTGGGGATACAATCACCATCAATTCATCTTGTAATACTTCTAGTAATGCAATGGTAAATTTTTCTTTACAGACAGATACTATATCTTTTAAAAGTACAGAACAATATGTGGCAACAGTGAATTGCAATCGCGTTGGTAAAGCAGTCATTGATATTTCTAGTAAGTATAATCATTTATTAAACAAGACTTTAGAATTTGAGATCAAACCTCGAGAAGTGGATAATCTCACATTAAAAAATCCTACCTTACAAAACGTAGAAAATGGTTGGATATATGAAATGCATGAAAGAGATGCTGTTTTTCTTGAAGTATTAGGATCAAATGAAGTATTAGATCAAGATGATATAATTGTAGAGATTGCAAATCAGGATATTGCTATAGTGAATAATGGATATTTCATTGCTAAGCAAGTTGGAGAAACGCGAGTTACAATAAAATACCGATATGATGAGAACCAAAAGATTAGTTTTACTCTTTTTGTTAGTGAGAATACCAATCAAAAAATTGAATATATAGCCATTGAACAGCCTACATTAAATGATAAACCCTTTGCTTTAAATACATATCAAAAAAATAATGTTACAGTATTAGATACAATCAGTTTTTATATTGTTGTAACTCCTTATATTTATGCCAAAAGTGATAATTATTTAATTTATGCAACCAATCCTAATGTTGCATCTTGTACAACTACTTACAACAATCATCAATATATCGTCAAAATCAATTTTCTAGAAATAGGGAATACCCAAATTATTATTCAATTTTTTGATAATCTAGAACAAGAAATTATTTTAGATTTTCATGTTGAGAATACGATTTTTGATCTATCTGCTAAAGCAGCTCTTGAAATGGAGGTTGGAAAAACATATAGTTTTTTCACTACGATTACAAACTCATTATCCAAAAAATTAAATTATACTTATACATCATCCAATCCTCAATCAGTTATCATCGGAAGTAATGGGGATATGATGGCAATTGGAGAGGGGACAGCAGATGTTTGTGTAACAGTAGATGATGGGAAGACAGTTCAATCCAAAACCCTTACTATTCATGTGAAACAAAATTATGTAGAATATCAACCAGTGACGCAAATGAGTTATACAACATACTTAAAAGAAGATGATCATTATGTTGAAGTTGATTTTTCAACCCGAATGTTAAATGTTTTTCAAAACGCATATATGAGCATAAATGTCATGCCAAATTTTAATAATGCTAATAATTATCAAATTATAACAAGCAATCCAGATATTCTATCTATTACGTATAGTAACAGTATGTATCAACTTTATGCTTTAAGTGCAGGTATTGCAACCATTTATATTAAAAATTATGAAAATAGTGATTTAGATCTTTCTTTTGAGATTAAAGTATGTGAAGTATTGCCAAAATATGTAATAAGTATATTAGAAAATAATGTTTTATCATTTGATGAATATCAAAAAATTAATTTAAATGTTGATCCCAATGCAACATTTTCAAAAGTTTCTTATCGCTTTTCCACTCCTAATGTCATCAAAATTATCAATAACACAATCATTCCTTTACATGCAGGAAAAACGACTGTTATTATTGAAGTAGATGATCAAGATGATGCAACCTCAAATTATTATTTTTCTTTTCCTGTTGAGGTTTTACCAAATACTAAAATTGGTTTTATGCAATATTCAACGTTAGAAATAATTAGTTTTTGTTTATTTCATATCATTATTTATGGGCTACTAGGAGTATATTTTTGGTTATTATTTCAAAACTTGCAAATGAAAAAAATATTAACCATTACGGCTATTGTTGTTATTCCTCTTGCTATATGTTGTTTGCCAGAAGTATTAAAATTAGAAGATAGCAATAAAAGTATTATTATGATATCTATAGGACTCAATAGCATATGTTGCGGTGCTGCCATTGTTTTGACATATTTTATAATGAAATGTAAAGGAAAGAAAAAAAATGAAAATGAGTAAATATATCATTCTTATTTTAAGTTTTTTAACGATGCTGACGATAACTTCTTGTAAAAAAGAACAAGATAGGATAGAAGACAATTATAATTTTATTTTAAATGTTGAGAAGCAAAATGCTAAAATAGCAGAACTTGGGAAAACCATTACGAATCAACAATTAATATATTTACAAGAAGATAGTTCAACATTAATTTATGTGAAATATAATTTTACAGAAAATATGTCAACACAAAAAATCATATATCGCTTTTTCAATGATTTAGATGAGTATAGATTGTTTTTTAATCAATATGATAATTTTTTAGATGGTAACTTTTTAGAAGTAAATGAAGAAATCTTAATGATAGCAACCACATATCAATATATTGATAAAAAAAGTTTTAGTCAATTATATGATGTCATTCATCATCAGTATGTTATAATTGAATAGTAATTGAAACAAACCAAGTTAACTTGGTTTGTTTTTTTAAAAAAAAGGCATATTTTTATAAAAAACATACTATTATTTTATGTAAAATGTTCCAAAACATTGATAAAATCGATTTTAACATTTATATTATATTGACAAACTATCTTAAAAATAGTATAATTATAACATATCTTGTCGATTATTTAGATATTAAAATGGATGAGAAAAAGAATGATTTAGAATTATGTAAGGAGAATTTAAAATGAAAAGAAAGACGTTAACGTTAACTTTATGCTTATTATCATGTTTAGCATTGATTGGTGTTGGTTTTGCGGCATGGATCATTACTTCTGACACTGAACAAGAAATAGAAGGTAACATTTCAGTTGATACCGTAACAGATAATAGATTGAGTGTTGAGACAAGTTGGAAAGATGATAAAAATGCCATTGTTTTTGGTTGGAAAACTGGTGAGTATACCTATTCTTGGTTAAATAATACAGATCCAACTTATGCAGAAAATCTAACAGTTACTCTTATTGTGAATGTAAAAGATAGTGGGGGTAGTCCTATTGATGCCCAAACTGTTAATGCAACAATTACGGGAGATGACGCATATACTACTGCTGTATCTAGCAATTTAGTTAATGCTTTGCCTACATTAACAGCTCAAAAGCAAGAAACTGGTGTTTATCATATTACAATTACTCTCTCATGGGGTAGTGCATTTAATAATCAAAACCCTATGGAATATTATAATAGTCAAGCTTATACACCAGAGTTAGCAGATCAAGCTAAAACCAATTTAACCGCTCTTGAGGCATTGAAAACTAGTAAATTTACTGTTACAGTAACGGTAACACCAACTGAGGCAGAATAATATTATAAATAATAAGAAGGTTGTAAGATGGCTAAATTAACAAAAAATTCTTATAAAAGAAAAGTTATTTTATTCGGTGTTTTATTATTTATGTCTATTGCTTTGATATCAACAGGTTTTGCGGCATGGATAATGTCAACGAATGCAAATTATGAAGATGATGGAAATGTGAGTGTTGGTACTGTTACAGATGGATCAATAAAGTTGACGGATGTTGCGCTATCAACCGATTCAATCAAATTTGAACCATTAGAAGAAGATACAACAGGTAGAGTTAGAAATGATGGAACTAATTTTGAATCATTAAGAATAGTAGTAACAGGAAAAGTATCTCCTAGAGATATTTTAGGTGAACTTACGATTGAACTGCAAATGGAAGAAAAAGTGAAAACAGCTCTACAAGCTGCTGCTGATAAAAATTATATTATTTTACCAGAATGCGCAAATTCGGCAGTGGATTTAAAAACTTTGGGTGGTGCATGTACTGAAAATGAAGAGGGTGGATACGATTTTACTTATACGATTGAATTTAAATGGGGAAGTTTTTTCCAAAATTTAAATCCAGGTGAGTATTATGACGAAAATGAAACGGGTACAAAAGTATCAGACGAAGAAGTGAAAAAAATTCTAAAAGAGTTAAGAGCTACTATTTATGGATATGACGTCGATGCATCAGATGAAATAATCAATGCAGCGGTTGGTCCTACTTTTAAAGTAGTAATCAATGCTAGGGCAAATTAATTCAAATGTCTTCTGCTGAAATTATTTCCCTCATAGTTACAATCATCGGGGTATTTAGTTTTGCAACAATATTTACGATATTATATCAATCATATGCAACATCACAAATAAATGAAATTCAGTCCGGAAAAAAAGATCTTGAATTGATCGATGAAGTAATCTATGAAAGACAAGAAAAAATTAAAAAGCGCAAGATGGTAACAAAGATAGTTAAATCTATTTGTTTCTATCTTGCCTTATTCTTCATTATACCTTTATTTATTTTTTCATTAATTAATCGATTTCAAAATAATATAACAATGATTGGTAATAAAACCATTATGGTTGTTGCCTCAGGCTCAATGAGTAAGAAAAATGACGCAAATGCTTATCTAAATAGTAACAATTTGAACAATCAATTTCAAACGTATGATATAATTGTTTTAGAAAAGGTTGAAAATGCATCAGATTTGAACAAATACGATGTTATTGCTTATCGAAATGATCAAGGAATCAATGTCATTCATAGAATAATTGAAATAGAAGATGGAAAATATGTAACCCGTGGTGATGCCAATGACGCAAGTGATAAATATCATCCAACTTTTGATGATGTAATTGGAAGATATACAGGTAAGAAAATACCTAGTATAGGGATATTTATTATGTTTTTACAGTCATATGCCGGTATCATCACGATTATTTCATTAATTTATTGTTTAATCATGATTGATAAAATTTCTAATAAAATAAATACAGCTCAAAAAAGAAGAATTGAACAATTAGAAGAAGCAATTGATTATACCGATGAATTAGAAGTTGAAAAAATAAAGGCAGAATATGTTGAGACAATTTATTATAAGGGATATGCTTATCATTTTAATGAAACAGGGTTTGTTGAAAAAACTAAGATGAAAGATGGTCCCTATTTAGAAAAATCGAATAAGACAATGATTAAAGAAGTGCTTAATTTAAAGACTTCAGAAAAAATTGCCGAAGAAGTCGTAATTGAAAACGATAATCAAGGAGAATAAGATTATGAACAAACCTTATTTTACAAGAAAAAATTTAATATTTATATCATTAGCAATATTTTATTCATTTTTATTGTTATTTACAGGCCTTTGTATAGAAGGATCACATTCTTTTGCTAATAAAAATAATCCACTAGCACAAGTGGCGCAAGCACTTCGTTTTAAATCAATTAGTTGCGGTGTAACAGGTTATGTTGCTTTGATACTTGTAGCAATCTATGTTAGTGTTTTTGTCACTATCTTTTTATATGAGAAAAGGTTTGCTATTGTCAATAATAAAAAACCATTTAGTTTGAAAATGATTTTAATATATATCAGTTCTTTTATTTTATGTGCGTTATTATCAGTAGGGGTGGGAATTCTCATTCAAAGACCATTAGATGCTGAAAACATTGGTAACATTATGCTTTTTATTTGGCAAACTATTTTATTGACAACTTGTATATATGTTTTATTATTTTTATTCATTGGTGGTATGTTAATGTTTGTAGTCAACTATATTTTAGTTGATAAACCATTTAGAGCATATGATAAAAATGAACCGATTACTTTTGATGAGGAAGATACTAAAATTGACGTCACTACTAATTTTGATGCAACACTAAATGCAACGGCATCTTCTATTACTAGCGGACAGATTACAACCGCTACTTCAAGTGTGTCAAATGAAAGTATTGTTCGTACAGTTGAGGAGTTAGATGATCGGGAAAAAGTTTTTCCTGCTTTATCTATGATGGATACTACTTACGATGGTTATGCAATAGAGAAAATAGATAGTGATACATATAGTTTAGAAGAAATTAGTATTCGCTTTCGCAATTATCTTGCAAAAGAAGAAAAACTATATTTTGATCTAGATACCATTAGATTTTTTGTCAGTGGATTTGCGGCATCACACTTTATGATTTTAGAAGGGTTAAGTGGTACTGGTAAATCAAGTTTGCCTAGATATTTTGCAAAATTTATTCATGCTGATGTTTTATTTATTCCTGTTCAAGCAACATATCGTGATAAGACAAATCTAATTGGATATTTTAATGATTTTTCAAAAACTTATACCGAAACAGAGTTTTTGATTTCATTATATCATGCCAATTATAATCCCGATCAAATTCATTTTTTTGTTTTAGATGAAATGAATATTTCTAGGGTTGAGTATTATTTTGCTGACTTTTTATCAGTATTAGAATATCCAAAAGAACTTTGGAAATTAAAAATTATGCAACTTCCGTATGGATTTGTACCACCTGCTAAACTAGAAGATGGTTTTATTACAATACCTGAAAATTCCTATTTTGTTGGTACCGCAAATAAAGATGATTCAACCTTTACAATTACTGATAAAGTGTATGATAGAGCAATAACAATTGATTTTGATGATCGCAATATTCCTTTTGAAGTAAAAGAAGAAGTGAGTAAAATTCATATTAGCAAAACACATCTGCAACATTTATATCAAGAGGCATTGAATAATCCTAGTTATCAGATGACAAAAGGTGATTATGATAAATTTCAAACTGTTTGTGATTTTATTTATGACAAGTTTGATATTACTTTTGGTAATCGTATTTTGAATCAAATTGCAAAACTCGTGCCTGTTTTTGTTGCATCCGGTGGAACAAAAGAAGATGCTATTGATTTTATTGTTTCACGAAAAATAATTAGTAAAATTGAAGGTCGTTTTGAAGAATATGTTAAGGGTGCTTTGAAAGATTTATTAACTTTAATAACGAAAACATACGGAATAGATGTTTTATATCGTAGTGAAAAAGTAATTCAAAGTTTAATAAGAAGGTTATAATTTTATGAAACTCATCGAAGAGTTAAAACTAAAAGAAGTTATTAAAAAAATAAGAAAATATAAAGATGAACATCGAAGTATTAAATTTTTCTATCGAGATTTAGATAATTTAAAACTTCCATCTTTGCAAGATTTCTCTTTTAAGAAAGATGATGAATTCTTTGATGAAGTGAATTTTATTCTAAGCGTGATAGTTTCTATTATTGCTCATCCTAGTCTTTCTAATAAAGGAGAAGACATTATTGTTAGATCAGAACTAGCAGGGCATATTTCATCTGATTCTTTTCAACAAGTATGTAAAGATAATAGACTTTGGAAAGAAAAAAATGATGAAATGGTACCTGAATATGTGCATCACTATCAATATACTGATGATATTAAAATTTATGAAAATATTTTTATCGGAATGCTTATCAATCTTATACGTTTGGAGTTAAATAAATATAGTGAATTTTATGCATCACTGATTCCTTCGGTAGAATCAAATAATGATAAATATTTAGAAAATAAGATTGCGGAAAAGATGATTACTAAAATTGAAGCATTACAAAGAAAACAAATGTTTATTCAAAATACTTCTTTTTATAAAGAAATTTCTAAATGCAATCTTCATCTTACAAAAGTTTTACCTACTAACATTTTATTAAAAAATCGTTTATACAATTATTGTTATAAATTTTATCTTCAATTTATTAAAAGTGAAGATGAAAATAGATTACTTGAAGAACTTACTATCTATTATAAATATGTGATATTAAAATGTTTCAAAGAAAAAAACTTTGTATTAGATAATACGAAAAGTCAAAACTATAATTGTTTATCTTTTGTATATAAAGATTATAGACTGAAACTTTCTCTAGAAGAAAACATACCATGTATTAATCTTGATATTTCATATGGTTCAATTCTTGCTAAACATCATTTAATCATTAATACGGAAAATAAACTTCAGATGAATCAATTTTTTGATTACAACAGTATATCTAATGATTTGATTACAATTTGGCGTATATATGATTTAGAAAATGCAAATAAGCCATATAATAATCAACTAGTTTCTGAAAAAAAATTAGTGTCATTTTGGCTGAATTCTAAGTTGCAAGAGATTTTTGCAAAAAAGGAATTATATATGAAATATTGTCCTGTTTGTAAAAGTAAAAATATAGAAAATAATCAAAAACTATATACATGTTGTGATTGTGGAAGTATGTATACATTTAAAGACGGCAATCAGGTTGATACCATTTGGTTTTTAAAATTAAGGAGGTAGCTTTGATGGAAGAAAACAAACTTTCTCAAGAAGAACAAAAAGCCACAATTATGATCAATGACCTCTATAAATCCTATGGTGATAAAGATGTTTTAACGGGGTTAAATTTAGAAGTTTATGAAAAAGAGTTATTTGGTTTTATTGGTAGAAATGGTATTGGAAAATCAACAACAATTGATTGTATGATTGGTTCTAAAAAATTTTCTAAAGGCGAGGTATATATCTCAGGTTTTGATATAAAAAAATATCCTCTTCAAGCAAAACAAACGTTTGGTTATGTTGCTAGTGAGCCAACTTGTTATGAAGAAATGACAGGATATGATTATTTAGAATTTATTGCTAGTATATATGGTTTAGGTGAAGAAGATTTTAATCACAATTACAAATATTTATGTACAAGACTTCAATTCAATTTAGAAGAATTGTCAAATCCTATTTCTGATTATTCTCATGGTATGAAACAAAAATTATGTTTAGTTGCAAGTCTTTTGCATAGTCCTAAAATTTGGATTTTAGATGAACCTACAGTTGGTCTTGATATTATGGCTGTGGAAGAATTGAAAAAAATGATGAGAGAGTATGCAAATCATGGGAATACCGTTTTTGTTACGAGCCATAATATTGAATTAGTATCTAAAATTTGTGATAGAGTAGCGATTATTAACAATGGCAAAGTGGTGGAATTATTTGATTTGAATAAAAATCCTAATAAAAGATTACAACTTGCTAAAATCTTTATTGAAACGTATGGAGGACGAGAATGATTAACCTCCTTGCGAAAGATTTTAAATTGATGTTTGGAAAAGAAAAAAGTATTGCTAAAAAAATAATTACTATTTTAATAACAATCTTTTTTCTTACTTGTTTTATTGGAATTGAGGTATTTTTGTTTACAACTATTTTGAATAAAATAGGAAAATTTCATCAAGCACCAATGGCCTTTATGAATGTATTTTTATTTATTATTTCTATTCTTATTACTATTTCTGGAATCTTTAGAGCGATTAAACTTTTTTTTAATCAAAAGGATATTGAACAATTATCCACAAAACCAGTTAGTAATAGTGCAATTATTTTATCTAAATTAGTCTTTCTATTTATTACTCATTATGCAATTAGTATTTTATTTATCTATCCATTATTTATTGCATATGGTATTCACTATGCAATGACATTAAAATTTTATTATCTAGCCCTTTTTTATCCCATTCTTTCTTTCTTTTTTGAGATGGGAGTTGCTCTTCTTTTTATCTATCCTTTTTGGCTTTTAAAAAATTATTTAAACAAGCATCTATTAGTAAGATTTCTTTTAATCGTAATATTGCTTGTGATTGGATGTTATTTTTACGCAAAAGTTTTGAATCTGTTTATTGAAATGATTGCGGGGGGAAATATAAATCATTTATTTACCCAAACAATGATGGATAAACTCATCAATTTTAGAAAATATGAAATTCCAATTAATTTTTTAACAGATATTTTTATTCAAAATAGATATAGTAGCATATTACCATACTTAGGTATATCATTGGGTATTTTTATTCTTGGTTTAAGTATTACTATTTTTACTTTTAGTTATGTAAGAAATATTTTTATTTCTAATAAGAAAAAACATAGAATAAAAGATTACAAAAAACAATCTATCCAAAAAGCTTTAATCAAAAAAGAAGTTATACTTTTAACTAAAAATCAAAATTATACTTTATCTTTTACAGGGCTTTTGATTGTTCAACCCTTTTTAGTATATTTGGTAATCAAAGCTTTAAATACAATTTTTACTTCTGGTATTTTTGCTTATTATATTTCAATTGTACCATCTTTTATTCCATTATTAGATATTTTAATTTTAATGTTATTTACCGTTATTATCAATCAAGGAGCAAGTCAATATATTCAAATGGAGAAAAAGACGATTAAAGTGATGAAAACAATACCAGTTTTACCTCGAATTCAATTGTTGATAAAAGTAAGTATACCTTTGCTACTTTCTTTTACATCCCTTTTTATCACTTTACTTGTCTTATTGGTGTTAAAAACGATTACGTTTATCACTTTCATTTTTGCTCTTTTATTAGTAAGTTTATTATTATTCATTTATGATGTGATTTCTTTAAAGGAAGAATTGAATATTAGAAATCATAAACCAAGAAGGTCAATTGTTTCTAATCTATACTCATATATTTTACCGATTATATATTTTGTAGTGACAACAATTCTTTCATATTTTGGTATGTCGATATATATTGCCTATTTGATAGGATGTATTGTTTTTGTCATACTAGGAATACCACACGTGTTTAATTTGAAAAAAAATATGGAATCTTTATTTATGGATTTGGATGTGATCAATTAATATGACAAAGAAAAACTTAATTATTTTATTGTTAATTCCCTTTTTAATTGCTTTGCTTGGTGTTGTAACCATTAATACGACCTTTCATTTCATTGATAATGATATTATTGCAATTCAATGGGATTATGATGATACCGAGGCTTTCAAGTTACAAGATAATTTATATTTGTTAGAAGCGGTTGGTGTCAATCAAAAAAACTATCCAGCAGGGGCTGGTAATACACTTGTATGGAGTATTAGAAATCGTAATATAGAAGATGACAATGTGTATGGTGAAATTGTTAAACAAGATCAGCACTATTATTTAAAAACACTTGCGTGTGGAGAGGTGATTATCACATGTTCAAATGAAAAGGGTACAATTTTTAAATCCATGCATGCGATCATTTATGAAAATGGAGCCATTCTTATTCAAACGAAAATTAGAGGTTCTCAAAACAATATTGATCAAACAATTTACTATGGTGAATATGATTTAGAAAATCAAAATAAAATAAAGGCAAGTGTTGATTTAGAAATCACAGCCGTACCAAAGAGTATCTCTTCGCTACTTAGAATTGAAAACCAAACGGATAATATTGAAATTGATTTAATGAATCATACATTAGAAATTAAAGATGCTGGTTTTGCTTCATTTACCATTAGTTGTGGTGATGAAAATATTGCGAAAAATGCTACTTATTCCTTTGAAGTAGTTGAAAATGGAGTGAATGTATATAGTTATGATGATCTATTGAATTGTTCTAATTATTCAAATACTGGTGAAATTATTGTTCTTCGAAAATCATTTGAATCACTAGAAAATGCTTATCAGATGAGTGCTAGTGGAGAGGTTCTCTTAGAAGATGGCAAGCCAGTTTTAAAAGAAAATAATGTTGAATGTTTTGGTAACTATAATCCAGTCACTAAAAAATTTAATTTTAAAAATGAAATCTATCGTTTTGTTACAACCTATAATAAAAATTATATTGATCAGTGGAATCAAAGTGTTGCAACAAGTGGCGGTAGCAATTACATATCAACTGAAATTTTAGTAGGTCTTCATATTCAAAAAGACTTTTATGGGAATGGATATACGATTAATATGCATAATCTGACTTATCCAACTGAAATAATTGAAGTAGATAGTGGTGATGGAACGTTTGTATCTATTCCTCATTTAGCTAAAGATGATTTATTTAGAGGCCCTCTTCCTTTTTATGCTTTGGGTGACCATAATAATATGCCATTGGTTGAAGCTTTTGGTCAAGATAATATTGGAATGTATGTGGAAGGCAATGATATTTTAATCAATGATGTCTATGTACGAAATTGTGATTTTGGTAATAGATTGGCTAATCTTGATACAGTGGGGACAGTTTTAGAAGTGAGTGGAAATAATATAAAAATTATGAATGCTAGACTTGCGAATGGTAAAAATGTTTTACGTAGTTTTTCTTCAATGCATGTAGAAGTAATCAATAGTATGTTAAGTTATGCAAGAAACTTTTTGGTCTCGCTTGGTACGAATGAGTACATTCTTATTGATGGCAGTAAAACGTATGATTTTACCGATTTAAATGGGAATTTGACATCACTTCAAATAGAAGATTATTTTCAAACGAATGGGGTTGGTGACAATATTTTAAATGCCTATTTACAAGCCAATTTTAGTTCAAAAGAGAATATGAAAAAAGCTCTTTTGTCTATGCAAAGAGCGCTTAGTAATGAAAAGTTAATTCAAGATGAAGAGAATAATCCTATTTACAAAGGTAGTATGAAAATAAAAGATACTTTCTTTTATCAAAGTGGAATTGCGGCAATCTCTCTTGAATCTATGTTTAATGGACCTTTCTTATATTCGAATATTCCTAGTGTAATTTGGGAAGTATTAGGAATGCTTGAAACACAAGAAGGTATACCTCTTGATAGTCTTAAAACAAGTAAGATTGCGGGGTTATCTTATCCAGTTGAATTAGAAATTTGTGGTAATACGAAATTTTATGATTATAAAACTACGGATAGTGTGGATATTAGTGGATTAATTACCGAAAATATATCAAAGTTTGCTCAATCCATTGATCCAAGTTATGAGGGAATAATAGATATTGATAAAATATTTCCAATTAAACAATATTTAATTGACAAGGCCACAACTCAAGGTTCAATTTATACAGACAATAGTAAAACATATATAAATTTACCCATTGCGTATTATGGTGGCGGATTGAATTTATCTAAAGTTGAGGTTTCCACTGAGGATATAACGATTCATTTCAATCCAGAAATTGAAATTGATTTGATTGATAATTATTTAAATTTAGGACAAGGTTCTAATACAGTTGAGATGTTAAAAAATATGATGCTAAAAGCAGTAACGGTGGTAACCGGTTATGAACCATTCAAATTTGTATGTATGAAAGGTGATGGTTATTTATATGGAGAAACACCAAAGATTTCTGATTTAATTTTGAATAACATAAAAGGAGAATAAGAACATGAAAAAGAAAATCCTAAATTTAATAACTATGATATTATTATGTTTTGTTTTAGCAGGATGTTCTAGTTTCTTTGGTGATAATGAGGCACTACAAATTGAAAATATTCAAGCTGAAAGTTTAGAAAATGGTGACATTAAAATAACCATTACATATGTAAATGAAGTTTTAGATCCAACCATTTTTATTGTACCAAAGGGTGATACAGGCTCAACAGGGGTAGGAATTAAAGAAATAATAACGACTAAAAAAGAAGATGGTAGTGGTTCAATTTTAACAATTACTTATACGGATGATTCTATTTCACCAACAATTGTGGAAGTAAAAGATGGTGTTTCCGTTAGCAGTATAGATCCTGTTGTCAATCCTGAAACTGGAGAAATAGTAATTTATATTAGATATAGTGATGGGACGAGTTCAGAACCGATGGTACTTCCAAAAGGAGAAGATGGTAAAGATGGCATTTCGGTGATCGGCATTGACCAAAGAATCAATAGAGATTCTAGTGTGACTTTGACTTTTAAAATGTCGCAAGGAGAAGATGTCATTGTGAATATTCCTGCACCTCAACAAGGAGAAGATGGTAGAGGGATTAAAGATATTGTATCAATACCTAATGGGGATAGATATGTTATGATTATTACATATACTGATGATACAACAAAGGAATTAGAATTCGCAAGACCAAATAAATGGTTTTCAGAAATGAGTAAACCACTAGATACAGATGGTATCAATGGTGATCTATGGTATGATTTAAGCCACAATGTGATATATGTCAAACAAAATAATAAGTGGACACAAGTGATAAGTCTTTATGATATCACAAATCAAACGTATACTGTGAAATTTGACTTAAATGATTCAGCAGATGCACCTGCAAGTATGCCACTTGGTACGCTTTTCACTTATGAAATTGTCGGTGGGAATTATTTTAAGGCATCAGGGTATGAAATACCAGTTCCTACAAGAGAGGGATATATATTTGCTGGATGGTATACGGTAAAAATTCCAACGGTTGTGAATGGAGCATTTACTGATTTAACAGCAGTGTTCTCTGATTTGACATTATATGCAAAATGGGAGTTAGCGAATGCATAATATCTAAATGAGAGGAGATGATGAAATGCTTTCAAAATTTAAAATTAACTTAATATTTTTGTTATGTATGCTATCTTTAGTTAGTATTGGCTTTTCATCATGGAGTATTACTTTAGATGCGATAAATGTTGATGCTAATATTTCTGTAGATAATGTAGTCAACAGTGAAGATTATATTTATCTAGATACAACTAAAGGAGATAATAATACAGGTATTTGTTGCTTTAAATATAAAAATAATGGATATCTTGATAATAATGGTGAAATAGCTAATACTGGATATGTTGAGGCTTATTTTATAATGGATTTAGATAGATGTAAATTATTATTTTCACAAAGTAATTCTATGTATTTATCTATTACTTTAAAATATGCGAATGATAATCCAACTATATTAAATATTTTTCAAGATGATAGGCAAGAGTTAGGATATAGAACAGTAAATCATGAGATAATAATAGATAATAATTATGATGTGACTATGGGTTCTATTTCGGGAATAGATAACAAACAATATGTAATACCAATTATAATTAGTAATCTTTCCACAATTGAAGAACAATTTATAAGTTTTCAGATAAAATATAGTTTTTTTGCAACTGCAGGTGATTATTTTAATGAACAAATATATCAATATCTATATGGTGATAACATAAAATTTTCAATTACCGTTTTGATAACAAATAGTAATTGATTTATAGGAGTAATAATATGAAAAAGAAATCAATTTTGTCATTACTTTTTGTAATTTTTCCTATATTAGTAGTAGTAGGAATGTCTACTTGGATTATCATATATGAAGTAACTTTTTCACCAACATATGTGGCAAGTTCTATATCAGAATTTTTTGGCGTATCACAGGAAACAATTTATAATGGAGAAGAACAAGTACCTGTTCAAAAAATGGGTGATCCAATTCCAGTTGAAAATATTTTATATAAATATAAATTAGAAAGCGAAGAAGAAGATCAATATATCAGTGGTAAACCTATTGATGCGGGAATCTATGATGTTATAATTGAAGTTCAAGATGTAGGAGAATGTAAAGTCAAATTTACAATAAAGCCTAAAGAAATAAAACTACTTGAACAACAAATAGTACAAATGGATTATGATTCTAATCTTCGAACATTTAATCAAATAATATATAGTTTTGTAGAATCACTTAAATTTATTGATAATAATAACAATGAAGTTGCTACTAAACTACTCAATTGTAAAATTGTAGGTATGCATAATGGTGTTTATTATTATGGTGAAGTTCCTAATTCAAGTAATTTAGAAACAACTGATACTCTTGTAGGTAGTACATATTTAGCATATTTATCTGTGGGCAATCCTAATTATGAAGTTACAAATACGTTAACTTGTATAATCAAATATAAGACTGCTATGGTTGATGGTGTTTATTATACAATTGAGGATGCTCTTTTGCAAACAGGAACCATTACTTTTGCGGGTGACGCCACTGATTCTAATAGTTATGTAATGACGTCTTTTACTAGTCTAACAAAAAGTGAAGGAAATCCGTATACCAATTTTACAGAAGAGAATGGGTTTAAAAGTTTTGTATTAAAAAGTGGAATGACTCTACATATTCCACATACTAATAGTACTAATGAATTAAGTCAATTGAGTGCAACTGCTCCTAGTAGTTTTAATGTGTATTCTTGTTTTATTATTCCTAAAGATATTATAATTCGTGCAGAGACAAATGCAAAAATAAATATAGGTGGAGTTATATCTGGATCTGGATATGTTGGTGATCATGGTGTCATAATGAATTATGGCAATATTTATATGCAGTCTCAATCTACTTTGAATTCATATGGATTTTTGAAGGGTACTGGTTTATTAACATTAGAATCGGGTTCTATAACTCAAGATTGTATGAGAATTTTTGACTGGTCTTCTGCAAGAAATGCTAATTCCGTAAAAAGTGATGGAGCATTTCCTATTGTAGCATGGAGTATGCATAATATTTCTTGCCCTACTAAAATTTATAACGGAGCAAGTTATAAAGCATATGCATCAATATATGGTACAACTGTTGGATATTTAAAAGTAAGTATAGATGTTATAGGAAGTTCTTCCTCTTCATCAAATTGTTTATTTAGACCTACAAGTTCTTCTAAAAGTAGTGATTATATATATAAGTATGGAACATCAAATAATAATTCGTGTAATTTATCTATTACTGAATCAAATCAAACAAGAGGTCAAAGAGACATTATAGAAATTCATGGGAATTATGAAGATATGAAATTATCTGTTAGTTTATCTTTTTATTCATTTGAAACTTCAACTACTTGTCCTGCACCGATTAGTTATATGGACATTGTTGTATCTAATAATAGTATCTTAAAAATTTCTAATTCTTCATATGTATTTTTGCTTGGAACTTCTTTAACTGTTGAAAAAAATGCTATTCTTGATATATCAGGTGAAGCATATATGGCATTTGATAGAATAATTGATTCTACTACGCAGATATGTACCTTCTTCAATAGTTATTGTTCAAATAAAATTGATGCAGAATTTATACTTAATGGAACACTTTCCGGTACTGGAAGCATAGGGGGAATTATTCAAACTGAAAAAAGTGGAGCACAGCTGACAATCTCCTCTTATATTATTGATTCAATCAAAATTAAAAGTGCTAGTAATGCAGCAACTGAAATTACGAATTATGCTGCTTATGGTTCTATTGGGGATACCGTATCATTTAATGAAAATGAACCATTTGAAAATAATACTGCTTATGTATCAATAACATCAAATAATAGTGAATATTATTTTACTATTGCTTCAAATGTAAAGCAATTCATAATTCATTATTATGACGAAGAAAATCAAATTGAAAGCCAAACTATTCAAGTTTTAACTCCAGATTCTTCTGGTAACTATATATATGAAATAGTAGGCGACGAATATATCCCTGAAAAAAGGCATTATGACTTTAGTCAATGGTTACTTTCAGATAATACACCTGCAATAGGCTATGTACTAAAAGATGGAGAAAATGATAATACTTTAAACCTCTATGCATCATGGAGTGAGCATACCTATTCATTTTATTATACTGGTGGTTATAAGGATAATGATAACAATATAGTAAATGTAACTGATGATATGATATTATCTAATGCAATTGATCAATTTACATTAAGTGATTTTATTGATGGAGTATTAAGTATAACAACTACTTCGACATATAATGGGAAATATTTTAATGGATGGTATATAGGAATAGATGCATCTACTAATATTGAAATTAGTTCTATTTCAATTGATCATTTAAATATGTATATTGATAATTTTGGTGATGATACTTCCATTTTTCTTTATTGTGAATTTACAGATTTAGAACAGTTTAAAGTGAGTTTTATTACTAATAATGATCAACATGAAGGATTTGATTCCATAAATGTATCATCTGGTAATACGATAGATTTAACACCATATAATGATGATCTAAGAAAATTTGATCTTATTTCTACATATGATCGTTTTTTCACAGGATGGTATACCAGTGAAGACATTGAATTCACTTCTGATTCCATTGTTAGTAGTAATTTAGTACTATATGCTAAATGGGAAATGAAAGAAAAGTTAAGCATTAGAGATTCTAATGGTACTGAAATTGATCTTATTTACTATATTGTCGGTCAATATGTGGCTTTACCATCAGAAATATCAAAGGAAGAAAAGGCTGCTGATGGCTATATAATCAAATATGATTTTGATAAATGGCAAATTCATGGAAGTTATCTTGATGGACAACAATTTAATGCTAATGAAAGTATAATTATTGAGGAAAAATTTGATGGTATAATATATATAGAGCCTATTTATTCTGATTCAAATTGGTGTCGCATCACTGTTACAGTATCTAATGCTACAATTACTATAACTATAATTTACAATGGAGAAACTATAACATGTGAAAGTGATAAAACAATTGATGTAATACTAGGGACGGACATTAAAATAGATTCAATAACTTATACACAAGATAATAATCAAGAAGCTACTTTAAATGGTGTTGCTATTTCAGTAGGTGCAACTTATACAATAGAAAATAATTCTACTTTGAATGTTGAATCATCTAGTTCTTGCCTTGTTGAAGGAACGTTGATTACAATGGCAGATGGAAGTAAAAAACCAGTAGAACAAATTATTGCTGGAGATATGGTACAAGTATTTAATCATGAAACTGGCAAGGTCGAAGTTTCAAGAGTTATCTTTAATGATCATAGCTTACAAGAAGCACAAATATATAAGATTATTAACTGTGAATTTTCTAATGGCTCCATTATTAAAATTGTTTATGAGCATGGTTTTTTTAATAAAGAAGAAAATAAGTATGTCTATCTTACCAATGACAATTATAAAAAATATATTGGTAAAACTTTTATAACTTTTGATGAAGATGGCAACAAAGAAGAAATCATATTATTAAATGCTTATCTTACTGAAGAGCAATGCAGGATTTATTCACCAGTTACTGAAAAAACATTAAATTACTTTACTGAAGGAATATTATCTATGCCAGGAGGTATTTTTGGTTTATTTAATATTTTTGAGTATGATATAGTTACCCTTGAATATGATCAAATTCAAAAACAATCAGATATTAATCAGTATGGATTATTAACAGTTAATGATTTTAATGGAATGATTAATGAGTATATGTTTGATATTTTTAATGGAAAATATTTAAATGTTGCGATAGGTAAAGGGTTAATTACTTGGGAATATATTAAATATCTTGCAGAAAGATATGGTTCCCTTTGTTAATCATTTTTGTCAAATATTAAAATAATAAAATAGTTTAGACTTGATTTCAAAAATATATTGAAATCAAGTTTTTATTTTTAAAATGTGAGATAGTTTATTTAACAAAAAATATCTTTTAGAATTTTATTTTGAATTTTTATATGTAAATGATAATTTTTAAATTAAAAAGGAGAGTTTGTATCATGTAGCTACATTTTATAAATGGATAGAATATTTGAAACTCAATTAAACTAAGATAAGGCCTTATATGGCCTTTTCTATAAAAAACATTGTCAACTATTAAAATAATAAATAAGTTGACAATAATAGAAAAAAATGATATACTTTATATCAGTGAGGCCTAAGATGAAAAAAACAAATGAAATGATATACAATAATATTTTACAAAAACTAAAAGCATCAAAAAAACCAAATGAATTAGAAGGCAAAATGATTAGTGGCGAAGAAATTGCAAAAGAAGAGAAAATTACAAGAAGTTATGTCAGTAAAGTCATTGCTAAATTAATTGAAAAAGGCTATGATATTAAAAGAGTGAATCGTATGGGATATATATATCAAAACGATATGAAAGTATTAGATGAAGAATATATTAAAAGCCATTTAACAAACCAAAGAAATGTACAAGTATTAGATAGTGTAGATTCTACGAATAATTATCTAAAGAAAATGAAAAAAAATGAAAAAATAGAAGAAATGGTTGTCATTGCTGATGCCCAAACAGCAGGAAGAGGTAGACTTGGTAGAAGTTTTATGTCTAATCAGGCTCGTGGTATATATATGAGTATTTTACTGAAACCTACTTTTTCTTTAGAGTATGCTAAAAAATTAACGTGTCTTGCGGCCGCCGCAACCTCTTTAGCAATCGATCAAATGGCAGGTACAAAAACAACAATCAAATGGGTCAATGATATATATCTTAATTCTAAAAAAATATGTGGTATTTTAACTGAAGGTTCTACTTCTATTGAACAAGGAAGTTTAGAATATGTAATTATTGGGATTGGTATTAATATGTATCATCAAGAATTTAGTGAGGATATTCGGAAGATAGCCACCACTATTGAAGATGAGACAAATCAAATTATTTCACGCAATGAATTAATAATAGCAATCATTAATCAAATTGATGCATATTTAAAAAATATTGATGATCATACCTATATGCATGAATATATCAAAAAATCTTTTGTAATTGGTAAAAAAGTTGAATTATATCAAAATAATCAAGTGTATGTAGCAAAAGTCTTGAATATTACTGAAGAGGGTGAATTACAAGTTTTAATAAACAATGATGTAAAAACGATATCTTCAGGAGAAATTACTAGGATGGTGGTAACAAATGAATAAAACAATTCAAAAAATTTCTTTTATTGCAATTTTAGCTGCATTTTTATGTGTACTTTCACCATGGTCAATTCCAATTGGTGATATTCCAGTCACTTTGGCTACTTTTGCATTGTACTTAATTGGTGGCTTAACTAAAAAGTTTGATGGACTATTGGTCGTTTTAGTTTATATATTTATTGGTATTATTGGAATTCCCGTTTTTTCCTCGTTTAGAGGCGGAATTGGTGTTGTATTAGGTGCTACTGGTGGCTATATTATTGGTTATCTTCCAGCAGTTATTATAATTAGTTTTTTAACTTGCATAAATAAGAAACAATTTTTTTGGTATCCTTTATCCATGGTTTTAGGAACAATTATTTGTTACTTTGTCGGAACGATTTGGTATATGTTTCAAACCGAAAATTCACTTGCCTATGCTCTTACCGTATGTGTTGTACCATTTATAATCTTTGATATTATCAAAATTATTGTTGCTAGTATCGTAGCATATATCATTAATGTTAAAACAACATTATTTAGTAGCATATATTCTGGCATAAATAAAAATATGTGATATAATAAAAGTGTGGAAAATTACTCAAGTGGTTGAAGAGGATGGTTTCGAAAACCATTAGGGTGTAAAAGCTACGGGGGTTCGAATCCCCCATTTTCCGCCAGACTTAGTTTTATGAAAGAAAAAGGTCTTAAAAAAATCTGAAATCAAGCATTTTAGAGTTTTTTAAGACTTTAAAAATTCATACTATTTCTTTATATATCATCTTCTTAATAAAATAGAGTAGGCCAAACTTTACAAAGATAAAGCCTTTTCTCATACTAAAGATATGTTAAAATGCATAGGTTGAATGATAACGCATTATTCATAAAAAAATCTATTCCAAAAAGAAGGGGAAATGAGTTGAAACAAAGAAACGAATAGATTAAAGAAAAGATTTAATAACAATGAGTAAGTAATGAAATAAGGGATAATACATTTATAATTAAAAATTATAAATATGAGGATAAGAAGTGATGAATACTTAAGTATAATAGTATGCATTTTATATCAAAATAATGAAAAGAAGATAGCATTTGTTTGTTTATTCTTTATGTAATGTTTTTTATTTATCAATGAAGATTTTATTTTTAGTGGTTAAAATAGGATGAACTAGACAAAATAAAAAATATTTGATATAATATAGTAAGTAATTTTTTCATAAAGGATAGTTGCATAATACAAAAGAGGATAGATACAAGAATATAAATATATATGAATTTAATATAGAAAGAAAAAATCAATTGAGGTGAGAAAGTGGAAATTCAAATAAAATTAAATACAAGTATATTAAGTCAAGCACTGAAAGTCTTTCATAAAAAGACAAAAATTTTTGCTATCTGTATGTCAATTTTTTTAATTGTTATAGGTGTTTTAGAAGCCTTTACTCTTATCAATCATTTTGATAGTTTTAGTTTGTTTTTAGCTCTTTTTTGTTTTCTTTTTGGTATTTTTTATATCGTTTATTTTATGTTGATTATCAATAGAAATATGAAATTAAATATTAAGCAATTTGAACAAACCAATAATGGTACTGAAAGCGAAGTAGTATTTAAATTTACTGATAATGGAATTGAAAATAAAAGTCTAAATACAAATAATGTCGCATCCTTTCATTATTCAATGATTAGTAAATGTATGGATAGTCAAGATTTTGTTTTTTTGATTACATCACTTAAACAATTTTTATATATACCAAAGAATCAATTGACTCTAGATGAATACAATGGACTGATTGAAATTGTTCAAAATTATGGCATAAAATATAAAAAAATAAAATAAATTAGTATTTATTTTATGTTTATTAAAATAATGTGTTATAATAGAAGTGCTATATTTTTATAGTAGAAGGAGGTACCTCAAAGTATGGAAGGTACAGTTAAATTTTTCAACACTAGTAAAGGGTATGGTTTCATAAGTGAAACAACAACAAAAACGGATTATTTTGTTCATTTTACTGGTATTTCAGGTAATAATAAAACATTAACTGAAGGACAAAAGGTTACATTTGATGTTATGGAAGATTCAAGAACTGGTAAAACTAGAGCTTGTAATGTTAAATAAATATTAAGTTGAACTGAAAAAACGATCATTGATTGTAGGGTGTTTGCTGTAGAATAGCAACACTACAACTCTTTGACCAAATGGGAATAGATGAACTAAAAAAGTATTATAAAAACATATACAAAATTTTGTTTACATTTGTAAACAGGGATTGTATAAAGTAGATTTCAAAGTTTACTTTCGATTTAAAAACCTCTTGCGATTGAGGATAGGTAAACTAAATTTTAAAATACATCTTAAATGCTCCTATGCCGAGTAGTTTTCGGACATAGGAGTTTTATTTTTTACATTTGCAACCATACTACCTTTTCTTTCTATTTTATCTTTCTTTTTATTTTAGGTTTATAAAATATGATGTAAGATCGGTGGTTTCACTATAAAAAAGAATAGTTAAATATAAATCTATCTAACTATTCTTTTTTATTTTTTCTAAAATAATGATTTTCTTACATAAAAAACAAAGATATTGTAATGAATGGACCTTTTTAACATTTTCTTACATAAACAAAGAAACCTTTTATAAGTATTTCATAAATAAATAAAAAAAGTTAAAGAATACATTGACAAAAAATGGTAATTTAGATATAATTAAATTGAGTTCGGGGGAGCAAGAATATATAGGGCGAAAAACAGTATAAGAAAAAATATTGAATATCAATAAGCAAAAAACAAGTTCTTATTTATTCTGTATTTTTCCTCTTAACTCATAAAGATACACTAATATCATATGAAAAGGAGGAGAAAATATGAAGAGTGTTAAGAAATTCTTTTTTGCTTTTTTTGCTTTGTTAATGAGTTTTGGTTTATTTAGTGCATTAACAAACGCAAAAGCTGATGTTGTCGTACAAGTTACACCATGGACATTGTCATTTGATAATGGTGATGTGTTCAATGTGATGGAGGATGATAATTCTCTTTCTGTTGTCGCGAATGCTTTTTCAGTTACCTATTTGGATACAACTGGAAATACAACTGGTGGATATTTTGATGTTTTTCGCGAATCATTACATATGGAAGGAATTGATCCATATGTAACAGATCAATATATCCAAAATGGACAAACGCTCACCTTTAATTTAGGTGGTCCAATCACACTTAGATTTCATTCGGCTGACCCAACTGGTGAGTACAAATGGTTTGAATTATACTTGTATCGTTCCATTATTGATACAAATCGAATTGTAACAAATTTAAATCCAGGTCAGTATTATTATAATCACTCTATTCGTTTTGGTGATTATGATAGAGTTCGTTATGGTGATCCTAATTTAATTTTCGAGATTTATAATTTAACTACAAATGAATTAAATACCATATATGGAAGTCAGTTTATGATTAATTTTTATATTGAAAAAGAAGGAGAATATGAGGTAACCGTTACAGATTTAAGAAAAGATGAAAGTAGAGTATATCGATTTGCGATTGATCAGACAGCACCTGTCATTCAATTAGTAGAATGGGATTATATGGTTGAAACTCCTGTTCTTTCGGGTACTATTACAAGTGCAGGGATGAAGGTTGTTTATGGAGATAATATTAAGGTTAATTCTATGACTTATCAATATAAACCATTTACATCAAGTCTTGTTGAAACAGGGACTGTTGACAATAATTTTATCTTTTGGCGAAAAGGTGAGTATGTAATAACCGTAACCGATATGATAGGGAATGTAACAACTCAAACATTTCAACTTACCGATTTTGATGTTGTAGCAGATCCAGATGGAGCCCAAACTTTAGGTACAGAAGTTACACAAAATGGGGGAGCAAAAGGGGGAACAATTCTTCACGTCGGCTATACTAGATGTTTATATTTAGGAGGTAATGCTTCAAGCCAATCAAGATTAGACTATACTTTCACATCTAGTAATCCATCTATTGCAATGGTTAGTGAATATGGTACAGTTACAGGTTTGTCAGCTGGAACAGTTGAAATTACTTGTGTTTTAAAGAGTAATCCTAGTAAGGTTTCTAAAATTGTTCTAACTGTATTACCATAGAATTATATGAATAAAGGAGAAAAAATATGAAAAAAATATTTAAAATTTTTACAATGTTTTTTGCATTACTAGTTGGCTTTGGTTTAATGAATATCGTATCAAAGGTTAAAGCAAGTAGTGATGTAGTGACTACTCCGTGGACCTTATCTTTTGATAATGGACAAGTTGTAAATATAGTTGAAGATCAAAGTTCTATTTCAGTTGTTGCTAATGGTTTTTCGGTTACATATAATGATTTAACAGGAAAAACCAGTGGTGGATATTTTGATATTTGGGTTGAGTGTCCTGGTGTGATACCTTATGAACCAAGAATTGAAAATCAATATATTGCTAATGGAGAAACATTAACGTATCAAATGGGAGGAAATTTAGACTTTGTATATTATTCTTATAATGAAGAAATGCAATATATGGATAGAATATGGGTACCTTTTTTTGTAGATCGTTCTATTGTTTCATCTAATCGTATATATACAAGTTTGACAGCTGGAAAATACTATTATAGTGAAACCGTTTCTTTTTCTGATTTAGATTATGGAAGAGATCCAGATTTAGATTTGGTTATTGAGGGGAGAAATTTAACAACGGGCGAATATTTAGAAAGTAATTATGGTTATATGCATATAAGTGATGAAGGTGAGTATGAAGTAACCATTCGCGATAACCGAAAAAATCATACAAAAACATATCGATTTGCTATTGATAAAACAGCACCAATGATATATTTAGTAGAATGGGATTATTTTGTTGAAACCCCTATGCTAGAAGGATCAATTACAAATGCTGGTATGAAAGTGATTTATGGTGATAATATTAAAGTCAATCAAATGACTTATCAATATAAACCTTTCAATTCAAATAAAGTTGAAACGGGAAGTGTGGAAAATAATTTTATCTTTTGGCGAAAAGGTGAATATGTGATTACTGTTGTTGATATGGTAGGCAAGAGTGTGTCAACAACCTTTACAATATCAGAATTTGATATTGTTGCAGATCCAGATGGAGCCCAAACTTTAGGTACAGAAGTTACACAAAATGGAGGAGCAAAAGGGGGAACAACCCTTCATGTTGGCTATACGAGATGCTTATATTTAGGTGGGGATGCTCCAAGTCAATCTAGACTAGATTACACATTCACATCTAGTAACCCATCAATTGCAACGGTTAGTAATTATGGAACTGTTATGGCTAAAGGGGCAGGAACAGTTGTAATTACTTGTGTTTTAAAGAGTAATCCTAGTAAAGTTTCTAAGATTATTTTAACAATATTACCATAGATTTAAAATAGAAAAGTATGAACGATTTGTATGAATAGCAATTTGTTCATACTTTTTTAATTTCTTTTGCTTGAAGTATCTTTCTTTGAAGATAAATTTTTATTACTTGATATTATTGTTATTTCATGTTATAATAAATTTAATGTAGTATATTATTGGAGAAATAAAATGGTAATCAAATATGAATTAATAAAAAAAGATGAAAATTCAATGGCAAGAGTAGGAAAAATTACAACACCTCATTCTATAATAGATACACCTTGTTTTATGCCAGTAGGAACCCAAGCAACCATTAAGGCTTTATCAAAAGAAGAGGTGGTGGCAACAGGTGCACAAATTATATTAGGTAATACTTATCATTTATGGAATCAACCAGGTCATAAATTGATTGAAAAAGCTGGTGGATTGCATAAATTTATGAATTGGGATCAATCCATTTTAACAGATTCAGGTGGCTTTCAAGTTTTTTCTCTTGCTAAACTTAGGGATATTAAAGAAGAAGGAGTTTATTTTAAACATCATAAAAGTGGTAAGCCACTCTTTCTTTCACCTGAACTGGCAATAGAAATTCAAAATAGTTTAGGCAGTGATATTATGATGAGTTTTGATGAATGCCCACCATATCCGTCAACGAGAGATTATATGGAAAAATCAGTTGAAAGAACAATTCGGTGGGCAAAAAGAGGTCTTGAGGCTCATCAAAATAAGGATAGCCAAGGGGTATTTGGTATAATCCAAGGAGGAGATTTTGAAGATATTAGAACATATTGTGCAAATGAATTAACCAAACTTCCGTTTGATGGTTTTTCTATTGGAGGACTCAGTGTAGGTGAACCTAAATATATTCAAAATAAAGTTTTAAGTTATACAACACCTCATTTACCCCCAAATAAACCAAGATATTTAATGGGAGTTGGTTCACCGGGTGCTATTTTAGACGGAGTGGAAAGGGGTATTGATATGTTTGATTGTGTACTTCCAACTAGAATTGCTAGGCATTCTTGTGCGATGACATCAAGAGGGAGAATGATTCTTAAAAATCAAGAATTTGAAGATGATTTTAGGCCACTTGATGAAGAGTGTGATTGTTACACTTGTAAAAATTATACGAGAGCTTATTTAAGGCATTTAGTAAAGGCAAATGAAATATTAGGTGCTAGGCTTATAAGTATTCATAATATTCAATTTTTAGAAAATTTGATGAAAAATATTAGATTTTCCATCATGGAAAATAAATTTTTAGAATTTAAACAAAAATTTTATGATAAATATGGATTAAATGAAAGTGATAAGGATTTTTAAAATGAAAAAAATATTGTCAATACTATCAATATTTACTTTGACATTGGTTATGAGCAGTTGTTCACTTCTAAAAAATAAGTATGTTACAATGACAAATGGAGTTGATATCACGATTCCAAATGAGTATAAAGAACATATGCTTTTACCAAATCATATACCTAGTATGCATTTTGATTTAGAAAATGTTCGAATTTCAACTGATTCGACAAATGCTTTGGTTAAGTTTGTTCAAAATGATCCGTATGTCTTAAGCGATGCTATGGCCAACCATTTAGCAAGATATTCCAATGATCAAATCATCGAAACAAGAAGGGTCGAACGAGAAGAAAAAAAGGGTGCGAAATTAGGAAAGGATTATTTACCAATTGATGAGGGAACTCAATCCTTAGAAAAGATTATCATTGCGACACAGGATGATGGAACAAGAGTTTCCTATTCGTTTAGAACTTTTCAAAGTAATGGAAAAATTTATTATGCATATTCATATACTGAAAATATGTCCATAGCACTTGAAATGCCTTTAATGGTAGTAAAAGAAGAGAATATGAAAAAATTAGTATTGTTACCAATACCATATAATACGAAATATATTGTGGGTGGTTATAATATTGAGTTAGATAGTCTTTTAAAAAAGGATCAGTATTTAGATACAACAAAAGAAAATTATTATATTTTTAATTATCCGACATATTTAAAAGCGATAAATACAGATTCAAGTTATTTAATAAATGAAGTCAAAAATTGGTATATCAAACATTGTAATGGTCATTTTGAAGAGAATCAATTTATTATTGAATATTTAGGTGTTAAATTTTGGATTGATTTTGATCAAGAAAAATTCAATAATGATACAGAAAAAATAGAACCTGCATTTCAAATTAAATATATCGGTATCGCATAAAACAAAAAACCTTGTAAACAATTTACAAGGTTTTTATTTTTTTTTAAAATAAAAAGGTTAAAAAAATGAATATCTAAGAACTCATCTTCATATTTTTATATGATAAGAAAAATTCAATAATTTTAATTAAAAAATATTGTATAATTTAAAAGATTTTAAATCTATACCTTTACGAATTTTTAAATGTATCATTAAAACATTAAATTTATATTAAAATTCATCTATTTTAACTAAATTATTGACTTTATTGTAAAAAAATGGTAAAATATTGTATAATTTAGCCTTTATCATAAAGGTATACCTTTAAAGACGTTTTATATATAATTAAAAAATTAAATTATCTTATTTATAATAAATAATAAAGTTTTTTAATCAAACGGGAAGGAAGAAAGATGTCTGAAAAAATACAAAGTCAATTAAAGCAAAATATAACTAAATTTGGAGTGTTAAATATAATTGGGGTTATATTATTGGTTATATTTTTACCATTGGTTATTTTAAATTTGATATTCATTATTCAAGGATGGATTCATCCAGACAAGGTACCAATGATTTTTGATACTGCCCCATTAATTGTTGTATCAGATTCAATGACAATTGAAAAAGATGAAAGTGGAAATATCATTAGTGGAGCTTTTAATAAAAACGATTTAATTTTTATTAAAAAAGTAGATCCTACTACTTTAAAAGAAGGAGATATTATTACCTATGTTGCAAAGGATGGTTCAATTGTAACCCATAGAATTTTTTTGAAGGGAACCACAGAAGATAAAAATGCTTCTGCTTTTGTAATGAAAGGGGATTATAATACTTCAATTGATCAAGATCCCATTTCTTATAACCAAGTTGTGGGTCTTTATAAAGGAAGAATTGCGGGAATTGGTGGGGTGGCTAATTTTCTTCAATCACCAATTGGTGTCATTGTTGTTTTAGGATTGCCATTGGCCTGCATTTTAATTATTGATTTAATTAAAAAGAAAAAAGAAAATCAACTTGCTAATTCAAAAAACGCCGAATTAGAAACTGAACTAGCACAATTGAAAGCAGAAAAGGCGCAAAAGGGATGGAAAGATTCATCTCGTTAAGTTTTGGTATTCACATGGCCACACATGAAAATACATATATAAATTGATATATTAAATTTAAGGGAGGAAAAAATGAAAAAAAATAAAATTTTTACATTAGGATTAGTTATTACTTTTGTTTTTGTCGTATCACTAACTTTAGTATCTGGAACATTTGCTAAATATACATCGACAGTAACTGGTAATGACAGTGCAAGCGTTGCTAAATGGGCTTTTCAATATGGAACAAGCGAAGGAACGTTATCAGATGTTGATTTATCATCAAATAAAACAATTGCATTCAATTTATTTGATACTATTTTAGACACAAATGGAGTTTCAGAAACTGATGTAGCAGCAAATAAAATTGCTCCAGGAACAAAGGGTAGTTTTCAATTTGTAGTCAAAAATACTTCTGAGGTTAATGCAACCTTTGACTTAACACTAGAAGTAACAGGTGCACAAGTACCATTTGAATATACAATTCAAGTAAATGAAGAAAGTGCTAGCGAAGCATCTACTACCGTACCTAGTTTAACTACTCAAACGATTGATATGGATACTTCTGTAACTGTTACAATCACTTGGGAATGGCCATTTGATAGTAACGATACGGCTGATACAACTTTAGGATTAGCAGCATCTACTGTAGAGGTTAATGCAACAATTGTATTTGTTCAAGTTGACTAGTATTTCAGTGTTATACATTTAAAGCCACAAGTATATATAAGCGCATAGATAGATTGTGGCCTATCAAAGCGCTTATATTTATGGCGTTAAACAGGATGGATGAAAAGATATATTTTTACTAAAGTATAGTTTCAAAAGGCAAAATGTATTTTATTAAAAATATAGTATAAGGAGGGAAGAACGATGAAGAAGAAATATAAAAGTGCCCAGCGCTTATTAGGTTATCATGTATATTTCAACACAATCAGAGATTCTAATGGCCAAATAGTTGCCAAAATCAAAAGACATCAAATTGTTTCCCATGATGATTTATTTTTTAAATCCGTTCTTAGTTCTAATACAATAATTGATGTAACTGCTAAGGAATTAAAGAATAGGAAGATCAAATATACCCTTTATAATGAACAAACTAAAGAAATATTTGCTAAGGCCGATCGTTTTTTTAACATCTATACCCTTGAAAATAATTATTTAGGTTCTTTTTTTAATTCAACAAAGTCAATTCTCTTTATTATAAGATGTACTATTTTTGCTATTTTAGCACTTTTTATTAGTTTTGTTAGCCTACAAACGACTGGCAATCCAACAAGACCTAAAGAAATTGTGATTAGTGAAAGAGATGGGGACATTATTTTAGATGAATGGAATATTTTCGGTAGCCAAATAGGGGATAAAATTTTATATCCGGGAAAAATGGGTGAATATTATTTTAGTATTACCAATCCTAATCCCAAAGATATTATACTATCAATCGAATTTACTGAAGATAATAAAGATACACTTCCTATTGTATACCGGTTGGTTTGTAAGAATGAATATCTTTGTGGTGAAACAAACAATTGGATTGATATTGATGAATTGTATGCTAATGAAATTTTAATTCAATCTAATCAAACCATACAATTTAGACTAGATTGGAATTGGCAAGATGTGGATAATGATGAATTTGAGACAGAATTAGGAATAGATAATAATGCAACCTATACCCTCTTTGTGGCCATTACTTCAATACTTATTTATCCAAATCATTAAAAGAATTTGTAAGAAAGGAGCTACTAATGGATAAAAAGACAACAAAAAATAAAATATGTATTTTACTTGGCTTGCTGATATTGGCAACTAGTCTTGCCATTAGTGGTAAGATAGGTAGATCAACTACATTTGCTAAATATAAAACCATTATTGATTCAAATTCTAGTACCTCAACTATTGCTAGGTGGGATATTCGAACAATAAAAAAAGATAAAACTGAAGTGAGTATGCTTGGTGAGGGGTTTAAATTATCACAAGCAGGTGAGAATGGCAATTGGTTTTTTACGATTTATAATTTATCAGATGTAAAAGCACAAATTGCAAAGGGATCTAAAATTCGTTTACGCCTTGATAGTGACAATTTTATCAATAAACAAAATTTAACATGGAATTTTTTATCAGGAAATAACCCCATTACTTTTTCAATCTATTTATATCATTGTGATATTGCCCAAATTGTAAGTTATCAAAAACTAGATTCTTCTGAAATCATTTCGTTAGATGAATATTGCAATTTGACTTTAGAAGAACAAGCGAATTATCAAGAAAGAATTGATGAAAGTATAGATAAAACGTTGTTACTGCAAACCTCAGAAGAATTGATATTGAATAAAGCCATTGAGGAAAAAGATAATGGGAGTATTACCTATTTTTATGCTGAAAAGGACTTGAGTAATTTAGCTCAAGAACTCATTGCTTTGGATATGGAAGGATACAAAACCTTTAGAGTGAATTGGAGTGTATCAGAAAGTAGTGCTGATGTGGATGGAATTCAAGCAAAATATCAAGCTTATCGACTATCAGATACCAATATAGGCTTTGATGGTTTAGTACAAACATATGAAATTCAAGGCAAAACGTATTATCTTGGTTATAATGAATATGATTATTTTGATTATTTAAACTATATATCACAAACGGGTGTAAATGGTGAACCAGCTTTTGTTTTTCCTAATACTAATGGTATTGTTGGACAAACGATGAAGGTTGCTTATTCTAATCTTACAACTTCTCAAAAAACGCAAATTGAAAATTATGTGGCAGGAAATACACTAGAAAGTTTAGAAAAAGTTGTTGAAAGAAATACATATGAAATGTATGAAACATTTTTACACGATAAAATAGATTTTGAAAATAGTTTAGGATATCTTCAATATGGACTATATTGTAGTATCATTTTTAATTTAAAAATAGAACAGGTAGACTAGTCAAATGTTAAAGATAATTTATAAATTCATTTCTTTTTTTCTTGCATTTTTCTTTGTTATTCTTTTTCTTTTCTTATCAGTGTATTTGATAAAAAGAATAATTGATAAAGATCAACCAACTACTGTTTGGGGCATTGCTTTTTTTGAGGTATCTACAGGCAGTATGGAACCAGAAATAATGATTGGTGATTTGATCATTACTAAAAAGATAAAAGATGATCAGTATCAAGTAGGCATGATTGTTACATATTTGCCACCAAATGCTAAAACACCAGTTACCCATCAAATTGTAAAGCGTGATGGTAATATTATTACAACAAGGGGAATAAATGAAGAAACAAACAATATTGATGATGAACCTTTTGATGTATCATGTATTATTGGTAAAAAAATAGGAATATGGCACCAATATAATCGATTTGCCAATTTCATTAAATCACCATTTGGCATTATTGTTTTTGTTTTGGGCGGATTTTTAATTATTGAGGGGTATGTATATATTGATAAAAAAATAAAAAAAGTAATCAAGTAAGTAAAGATATACTTTATTTAGAAAGGAGAAGATGATGAAGAGAAAATATTTGCTCATTTTATATTTAGTTTTTGTATGTGTAGTTTTAATCACATCATCAACTCTAGCTAAATATATTCACACATCTACAACTAAAACTAGTTTTACAATTGGTGATAAATTATATTTTAATTATGAAAGATCGGATTTATTTAGAAATAATCAGTTAATTGTAGGATATGAAACCGAATATGATGATGATGGCATCATCCATAAAAGAATTGAAACAATGAATGTAATGCCAGGAGATGATTTAAGTTACCATTTTTATGTCAGCAATTATAATTCAAAAACATTAGATTATAATGGGTTAGTAGGCGAGTTTCTTCCTATTACCACCGCAATGATTTCACTTCCTGTAAAAGGGCAAACGTATGATGTCAATTGTACAATAAGTTTTAGGCAAGTACCTACAGATGGAAGTGTAGCAACAACACAATTTTCATTGTTGACTAATAAGATAGCTTTACCACCATATGAACAAGAAAAGGTAAAATATGAATTTAAAATCAATTGCATTTTAGATGATCAGTTATCAAATACAACAAGTGATGACTATTTTGGAGCAACTTTATCCATTTACTTATTTATCAATGCTGCATCTAGTATTTAATCCATAGAAAGAAGGAGGATTTTATGATAGAAAGAAAAATATTTAATATGCGGTTACATGTTTTACTGATGTTAGTATTTTTATTTGTTATTCTTTTACTTGTCAATATATCATTCAATCCGACTTCATCAAGATATATTAAACAAGAAAAAGATGAGATTTTGGCTTTATATACTTCTCTTTATTTTAATAGTGATAGAAATCATATGAGTATGTCGTTAGAAGATAACAAAGGGTATGTGAATTTTAAATTGATGAATTATATTGGTGAAGATGTTACGCAAAGAGATATTGAATATATAATTGAAAAACCTTCTAAATTTTATAACTCTAAAGGCGAAGTTATGGAAAACCCTAGTGGTGAGGAAGATTTGTATGTTTTAGATGTATGGGGAAAACCTAAAAAAATTGGTAATGATACATATAAATATCAATCAACAATTGTTCAAAATGATGGAGAAATAAGCGATGGGGGAAATTATACTTTTCTATATGAAAAACTGGGTTCTAGTGCCTTGGGCAAAACCCATAATTTAACAATTCAGATGATTAGAGAAGAAAGTACTGAAATGACAAGAGTAGAAAATGTTTCTGTGGTAGTTCAACTCATCAAACCTTATCGAGAAGTTTTTATTATCGATATTCTTGTTTCTAATCGATTAATTGTTTTTTCTCAAACTGTGAGTGAAGTTTTTGAAACACAAAATCAAGTTCTTTATATTCAATCAAGTAATATCTATTCACATTATAAAAGCAATGGTGAATATTATCCGAGAACAGCGAATATCAATGGTGAGGTTTATGAATATACTTCTAAAGCATTTTTGGTCACAATTTATTGGGATCATGTCTTGTTAAATCTTCATATGTTAGATGATATTCATATAGGTATTGGTGAAAACCCTAGTAATTTAGATATTACAAAACCTTATATTGTTGATGTTTACACTCAGAAAGACCGCGGATATTTAGAAATATATATTCCTCAAGCTTCCAATTTTCATTTGAATTTTTTACCAACCACAACTGCTTATACAATAGATGCGAAAATTGAAGTATGTGTCAGAAAAAATGATGGTTTAGAAACCTATGTTTTATATGATGAACAGTTTGGAGGATATGAACATATTAAAAAGGCTAATTTGCCTAATAAAAATGATGAAAATGTAGATCAAGAAGTTGTGAATCTTGTTACGAAATAAAAAAGAAAGGAGATAGCAACGATGAGAAAAATTTTTACAATTGGCTCAATAGTGATGTCGGCTTTCATCGGAATCGTAGTGATTTGTCTGATTGCTTTTATCATTAAACCTCAAGAGAAAGTAAATGCGGCCGAAGAATATACCCTAACGGTAAATAAAGTTTCTACAATTAGTGTGTATGTTAGCGGTCAAGGAGTAAAACTAAAGGATAGTACTTTAGATGTGGATACCTATATTGTAGAGGAAAATACAGAAGTTACGATTAGAGCAATTAATGAATCAAGAATTTTTCAAAGTTGGGTTATTACAGATGATAATAATCAAATTTTACCTCAAAATGGTGCTACTACTCATATCTTGTCTTTTATTCCTAATTGTAATATGCATATTGCAACGATGAGAAAAGATGCCACAACAGAAGATTATGGTAGATATATGTATAATCGTTTTTTAATTGAAACCGCACAAGATTTAATTGATTTACAAGATATTATTGCTTATGGAAACAATGTCAAAGATACTGATACAAGCATCATTGAAAAATATGATCATTTTTATGATAAATTTAGTGAATATGCGAATTTAACCACCAATAAAGAAAAGACTAATTTTATTATCAATCATAATTTATATGATCGCCTTCAAACGGGATACTTTTTAGTTGCCAATAATTTATCTTTATATGATGAAAATTTTACAGGAATTGGCAATAAAAACAGACCATTTAGAGGTGTTATGTGTGGACTTAGTAATAATGAAATCTCAAGTATTTTTTTAACATTAAGTACTACGGAGGCTAGTGATGAACATTATTATGGTCTTTTTGGTTATCTAGATAAAGAAGCAGTTGTTAGAAATTTGAATATTACAACTAGCATTGGTATTAGTAAAAATGAGTCTGTTAGTCAAAACACAATTTATGCAGGGGGTCTAGCAGGGCAAATCAATGAGGCTTTACTTTCTAATGTGACAGTAAAATTAAGTACAGGTATTCATGCTAATGATGCTACCATTTATGTTGGAGGGATTGCCGGAAAGATGAATGGCGGCCTTGATGAAATGAATACAGTCAAATATGATGGCAATCAAGGAAGTTGGATTATTCAATCAAACTCTAGTCATAATATATATGCCGGTTTAGTATCAGGATATGGAACAAATGTCTATATCAATCGTTTTGATGTGGATACATCGGGACTTTCAATTGATGTAAGCAATTTTAAGATGGGAAATTACAATACCAATAGTAATATTTATGCGGGAAATCTTTTTGGTTATTTAGACATCACAAAGGATACAAGAATCAATCATATTCATTTTAATGGTAAACAAAAACAAACACTCTATGCTAGTATGAATATTGGCAATGCATATGTCGGAGGATTAGTAGGATATGTATATGCGAATGCTAATTTAGATGTCGGAGTTGTTCAATTTGATAATAGTGATAGTGAAAAATCCCTATTTACAGCTCAATCATTAGATAGCAATAGTCAAGCCAATGTATATACTGCTGGTCTTTTTGGTTATGTGTTAGGGAATTATTTAAATGCGAATGAGGAGTTTAAAAATGCCATTACAACTACAGAAATTGATGGGAAAATAGTATATAACTATCGATATTTGTTTAATGGTAACTATCAAATTCAATCTTTACAAAATGGTAAAGAAGACAAAAACAATACTTTTGGTAAAAGTATTGCGGGGGGGATTGTTGCGAAGGGTTTGTTTAACATAAATGGTCTTTCGGAAAATCAAAGAAGTGAAATCTTTTTATCTAGTGAACAATCATCTTTTCAAGTTAGTGCTATACAGACAAGTTCCGCTAATCATATAGAGGGGAAACAAATTGATATAACAACGGATAAGGAGCACTGTATTGCAGGATTAGTATTTGGTGTAATATCCAAAGAAACTTTTGCGTATACCTTTAAAAATATAAATATCTATGCTAATCATGCGGATGTTTTAGCAATTAGAGAAATAGGGTCTTTAGGAATCGGTGATCTATCAACTGGTGGTTTTATCGGTTATTCGATGGGAACAAGTTATTCAAATATAGCATTGTATTTAAATAATGGATCAATTCAATCAAGAAGTTTATCTTATGAAACTAAAAATGCTCAAGTTGATACCAATAATACATATTGTGGTGGCTTTATTGGTGATTTTAGAGGACCAAATGCTACAATGCATAATATTAAGATAGACGGGTATGATTTTAAAAATCAAAAACAAATGGGGACAACAACGAAAATCGAATCCATTCAAAACACTATTCCAGGGGGAGGAGATTATAGAGGAGAAAACTATACTGGTGGTCTAATTGGGCGAATTTATCAAGTATCTCGTGTTGAGGCATCATCCTATATTGGTTCAAATTTAGATACAGATAGCATTCAAATGCAAGGTCATGAAAGTCCAGATAGTGCTTTTTGTGGTGGTTTAATTGGATTTATTAAAAATAATGCTAAGACAGATACGGAAAAAATCATCCTTTCTAATTGTATGGTTAAAAATGCTTTAATAGATGGAAGGGCAACCACAACAATTATATATGGAAATCCTGATATATATGTTTCGGGTTTAGTGGGAGCATGTTATACTTCAGATTCATTTAATACAGTATATATTGAAAGTTCTAACGTATATCATAGCACTATTCAATGTCTGGGCAATGAGCGAATTGAGGCCTTTGCATCAGGTATTTTAGGAGCAGCCACTTGGGCGGGAACGCATTATATAAATGATTGTTATGTATATGGATCTAAAATTGTGGCAACTTCTAATTCCGCCACTGATTTGGCAACTCCACGTAAAGATAATGCCTATGTTGCCGGAATTTGTTCACATCTAACATCAACAACAATGTATGTCAATCATTGTGTAGTTGTAGACTCTTTGTTAGATTCAATCTCTCAAAATGGTGATTCATTTGCAAGTGGAATGGTTTATCATTATCAATCGAGTAATATACAAATAGAAAATTGTTATACAAACTCCTATCTCAATACTGCAAGTAATAATTATCCAATTACAAATAGAGGTAGTTGCAATAGAAGTTATTATGTTTTGCAAAATGTAACTCATGTTTCTTCTGATTTAGGAATTGCCTTAGATTTTTCAAGACAACAAGTAAGTGGTAAAAATGTGCGTATTACAAGTATTTTAACTGGATTGAATAATGATGATGGAATGGGAATAAAAATATTGCCAGTTTTAAAATCAAATGAATATTTTAACATAAACAATGGTGGTACTAGTAATATCGTTTCGCTTGATTATATTGGACAAGATAATGATCGAAGGACAAATATTATCAATATTTGGATCAATGCCAAAGAAGAAGGTAGCAGTAGGAGTCCAAATGAATACGATGACTTTGAGGCAATGTATAATGATGGATGGTTCGATTTAGGTGAAATCATTATTTATAATCAAGAAAAAGATACTAGTAATGAAAAGAATAATATTGAATTTTTGGAAACATATTATATAGATCAAGATAATAAGTATGTATATGATAGAAAGACCTCAGATGGGAAAACGTATTTAAAGAATGTAAATTATCCTTTTAATTTAATTCAAAGCGGTTATGAAGAAATAGGGAGTAGTGAGGTAATCAAGGATATTTCCGTCATTAGAGAATATATTGTAAAAATATATGATAATATGCCTTATATGCAACTCCAATTTAAAGTGAAAAAAGAAATCCCTATATATTTAAATACTTTATGGGATTCTAATGGCAATGAAACAATTGTAGAAAATGATTCCATCATTGGAATTGGAGAATTCAACTATACGTATGAAATTGTCGATGCATATACTGTTTATACCATTACCTGGGTTCCTAATCAATTATTAAAAGAAGATCAAACTTTTTATTTATCTTTTAAAATCGGTAGTGGTAATTTTTATGATGAATCTTGTCTAAAGTTTAGTTTAAAAGCAAACAAAAAGAAGTTAGAAGGGGTCACTTTTGCACAGTACACACCACCTATCAATTATTATTTAGCAGGTATTGATGAAACGTTGGGTGTAACGAAAGATAATCCTTATTTATTAAGAGCAGGATCAATTACTAAATTTATTCCAATCATTCAAAAAGTAAATGATTTTGATAATACGCAATATTATGATGATACAAATGCTGAGTATGTAACATATGAATCAACATATGGTACAATAAAAAGCAGTGGTGATTTAATTGTTAATCAAGTTTCGAATCAAGTCTATCAAATCACAGTTACGTTAAAAGATGACCCAACTCAAAAACAAGTCATTTATTTTAAAGTAATTGATCAGTATAGTGTTTCTTATACTACAATAGGAGCCAATATGGAGTGTATAACTTACGCCTCAAGTAGCAGTGATTACTATTTTAAAATTGTTTCAAAAGCGAATTATAGTAGCATTCCTAATCAATTTATTATCAGTATTGGCAGTCAAACTTATGATTTATTAAATGATTTTAATGGAATTAGAGTTTATGATGATAATATGAATCAAATAGATACATTTATTGATAATGTAAAATATTATGAAATATATGTTCCTAGTAATTTAATAACAGGAGAAATGAATATATCTATTGTTTTTCCTATTATATATACAATAACATTAGATTTACAATGTGGTGATTTTAACCATCATTTTATTGAATCCGAACAAAAAGTATATCGATTAGTTGAGAATACTAGCTTTAAAGATTTTTTTACAAGCGATTTAATCAATGAAATCAATGATTGGGTTCAAAGTGCTACTCTTTTTGGTTATGTGTTTACGGGATTTTATTTGGTTTCTAATGCGAATAGTGAAAATGCTTATGGTGAAAGTTTAGATTCAATTCAAGAATCTGATATGAAGATTACTGCCTCACTTACTTTTTATGCAAGATGGAGTTTTTTAATTGAATTAGTAGAAGCTCCTGGTACTAAAATAGTAACTAGTTTTCCAGATTCATATATGAAAGATTATTATGAGGAAAATCTGCTTAATCAAACCATTCAAATTCCCATTAACAATAATAGGGGATATGTATTTACAGTTAGCAAAGAGGATAATTTTGTTGGCGAGGCATATGTTGAGGCTTTTATAATAAATTTAATTGGTGAGGAAAAACAAATTACAGAAATACCAATTGAAAAATATTTTGATAATATGTATTTATATTATATCGCTCCTGAAAAAATAACAGGATATTTAGTTATTGCTACTTCAATTAGCAATTCAGAGTTAATTGTGGGAGAAAATACAGCTTCAGTTACAGAAGAAATTTTACCAGAGGATGGTATTTATACTTTTAAATATATTGTAAATCATAAAAATACAAATGAGGAAACTTCATATATTTATAATAGTGGAATTGAAGAAAATCCGTCTAGCAACCTTTCCTTAAATAAAGATTTTCTTTTACAATTTAAACAACAAAGTTTTGATGGTAACCACACGAATATTATAGATAGAACCTTAGATTTAGGTACTGTTATTGATGTTTATTATCGAAAAATGGTAAATGGAGTGGAGACAGATAGAATTGTAGGAACTTATAAGGTAAAAGATGAAAAGATATCCCAATTACAATTAAGTGCTTTTACGCTTTGGGATTTACAAACACCAGCCTTTCCTGTTGAAACATTTCAAGATTTTCTAGGTAATGAGGAAGAAGTTTCAGAAATATATTATTTTGTCATTACTCCACCTAATGGTATATGTAGTAAAGTAGAAAATGAAATTATAAATTATATTATTTATGCGGGATATTATAATTCGACTACTTTTGACTTTGTTGAAGGAATTAGAAATAATGAAGGGTTTGCTAATATTCCGATTGAAGATACTTTAATAGATCAAGTTATGATTGAGTCAAGTAAGCAAAGCAGAATATATTCAGTTACTCCTTCTCGACATACTGATTTGATAAAAGATGAAGAGAATAGTTTTACATTTATTGATGAAACAACCTATCATCTTTTTGATCTTGTGGCAACTGATGCCAAAATTCAAAATGGAATATTCTATTTGTTTGATGATGAAGATCAAAATAGTATAATTGTTTCTAAAGAAATGAAATTTGGATTAAATGCTTTAAGGTTAACTTTAGGATATAATTTAGGTAGTGTAGCTATTTATGGTAGTGGGGATGGTATTGTTTGGCAGTTCGTTGATACCATTTATGTTGATACATTAGAAAATAAAATTTATGAAGTTGATTTTAGTTCTTTTGATTATAATTATTTTAAAATTGATAATACCTCATACAATGAAATTCATTTGAAAGAAGTAGAAGTTATTGCTAAATCAAATGGTATGCGTTATCAAACAGATTTTAGTAATCAATCCCATTTTGTTATACATGAAAACTACATCACTTATACCTTGAATACAAAATTACAAGGTGATATTCGACATGATGGCAAAACTTTTATGCTTGCTACTCAGTTTATAGAAAAGAATGGGATTTGTGAAAGTATGGGTAAGATTCAATTAAGCGTTATGATTGATGATCAAATCATTTTTGTTGATGCCATAGATGATGATGCTGTAGGAAAGAATGTAGTTTATTTTAATTTAAGTTCCATCTTACAAACGTATAGTCTAGAACAAATAAAGTTTTCCATTATTATGCCAGAATCTATATCGTTATATGCTGTTCAATTATTAGAATCTACTACGATTTATAAGCCTGCAATGTCAGAGGTAAGAAAAACAATAATCAATTAAATCAATTTAAAATTCAAGTACTTTGCATTATCTTATTATTTTAAGAAAAATTTGTAAAAAAATTTGACAAATTAAAAAAAATATGTTATAATATAAATGGTACTGCTAAAATACCGGTTAAGACCATTTTCGGAGGATGATGGTCTTTTCTTAACATCAGATGAAAAGCAAAATAAACCTAACTTTTAATTAGATTAAAGGTTAGGTTTTTTCATAATAATGGATTCTTATCATATAATGAAGTGGTGAAACAAATATGATAAAACATCGCATCAATCGAAAATTATTTATTATAATTATTATGTTAGTCATCTTTGGTCTTTTTATGGTTTATAGTGCTAGTAATGTTGTTGCTTTATATCGATATGATGATAAGGCATATTTTTTAAAAAGACAATTGATTTTTGCCATAATTGGAATTGCAATTATGATTTTATTTATTCATATTGATATCAGAAAAATATATAAAGCTACAACTTATATATATGTTGCCGCATTGATTATGTTAATTTTAGTTTTAATTCCTGGAATTGGGGTTGTAAGAGGAGGAGCAAGAAGTTGGATTGGTTTTGGTTCATTTTCAATTCAACCTGCTGAATTCATGAAACTAGCGATTATCTTACTTATTGCAAAATATTTAAGCAACCATCATAAAGATTTAAAAAAACCTATAGAATTTATCAAAATGCTGATCTTAATTGTTAGTGCTTTTGGTCTTATTATGTTACAACCAGATTTTGGAACTGGGTTGGTTTTGGTCGTTTCTTGTATTTTATTGCTATTTAATGCAGGAGTTCCACTGAAGTATTTTTTAATTTTATTGGGTCTGGGTATTATTGGAATCATAGCTTTAATTGCGAGTGCTCCTTATAGATTAGAAAGAATATTTGCTTTTTTAGATCCTTGGAGTGACCCGTTAGGAAGTGGTTTTCAAAGCATTCAATCGTTGTTTGCCATCGCACCTAGTGGTTTGTTTGGTCTAGGTTATAACAATAGTATGCAAAAACATTTCTTTTTACCAGAACCACAAAACGATTTTATTTTTGCTATTATATGTGAAGAATTTGGTTTAATTGGTGGTTTGCTTGTAATTGGTGTCTTTTTATATATTGTCATTGAAGCAGTTAAAATATCGCTTCATGTTGATAATAAATATTTAAAATTTCTATCGCTGGGTATTGGTTTATCTCTTTTTACACAAGTATTTATTAATATTGGTGTTGTAATTGGTCTTTTACCAGTAACAGGAATTACTTTACCTATTCTTTCTTATGGAGGATCTAGTTTAGTGTTAACCCTGATGTTTCTTGGTTTAATTATCAATATCAGTCAATATACGGAAGAGGTGAGATAAAGGTGGTTATTGCTTTTAGCGGTGGAGGAACTTTGGGTCATATTACTCCTGCTTTAAGTTTTATTCAAGAAATAAAAAGTAGAAGTAAAAATGTTAAAATTATTTTTATTGCCACAAGTAAAGATGAAAAGTATGATATATTGAAAAATAATATCAATATTACGAAAATATATTATTTGAAGGCTTATGGGAAACCTACAAAAATAACAGACTACTGTAAAACAATCTATTATGATTGGAAGGTTTTATCAACCATTAAAAAGATTTTGAAAGAAGAAAAAGTTGATTTGGTAGTTGGAATGGGAGGATATATTAGTGGCATCAGTATTTATATAGCCAATAAATTAAAACTAAAAACCATTATTCATGAACAAAATAGTGTCATTGGCTTTGCCAATAAAATAAATCTTAAAAAAACAGATGTGATTCTTACAACCTTTAAGAAGACGGTTGGGTTAGAAAAATATCCTTTTAAGACAAAATGGATTGGTAATCCTAGATATATGGATGCTTTGAAGGTCAAAAAAAGTGCTTTTTTAGATAAAAAAAATATTTTAGTAACATCTGGTTCTTTGGGTTCGTATCAAATAAATCACGTCATGAAAGAATTTATGAATAGCCCCTTTGCCAAAAACTATACAATAACGCTGATTAGTGGAAAAAAATATTATGATGAGATCGTCTCTACTATTCCTGTTAGATTCAATTTTTTAATTAAACCTTTTACCAATAATTTATTAGAAGAAATGAGTAAGGCAGGAATTGTCATTGCTAGAGCCGGTTCTACCACTTTATTTGAAATTTTAGGCACGCATACGCCTTCTATTATTATTCCTTCTCCTAATGTAACGCATCATCATCAATACTATAATGCCAAAAGTCTATGTGATGAAGGACTGATTCAAATGATAGATGAAAAAGATTTTGACTATTTAAGTTTAAATGAAGCACTTGATGAAACGATTAGAAAGTATGATTCTTATTTGGAAAAATTAAAACATTATCAAATAGGTGATGTAAATGATAAGTTTTATCAAGAAATCGTAAAAGTTATGAATAGGGGAGAAAAAGATGAATCAGATTGAAAAATTTATAGAATATGTGAACAATAATTTTTTAGGGGAGATACATACTCATATTTCTTTTAAAGATTTAACTACGCTTAAAATTGGGGGTCAAATCGCCTGTTTGTACAGCCCTAAAACCTTAGATGATTTATTGATTGGTTTTCGGTATTTAATTGAAAATAAAATAGCATATTTTATTATTGGCAATGGATCTAATGTGTTAGCAGCAGATAAAGATTTTGAAATGGTTGTGATAAGTTTAAAAAAATTATCTAAAGTGACTAAAATAACAAATAATAAATTTATTGTACAAGCTGGTATGAATGATAGTAAATTAGCAATGTCTTTAGCAAAACAAGGCTACACGAAAATTGAATTTTTAAGTGTCATTCCTGGTACTTTAGGTGGTGCTATTTATATGAATGCAAGTGCATATGGGGTGCAAATGAAGGATATTGTAAAAGAGGTAACTTATCTAACCGAACAAGGGACGATTCAAACTTACAAAGAAGAAGAATTAGACTTTTCTTATCGCCATAGTAAATTTCAAGATTTAAAAGGAATTATAGTAGGAGCCTTGATTGAGGTTGAAGAAGCCCATATCAAAAAATTACCGCTTGAAAAGATCGCAACTCTTAGAAGAAGAAAAAAGGAAACGCAACCTTTACATTTGTTATCGGCCGGTTCTACTTTTAAAAATGGTACGAATTATGAGGCTTGGAAAGTAATTGATGATTTGGGGTATCGCGGTTATCAACTTGCTGGAGCAATGGTAAGCAATGCTCATACAAATTATTTAGTCAATACAGGTCATGCTACTTACTTAGATATGACGCAATTGATTTCTAAAATTAAATTAGATGCTCTAAATAAATACAATATTGAATTAGAATGTGAATGGGAAATTTTAGATTAGCCCATTCCTTTTTTAATTTTAATACATACATTGTTTTAGGAGGTAAAAAAAATGAATCAAAATTATTTAAATTTAATTAGATTGTATCAAAGTCAAAATCCTAATAATAGTAAAAATCTAAAATATTATGTTGCTATTGATGGCTTATCAAAAGGCAATATGGATGCAACTTTGTATGATCCTTTTGGAAACTATGTTCCAAGAAAACTTGATGAAAACAATCCCTTAAATTTACTTAGAGCATATCAATTTGCTTTAATTGATTTGCAACTTTATTTAGATACGCACCCAAATGATGTTGTAACAAAAGAATTATTTGATAAATATTTAGATGAATACAATCAAGCGAAAAAACTCTATGAAGAAAAGTGTGGTCCACTTACACTTGATTCAGAGGCAAACAAAGGTAAAGTTTGGAAATGGCAGAAGGGTTGGCCATTTGAAGGGATGGGAAAATAATGTTTTTATATGATAAAATTTTGGAGTATCCAGTTAATATTACAAAAAAAGATTTAAAAATGGCAAAAATTATTGCAAGTCAATATGGTGGTCCACAAGGCGAACTAGGAGCAGCTCTTCGTTATTTGAATCAAAGAGTAACAATGCCAGATGAGTATGGGAAATCACTATTAAATGATATTGGAACCGAAGAACTTGCACATATTGAAATGTTACAAACAATGATCAGTCAACTTATGAAAGGTGCTACCATTGATGAAATTAAAGCAGCTGGATTAGATGCATATTATACAGAACATGGAAAAGATTTATTTCCAGAAAATGCATCAGGGGTTCCTTTTACAACCGCCTATATTTCGGCAACAGGTGATGTCATTGCTAATATTGTTGAGGATATGGCAGCAGAACAAAAGGCAAGAGCCGTTTATGAAAATTTAATTAGACAAGCAACTGATCCAGAAGTCATTCAACCCCTTTTATTCTTAAGACAACGTGAAGTTGTGCATTATCAAAGATTTTTAGAACTTTTAGAGCATTATAAAAAACTAGGATATTAAATCAATTCATAAATAGGAAAAAGATGAATTTTGATGTGAAAATTCATCTTTTTTTATCTAAAATTTATCAGCAAATAAGTTTTAAAAAAATTAAAAGATGGTATAATTATATACGGCTATTTTGGGTATGAGAAGATTGAAATAGTCAGCTAAAAATAAAATATAACAAGTAGAGGAAAAAAAGATTATGGCAAAAAAAGAAGATTTAGAAAACATTGAGAATCAATTAAGTACAGAAGACAAGTATCAACTAGCAAAAGAATGTATAGAAAAAGAAGATTATGAAAATGCAATCCTATACCTTGAACAATTGGCAAAAGTTGACTATGCACTAGCAGAATTTACGCTTGCTAACTTATATTTAGCAGGTCTTGGAGTTGCTAAAGATGAAAAAAAGGCAGCATATTATTTTGAACTTGCGGCAATGCTTGAATATGTAGAGGCACAAAATGCAATTGCAGATTGTTTTTATTTTGGACAAGGTGTGCCAAGAAATTATCGTAAAGCTGTCTATTGGTATCGTCAAGCCACGAAACAAAATCATCCTTATGCAACCGAATCCCTTGCGAACTGCTATTATCGCGGTGAAGGAGTTGTTCAAAATTTTGAAGAAGCGATGAAATATTTTGAAAAGGCAGCTCAAATGGATAGTATATGGGCATTATATTATTTAGGAGAATGCTATTACTATGGCCGTGGGGTAGCCAAAGATGAAGCCAAGGCTGTTTCATATTATCAAAAAGCGGCTGAGGCTGGCAATACGCTTGCAGCATCTTCACTTGGTGATTGTTTTGCATATGGTGAAGGAGTCAAGAAAGATTTTGAAGAAGCTGTGAAATGGTATACAAAAGCAGCTCTTGATGGAAATGAATGGGCTCAAAATAAACTTGCGAATTGCTATTACTATGGTGATGGAGTGGAACAAGATGAAGCCAAAGCAGTGGAATATTTTACAAAGTCAGCGGAAGCAGGTAATAAAAATTCAATGAATAGATTAGGTGATTGTTATAACTATGGTCGTGGAGTGGAACAAGATTATCAACAAGCAATCAATTGGTATCAACAAGCTGCTTTAGCAGGTCATCATATTGCTAAATATAATTTAGGCAATTGCTATTACAATGGTAACGGAGTAGAACAAGATTATCAACAAGCAATCAATTGGTATCAACAAGCTGCTGAACAAAATATTGAAGGGGCTATGAATAAACTTGGTGAATGTTATCAATATGGATATGGAGTGGAACAAGATTATCAACAAGCAATCAATTGGTATCAAAAGGCGGCTGAAAAAGGGAATGGTTGGGCTCAAGATATGTTAGGAAGCTTTTATGAATATGGAAAAGGCGTAGATAAAGATGTAAATCTTGCTCTCTCTTGGTATCAAAAAGCGGCTGATAATGGTAACAAACATGCTAGAACTCGTCTTTCAAGACTTGCATAATATAATAAATAAAACACTGATAATAAATCAGTGTTTTATATCTTTTCAATCAAAGATAGTTTCATTCGTATGAACGGATATAGTATTGGATAATAGATAGGAAAATATTGATTCTATAAAAATATCAATAAAAATGTAACTTTTAAAATCAATATTATATTAATTGAAAAAAAATCATCAATATGATATAATAATATAAATAGCATATTTAAAATGGAGGCATAAATATGAGTAAAATTATGGCAGTTAATGCGGGAAGTTCGTCATTAAAATTTCAATTGTTAGAAATGCCTAAAGAAGAGGTAATAACCGAAGGTTTATTTGAAAAAATAGGGTTAAAAGATCCCCATTTTACAATTAAATATCATGGTCTAAAAGAAGAAGAAGATGTTACAATTCAAAATCATCAAGATGCGGTTGAAATGTTATTAAAGGTGTTAATAGAAAAAAAGATTGTACATTGCCTTGAAGAAATTTCTGGAGTAGGTCATCGTATTTTACATTGTGGTGAATTCTATCATGATTCGGTTTTAATGACAGAAGAATCTATTAAGAAGATTGAATCAGTGAATGATTTAGGTCCGCTTCATAATCCTGCTAATTTAATGGGAGTAAGAGCTTTTATGAAAGCTTTACCCAAGGTTCCTAATGTAGGGGTTTTTGATACTTCCTTTCATCTAACAATGGAAAAAGAAGCCTATATGTATGCAGTACCTTATGAATGGTATCAAAAATATGGTGTGAGAAAATATGGATTTCATGGAACATCTCATAAATATGTATCTTATGAAGCAGCAAAGCATCTCAACAAGCCCCTTGAAAGTTTGCGACTTATTACTTGTCACATGGGCAATGGTGTAAGTTTAGCCGCTGTTAAATATGGAAAATGTGTAGATACGACAATGGGACTTACACCACTTGATGGAGTTCCTATGGGAACAAGATCAGGGACAATTGATCCTGCGGTGGTAGATTTTATTTGTCGTAAAGAAAATAAAACCGCCGAAGAAGTCAATCGTATTTTAAATAAAGAGTCTGGCTATATTGGTTTTTATAAAAAATCAAGTGATGCACGGGATTTAAGAAAAGCTCAAGCAGAAGGAAATGAGTTAGCAGATTTGATTTTAAAAATGCAAGAAAAGAAAGTCGTTGACTATATTGGTAGTTATTATGCTTATATGGGTGGAGTTGATGCGATTATTTTTACTGCAGGTATTGGTGAGAAAGCACCAGAAACTAGGCATAATATATGTGCAAGACTAAAAGAACCTTTTGGAATTGAAATAGATGAAGAAAAAAATCAAATAAAGGGTCAATTCTTAGAACTTAGTAAGCCTGATGCTAAAATTAAAGTTTTAGTTGTACCTACTAATGAAGAATTAATGATTGCACGTGATGTTATGAGAATTGGAAATATTAAATAAATTAGTTGAATTAATAGAAAAAGTGTGTTATAATAGCATACACAAATAAGTGAGGAGGAATACTATGAATCAACCAAAAGATATGTTTTCAGCAAAACCGGTCTTAAAAGTTATTGGTGTTGGTGGCGGTGGTGGTAATGCCGTAAACCGAATGATTGATAATGATGTTCGTGGTGTGGAATATATTGCAATTAATACCGATTGTCAAGTGTTGAGATTATCGAAGGCTGAAGTTAGAATTCCTATCGGTACAGAACTTACAAAAGGTCTTGGGGCAGGTGCAAATCCAGATGTTGGACGTCGTGCAGCCGAAGAATCAGAAGCGGAAATTAGGGAAGTCCTTAAAGATACCGATTTAGTTTTTATTACTGCAGGTATGGGAGGAGGTACAGGAACTGGTGCTGCTCCTGTTATTGCTAGGTATGCTAAAGAGGCAGGATGTGTCGTTGTTGGTGTTGTGACCAAACCATTTGGTTTTGAAGGAAAGCGACGTATGCAACAAGCTATTGTAGGAATTGAACAAATGCGTCCATATGTAGATACTTTGGTTATTGTACCAAATGATAAATTATTAGAAATTATTGGGACAAATACGACTTATTTAGATGCTTTTAGTGAGGCTGATAATGTTTTAAGGCGTGGTGTGCAAGGAATTTCTGAAATCATTACTTTACCAGGATTAATCAATGTAGATTTTGCGGACGTCAAAACAGTACTTCAAGGTAAAGGTACAGCTTTGATGGGAATTGGTATTGCTAGTGGGCCAAATAGAGCGGTTGAAGCTGCTAGAATGGCAATTAGCAGTCCTTTATTAGAAGTGGATATTAATGGTGCAACCGATGCCATTGTTCAAATCACAAGTGATGCTGATATCACAATGAAAGAAGTGGAAGATGTAATTTCTGAAATTAGAAATGCTTCATCAACTGAAATTGAAATTATCCATGGTACAGGGTTTAATCTTGAATTAAATGGTGAGGTTGTTGTAACAGTTATTGCTACTGGCTTTGATACAATTAATAAAACGGAAACAGAAAATATTGTGAAAGAAGAAGAAGTGAATAGAAGTTATCAAACAACTCACAATACCTATAATTATACTAGACCACAACAAGAAACTGTCGCTAGGACACCATATGTCGAAAGTGGGTCAACTAAAAACGATGCCAAAGAAACTAAGGAAACCAAAGTTCCTAGTTGGCTTCAAAATAGATTTAAATAAATTAAAAGCACCCTTTTGGGTGTTTTTAATTTAGTATTATACTTTTACAACACAAACTTAAAAATTTGAAAGGGAGTAACAATGATAATTAGACAATATTAGTCATCAGATTGCGGAGAATTAGCAAAACTATTTTATAATACAGTTCATGCGATAGATCCAAAATATTACACGAAAGAACAAAAAAATGTTTGGGCAACCGGTAAGATAGATTTAAAAAAATGGGATGAGTCTTTTCAAAAACACGATAGTTTGGTTGCTATTGACGAGGGAATGATTATCGGTTTTGGTGATATCAGTCATACAGGATATCTTGATCGTTTGTACGTTCATCCAAATTATCAAAACAAAGGAGTAGCAACGGCTATTTGTGATAGATTAGAGCAGAAAGTAACGGGAAGGATTGTTACACATGCATCTCTTGTTGCGAAACCTTTTTTTATAAAACGAGGATATAAAGTTGTTCAAATGAATCAAATAAAAAGAGGAGGCATTTTGCTTATCAATTATACGATGATAAAGGATACATCCATATAGCATTAAAATTATTCTTTCTTTTTATAAATAATAATGAAAAAAATATAAATACTATAATAGATAAGAACTTGCAATATTATATATTAATAAAATTGAACTTTATAGCGAAAAATGTTATAATATTAAAATGTATGGATATATAGGAATATATTAGGAGAATGCGATGTATTGTAAAGAGTGTAATTTTATTATGAGAGGTGTGGGAACGAAATGTCCTTATTGCGGTACCTACTTTGAAAAAGAACAGTTTTTAGATAAAAGAGTAAATTTATTTAACTGGTTATTTTTAACCATTCGTCAATTACTTTTTATTGTTTCATTTAATATTTTTGTTATTCTAATGATTGTGGATATTATTTTAGTAAATGCAGCAGGAATAAATATTCATTTAACACCATGGGCATTTATTGTTCTTTTTAGTTTGTTGTTTTTTATTTGTGATTTTTTATTAAAAAGTGCCAATAAAAATAAACTGTTATTTTTAAAAAGTTTTACAATATTCATCATCTTTTCCATTTTAATGATGGTATCTTATCAAAATGAACAAATATTTAAAATAGAAATGGAAAATAAAATATTACTGCTTGGATATTATTATCCACTAGTTATTCTCTTTGAATTTTTTGCGGGAATTGTAAGATTTTTAACTATTAAAAGATTTAATATTTTTTCAACATCCATATATGTTTTGATTTTAGTTATTTTTTCAACAGTTTTATTTATTCTATCTTTTGTATCTAAGATAGGGTTACAACAAATACCTCAAGCTCGTCTTTTGATATATATATGCTTTGCTATATCAATTGTTGTTGCACTAAATGTTTTGACTCTAACCATTTTAAAAATGCGTTCAAGAGTGAGTATTGAGGGATAAGATTATGAAAATAGGATTAGTATTAGGAGGCGGTTTTGCAAGAGGTGCTGCACAAGCTGGTTTTTTAAAAGGATTATTAAATTACCTCAAACCAGAAGAAATAGCATTGATGTCTTGTTCATCTATTGGCGCAATGAATGGTCTTGCTTTATCAAATGATAATTTAGATTATTTGGAATATATGTATCGCAATAGTAATTTTCAAAACACGTCTAATTTAAAATTAAACTTAAAAAATAAGTTAGTTGATCAAGTTTTAGATGAACTTACCAATAATCATAATGAAATTAGAGTTCCCCTTTATGTAACTGGTACTTGCTTAAATAGTTTATCAACGCATTATTTTTATATTGATAACAAAACCCCTCAAGAGGATTTATATAAAGCGATTAATATTACAGTAACTTTTCCATTTGTGAATGGGCTATATCGAAAAGAATATAAAAGATTGTATTTAGATGGTGGTGCAACTGATAATATTCCAGTTTTTCCCTTTTTTAGTTGTCATGTCGATTTGTTAATCATTTTACACTGCTATCCAAGATATTTACCACCATTAAAATTAATCAATAGCGATACAGTTGTATTAGATGTAGATATTGCCGCAAGATGTGACAATGGTATTTCTACTTATTCATTTCAAACAGAAAATTTAAATAAAATGTTTGATGTTGGCGTTTTGTATGGGAAAGAATTTGGTCAAAAAGTTTTGATAGATCGCGATTTAAACAATATTAAAAAGCGAGGTCAAGCTTTTATGAGAGCGGAATTACCGATTAGAAAAATGCGCAAAGTTCCCCTTAGTGCAGCTGTTTTCTTTAATAAATTACAACAATCAAGAGGTTTTGAATAATGAAGATTGGATTAGCACTGGCAGGAGGTGGTTCACTAGGGGCTTACCAAGTGGGCATCTTAAAATATTTAAAAGAAAAAAATTGGCATTTTGATGTTGTGACGGGTACTTCGGTAGGTGCAATTAATGGAGCACTGGTTGTAACGGATGATATTGAAGAATTAGAAAAGTTATGGTTAGAAATTAGTAATGATAAAATTATGTTAAATGGTATGGATTTGAATAAAGAATTATTAACTGAACTAAATCCAGATTATATTTTTAAATTTTTAAAAACGTTTGGTACGCTAAAGGGAGTCAAAATTACTCCTTTTAAAGAACTGTGTAAAAAGTATATCGATCCGGTTAAGATTCAACAAAGTGCTTGTGAATTTGGAACTATTTGTGTAGATTTTCCTAAACTAGTTGAAGAAAAAATTGATATGAAAAAGATTGATGAACATTTGGTATTACCATTCATTCATGCTTCAAGTGCTTGTTACCCCGTTTTCCCAATTGAGAAAATCAATGATAAGAAATATATTGATGGTTTTTATAAAAATAATTTACCTATTGATTTTTGTTTTGCTTTAGGAGCGGATAAAGTTATTGCAATTGACTTAGGAATGTTTGGTACTAAACCACAAAATAGTTATCTCATTGATTTACCTAATGTCATCTATCTTAAACCTAAAATCAATCTTGGTTCTTTTATGGATTTTAGGCATGAGGTCATTAAAAAAAATATTCAAAGAGGCTATCATGATGCCCAAAAGTATTTTAAAGAATTGTTAGGTTCTATATTTACGTTTTATCCAAGTCGTAATTTACAACTTTTAGCTCAAAAATTTATTCAGTATTTAGTAACCAATCAAAATGAAGAAAATAAAACGCTAATGAAATATTTAAATGAAATGATTAAAAAACATAATTATCAAGTTGTAGATGAAATAGCTTATTTGCTTTTTGTTTTAGAGTTTATGGGTCTAAGATATGAGATGGATGATACAAAGTTATATCATTATCAAGACTTTATTGATTTGGTATATGACCTTGCTAAAGAAGAAGAGACCAAATCAGTCGTCATTGCGACAAAAAATAAAATGCGTAATTTTTATCAAAAAATAATGAAGATGCAAGAAGAAGAAAATTTAGAAAAATTAGAAAGTACCAACAAAATGGCTAAACTTTTTAATATTATTTATAATTTATATAATGGTAAAACGTTAGAATAATAAATAATATGCCTAAAATATTATACAATTTGTGGCATAAAAAGAGATTTTATAGTATAATAATACTATGATTGTAAAATAAAGTCGAGGGAATAGACATTTATAGGAACGGATGGAAAAATGAAATGAATAAAGTTGGTTTAGCTTTAATTTGCTTTTTTCTTGGAGGTTTAGGCATTCACCGTTTTCTTGTTGGGAAAATAGGCACAGGCATTCTTTATTTATGCACAGCTGGATTATTTGGCATTGGTGCTCTTGTAGATTTTATTATGATACTTTGTGGTAAATTTACAAGAAAAGATGGTTCACTAGTAGATAAATAAGACGAAAAAGCAAAATTAAAAATTATAAAATGATAAAAAGAAGTAGAATGAACGAGGTTCAATCGGTTCTACTTCTTTTATTTTTTATAAAAATAATTCATTTAACTTGTTAGTTATGACAAAATAAGTCATTCAAAAGATGTATAATACTTATGGTGTTTAAAAATGATCATCTATATCGATCTATTGATTTTATCAACAATTTTAGTAAATTTCGTTTTTATTAAAACAATTGCCTTAATTTTTAAAGAAAAATTATCTATGATAAGAGTCTCAATATCTTTAATATTATCTGTTTTGCTATTACTTTTGTATTTTCTACCATATCAATTTTATTTTTTTATTCGCTATTTTATGGGGATTATTATTGGAATGATAGCATTTCAAAAAAGTGATATTAAACAAAAACTGATTAAAATTGTTATTTTCTATCTTTTAAATATGACTTTTATTGGCTGCCTAGTGGTTTTTGAAGTAAAAAGTATACTTCCTCTTATTTTAACAGTAGTCTATGTTGTTGTTTTATATTTAGTTCAAAATTATAAAGATCGTTTTAAAAAAGAAAATGAAAACTTATATGATGTACAATTAAATAAGCGTACTTTAAAAGCTTATTTAGATACAGGGAATTTAGCTATCTATCAAAATATTCCCATTGTTTTTATAAAAAAGAAATTTTTGAATAATGCGTTTATTTTAGAAGGTATGACCGCCATAAAGAGTATTTTTGAAGAAAAAAAAGTTCCTCTTTATAAAGGACCAACCCTCGAAGTTAAAAAAAAATTGTATCAAGTTTACTATGTTTTTGTTGATGAAATTGAGTATGACATCATTTTAAATAATTCAATAGGAGAATCTATTCATGATAAAACTAATTAAAAAACTATTAGATTTAATTTTTTTTAAAAATATTCAGTCACCTTGTTATTATATAAATAGTAATAATCTTTTGCCACAACCATTAGAAGAAGAAGAAGAAACACGCTTGCTTTTATTAGTAAAAGATGGTGATATTGAAGCACGAAATACTTTGATTGAACATAATCTAAGATTAGTCATTTTTATTGCTAAAAAATTTGAATCAACAAAAATAAATATGGAAGATTTAATTAGCATTGGTTCTATGGGATTAATCAAAGGAATACAAACCTTTAAAATGGAGAAAAACATCAAATTGGCTACATATGCTTCACGCTGTATTGAAAATGAAATTTTAATGTATTTAAGGAAAACCCAAAAAAGTCGCCAAGAGTATTCATTAGATGAAGTGTTAAGCATCGATTCCGAAGGAAATGAGATGATTTTATCAGATATTATTGGCTCTAGTGAACCACTTGCTTTAACAAAACTTTCAGAAGAAGAAGATATTAGAAATTTATATTATGCTTTAGATAGATTGTCAAAAAGAGAAAGAGAAATTATTATTATGAGATATGGATTATTTGGAGTAGAGCCTCTTACCCAAAAAGAAGTAGCTGATAAGATGGGAATATCACAATCATACATATCTCGACTAGAAAAACGAATAATTGAAAAGATGCGTCAAGATATTGAACAATTAGTAAAAATCGCCTAATATTTTTCATCCTATAATTTGCTTCATTTTATAAAATAATAAAAAAATGCATAAAATCATCAATAATTACGCATACTTTATTTGGAGGGTGAATTTATGCGTAATAAAGTAGAAATTACGGGGGTAAATACTTTAGAACTAAAAGTGTTACCACCAGAAGAAACAATGATGTTAATCAAAGAAAGTCAAAATGGTGATTATGAGGCTCGAGATAGACTAGTGGAAGGTAATATTAAACTAGTTTTAAGCGTAATCAAAAAATTTAATAACAGAGGGGTAGACCTAGATGATCTATTTCAAGTAGGAGCGATGGGATTAATTAAAGCAATTGATAACTTTGATTTTTCACATGGAGTTAAATTTTCAACTTATGCGGTACCGATGATTGTTGGTGAAATTAGAAGATACTTAAGAGACAATTCGGTAGTTCGAATTAGTAGATCCATTAAAGATACAGCTTACAGAGCTCTTCAATATAAAGAAAAATATTTTATGGAAAGTGGTAAGGAACCAACAATTGAGGAAATGGCAGAGTATCTTGGTGTTGATACAATTGATATTGTTATTGCTTTAGAAGCTGTTCAGGAACCCGTTTCTATTTATACACCAATTTATAATAATGGTGGTGATGAAATTTATTTAATTGATCAAATAGCAGACAATGCGGAAAGCGAAGAAACCAAACTCAATAAAATGATTATTGAAGAAGGAATTGCTAAATTAAATGATCGATTAAAGGGAATTATTTATAGTAGGTATTATGACAATAAGACACAAATGGAAATTGCAGAAGAATTAGGAATATCACAAGCACAAGTTTCTAGACTTGAAAAGAGTGCTTTAAAAATGATTTTCGATTTAAAAGAAAAATAAATGCTATTTTAAATAGCATTTTTATTTTTTGTAGTATAATATATAAAATTAAACAAATGGAGGATAAAGATAATGTTTAAGATGACAACGAAACGACTTGCAATTCTTTCAATTTTATTGGCTTTGGGTGTAGTATTTAAATCGGTTTTTTCCATTGGTGATGGTGAATTTAGAATTAGTTTTTTTGATATTCCTTTGTTTCTTGCCGGAATGATTGCAGGACCATTTTATGGTGGACTTGTGGCTTTAGGAACTGATTTAATATATGGTTTGTGCTTTTCACCTTATCCTTTTTCTTTTATTATGATGTTTACAACTATTATTTGGGGTGTAAGTGGTGGACTTTTTTATAAAAAACCTTATGACAATTTACTTTCTTTATTTATTGTAGTTTTAGCTACATCGTTGATTGCAACTGCGATTAATTCCATCTATTTAGTAATCCATTTTGGTTTTGCTTCTATGCTTGCCAAACTACCTTTAAGAATTGTTGCTCTTTTTTGTAAATGGCCTGTTACAACCGGTTTGATTAATTTAGTGTACACTAAAGTTTTTGAAACAAAAATGGAAAACGTTTGGCAATTCAAAAAACTAGAAAAGACGATTAAAAAGTAGTATAATACAAGTATGAAAGATAGGTGTAAAAATTTAAGAGGTATAAAATGAGTCAAAAAAAATTAGTAATGTTAGTTATTATGGATGGGTATGGTATTAGAGAAAATCCCGATGGTAATGCTATAGTTGCAGCTAAGAAACCTAATCTAGATAAACTCTTTCAAAAATATCCGCATACAATTATTGGTGCCTCAGGTGAGGCTGTCGGTCTTCCTGATGGTCAGATGGGAAATAGTGAAGTAGGTCACTTAAATATTGGTGCAGGAAGAGTTGTTTTTCAGTCATTGACAAGAGTAAATATTGCTTGTCGTGATCAAATATTAGATCAAGTTGAGGCAATTGATAAGGCAATTCATCATGCTATTGAAAATCATTCTTCTCTTCATATTATGGGATTGATGTCAGATGGTGGTGTCCACTCTCATATTGATCATATTGTATATTTAATGAATAAAGCGGTTCAACGCGGTGTAAAAAAGGTATATGTTCACTCCTTTTTAGATGGAAGAGATGTGCCTCCCACTTCAGCAAAAACTTATTTGACCTATCTTGATCAACAACGTGTAAAAGGGGTTGAATTAGGGGTTGTTAGTGGTCGATATTATGCAATGGATCGCGATAAAAATTATGATCGAATTCAACTTGCCTATGATGCTTTAGTTAGGGGTGAGGCTCCGATAAAAGGTTTGCTTGAAGGAATTGATGAAAGTTATCAAAATAATATCACTGATGAATTTGTTAAACCATATATTGTAACTAAAGATTCCCATATAAAGGAAAATGATGCGGTGATATATGCTAATTTTAGACCAGATCGAGCAATTCAAATGAGTATTGCTATTACTAATCCAACCTATGCTAGAAGCGAAAAATCAGTATTAAAAAATTACATAGAATTTAAAAATATAGATTTTGTGCAAATGATGCTGTATTCAGAACTTGTCAAAGGCGATATTGCTTTTGGTCTTCAAGAGTTAAATAATATGTATGGTGATGTCATTGCAAATCAAGGGTTAAAACAATTGAGAATTGCGGAAACGGAAAAATATGCGCATGTAACGTACTTTTTTGATGGAGGAATTGATAAGGAACTAGAAGGTGCTGATCGTATTTTAGTACCATCACCACTAGTTGCAACATATGATTTACAACCACAAATGAGTGCATATGAGGTTACGGAAAAAGTTGTTGCTGCCATTAAAGAAGAAAAATATGATACTATTATTTTAAATTATGCAAATTGTGATATGGTAGGGCATACTGCTGTGTTTGATGCAGCAGTGAAAGCGGTCGAAACTGTTGATGAATGTATTGGTAAAGTATATGAGGCTGTAAAAGGGGTTGGTGGAACTTTAATTATTACTGCAGATCATGGTAATGCCGATGAAATTTGGGATGAAAATCATAAGCCATTTTCCGCACACACTACCTCACCAGTACCATTTTTGATTACTAATGAACGAATTACATTAAGAAAAACGGGAAATCTAGGAGATATTGCTCCAACAATGCTTGAATTATTAGAAATAGAGAAACCTATTCAAATGACGGGAAAAAGTATGATTCTTAAAAAATAAATATTATTTTGAGGATAAGAGTATGAATCAAAAAACTATTTTAAAAAAATCTGATAAAATTAGAATATTTTTAAATTCCCCTTTTATGCTTATTTTATCTATTCTTTTATCAATTGGTATTTTTATGAATACGATTCATATTTTGATTTCTTCTAAACAATTATTTGTTGATTTGTTAGGTATGATTTTCCCTATCCTTTTTTGTATTGGTATATGGTTATCTTATTTTCAAAATGATACGATATATAATCCAAAAGGATTAAAATTGTTAAAGGTGGTCACTACTTTAAAACTATTTATTACAATATTGATAGTTATTTTGGTTCTATTTGTGTTGTTGCCAATTGTGTATTTATTTATCCATCTGGATAGTAGTGCTTTCATTCTTAGCAGTATTTTACTTTTTATAGTTGTATTTATTTTTGGTATTCATATAGGTTTTCTTTTTCTGTTAAAAAAATTTCTAAATATAGTGATTGATATTGAAAAAGAAGAGCAAAGCATACTTAAAGAATCCATAATATATCTAAATGCTATATGTTGTTTTTCTATTGCTTTGATATATATTATTAATATTGTTTTGTATTTCATTTTAAATGATATAAGTATAGATGAACAATGGATTAACCTTTTTAACAAAACGGGATTATTTGATAATCGATTATTTCCAACTATTATTTCAATATGTATCTATATTGATTTAGGTATTTTATGTATTGCTTTCAATACATATCTAAATCATAGTTATTACAATGTTAGTTTAGATAACATTGAAGTTCAACAAACTATGACAAAAGAAAGTTATGAAAATACTTTAAAAAAGCAGCAACATATGAGGGAAAGATTAATATACATTTTAAAACTTATGATTCCTATAATATTATTTATTGGAATCATAATTGCAGTATTATTATTTTCATAAAAAGGAAATATAATTGTATGAGTAAAAAAATGAATGCAATTATATTTTTTATTTTTACTTGTTGGTGTAAAATATAGAAAAAGGGTATAAAATAATAAAAGGGATTTATGAAAAGTAGGAGAATATAAAAATGACAAAAAAAGAATATCGGTTAAAGAAAAAAAAATTGAAACAAATTTATAAACAAAATAAAAAAAGTCTTAAAAAACAATACCAAATAGGTAAAAAAACCTTAAATACCTATGAGGTTATACCAAATATGCCACATCGTTCAATTATTGAAGAAATTGGTAATTCGGTTACGCATGGACTGGGTGCTATTTTTTCGGTTGTTTCATATATTTTGATGCTTCTTGCATCTGATACATCAAAAGAATATATTGGTGCTAGTATTTATTTTATTGGGCTTTTTTTCATGTTTATCATGAGCTGCTTATATCATGCATTTCCATATCAAAGTATGGTAAAAAGAGTTTTTCGTAGGTTTGATTATTCATCCATTTATTTATTGATTGGAGCAACATTTGCGCCGATCTTACTATGCTATATTGGTGGTATCAAAGGATTGATTTTTTTAATTGTACAATGGGTTATAATAGGAATAGGAATTACTTTGATTGCTATTTTTGGACCATCGAAATTGAAATATATACATTTTCCCCTTTATTTTCTTTTAGGATGGAGCGGTTTATTCTTTTTGCCTCAAATGTTTTCTAATAATTTTGCCTTTTTTATGTTGATTTTATCAGGAGGAATAACTTATTCTTTAGGAATTATTCCTTTTATAATTGATAAAAAAGTATCTCACTTCATTTGGCACTTTTTTGTGATTGCGGGAGCCGTCATTCAGTGGATAGGTATTTATATATATATTTATTTAAAATAAAAATAAATAAAAAATCTTAATATTTGCGAAAAAGTTGAATTTCGTTTATAATATATATGGTTAAAATTTAAGAATTGAAAAGGAGAAGAAAACATGAACTATACAAATGAAGTAAAAGAGATGTGTAGTGTTAAGGTTGGTGCAAGTCATGGATGTGCTCCTATTCCTCAAGAAGGTAAATGGACATATTCTCGCGAAATTAAAGACATCAACGGATTTACACATGGTATTGGTTGGTGTGCTCCTCAACAAGGTGCATGTAAACTAACATTAAATGTTAAAAATGGCATTATTGAAGAGGCTTTAGTAGAAACAATTGGGTGTTCTGGTATGACACATTCAGCAGCGATGGCAAGTGAAGCAATTGTTGGTAAAACGGTTTTAGAAGCTGTAAATACTGACCTTGTTTGTGATGCAATTAATACAGCAATGCGCGAATTATTTTTACAAATTATTTATGGTCGTACACAATCGGCTTTTTCTGAAGAAGGACTTTCTATCGGTGCAGGATTAGAAGATTTAGGAAAAGGATTAAGAAGTCAAGTAGGAACAGCCTATAGCACAAAACTAAAAGGACCTCGTTATCTTGAACTTGCTGAAGGATATGTAACTCGCTTAGCTCTTGATGATAAAAATCAAATAATTGGTTATGAATATTTGCATTTAGGTAAATTTACTGACTTCTTAAAGAAGGGGATGAATGCGGATGATGCTTTAAAGAAAGCAACAGGTACATATGGTAGATTTGCAGAAGGATCAAAATATATTGATCCACGTTATGAATAGGAGGCATACTTATAATGGCATTATTTGAAAACTATGAAAGAAGAATTGAACAAATAAATAAAGCATTAAAAGAAAATGGTATTGCATCAATTGAAGAAGCAAAAGAAATCTGCGATAAAGCTGGTGTGGATGCCTATAATATTGTAAAAGGTATTCAGCCTATTTGTTTTGAAAATGCATGTTGGGCATATACAGTAGGCGCTGCTATTGCACTTAAAAATAAAGCTACATCAGCAAGTGATGCCGCAAAATATATTGGTGTTGGTTTACAATCATTTTGTATTCCAGGATCAGTTGCTGATGATCGTAAAGTAGGTCTTGGACATGGTAATCTTGGCGCAATGTTACTATCAGAAGAAACAAAATGTTTTGCTTTTTTAGCAGGTCATGAATCATTTGCCGCAGCTGAAGGAGCAATTGGAATTGCCAAAACAGCAAATAAGGTAAGAAAAGAACCGCTTCGTGTGATTTTAAATGGTCTTGGTAAAGATGCTGCGAAAATCATTTCTCGTATTAATGGGTTTACTCATGTTGAAACTACTTTTGACTATAAAACAGGAAAACTTCATGAAGTTTCTCGCACGGCTTATTCTAATGGTGAAAGAGCATTAGTGAATTGTTATGGAGCCGATGATGTTCGTGAAGGTGTTGCAATTATGCATTATGAAGGAGTTGATGTATCCATTACGGGTAATTCAACAAATCCTACTCGTTTCCAACATCCGGTTGCGGGTACTTATAAAAAAGAATGTGTTGAAATGGGCAAAAAATATTTTTCAGTTGCCTCAGGTGGTGGAACTGGTCGTACACTTCATCCAGATAATATGGCAGCAGGGCCTGCTTCATATGGCTTTACAGATACTCTTGGTAGAATGCATTCTGATGCTCAATTTGCGGGATCATCTTCCGTTCCTGCCCATGTTGAAATGATGGGATTAATTGGAATGGGAAATAATCCAATGGTTGGTGCTACGGTTGCGGTTGCGGTGGCCGTTTCTCAAGCCTTAACAAAATAGATATGAAAAAATATGATATTGAAAAGATATCATATTTTTTTGTTATGGTAGATTCAAATATAGAATAAATTATTATTTTTTAAAAAAATTAAAAATATAGTTGAAATTAATTTTTTAAAATGTTATAATTTATTATAAATTAAATAAGATAGGAAGGGAAAAAATGAAAAAAAGAATTATATTATTATTCATGATCAGTTTTATCGCTATTTTTCTAACATCATGTAATAAAAAATTTACAGTTAATTTTGATACTGATGGAGGTACAACAGTTGCCGCTGTTGAAGTAAAAAAGGGAGAAACTTTAGAAGAACCTACTGCTCCTACTAAAGATGGCTATATCTTTGTGGAATGGCAGTTAGATGGTAAAACGTATGATTTTAGTCAAAAAGTGAAAAGTAATTTTACTTTAAAGGCGAAATGGGAGCAAGTAGTACAACTTACAAAACCAACTGATTTAAAAATAGAAGATAATATTTTAAGTTGGCAAGCAGTAGAAGGGGCCCAAACATATGATATTTATATTGATGATGAATTGAAGGCTACAAATCTTACTACAACAACTTATCAGATTCCCTCTGAAATTAGTTTAGCCTATGTTTATGTGGTTGCGAAATCTAAAACAGGAGAATCAGAATCATCAGAAATATTAAATTATCAAGTTAGTTTATCAGATGAGGAATGGAATCAATTTTTAATAGATTCTGGTCTTGATTATATTGATGATGCGTTTAAAAGTGCTACCAAACTATTAGCTATTGCTTGTAAAAAGTATAATGTTTCGGTAGATGATTTAAAAAAGTTGAGTTCTGATGAAGGAGTATTGGAATTAGTATTAAAATATATAGAAGATGAAAGAGTTTCTGATTTATTATCTGTTGTCTTATTGTATGCATCAGAAATGTTTAATTCACAAATTCATCAGATGTTAGCAGATAATGTTGTGAATCCTGAAGGATATGATGAGGCTTTACAAACAGTTTTTACGAAACTAGTGAATAACGATGCCTATCAAACAACCTTTACAAAGGCAAAGGATGATTTAAAATTTGTGAATCTTGTTGCTCCATGTCTTGCTTGGGTAGCTAGTTATGCTGATAATTATACTGTTTCTAATGTATTTGATTTTTTAACAACCTTACAATCACTTTGTCCGCAGTATAAATTGACTAGAAATGATTTGACAATAAATTTTACTAATAACATTACAAACGAAAGTTATACTTTAACGTTAGATGAAATTGAAACGCTTATTTGTTATTATATGAACAATAAAGATACGAATGAAAATGAAAATGTAATTCATACTTATTTTCAAACTGCTATGTTATATCAAAAATTAGAAACTGCATCAATTAACATTTATCAAAACAATCCAGCTTTCAGAAAAACTATCATTCAAAAAATGCCTCAAATTGGTAAACGTGTGCAAGCTATATTCCAAGCTTATACGACAGTGATGGCATCAAATGAAGATTTTCAAAATTTGATTACTGCTTTTCAAACGGCTGACACAAGAGAAAAACTGCTTGCGGCATTATTAGATGCACAAACTTTGAAGAATAATCTAGTCGAAGTCATTGACAAGGCTTTACCAACTAAAGAGGATATCGATATTCTCGCACAACTTGTAGATACTTTATCATTTAGTGATATTATGTATTGTATGACTGATAATGCAAATGGTGGAATTAGAATCGAAGGAATCGAATATTTTGTCGAGTATTTAAAAACAATTTTAAGTACTGCGAATACATGCATTGATTTTGTTACATCAATTGATACGGCAAGTTATGATATTATTTCCATCATTGAAGCATATATAATGGGCAATCCTGAACAAGCAGAAATTGCAAATGCTGAAATTCAAAAACTCATTGCTAATTTACAAGAAGCATTATTACAAAATGAGGATATACAAAACTTTGATCAAACAGGTTTATATTATATTGCTAAATTTGCTCTTATGACAAATGGTTTCAATTTGGATTCACAATTCTCTTTAGTATTTGGTCAAGCAATGGACGAAGAATTGTTTAATAGACTTTTTGATGAAATGGAAGAACTTTTAGAATATATATCTGTCGATTCTGCTTATGCTGAACAATTAGTTATGATGCTTTATGAAACTATTTTTATGGCTAAGGCACCCGAAGTTTCATATGAAGTGGTTTGTGAATTGTTACATCAAGTATTTACATATGTAGATAAAGATGTTTTAAATGAATATAAAGATCTATTAGTAGGATGTTTTGAATATTATTTTTATAGTAGTAATTTAAGAAAAGAGATGCTTCAAAATAATGAAGAATTTGATGTTTTGAAAAAAGCGGAAGAACTATATCAATGCATATATGACAACTTTGAAACTTTAAAACCATTCTTGGAAATGATGTTACAAACAAATTTAATAGGAAATTTTGAGACATCCAGTTATGAAGAGAATAAAAATATATTGATTGAAAATTTAAACAATTGGAAAGTATTATTTGCTAATTCAAATACAACTCCTACAAAAATTATTACAGTTATTGATTTAATTGAAAAATTAACAACTGGTGAGGGAGTATCAGCTGCTGATAAAGCATTTTTCAACGATGCGTTATTAACTAAAATTGATCAATTATTGGCATTAGTCGATTGTTATTCATTTGCTTTAACGACTGAGCAAAAAAATTTGATTTATGATTTTGAATATTATTTGAATATTGATTGGCAATATCCTAGTATTTATGAATTAAGTGTTATAACTCAAACAATTGATAATCAAACGATAGATTATTTAGTAGTATCTATTAAAGAAGAAATTTTCAATCTTTATCAAGATAATCTTTCTAAGGGAAATTTTTCAAATTTAGAGTTGGAATTAGAAATAGGTAATGCTTCGTATAGTGGATACCTTTCTTTAAATGCTGTAGATGAACCAAATATTTTTGGTATAGTATCTTTTGATGATATTGCCTCATCACTTGGTTATCGTTTATCTGAATTAAATGATATACTAAATAATGATGCTTTGGCTAATCTTAAGATTTCATATATTGGTTTAAATATACTGTATAATGGTGAAGAATCGTATTTTTCTGGTGCTGTTTCAGATAATATCACTCAATATTTTTTCAATTAATTGTATCATTTTAAAAAAAGATATCTTTAAATAAGAAGGCAAAACTTATTTTGAAGATGTCTTTTTTCATTGAAAGAAAATAGCATATCTTGATAAAATCATTAGTTTTTGATATAATAGATTTGTTTTATAAAAATATCCTGAAAAGTGGTATATTTTTTAATAAAATGGCTATAGTAATAATAGGAAAATAATGTATAAAATTACAAAAAGGAGATAGATAATATGCCATATATTGTAGATGTTTACGCAAGAGAAGTTCTTGATTCAAGGGGAAATCCAACGGTTGAGGTTGAGGTAACAACGGAATCTGGAGCATATGGTAGAGCCATTGTTCCTAGTGGGGCATCAACTGGTGAATATGAGGCTTTAGAACTAAGAGATAAAGATCAATCTAGATATTTAGGGAAAGGTGTTTTAAAAGCGGTTGAAAATGTCAATGATGTGATTGCCCCTGAAATTATTGGTTATGATGTAACAAGTCAAATGTTAATTGATCAAGTGATGATTCAATTAGATTCAACGAAAAATAAAGAAAAACTAGGAGCAAATGCTATTTTAGGAGTATCCCTTGCATGTGCTAAAGCTGCAGCCGATTATTATGATATGCCATTATATCGTTATTTAGGTGGTACTTATGGACATGTTTTACCAACACCAATGATGAACATATTAAATGGTGGAGCACATGCGGATTGGTGTATTGATATTCAAGAAATTATGATAGTGCCTGTTTCCTGTAAAACATTTAAAAAAGCTTTACAAATGGCATCAGAAGTTTTTCATCATTTAAAAGAAGTTTTAAAATCAAGAGGACTTGTTACTGCTGTTGGTGATGAAGGAGGATATGCACCAAAATTGAATTCTAATGAAGATGCTTTAAATGTAGTTTTAGAAGCAATTCAAAAAGCAGGATATCTTCCTGGCAAAGATATTTATTTGGCTTTAGATGTTGCTTCTAGTGAATTTTATAATAGTGAAAAGAAAGTTTATGAATTAAAAAGTGAGAACAAAACACTTACATCAGAAGAAATGATTGCTTTTTTAGAAAAATTAGTTCATACTTATCCGATTATTTCTATTGAAGATGGATTAGATCAAAATGATTGGGCAGGTTGGAAACAGCTTACTAAAAGACTCGGTAAAAAAGTTCAACTTGTTGGCGATGACTTATTTGTTACTAACACGATGCGACTTACTAGAGGGATCAAAGAAGGAGTTGCTAATGCCATTTTAATTAAATTAAATCAAATTGGTACTTTAACAGAAACTTTAGCAGCTGTTGAAATGGCTAAAAGAGCAGGGTATACAGCAATTATTTCGCATCGTAGTGGTGAGAGTGAAGATACGACGATTGCAGATATTGCAGTTGGATTAAATGCAGGTCAGATTAAGACAGGTTCACTTTCTAGAACAGATAGAATTGCAAAATATAATCAATTATTAAGAATTGAAGATGATTTGCAAGAAAGCGCAAGGTTTGATGGTTTGCAATCTTTTTATAATTTAAAATAAAAAAAGCATTTAAATAGCATCCTTTTATAGGGTGCTAAATAAATGCTTTTTATTCTGTTTTTTAAATAGGGTCGATTTTAGATGAGAACCATATTTTTTAAATAATCCACAAAGGATAATCGAAAAAACTAAAATACCAATAAATGTAATTCCGATTATAGTACCAATATGCATAAAGAAATCACCTGTTAACACATTAGTTAATGTATCACAATAATGAAATGATAAAGCCAATTCCACTTTATTACTATCGGGGAAAATAATTTTGTGGAAAATTTCAAAAGCCAAATCAAAATCGACAATTGCAAAGATGGCCACAAAAATACCTAAAACGATAAAGATAGAAACAGTAATCATATATGTTTTGAAAAAGATGGGGCCAATCGTTTTTCTTCTTATGATCAAATAAACAATAAAAATAATAAAGAGAACAATACAGACATAACAAAGTTGAATTCCTCCTATAAAAAGAACTTTAACATCTTGCATGTGAACGATTGCTTGTTCAGAGAAAAAATTAACTGGTCCTTCGGAGGTAATTACTTGAAATTGCATACTATCACAATCGCTATGATATAAATACTGGATAATCAAATCGGTAGCTTTGATCAAATCTTCTTTTGTAACATCATATTTGGGATAGTAACAATCATAATAAGAATGCGTTGTTTCATCATAGTGTTGGTGAACATACCCATTAAAAGTATATTTTTCTAAAATTTCTTCAACTTTATTTCTATCTTGTTCTTTTAGATAATAAGATTTGGATTTAGCAATCGGAAGAATGCTGATACAACCGATTAAAATAATAAAAATAACGGAAGCAAAAATGAGGATAATGCGATCAATTATATTTAAAATTTTATTCATTGGTATTTACATCCTCAGGATTTTCTTTATTTGTTGATTCGAGATCATGAGAATTGGCAGTTTCGGCAATCGGCTCTAAAACATTTTTCTTTTGGAGCCACATTTCTAGAGGTTTGCGCCATATTAATAATACAATTCCCCATAAAAACATAATAATACTCATAAATTGCGATGGTGATAAAAAACCGAAAGGACTAGAACCTCTATCATCACCTCGTAAGTATTCAAGTAAGAATCGGAATACATTATAGCCAATAAAATACCATCCACAGCGATTCTTTTTAATAAAGAAAAATAAGATGGCCGCAAATATAAATAAGAAAACCGCCTCATATAATTGAGTAGGTAAAATCCAAGCATATTTGGCATTAGGTTCATTTATCGGATAGTAGATAGATAAAAAGGTATGAGGTTCAACTGTTTTTCCATAGCAACATCCCCCAAAAAAACAACCAATTCTACCAAAACCATGGGCTACACAAAGACCGACCACGATGATATCAAGGAAGAAAAACATTTTATTCCGATCATATTTCATAATAAAATAATAAAGAATGAAGTATGATAAAATACCACCGAAAAGACCTCCGGAAAAAGTAATACCCCACCATTCCCAGTTAAAACTACCAGTTTCTTTGTAGGTAGAAATATTGTGCCATAAAGCATCAAAGAAAACAGCACTTAGGGCAAAAATTCCTCCTGCAAGCCCACAAACAACAATTAATTTATCAATTTTTTTCTCACTGGTATGATTTTTTCTAAATAGTGTTAAAATGATGATGGTAAAGCATAAAACACCAATTGATACCATTAATCCAAATGTAGGGATTGTGATACCAAAGATATGTAATTCTGGTTTCATTTTAAACTCCTTTCTAAATGAATTGTTAATATTATAACACAAAATTTTCAAATGTAAACATAAAATGCAAGATATCTCAAGAAAAGCCTGAATACCTTTCTTGAAAAAATTTTTCAATTGTTGTATAATAATACCAAAAGTAGGTGATAGAGGATGATCGATAGTATTTTGCAAAATTTGACAAAAATCAAAAAAGATGTCATATATATTGATATATTAATGAACCATATTGTAAATTTGATGTTAAAAGAGAAATGGCAATTTACACGAAATACATATCATAACCTTGAAGAAAATGTAAATAAATACCAAAATGGTGATAAAACTTCAATTATTCAAAACTATATTATGAATGATTATGAAACTCTTCTTCAAATGATTTATGAATTCAAAGAAGATCTTTATCCAATTTTTGATTCCGCTCTTTTTCTTTTACTAGATTCATTTACTGAGGACGAATTAGAGAACTTGCAAAAAAGAACAAAGAAACTTTTTTCCATTTCTCCTCATTTTAGTGATTTGCAAGAAAGCTTACTTAAAGATGAGAGTCCAAAAATTAAAATTTTTTTAAATAATTTGATTCATTTGTTAAATCATCATGTATCAAGTCAAGATGTAAAATTCATTCCATTTGAAATGATGCATTCCTTAATCGCCTTAGAACAGTTTACAAAAGAGGATTATTTAAAAGCTTATCAAATTACTACGAAAGCCTTAAAGTATTTGCAAGATAAGACTGTAGTGAAAGAAGAATATTTACAAATGCGCCTAAACGTGTTTACTATGCTTGCGGGAGAAAAAGATGTTGAATAAAATTCTAAATAGTTTAAGGGAAATCTTAAATGAAAATGGTTATACTAATTTAGTTGTTAGTAGAACTTTAAATCAAGTAAATTGGAATGAACATGAAAAAAAGTTATATACAAAGATAGTGTATGGTGTAGTTGAAAATAAAATCTTATTAGACTATTATCTGCAACCACTTACTAAAGGGAAAAGAATTAAACCATTTGTTCGAAATGCTTTAAGAATAGGGGTGTATGGAATGGATAATTTAAATCTACCAAAGTATTATCTGGTAAATGAAGTTGTGGAATGTATCAAAAAGTTAGATTATAAAGCATCAACATTTGTCAATGCTCTTTTAAGAAAGTATCAACAACTGCCTAAAAGGAATTTTGATCATTTATCTAAAATAGAATCTTATAGTATCAAATATAGTCTTCCTCAAGAACTTACCAAAATGTTGTATCAACAATATCAAGATCGAATAGTTGATTTTTTCTTAAATGATGAGGAAATATACAATACCTACCGAATTAATCCATTAAAAACGACGATAGAAGATGTCAAGACAACGTTAGAAAAAGATAACATTTTGTATACTTTAGAAGATGATATGATTTTACAAACAAAAAGTAATCTCATTCATAGTAGTTTATTTCAACAAGGAAAGATCATTGCACAAGATAAATCTAGTATGATGGTTGGTAAAATCCTAAATCCTATTGAAAATGATGTGATTCTTGATGCTTGTAGTGCTCCGGGTTCTAAAGCAATGCAACTTGCGAGTATGATTGATAATAAAGGGATGATTATTGCAATGGATATTTATCCTCATAAAATTCAATTAATTGAGAATAATATTGCAAAAATGGGGGCAACTTGTGTAAAAACAATGCAAGCAGATGCGATGAATGTTCATTTTGATTTTCTTTTTGATAAAATTTTAATAGATGCCCCTTGCTCTGGGCTAGGTGTACTTAGACATAAACCAGATTTAAAATATCAAATGACGCTTGAGAAAATTACCTCAATTAAAAAAACTCAAGAACAAATTTTGGAAAATATGAGCAAGTATGTAAAACCTAATGGTGTTTTAGTATATAGTACGTGTACTATCAATAAAGAGGAAAATGAGGAGATGATTCAACAATTTTTATTTAAGCATCCATCATTTCAAAAAGAAAAAGAAATTCGTGTGTTTCCATCAAGCAAAGAGGATGGATTTTATATATGTAGATTACGAGGTTATTAAATGAAAAAAAATATCTATGATTATTCGTTAGAAGAGTTAAAAGCATATTTAACTGCGAAAGGGGAAAAACCTTTTAGAGCTAAACAAATCTTTGAATGGTTGTATCGCTTTCGAGTTGATCAGTTTCATTTGATGACGAATCTTGCTAAAACCACTATTGAGTTATTAAATAATGAGTTTGAAATAAAAGTATTAGAGTTAGTGACTAAACAAATATCAAATGATGGCACTATGAAATATTTGTTTAGATTAAGTGATGGGAAGTTAATTGAAACAGTTTTAATGCGACATCATTATGGTAATAGTATATGCGTTACTAGTGAGGTTGGCTGTAATATGGGATGTGCTTTTTGTGCTAGTGGGGAACTCAACAAAATAAGAAATCTTACAATTGGTGAAATGGTTTTACAAGTTTTAATGGTACAAAAAGATTTGGATTCTCATTTCCAAAGGGTATCGAATATTGTGGTAATGGGAATTGGTGAACCTTTTGATAATTATGATAATGTAATGGAATTTTTGCGCATTTTAAATTATCCTAATGGTTTTGAAATTGGTGCTCGTCATATCACAGTATCTACTTGTGGGATTGTACCTAAAATTAAAGAATTTGCTAATTTTGATTTACAAGTGAATTTAGCAATTAGTTTACATGCTCCAAATAATACGATTCGCAATCAAATGATGAAAATTAATAAACAATATCCTCTTGAACAAGTTATAGAAGCAGTAAAAGAATATATTGAAAAAACAAATAGAAGGGTTACGTTTGAATATATTTTACTATCTGAAATCAATGATGAAATCGGTCATGCTGAAGAGTTAGTTAAACTTATCAGAGGAATCAATTGCTATGTAAATTTAATACCATATAATGAAATAAGCACTAAACCATTTCAACAAACGTCTAAAAAGAAAGCAGATGCTTTTTTTGAAGTTTTACGAAAAAATGGTATCAATGCTACCGTTAGAATGGAACATGGTTCGGATATTATGGCTGCTTGTGGACAGTTAAGGGCTAAAAGATTAAAGGAAGAACGGAAATGACAGCAATAATCACTTGTTTAATTTCAGGAGAATATACCCTTTATGATCAAAGTTCAAATAAGACTTTTGTTGCTAAGGCAAGAGGTATTTTTCGTAACCAAAAAACATCACCTAAAGTAGGTGATATAGTGGAATATACATCTGGCAATCCATATGCTACAATTGTTAAAATTTTACCAAGACATAGTGATTTTGTAAGACCACCAATTGCTAACATTGATCAAGCCTTTATTGTCACTAGTGTAAAAGAACCATCACTAAATTTAAATCTTTTAGATCGAATGATTTGTGTGTTTGAATTTCAAAATATTTTGCCTATTTTAGTTTTTTCTAAAATGGATTTATTAAACGATAACGAAAAAGAAGAAGTTTTCAAAAAGATGGATTATTATCAAACCATTGGTTATCCTATTATTAAAACAACAACAATAGACCCGCTAACTATTGACAAGATCAAACCTTATTTAAAAGATAAAACAAGTGTGATTACAGGTCAAAGTGGTGTTGGTAAAAGTAGTATTATCAATCTTATTGATGAAACCATTAAGATGGATACCGCTTCCATTTCTAAAGCTTTAAATAGAGGGAAACATACGACTAGATATACCAAACTTTTCTTTGTGGAAAATGGGTGGTTAGCAGATACTCCGGGATTTGGAATGGTAGAATTTTTCGATATGGATGAGGTTAGCCTTTCGCATAGTTTTATTGAATTTTTTCACTTTTCTGAATCTTGTAAATATAGTGGTTGTCTTCATCAAAATGAACCTTCTTGTAATGTGAAAAGAAAATTAGAAGAAGGATTGATATTAAAAAGTAGGTATGAGAATTACCAACAATTTATGAATGAAATTAAATCTCGCAGAAAGTGGTAAAAAAAATGAAAGTTGCACCATCAATTTTATCAGTATTCAATCAAAATTTAGATGAAATTTTATTTCAATTGGCAAAAGCCGATATCAAGTATTTGCATCTAGATGTAATGGATAATAAATTTGTTCCTAACTATACCTTTGATGAAACATTTGTTTATCAAATAAAACAAAAGACTTCTTTCATTTTAGATACTCATTTAATGATTGAAGAACCATTCAATCAAATTGATCGGTATATTAAAAGTGGCAGTGATTATTTATGTTTTCATATTGAGGCTACCAAAAATCCTCAAATGATAATTGATAAGATTAAAGAAGCCTCGTTAAAGGTAGGAATTGCCATTAAACCAAAGACGCCACTAGATGTTATTTTACCATATCTACCTTTTTTAGATTTAGTTTTGGTAATGAGCGTAGAGCCAGGTTTTGGAGGTCAAAAATTTATGGCAGAAGTTCTTTACAAAACGGAAGAATTAGCGAAAATAAGAAAAAAGTATGCATATCAATATTTAATTGAAATGGATGGAGGGATTAACAATGAAAATTTTCAACTTATTAAGAAAGCAGGATGTGATATCATTGTTGTGGGAAGCTATTTGTTTCAACAAGATAATTTATATACAACTATAAAGGAGTTAGAAGAATGAAAATCATTATTGTTGCTTCCTCTCCGGTTAAAACTTTTTATCAAAATTATCACTTAAATCCATCGGATTATTTTATTGGGATAGATGCAGGAAGTCTTGAATTGATCAAAAGAGGAATTAAACCAGATTTATCAATAGGTGATTTTGATAGTACTGAAGAACTAAACTATATTCAAGATCATTCATATGAAACAGTAGTTTTTTCACGCCAAAAAAATGAAACGGATTTAGAATTGGCTTTTCAATATTTAGAACAGTTGAAAGGTTCCCTCAATTTAGAAATTGATGTTTATGATGCAACTAGTGCTAGATTAGATCATGAATTTAATACCTATATGTTGATGGCCAAATATGATAGGTATAAGATTAGAATTATTGATGATGAGAATGAAGTTATATATATGAAAACCAATGATAGTTATGAAATTAAAAGACCTCATTGTAAATATTTTTCTTTGTTTGCAAAAGAAGAAACGGTTGTTTCAATAACGAATGCTTTGTATGAACTAGATCAAGTTCTGCTTAGTCCTAATGATACGTATGCGGTTAGTAACGAACCATTACATAATCATAAAAATCCAATTATTGAAGTAAAAAGAGGAGGCATTTATCTATTTAGTTTTTTTGCTAAAGAAGGCATAAATTGAATTGTTTTTTCATACAATGTATCACTAGGAGGGTATGTATGCACTTTCACATTATCAAACTACCAAAATTCATTTCTAAAATTATCGCCTTCTTTGTAAAACTTTTTTCAAAGAAAGAAAAATAGAATGAAAAAGATGATAAGATTTTCACGTCTTATCATCTTTTCAATTATATAAGTGAAAAACTTGCGATAAAAGAAGAAATTTAGTAAAATACATTTATAATAAAGAAAAGATGGTGGTGATGAAATGAAAGATTTTATGCCCAAAAAAAATCAACAAAAAAAATTAATAGAAAATGTTTTAGCTATTTCAGCTAAAGCACGTAAAGAAAAAGAAATGAATCCTAGTATCATCAATGCAACGGTTGGTTCATATTATGATGAAAGTGGGCAAATTAAGGTATTTCGTTGTGTCAAAGAGGCCTTTGAAAAGCCGGATTATAATAATTATTTATCATATAGTAGTGTAAAAGGTTCAAATGAATTTATTGAAGCAATAAAAGATTGGGTTTTGGGCTCTGATTATCAAGATAAATATACGAATTATTATTTGAATGCAATTGCAACTTGTGGTGGAACTGGCGCAATTGCATTGGCTTTTGCAACATATTTAGAAAAAAATGAAGGTGTGATGTTACCTAATATTATGTGGCCGGCTTATTTGCAAATTGCAACAAATTTAGAAATCAATCATCATGTATACAATTTATATAATGAAAATGGTAGGCTTGATCTTGCGAATATAAAGGAAGTAGCAAATAAGTTGCAAGTAAAATATGATAAACTATTTCTAGTTATAAATGATCCTTGTCACAATCCAACTGGTTTTGTAATGAATGATGAGGATTATTTAGGTTTGATTGCGTTATGCAATGCGTTGTCACAAAAAACAAAAATTATTTTATTATTAGATATCGCTTATCTAGATTATGGGAATGATATTGGTGCTAAAACGCGAGAGAATTTTCAATTATTAAAAAAACTTTCATCTAATGTGATGGTTCTATTTGCTTTTAGTGCATCTAAAACTTTTGGTATTTATGGACTTCGGTTAGGTGCTTTAATTCAAATGACTACGATTGAAAAAGAAGTGAGTTTATTTAATGAAGCTACTTCATATTTTGCAAGATCGATATGGTCGAATACTAGTCATTTGGGAATGGAAATTGTAACGAAAACCCTATCGGATAAAAAACAAAGGTTGGTTTTTGAGGAAGAAATTAGAGCAACTTCACAAAATTTAGAACAACGTTCAAAAAGATTTATTGAGGAATTAGAAAAGTATACAGTACCATTTGCGCCATATCAAAATGGTTTCTTTGTACTCATTTTAGTTGATAATCCAATTTTTGAACAGAAAATTGAATCTCAAGGTGCCTATGGCTGTCATTTTGGTAACGGATACAGGATTGCTTTATCAAGTATTAGTTTAGAAGAAGCCCCAAGATTAGGAAGGATTATCGGTCAAGCTTATCAAAGTATTTTTAATAAAAAATAATAAAAAAATGATATTTTTCTAAAATATTAATATTTTTTGACAATATTCGACATGACTATGTTTTATAATAAAAGTACAAAGTATTTTATTACTTTGTACTTTTACTTTAGAAGGAAATAGTTGAATAGTATGAAAATTGTTAAAAAAATAGTTATTGTTATTTTACTTAATTTAGTTAGTTTTTACTATATTAGCAATGCTAAAAAGATTGCTGCTGAGCAAACAAACGATGAATTTATAGAAATTAGCATTTATAGTGAAATAGATATTTTTAATGTAGGTTTAGAATTGTATCAAGCTATTCCCAATGTTGAGGATGGTAAAATTGTTAGTTTTAAAGATAATTTTTATGAAAAAATAAATTTAGATAAGAATACAATTACAATTAAAAGACCTTCTGAATATTTTTATTTAAAAATTGATTTATCAACCCTTCCAATTGAATATGGTTTAGATAAAAGAAGTTATTTTATAGATAAAACGAAGGATAAAATTGAATTGCAAATGTTAGAAATTGATGAAATAATTCCAGAATATATAGAGAACAATGAAGTTGAAGTGTTATTTAAATCAGTGGATGACAGACAATTATTTGTAGAATATGAAACAGAGTTATTAAAAAATAATAGTGGATTTGATTTAGTAGTTACAATAAATAATAGTCAAGATTATATTTTTAATGATTTTATTACTAACATTAATGTTGATGAAGAGAATATAAATGATAATTTGATTAATTATTATAGTAATAGTAATTATTCTATTTTGGCACCAGAATTATCATATATGCCAGTAACCTATGAAGTTAGTAATAATGGTTTGTTTAAAGTATATTATGATCCATTTACAATGGAAAAAAATAATGTACAAAAAGTCATAGATGGAATTTTAGCTATTAATGAAAGTTTTTGTAGTACGGATGGATTTGGATTTTTACAACCTAAAAGTAATGATGATAATGAATATAATATATATTTAGAACATAAGGAGTATATGAATAATATATATGGTTGTACATATTTTAATATTGATAATACTCAAGTATATTCAAATATTGTTTTAAATTATGGATTATTAGATAAGACTTTAGGAGCTTCTACAGATGATGATTCATTTTTGTTAACTTTATCACATGAATATTTCCATGCTATTATTGATGAAAATAGTAATGGATTTAATGATTCTTTAGATAGAACAATCTTTCACGAATCATTTGCTTCTTTTGCTGGATTATATTATATGAATGAAATTAGTCTCAATAATAGTGATATTGATAGACATACTTGGCATAATTATTTAGCTAAAGTAGAATTATTTCATCAAACTACGCAATATTCATTAAATGACATGAGTATTGATGATTATAGAAAATACGCATTATTTTTATTACCATTATATATATATCAAAAATATGGAATTTCAGCAATAAAAGATATAATAAACGAGATAGACTATACAATTTCTATTTTAGATGCATTTAATATGGCGTTAGATAAATATGGAACAGATATGGACAATTTGTATTTAGATTTTTCAATATATAATTCTTTTTTACAAGATAAATATGACTTGTTACTAGATGGATATAAAGATTATTGGGAAAGAGAGGCTAATATACCAGCATACAGTTATGAGCCATATAGTTTTTTTCAACGACCAGGTCATTATTACAAAGAGTTAAGTTTACCATTTTATTCTAGTACATATAGACATTTTTACAATAGCGATTGTTCTAAATACAATGTATATATTACGATTGAATTTGACAATTCTAGTGATTTAGAAATTATTCAAGTATTAAAAAATATAGATAATGAAATTTCTAATAAATCAATTTCAATAGTAGGAAATATGATGACTATACCTTATTATGGATTTGGATCAAATGAATGCAAAGAATTGGTCTTTCTTTTTGCAAATTGTAAAGAGGATGGTGAAGATGTCAATTTAAAAATGGATATCACATTTGATCATAGCACATTATCAATTGAAGAAGGAGAGATCATAGATGCTAAAGAACATTTGCATGAACCATATAACGAATGTTTATATGAATTTATACCTAATGAGAATAATTTCTATGAATTTCAATTGAATATTATTTATAATAATATTCAATCCAATACTCCATCTCAAGGAATTATTAAAATTTTAGATGAAAATAAAAATGTCATCAATAAGTTATCAATTGATAACTTTTCTACTCCAGCACGAAATGGCATTTATAGTAATAATGTAATTGCTCAATTAGAAATTGGGAAAAAATATTTTATAGATGTTCGATATACTCATGTATGTGATAATTTATATGTAAGTGTAAATAAAATTGAAAATGAAATTTCAATGCCTGTGAGTGATGAAATTACTTTATCTAATATATATAGCGGAAAATCAGATTTTTTATATGAAATAACGGATTTCAAAACTGGTCGTTATAAATATCAAGTTAACTTTTCAGATTTGAAAGCAGTTACAGATGTAATCTTTATCTTTGCTTCAATATATAAAGGTGAATTAACTATTCTTGAAAGTAAAAATATAAATATTAATGATACTGAATTTATTTTTGAAAGACCATTGGTTAGAGAATATGGACATAGGTATTATATAGGTTTTGTTTCTAATAGATATGATACAAAATTTGATCTTTCTATTAGTAGAATTATCAAGTCTACATTTAATCTTGTTACAGATTTAAATCAAAATGTTAATGTAGGAACTGAAGTAACGATGAACAGAGGTGATTATCAAGGAACTACAATAACAGAAGGTTATACTAGATTGATGTATATCAAAAATGGTATACCATCAAATTCTAGATTGGATTATTATTGGTATTCATTAGATGAAACCAAAGCACGAGTCAGCAATTATGGTACTGTTACAGCGTTAGAAACTGATGAAATTGTTCAAGTTAAAATTATGGCAGTTTATAGATATGAAATAACAAAAGTTAGCATATTTGAATTAACGATTTTACCAGATGAATCTACTGAAACCAAAATTGTATCGTTGACAACGGATAAAAGAGTTTCAGGAACACCTTATGGTACTGAAGTATCTGAAAATAATGGTGAGATTGGTGATGTACTGATACATAAAGGTTATACAAGACTTATTTGTTTTGAAGCAAACTCTCCAACAGATAGCATTCAAGATTTTGTTTGGACTTCTAGTGACGAAGAGATAGCGACTGTAAGTGCTTATGGCACTATTACGGCAAGAAATAAGTCTGGTGTTGTAACAATAACTGGTGTATATAAATATAATAATACATTTATTGCAACAATTATTATTTATGTGGTTTAAACGCCGAGAATAAAAATATATAAATTACATAAAATATTAAGGGGTGTATATATGTTTAAAAAAATTAGTTTTTTAATAATGTTAGTATTTGTAACTTTCATATCAAGCTGCACCGTATCTAAAGAGAATAATATTATACAAGGATTACAATTATCCAAAAAGAAAATAACTGATACTGAAGTAGAATTACCAGTGAAACCTGAAGATAAAAAAGATGCAAAAAAAGAATCATTATATGAAGATCCTTATTATCGTAGTTTAACAAGAGGACTGGCTTATTTTGAAATTATTCATATTGCATCAGATTATGTAGATATAATCACTGGCGAAGAGATTTATGTTGCCGAAGTATATTTGTTAGATTATTTTGATAAAGATATTTATGCATTGACTGATGATGGTTATGAGAATTATTTAAATTATCAAGATAGTTTTGAAAATCGCATTCAGTATTTAAAAGTTTTGTTGCCTAAAGATTTATTATCATTTTTTAGTGTAGGAGGCAAATATCTTTCAAATTTAAAGTTATCTAAGCAAATAGGTCTCAAATATGAAGAGGAAATTTTAAAATGTCGAGCATATGATTTATCTTATGAAATGACAATTGTTTTGCCTATTGAAAATGATATTTTGAATTTGGGAAATTGCAATAGCGAGGATAAGACACTTGTAAGATGGGATCAATCCTTATTTGAATTGAACTATTGGTTAGAAGAAAATGAGCAATTAAAAAATAATCCAACGATAGATAATTTTATTTCTTGGGTTCATAAAATAGAAAATGCAAAAAAGGAATATCTTGCTAATTTAGATCATTTTGAATAAATAATAAGAAAAAAGAGTATAATTCTTAACAAATTATACTCTTTTGTTTTTCTTCAAATTTAAGCACGTTCAATTGAGCCATTCTTTAGACCAGTTCTTAAAGCACGAGTTGAAACATACACTCTTACTACTTTACCATTTTTATCTTTAATACGTACTTTTTGTAAATTTGGTTTCCAAGTACGACGAGTTGCTTGTAATGAGTGAGAACGATTATTTCCAGTTTTAGGTCCTAAACCTGTAACATAACATTTTGCCATAATTTGTTCCTCCTTAAATTGATACTTTTGATTCTTAACTATTATAGCAAAAAAAATCCTATTTTGCAACTAAATTACTATTTAAAAATCATTATTTTCTTTATAAAAGAAGAAATAATATATTATTTAAAAACATATAATGTATTGGCAAAATTTAACAATCGAAGAAAAGTGTTGAAAAAGAGGATTTTTAAATTTTATATTACTTGCAAAAAGATAAAAAATATGATAAAATAAACTAGCATATTTAAAATATACCTATATAAGGAGGAGTATTATGCAACATTTAAAAATCGATGGTGAGTTGTATAAACAACTAGTCATCAATGGTGCCGCTAATCTTTCTGCGAATTATAAGGCAGTTGATGCATTAAATGTTTTTCCTGTACCAGATGGCGATACAGGAACAAATATGCGTATGACAATCGAAGCCGGCTCAAATGAAATTAAGAATTTAGAAGAAAAATCTATATATGAAGTAGCTAAAAAATTATCACGTGGAATGTTAATGGGAGCACGTGGTAATTCAGGTGTGATTCTCTCCCAATTTTTTAGAGGAATTTATAAAGGACTTGCTGGATTCAAAGAAGTTACAGCTAAAGAATTTGGTAAGGCTTTCTTAAGTGGAGTGGATCAAGCTTATCATGCTGTTATGAAACCAGTTGAAGGAACCATTCTTACAGTTGCTAAAGACGCTTCTAAAAAAGCATATAAGTTAACTAAAAAAACGACATCTTTAGAAGATTTCTTTAAAATTCTTATCGATGAGGCACATGCATCACTTGGCAGAACACCAAGTTTATTACCAGTTTTACAAGAGGCTGGTGTTGTAGATTCTGGAGGGGCTGGATTTGTTTACATTTTAGAAGGGATGCATAAAGCATTAAATGGGGAAATCGTTGAAGTAAAAGATGAGTTTAATGTACAACAGTCTGTTATTAGTCAGGGAACTTTTAACGCTGATAGCGAATTAGAATATGGTTATTGTACGGAATTTATTCTTCAACTACAAAATAAAAAAGTAGACGTTAAAAAATTTGAGGTAAAAACAATTGTCGACTTTTTAGAAACATTAGGGGATAGTATTGTCGCGTTAAAAGATGAAGATATTATAAAAGTGCATGTCCATACGAAGACACCAGGTGAAGTTTTAAATCATTGTCAACAGTATGGTGAATATGTAACTTTAAAAATTGAAAATATGTCGGTACAACATAGTGAAGTAATGGTTAAAGACGATAACAAGAATAAATCACTTGAAGAATGTAATTGTCCACAATGTGTTGAGGCAAGAAAACAATCCGTTCGTAAAAAGTTTGCGATTGTTGCGGTAGCATCAGGCGAGGGATTAGTTGAAGTATTTAAAGAGATGGGTGTTGACTATATTGTTGAAGGTGGGCAGAGTATGAATCCTGCTGCAGAAGATTTTGTAAAAGGTTTTGATAGTTTGAATGCAGAAAATATTATCGTTTTTCCCAATAATTCAAATATTGTCTTAACGGCTGAACAAGCAGCAAAATATTATGATAAAGCTAAAATTCATGTTGCACCTAGTAAAACCCTTGCTCAAGGATATTCAGCTCTTACAATGCTTGACTTAAGTAGTGGTGATATAGAAGTCATTTTATCTGAAATTTCAGATGTGATTAGCAATGTTACGACTGGACTTGTCACTTACTCTATTAGAAATGCAGAAATTGAAGGCGTTCATATTAATGAAGGAGATTATATTGGCATTTGTAATGGTAAGATTGTTGTATCTGAAGATACAAAGTTAGATGCTATTAAAGGTATTTTATCAAATGTTGATGTAAACGAAAAAGAAATTATTACAATAATTTATGGTAAAGATGTAAACAATGATGAATTAACTCATATTCAAGACTTTATTAAAGAAAATTATCCATCTCTTGAAATGGATGTTATATGTGGAAAACAAGAGGTATATAGTTATATTTTATCAGTTGAATAATGAAGGATGATAAAGTGGAGAAAACTCCACTTTTTCTAAAATTGGAGGAACAAGTATGCTTAATCATTATCTTTTGGCCGATGAAGATTATATTTTAGCACGGTATGTGAGTATTTTGAAAAAAAAGAAAATTCAAACAGTTGAAGATTTGTTGTTTGATTTTCCTATTAAATATGAAGATTATACAATCCATTCCATTCATGATGCTATTTTGGATGTTCCAACTATTTTAGAAGGAACTATTGTTTCAAAAGTTACTGTTAATTATTTAAAAAGTAAACTTTCAACGGTTGTTTTTCAATTAGATGTTGAGGGTAGAAAAATTAGATGTACTATTTTTAATCGAATATATTTAAAAGGTAAATTAAATTACGGTAGTGTCATTAGAGTACAAGGTAAATTTTATCAAAATATGAATAATTTTACGGTGAATAATTTGATGATATGTGATGAACTTGATCGCAATATTATTCCGATATATCATAACAAAGATATTGGAGAGGCAAAATATTTAGAAATTGTCAGTATGGTTTATAGAAGATACAAAGATAAAATTGAAGAAACATTGCCTCAGAAATTTCTTGATAAGTATCATTTTTCCTCTTTAAAAGAAACAATTTATACTCTACATTTATCAGAAAATTTAGATGAAATTCATCAAGCAATTCAAAGAGTGAAATATGAAGAATTATTAAAATATCAATTATCGATGAAATATTTACATTATATGCGAGAAAACGATCACAATTGTCCTATTATAAATTATGATAGTCAAGTATTAGAAAAATTAAAGACGTCTCTTCCATATGAGTTAACAGATGATCAAAAAAAAGTAATATCAGAAATTTTAAAAGATTTGAAAGCTCCTTATGCGATGAATCGTCTTTTACAAGGTGAAGTAGGTAGTGGAAAAACAATTGTAGCTATTATATCAATTATGGCAGTAGTATCAGGTGGATATCAAGCGGTATTAATGTGTCCAACAGAGATTTTATCTAAACAGCATTATCAGACCATTTCGCAAATCTTAAAGGATGATAAAGAAGTTAAGATTGGTCTTTTGACAGGTTCAACTCCTTTAAAACAAAGAAAAGAAATGATTGAAAAAATTGCTAGTGGTGATATACATATTATTATTGGAACTCATGCTTTATTTCAAAAAGATATAGACTATTATAAACTTGGTATCGTAATTGCGGATGAAGAACATCGCTTTGGTGTAAGACAAAGAGTGTTGATTAAAAATAAAGGTTTAGATGTCAATTATTTAAAAATGAGTGCAACTCCTATTCCAAGATCACTTGCTATTTCAGCTTATGGAGATACTGATATATCTATCATTCAAACAATGCCTAAAAATCGAAAAGAAGTTATCACAAGATATATTGATCATGATCATAAAAAAGAAGTTATAAATCATATGAAAGAAGAACTTCAACGAGGGCATCAAATTTATGTGGTTACTCCTTTAATTGAAGAATCGGATGTTCTAGATACTGCCAATGCTACAGAAATTTATCAAAATATGGTTAAATATTTTGATAAAATAGCAACAGTAGGATTAATTCATGGAAGGCTCAAAGCAGAAGAAAAAGAAGATATCATGCAAAAATTTTTGAATAATGAAATTCAAATATTAGTTGCGACTAGTGTGATTGAGGTTGGTGTAAATGTTGTGAATGCTACAACTATCGTTATTTTAGGGGCTGAGCGTTTTGGGGTAGCAACTCTTCACCAACTAAGAGGAAGGGTAATGCGAAGTGATAGTATTCCTTACTGTTTCTTTATTGCTAATAATCCAACTGATTCAAGTATTGAAAGACTAAAAATGGTAGAACAAAATACAGATGGATTTAAACTTGCTGAATATGACTTGATCAATCGAGGACCTGGAGAGTTTTTTGGCGAAAAACAATCAGGTGCTATGAACTTTAAATATGCATCATTAAAAGAAGATAATGATTTATTAGAACTTGCCAATTCTGATTCTGAAGAAATCATTAATGATCCGTCAACCTTTGATAATGATGAATATAAAATATTATTTGATATTGCCAAAAAAAATTATCAAATGAAACAAACAAAACTAGATTAAAAATAGGTGTTTATAATGTTGAATAAAAAATTACTCAATGAAATTTTAGCTAAATATGATGTCAAAATTAAAAAGTACGATCATTTTATTTTAGCGATGTCTCATTCATCATATGCTAATGAGCATAATGTCAGTAGTAATGAAAGAATCGAATTTTTAGGTGATGCAGTACTAGGAATGCTAGTAGCCAGATATATTTATGAAAATTTTCCTTTTCTTCCCGAAGGAAAAATGAGCAAACTACGAGCAACATATGTATGCGAGAATGCAAATGCTAAATATGCGAAAGATTTACAAATTGATAAGTTGTTACTACTAGGCCGTGGTGAAGAGTTATCAGGTGGTAGACAAAAAGATGCGATTATTAATGATGCGTTTGAGTCATTTTTAGGAGCTTTGTATTTAACAAATGGATTAGATGATGTAAAAAAGGTTTTAGAAAAATTGGTTTTTCCTCATATTAAAGCAAACGATCAAATAGAATTTATAGATTACAAAAGTTTACTTCAAGAATATGTACAATCAGAAACTAGAGCCTCATTGGTATATAAGGATATTAAGAAGGAAGGAACAGCGAATTTACCAACCTTTACTATTTCGGTTATCCTTGAAGGCATTGTTCTTGGTACGGGAAAAGGCAGATCTAAAAAAGAAGCATCGCAAGCGGCTGCTAAAGATGCTCTGTCGAAAGTTGCGAAAAAATAGATTTTTTCTACAAAAGTATACAAAAAATGATGAAAAGACTTGCAAAAGGATAAATAATGTGTTATAATAGTAATGTGTATGGACTGTGCCCCCCCAAATATTACTATCCATACACGCCGGAAGGCTGCCCCCCTATATCGGCCTTCCATTGCTACGCACTAAAAAGGAACTGATTATAAGTCAGTTCCTTTTATCATTTCTAAGTAAGTAAGGACTCCTTTTATTAAAATATCTTCATCTAAAGTAAAATTAGGACTGTGGAGATCACTAAATGGTTGATGCTTTTTTCTAACACCTAACCAGATTAGACAAATAGGAGCAATTTGATTATAATGAGAAAAATCTTCTCCAATCATTTCTGGTTGTTCTAAATAGTATGTATGATGAAAAATAGTTTTTGCGTATTGCATATATGTATTAGCAAGTTTTTCATGATTAAAAACAGGATCATAAGCATAATAAAAATTAAATTGAATATCAACCTCATTGAAAAGGGCTATTTCATTAACAATAGAAGTCATCTTTTCTTTTAATATATCGCGTTCTACATTGGTTAAAGAACGGGCAGTTCCTTTGATCATTAATTGGTTAGGAATCACATTATAGGCACCTTGTGATATAATAGAAGTTGTTGTAATCACTATGAAAGGATTTTTTTCTTTTAATTGTTGATATAAGTCTTCGAAAGCAAGAATAATATTAGCTGCTATCAGGTTAGGATTTTTACCAAGATGAGGAGTAGAGGCATGGCAACCTTTCCCAGTAATCGTAAGATCAAAAAGATCAGGTGCGGCACAAGCTGCTCCTACTTTAATTCCAATTGAGTCACTGGTTAATTTGTTTGTTACATGGTATGCAAAAAAGGCATCAATATCATCAATAAGATGAGTTTCAATTATTTTTTTTGATCCTCCAGGAAGAGGACCTTCTTCTGCTGGTTGAAAGATAAAGGTGATATTATAATTGATCTCATTTAGATGTTCTCTTATTGCTTTGGCTAGTGTTAGAAGTATTGCCATATGAGCATCATGACCACACGCATGCATATATGAATTGGTACTTTTGTATGCAATTGTATTCAATTCTTGAATGGGAAGGGCATCCATATCGCTCCTAAAAGCAATTGTTTTTTCTTTGCCTAAATTTAGTTTGGCGACAACTGCAGCTTTGTTTAAAAGATAACAAGGACTGTAGCCAAGATTTTTCAGTTCATTGTAAATATAAGAAGCAGTTTGATAGGTATCAAATCCAATTTCAGGATGCATATGAAAATAACGTCTTTGATGTATTAAGTATGTATTTAAATTTTTTGGGGTTTCCATTTTATCACCTTCTTCATTCATTATACCAAAAAAACTCTGTTTTAACAAATAAAATAGCAAAATGATGGATAAAAAAATAAAATCATAATATAATGGAAATAGATAAATAAAAAAGATTTTGAAAAGAAGAGTAATAAAATTTCTTTAGCAAAGAGAACTTTTGGTTGGTGAGAAAAAGTGTAAAGGGTTTTATGAACATGGTCTTGGAGTTGCGGTAATGATATGTAATTACTGACGTGAACGCACGTTATAGCGGAGAAATATGTTAGTATTTCGTAATGAGGCTTAGATAGTATTAATAGTAACATAATAATATATATTTAAGTAAATTAAGGTGGTACCACGATTGAATCGTCCTTATCAAAATTGATAGGGACGTTTTTTATTTATCTAAAAGGAGGTATCTATGATTGAATTTAAAAATGTTTGTAAAAAGTATGCAAATTTTAAAGCCTTAGATGAGATCAATCTTATCATTCCATCTTCAAGTATTTTTGGTATTGTAGGAAAAAGCGGAGCAGGTAAATCCACTTTACTTAGGACAATTAATCAATTAGAAAAGATTGATGGTGGTTCTATTATCGTTGATAATATGGATATTGCTACTTTAAACTTGAAGCAATTAAGAGAATTTCGAAAAAAAGTTGCAATGATTTTTCAACATTTTTCGTTAATGCAAACCCAAACAATTTATAAAAATATTGCTTTACCACTTGAATGTAATGGTTATAAAAAAAGTGAAATTCAAGCTAAAGTAGAAGAATTGGCATCCTTAGTCGGTCTTAGTGATAAGTTAAACGATAAACCTCGTAGTTTATCAGGAGGGCAGTGTCAAAGAGTAGCAATTGCTAGAGCACTTGCGCTCAATCCCAAAATTTTATTGTGTGATGAGGCCACTTCTGCTCTGGATCCTAAAACGACTCACGATATTTTAAAATTATTAAAACAGATTAAAGAAAGATATGATATTACCATTATAATGGTTACACATCAGATGGAAGTTATTAAAGAAGTTTGTGATGAGATTGCTATTTTGAATGATGGTAAGCTATTAGAGGTTGGTAAAACGGATGAATTATTTGTTAGTAATAATTCGTCTTTAAAAGAACTTACAAATGAAGAAGAAATTCTACCTAAAAGTGGTATCAATATTAAAATTTATTTTCCCAAAGAATCATCTAATCATACTTTAATTACAAAAATGGCAAGAGATTTGAATATTGATTTTTCTATTGTTTGGGGAAAGTTAGAGCGTTTTAAAGAAAACACGTTAGGTTCATTGATTATAAATATTGATGATAACAATGTAAAGAAACAACAAGTAATTGCATATTTACAAAATCAATCCATTTTATTTGATATTATAAAGGAGGTAGATGAAAATGCCTAAGATTACTTTACAAAAATATTTAGAAGAATATGTATTAAAGATTACTTTAGAAACACTTTATATGGTTGGGATTAGTGCTATCATTGCAACCATCATTGCTATCATTTTTGGAAGTGTTTTATATAACCTTAGAAAAAGTTCTAATAAAAGTTGTCAAGTTATTTATAAAATTTTAGATGTTTTAGTCAACCTTTTTCGAAGTCTTCCTTTTTTAATTTTAATTTTTTGGTTAATTCCTTTTACCAGATCAATAATGAAAGTTTTTACTGGTGTGTCTAAATTTACCGGTAATACAGCGGCTATTGTTCCACTTACAATTGCTGCTATTCCTTTTTTCACCAAGATTATTGAAAATGCTTTAGTGGAAGTAGATGAGGATGTAATTGAGGCTGCAATATCACTTGGTCTAAATAGATTTCAGATTATTACAAAAGTTGTTATTAAGGAAGCTCTTCCTGCTATTGTTTCGGGTATTACTCTTGGACTGATTACTTTAGTTGGTTATAGTGCAATGGCAGGAGCGGTTGGCGCTGGTGGGATTGGTAATTTTGCTATTATCTATGGTCAGCAAAATTATGATATGAATGCCATTATTTATTCGGTTGTTACTGCAATTCTTTTGGTTGAAGCGATTCAACTTATTGGCAATTGTATTTATAAATTAGTAAAATAGAAAGGATAAAAAGATGATGAAAAAATTATTTTGTTTATGTTTGTGTTTAGTTAGTTTTTTATGTGTGCTTTCTTCTTGTAAAAAAGATGAAAATATTATTATTGTTGGAACAATGTATCAACCAGGAGAACCTATTTTAAATTTTGTTAAAGACAAGTTTGAAGAAAAAGGGTATCAATTAAAAATTCAACTTTTTAATAATTTTAGTCTTCCCAATGATGCATTAGCAGAAAAATCAATTGATGCCAATTTATTTCAACATCAACCTTTTTTAGATAATTATAATGAAGCTCAACATCAAGATTTGAAATCGGTTTTAGCATATTATGATTGTGTTTATGGCGGATATACTAAAAAACAAATTACAAGTGTTGAGGATATACCTAATGGTTCAAAGATAACAATTGCTTCTGATGCTTCTAATTTAAGTCGATGCTTATATATTTTGCAAGCAACAGGATTAATTACTTTAGAAGAAAATATTGAAACAGCAATGATTGAAAATATTGTCAGTAATCCTAAAAATTTACAGATTGTACCTGTTTCAGCTGAATTAATTGCCCAAACGCTAGATGATGAGGACACCTATTTAGGAATTGTTAATGCGACTTATGCGATTGCGGCAGGATTAACTGATAAACAACTTATTTGTCAAGAAGCTGATCCTCAACATAAAAATGCGAATATTTTAGCAGTTAGAAGTGAAGATGTGCATAAACAGTGGGTTAAAGACTTGATTGAGGTTTTAACTGATGAAGAAACAATCCAGTTTATTCAAGATACATTTAAAGGCACAATTGTTCCTTATTGTCAAAGAGTAGATAATTAAAATAGAAAAGGATAAAAGTAGTTTGGGATATAAGATGATAGGAAAGATAAATAAGAGGTAAATATGAGAAAAAAACAAACAATTGGTTCAATAATGTTATTGATGACATCAATTATTTGGGGTTGTGCTTTTGTTGCGCAAAAGGTTGGTATGGATTACATTGGCCCTTTTTCCTTTTGTGGATTTAGATTTTTATTTTCTGCTAGTTTTCTTATCATAATTACAATATGTCGCGATTTCATTTTTTATAAAAAATTATCTTTGTTTCAAATGGAAAAACAAAAACGAAAGAAAGTTTTTTTAGGAGGAATCCTTTGTGGAGTTTCACTTGCGATTGCTAGTGTTTTGCAACAATATTCAATGCAAGGAACAACAGCCGGTAAAGCAGGATTTATCACAGCCTTATATATTGTATTAGTACCAATTTTGGGAATGTTTATCAAAAAGAAAGTAAAAATAGTGGAATGGATCAGTGTTATCATTGCTCTTATCAGTTTAATTTTATTGTGCTTTCAAAAAGGAGAAGTAGGTGGAATTTTTTCTATTCATAGTTATGATTGGGGACTTTTAGTTTGTGCGGTATTCTTTAGTATACAAATTTTATTTATTGATTATTTTGCGAAAGACAATGATTGTCTTATGATGTCAACAATTCAATTTATTGTTTGTGCAATCATATCTTGTTTGTTAATGATTATTTTTGAAAAGCCACAAATTAATCAAGTAAAACATGCAATGATTCCCCTTTTATATGCAGGAATCGCATCCGGTGGAATTGCATATACTCTTCAATTTATTGGACAAAAGTATACAAGACCCATTGTGGCTTCTATTATAATGAGTTTAGAGTCAGTCGTATCGTTGCTTGCGGGGATGATATTGATCAATGAATCATTGACCTCAAGAGAGATGTGGGGTTGCGCGTTGATGTTTATGGCGATGATTATTTCCCAACTTCCTCTTCATAAATTTAACAAAAAAAGCAAAAATGAAGTATAAATCAAGTATTTAGTTGTAAATACTTGATTTTCTTTTTTTAAAAAATATAATATTAAAAATAAAAATGCCTTTTTTGGTGTTATGTATAGTGTAAAGAGGAAGGAAATATATTTCTATGCTACAAATTACAGAAGAACTAGTCGAAAAATTGCGAAATAAAGATGAAGAAGCATTTCAAAAAATTTATAATGCTTATGTGAAACTTATCTATCATATTGCTTATTCGTATACTTACAATAAAGAAGATGCTGAAGACATCGTAAGTGAGGTTTTTATGAAGGTTATGCATTCCATTCATTCTTATCAAGAAAATGGCAAATTCAAAGAATGGATTAGTATGATTACAAGAAATGTATCTTTAAATTTTATAACCCGGGATAAAAATAAGGATATATTCAAAGATGACGAACGAATTCAAAGAGAGAAATGCAATCATTCTTCTAATAATGAGATGATAATGATGTTTGAGGAATTTCTTGATAAAGATACAACAAGTATTATGATATTAAGATTTATATATAATTATAAATTTAAAGATATTGCTGTAATTTTGAATATGACAATAGGTAAGGTTCAAAGTTTGTATTATGATGGACTAGATAAACTTAGAAAGGTGTATTAAAATGTCAAAATTAGAAAAGAAATTAAAAACAGATATGAGAAAAAAAATGCTAGATACAAATCCTAGCGATGAATTATATGAAAGGGTGAAAAAAGAATTGAATATGAAGGAAAAGCAAAAACAATATCTTGTAAATAAGCCTTATAAAAGATGGGTTCCGATTCTTGCTACTTCATTTTGTATTTTACTTGCTATTGTAATAGGAGTTATAGCCCTCAACAATAAAAAAGTAAATGCTAAAGAATACAATGCTATTGTGCAAGTAGATGTGAATCCAAGTATTCAGATGGTAGTAGATGAAGAAAATAAGGTTTTATCTATAACAGGATTAAATGATGAAGGTAAAATGATCATTTATGGTGAGGCAATCGTTGGTAAAAATTTAGATGAAGCTTTAGAAATTATTGTAAAGATTGAAACAGATTTAGGCTATCTTGTAGAAGGTAGTGATGATAATAAAGTAACCTTAACAATTAGTGCTAACACTGAAGAAATTACGAATAAAATAGAAGAATTCTCTCGAAATACTTTAAATAAGGTTTTAGAAGAAACAGGAGTTATAGCAACGATTGAAACAGCCAAAGGGTATGCAGAAGAGGAGTTAAAACTTCTTGCAAAAGAGTTAGATCCAACTTTAACTGAAGAAGAAATCAATAATTTTAATTATAATGATTATGTTCATGTTGTTCAATTATATCATTTAGAAGTAGCAGATTTAGCAAGTGTTAAACTTGAGGAAATGTATAATGAATTTAAAAATTATCAAATTTCAATTACTGAAAAAGAAGCTGTTAAAAATGCGGTGAATCATTTAGATATAATATATCAAGGTTTGATTCATGCATATAATCTTGCATATGATGCATTAAATAATGCCTATACAAGTATGCAAGATGGGTATTATAGTCAGTTTATTGACCCAACCTCAGAGTATCAAAAAGCTTGGTTAGAGTTAGCAGAATTAAAACAAGCATATCTTGATCAAAGAGTTGTAGTGGCTAATCTAACTGAAGAAGAAACAGATGAAAAGATATTTCAAGAAGTACAAAAACTTGAAAGTTTAAAAAGGGAATATGAGGCTAAACTTGCTATCTTAGAAAGCATTGAAAAGGCAAGCAGTACGGTATACGAGACATTAGTATTAGTTTTTGAAACTTCTCTTGAGACAATGAAAAAGATTGAAGAACAATTACCTGATTCTATTCAAACGATTACTTTTGAAGCGTTAATTGATACTGAAAATAAATTAAATGAATTTAAACAAGAGGTATGTGATACTTTTGAAGCTAAATATCAAGAAGCAATTGACAATGCAAAAGAAACATTACAAGCACGTAAAGAGGCATTAAGAGCTTCGCTTCACAATAATGATAGTCAGTTATACGAATAAAGGAGTATAGGGGTCTAAAGTTAACTATTTAAAAATAGATAGTTAACTTTTTTTGTTATAAAAAGGAAGATAAAATCAAAGGGTATGGTTAGGACTCCTTGTAAGAAGAAATACAATGAAAATGATGAAGGAAGTATAACATAATAATATGATAGATAGCAGTATTTAATGAAAGTTCAAAAAGGATTTGAGATGAAAAAAGATTGTACAATTTATGATTAAATTTTGAAAGTTGCTTTTTGTATAAATGTTAAAATAAAAGTACCCAATTGTGTTCATATAAGAATCCCCAATTCTTATTAACGCAAATGAGTACTTTTTTGTTATAATAATTGCAGAAAGGAAGTAATTATTATGACAGGAATTATTTTAGAAAATATAACAAATATCAATGATTTAACTATGTTTAGTAAAGCTTACAAGAAAGGATTAATTAAGGTGAATATTTCAAAGTTAGCTAGAAACTTAAATAAAGATAGAAAGACAATAAAAAAATATTTAGAAGGATATATTCCAAAAGAAACAAGAGATAGAGTCAAATATTTAGATGACTATAGAGAATATATAATAGATGTATTATCAGATAAGTATCAAAGTTTTGGTTATATAGACCATTTATTTAAGTATTTAAAACGAGAAAAAGGAATTATATGTAGCAGGGTCACTTTAAATCGTTATATTAGAGAAGATGAAGAATTAAACTCTTTATTTAAAAGGAAAAAAGATAATTCATTTACAGAAAGATTTGAAACTGAACCTGGCGAACAAGTTCAATTTGACATGAAAGAAAACATAAAATTAATAAATCAAAAAGGCGAAGTGATAATAGGTTATATACCTACACTTACATTTGGTTGGTCTAGATATAATATAAGAAAATTAATATTAGATACAAAAGTAGAAAACTTACTCTCATTCTTAGCAGAATCTTTTGAAAAAATAGGAGGCGTTCCAAAAGAAATTGTAATTGATAACTTAAAACAATTTGTTGAAAAACCTAGACGTAATGGTGAACCTGCAATTTTAACATCAAAATTTGAAGAGTTTTGTAAAGACTATGGAATTAAAGTAAGACCATGTATTCCACACAGGCCACAAACAAAAGGAAAGACAGAAACACAAAATAAGATTGTAGAACAAATGAAAAATTATAATGGTAAGTATATCGACATATATCATATGCATGAGATATTAGAAATAATTAATAAAGAAGATAATGATAATGTTTCTCAAGCAACAAAGTTTCCTAGAATATTTTTGTTTGAAAAAGAAAAAGGTGATTTTCTTCCATTACCTAGCACAGAAATTAGAAGAAAATATCACCTAACCTTAAAAGAAGTTATAGTATCTAAAGAATCACTAGTAACCTACAAGTCTAATAAATATTCCGTTCCAAAGATATATATTGGACGTAAAGTAGGACTAGTAGTTGTTAGAGACAAACTTCATATATATTATAACAAAAAAATCATAACAATTCATCAAATAACCAATAAATTATTAAATATTAAGGATGAACATGATTTAAAATATAAAAATATAAAAAAAGATTCAAAAGAAAATACTATGAAAGAAAAAACAATAATACAAAAAGAACTGGAGGAAATAATATATGATTAATGAAGTCTTAGATCAATTCATGTATTTAAGATTAAAATCAGCATATACATTCTTAAAAGAATTACATATTAATGATGGGATATCACAAAGTGAATTAAAAGGTTTATATAAAGTTTTAAAGAAGGAAGTTGAAGCAAAAGAAGAAAATAATAGACTATATAATGTAAAAGTAGCAGGATTCCCCTTTCTTAGAACTGTTGAAGATTATGATTTTGATTTTCAACCAAGTGTTAACAAAGAAAAGATTTATTCTATTGTTGAATCGAACTTTTATGAAGAAGCTACAAATATAGTATTTGTAGGAAATCCTGGGACTGGTAAAACACACTTAGCAATAGCAATAGCTTACGCAGTAGCAATAAGGCGTAATAGTGTATACTTTATTAAATTTAACAAATTAATAAGTGCATTAAAAACAGCTTATAATGAAGGAACGTTTGAAAGAAAAATCAAACAATTCTTCAAATATAAGCTGTTAATAATAGATGAAGTAGGATTTAATGAAATAAGTCCACTAGAAGCAAAATTATTTTTTCAGTTAATAGATATGAGATATACTAAAAGATCAACAATATTCACTAGTAATATAACCTTTGATAAATGGCCACAAATACTAGGTAATGATGAAATGATTACTAAAGCTATTTTAGATAGAATTCTACACTACTCATATCTATTTAATATAACTGGTCAGTCATATAGAATTAAAGATAAAATTAAGCCTTTACAAACTGAGGATAGTTAAATGAACAAAATTGAGGATATTTAACTTGACATTTATATTTTGGATGATTGACAATAAATTGAATAAAAATATGATAGAAAAGTTAAAAATGACAAATAATATAAAAGATAAAAACAATGCAAAGTAAATATTATGGTAAAATGATACTAGAAATAAGTATCATTTTTTAATTTAAATAATAAGTAATTTCATTCTTTTTGTGCTTTCTAGTTATGAATTTATGTATTCTATTTGATTTGCTATTGTAAAAAAACTTAAAAAGTGTTAAAATATTTAAGTAATATGGATTACAATGCAAAATAAATTATGCAATGTAAAGAGGTAGATTATGACAAATACTAGTAGTGAACATACTAATATATCAAGTGTAGCAATTCATAAAATAGAAAATAATAGTCGAAAAAAAATAAAATTCATCCCACTTTTATTTGAAAGAGGATTACCAATCTTATTAATTATTCTTTTTACGATAAGACTTTTTAGTTATACGACTCAAATTGATCGATATATTGGTCTTGATTCATCGCCAATCTCTAAAGCAAAAACAATTTTGGCTCTAATAGCTATTTGGTTACAATATACGGGAGTGCTTATCACTATTTTAAGAGCTTTTTTCCATTTTAAAACAATAATTAATTTAGCAAGAATTATCACTTTACCAATTTATCTTTTAAATGTATTGATGTTACCATCCATAATGGTATTATTTGTTGGTCATAATAATATTAGTGTGTTAAAGGTGTGTTATCTTTTAGAAAGTATGTTAGGAATAATACTTAGTATATATTATATTCTTCATGATAGGAAGATGAAAACGAATGTTAAGGAAGTATTGATGACATTTGGCATTTTACTTCTAATGATGATTGCATCCCTACCATCCTATTTTGTCCAATTTGCTTTTGGGTATGGTAAAGATACGATTGTTGTCAAAGACATTAGTTTTTATCATCGTATATTGATATATATTGGTATTATCGTTCCCTTTATTTTATATTTTGCTTTAAGAAATAAAACCGAAGAAGTTATTCGTTTTTCTTTAATATATATATCGGTTGCTACAATGGTAGGCTTTATTGTAAATTATGATTATACTAATTTTTCTCAACCTTGGACATGGCCATTTCATTTGTGTAATACTGCAATGTTTATTATTCCGCTATGCTTAATTTTTAAATTTAAACGATTATTTTATTTTACATATTTTATTAATGTTTTTGGCGCTTTAATAGCAATGCTTATGCCAAACTATGACGATGGTACTAACATTTTAAGTATGAGAATTTTTAATTTTTGGTTTAATCATTGGATTGCTTTCTTTATGCCATTATTAATCGTTGCATTAAAACAATTTAAAAGGCCTAAAATTAAAGAATTTTATTGGTCAATGATTTGGTTTTTAGGATATTTTGTTCTAGCATTATTTTTAAATGTTTATTTTACTGCTAATGGTCATGAAACAGATTTTTTCTTTATCAATAGTAATTTTGTTGCTGATAAACTAGGAGAATGGGCCGAGAAACTATTTAATATTTCCGCAACTATTACCATTGGAAATAAGGTTTTAACCTTTCATCCTGTATATCAAATTCTTTTCTTTGCGACTTATGTTGCTTTAGGTCTTGCAATTTGGTTTGTATATGCAGAATTCTTTAGGATAGCAGATAGCCATTATGAACTCCATGTAAAATTAAAGAAAATTAAACAAGATGAAATTGCTAGAAAATCAGTACCTAGTAAAGTAAGAAAGGAAGAATTTATGAGGGAGCAACAAACAAGACTAGCTAAACTGCAATTGATTCATTTTTCTAAAAAATATGCTACAAGTAAAGTTTATGCGGTAGAAGATGCCAATTTAGAGGTAAATCAAGGTGAAATTTTTGGCTTTTTAGGACCAAATGGAGCAGGAAAATCAACAATTATTAAAAGTATTGTAGGAATACAACCAATCACAGAAGGGAATATTGAAATTTGTGGATATGATGTGAGTAAAAATTCTGTAGAAGCAAAATATAATATTGGCTATGTGCCAGATCATTATGCTTTGTATGAAAAATTAACAGGAAGGGAATATATTAATTATATTGCGGATATCTATGAGGTATCTCAAGAAGAAAGAAATACTCGTATCGAAAAATATATTAAAATTTTTGAACTGGAAGCATCAATTGATAGTAAAATTAGAACTTATTCGCATGGAATGAAACAAAAGATTACGATTATGTCTGCTCTTGTTCACAATCCTAAAGTTTGGATTTTAGACGAACCACTAACAGGGCTCGATCCAAATAGCATATATCAAGTAAAAGAGTGTATGAAGCAACATGCTGCTGAAGGAAATATTGTTTTCTTTAGTTCCCATTTAATTGATATTGTAGAAAAACTATGTGGTCGGATTGCTATTATTAAAAAAGGTCATATCAAATGTATAAAAAGTGTTGATGAAATAGAAGCATCAGGTATTTCATTAGAACAATTCTATTTAAATACAATTGAAAATGATGAGGATTAGTAGAATATGAAAGCCGTTATTCAAAATGAAATGACAGATGCTATGAAACATAAAACTAATAGTATGAAACAACTTAAAACGCTTGTTTTGATGCAACTTCGTGATAAATTAGATTTAAGCTTTGTTAAAGATCGCAAACAACTTTTAAGAGTAATTATTTTTGGTATTTTAAAATTTGCAATTGTTGCTGCTATTTCATATATTGTGTTATCTCTTTCTCTAACAATTGGACTTTTTTATAATAGTGAATTTCCTAGTGTAATGGTATTAATTTTAACAATTTCACTTGGACTATCTTTGATATCATGTACATTTGAGTTAACAAATAATTTATATTTTTCTGAGGATAATCGAGTTTTGATTACTTTACCAGTGGATACTAATAAAATTTTTGTTTCTAAAATTATTGTTTTTTACTTGTATGAATTGAAGAAAAGTTTAAATTTTTTGATGCCTTTAACGCTTTCTTGTGTATTGTTACTTGTCACTAAAGGTTTTTGTTCTTTATGGATGTTTTTGTGGATTTTTATCCCGCTTGTTTTCATCTTAATGTTACCTGTTTTAATTGGTTCATTATTGTCAATTCTTGTGATGTATATCAAAAGATTTTTGAAAAAAGTGCCAGTCCTTCAAGTACTATTGTTTATTAGTATTTTGATATTGGCTATTATAGGTATTGTTTATCTTATTGGATTAATACCAGAGAATATTGATTTAATCGCTCAGTGGCCTACTGTAAGTAGAAATATTAGAGAATTTCTGCTAATGATTGAAAGTAAACTATCAATAATGAGTCAGATGGTTAGTATTATCATTGGTAATTTTACCCATAAACAAGTTTATGCCCTAAATTTGATGACATTTGTTAAACTAGGTATTTTAATTGGTATTTGCTTTGTTTTAGTTATTTTAGTTTATTTCATTTCACGACCGATTTTCTTCGGAATGATGTCTAAAAACTTTGAAATTAAGAAACGAATTGGTGATGATAAACCCAATAAGAAACATAATAAATATTTGACCTTTATTGATAAAGAATTTAAAATTAATTTACGAACGATTAATATTTCTGTCAATTATTTAATGGTTTATATTATTGTACCTATTTTAATTTTATTTTTAAATGCAATGTATAAAGCTATGGATACAAGACAACTTGGTGATTTGTTAATTTATACATTCAATATATTATTGATTTGTTTGCCGTTATTAGCTTCTAATGCTTTAGTTGCAACCTATTATAGTCGTGAAGGTCGCGCGGGATATATGAAAAAAACCAAACCTATTTATGCCGCATATCCACTATTTACTAAATTGGTTTTTAATGTTATTTTTTCAATACCTACTGTTTTTGTTACTTGTGCAATTTTTGGTAGTTCGGTTTCCTTTAGTATTGGTGAAATTGTGATTTTGGGATTTGCTATTTTATTTTTACATTTAGGTCATATGATTTATAGTGCTAATCTCGATATAATGAATCCACAAAATGAACAATATGCAACAACAGGTGGAATCATTGATAATCCTAATGAAAATAAATCAACGATTTTAGCCTTTATTCTTTCAGCCGCCTATGCGATAATTGCTTATAAATTGTTATCTGAGGCAAGTTTAGGTAGTGAGGTAGGTAGCGTAATGTTAGGACTTCTCAAATTGATGGTAATTAGTATAGCCTTTTTTGGATCTACGCTTTTAATGTTTATAAAACGTATTAAGGCTTTCTATTATGAAATCCAGGGGTGATGAAATGAAAAAATCAGTTATTATAACAATTATTGTGATTTATGTATTAGCTATTGTAGTGGTTGGTTTTATTGGTTTAAAAATGAAGGTATATGATGAACAAAAATATGTTGAAAAGATTGAATGTATTTCTGATGGATATAAAGATTATGATCCAAATACAGAAACAGGACTTGCTAAAATTCATGCTGGATATATTGGATATATTAAAAAAGATTATAAAAGTGGTTTAAAAGTAGAAATTAAATGTCGTATTACTCCAGATAATGCTACTCATAAAAAATTGGAGTATATTTATGATGAAAATTCAACAATTTATAAATTAACGATAAACAGTGATGGTACTGCAACCATAGAATTTTTAAAAGGTGGAGTAGCTACTATTATAATTAGATCAACCGATAGTAAACAAACTCAAATCAAAATAGAAGTAAGTGCGTTTGATTGGAGTATTCTTGGCTAATTATTTTTAAAGAAAGGAAAGAAAAAAATGAAAAAGAAATTAACTTTATTTTTAGTTATTTTTACATTATTATTTTCGCTTGCAGCATGTTCCGATAAAATCACAGTTCAATTTGATACTGATGGTGGTAGTGTAGTAAGTGATATTGAGGTTAAAGTAGGAGAAAAATTAGTCCTACCTAAAGATCCTGTAAAAGAGGGGTATGTTTTTAAAGGATGGTTATTAGATGGAAAGCCTTTTGATGAAACTATGCAACTTGAAAAAAATATTACTTTAAAGGCTAATTGGGAAAAAGAAAATCCTGAAAAATATTATGTAACTTTTATTGTTGATGATAGTGAATATAAAAAAGAGGAATATTTAGAAAATTCTCTTATCACTAAACCAACCAATCCTGTAAAGGAAAATTATGAATTTAAGGGATGGTTTTTAGGTGATACCTTATTTGATTTTGAAAATACAAAAATAACTTCTAATCTTACACTAGTTGCTAAATTCGAAGAAAAACAAAGTGAAGAAAGAATTATTGTATATGCAGTAAATCAGCCTGAGGATATCTTATTATTCAATACAAATCGAAAAGAAAAAGAAAATAAGAAAACTGAATTTTTTGATCTAACGCAAAATTATGTTGTTGGTGATGACAATGGCTGGAGTATTAAACCGGCATGCACATTTTATAAAGTAAATATGATAACTGGCACTCAAGAAGAAGTTGTTGTTAGTGAATGGGAATATGATATAAAAGTATATCTATTAAATGGCGATACTTATGAGTTGCTTTTAGAAAATTCAGAATTGATTGATAGGATTGATATAAAAAATTGTATAATTGATTTTGCGACAAGTGCAGTTGGGAATGCTTTTAAAGTAGAAGTTGTTCCAACAGGTCTGACAAATAAGCAATTGGAAAATGTGGAAGACTATACGATTTCTTTTGAATTTGAAGTAGTTGAAGGTTATAATGTGTATAATGCGAAAGAACTTGGTTATATGGATAATAGAACAAATGGAGCAGAGGCTGATGCTTGGAATGCTTTTAAAGAGGCAAATAATTTAGCTAGTGATTATTTTCCAACGAATTTAATTTTTCACAAAAATATTGATATAACAGTAAATGATGTTCCAGGTTACTTCTTCTATACAGCTGAAGAATTAAACAAATCAGATTCAGATTACAATCGAGCACTTGGTTCAATGAAAGATTTTGTGAATATGTATATGAGAAACCTTGGAGATGGTCAAACATTTAATATCTTAGGGAATTACTATAAATTATCAGCTGAAACTTTAAGAGAAGTAGTCAGAGATGAGGGACAAATTACTCCTGAGGGAGAAGCAATCAGTCATGCAAGTTTATTTAAAATTGAGGGTTCTGAAACAGGAAGTTCTTCAATTCAGAATTTAAATATGATTGGTAATGCACCAAGAGTTGAAAATAATATTAAAGCTGGAGGACAAATTCTTATTAAAGTAGAAGGGCCTGCTTTTACAGCATATAATAATCTTGCGGCATGTTTCTTTATCACATACTTTCCAAATTATACTTTTACTGAATTTGTAATGGATAAGTGTAAGGCCTATGATTCATTTAATAGTTTTGTTTATAACTGGGGTTCTGATAAAGTAACAATCAAGGATTGTGAGATGATTGGTGCAGGTGGTCCGGTTATTGTTCAAGATCATGTAAGACCTTTAGAAGCTGATGGTGGTAAAGTTGCACATACAAAAATTATTAATTCTAAACTTGAATCATATGTTGTTGGTACAGAAGGTTGGTTTACAATAGTAAAAGCCAGTGCAATTGTACCTCAAATTAAAGCTTTAGATGCTTTGTTTACACCATTTAATAAATCTTTCTTAAAAGCAAATTCTGATAATACTTTAACTTATATGAATTTAATTTGTATAAATAAATCAGGAAGTGCTGAAGGAATTACAGCAGAAAAGATCAAAGGAAGTTTAAAAATTGATGATGTTGCAAATTTCGATTTTGGTGCTAGTGATCCTTATCTTGCGGCTCTTCTTGATCAAACATTTAAAAATGGTGCACCCGCTTTTCAATCAAGTGCAGGTGGTTATGGATATACAAATGGTCAAGGTTTATTTGATTTGACTAATACACAAATTGTAGATCCAAGTCATACAATTTATCAAGGTGATTATTTATGCTTATATTATAATGGTATGGCTATCACTCTTGGTTATAATGATGCAGGTGAAATTTATAATTTAGAGGCATAATTAAAATAAAAGGTTCTTCAAATGAACTTGTCTAGTTGAATCAAACTAGTTCATTTAGAAGAACTTTTTTATTTGATAAAATAAATGATGTGTACTAAAATTTAGTAGATTAATATAAATTTATACTAAAATGTGCTATAATAATAGTATAAAGATAAATAGGCTTTGGTATAATTCCTATAGGATTGCATATATCAATAGGTATTGAATATGAGAAAAGTCTAAACAAGATAGAGAGATTACAATTCATCAGTTTAAAGTAATAGATGATTAATATGAGTCATAGAAGTTATCTTAGGGCTCTATCTGTCTATGCAACTATTAAATATAAAATATTACGCAACATACATATATAAAATTTTATTTGATAAACTAATTTTATAGTCAAATATTGGTTGATATTATCAATTTTACCTCCATTGTTTTAAAAAAATATTTGAATTATAATGTTTATGTAAATTAATTTACATAGTGAATGGCCAATCACATAAGATTATAAAGGAGATTAAATATTATGAATATAGGAACTAAAATAAAAGAGTTAAGAAATCATAATAAAATAACACAAGAAGACTTAGCTAAAACATTATGCATTTCTACACAAGCCGTGAGTAAGTGGGAAAATGGAGGATCACCAGATTTAGAATTAATACCTGCTATTGCAAAATATTTCAAAGTTTCAACTGATTATTTATTTGATATTGAAGATTATGAACTAACTAATATTGAAAATAAATTATTTAAATATATAATAAGTTTTAACTTAAATGAAAGAATACAACAAGTTTATAGATTAGGTTTTATTATGTCTATTGCAACTCGTGGGGAAGAAATAATAGATTTAGATAAATTTAAAGAAGAAATTACAAATGATGATCTATTTTCTACTGTAGTAAGTGAAGATGGAATCATTATTACTTCTTTAGCACAAAACAATAAAGTATTTACTGTCATTCCAAAAGATAATAAATCAAATTATTTAAAAATGTTAGAAAGCAAAGAAAAACAAATGTTATTTTGTAAATATTTAAGTGATAATATATTTTATGAGTCATTAGTTTTCTTGTATAGTAGAAGCAGAACTAGTGGTAGTTTTACTGAAAAATTATTGTGTGATAATTTAAATGTGACATTAGAAGAAGCAAAAGATATTCTAGAGAAGATGAAAGAATTTAAGATTGTAAGTTGTACAATGACGCCAATTGATGATACAGAGGTGAAATTATATTCAGTATTACAAAATCCTCATATTGTAAGCTTGATTCAATTACTAGATATGGTTTCAAATAGACCTAATAATTATTGTCATTATTATGGAGGTCCAACTAATTATTTTGAAAAGAAATAAATATATTATAAACATTTTGGTGCTAGAAAACGGCACCTTTTTCAATTTGTGGACCGATTGTAGAGCCAGTAGCAGTTCTTTAAATACAAAACGAATACAAACTAGAGTTTCAACCTTTTTGATGCTGTTGGCGATTTTTAAAGAACATGATAAAAATTAAGACATATTAAAGTTTTAACTTATAAAAAATACTATTAAATATACCTTTGTGACACGCAACCAACATTGAATGTCACTTTTATCTCAAAGAATTTAGACCAAAATTATAGAAAATAACCAAAAAATATAGCCTTTTTAATTGATTTAATAGGATTTTAAAGCAAAAAGGGGTATAATATATTTGTCTATAAAAGATGACTTTTATATTGTTTAAAGGGGCTTACGGGTACCACTTTCTGATGAATGAACAAAAAAGTTAGTTAGACATATCAAAATTAAACGGACAAATAGATAAATAGGAAAGGCGTGATAATATTATGAATAAAAGAAAAATTATTGCTGCACTTGGAATTATAAGTATATTAATTGGCTTTTTTCTTGCTGCATATTACAATTTGATTTTAATAAACCATGAAGGTCCAATGGATTTATGGGCTATACTATTATTATGCATTCCAGTGGGTGTACTTATTTTATTTATTATTTTAGAGTTATTATTTCCAACAGATTCTTTTATTAGAGATAATAAAAGAATAGATGTAATATCATTCATCTTTATAATACTGTTTTTCCAATTATTCTTGTTTTAGCTCTATTTTCTGCTCAAAGATATAATGTTAAAAAGAGACTAAAATTTCTAAAACAATATGGGTTTAAAGTTGAAGTAAATAAAAATTTATACACTTATAAATTAGATAATATTTATATTTTTATTAATCAAGATGATAATTATAAAATTAGTAATGATAATGGTAAAACATATATTAATATTCATGAATGCAATATAGGCGAAGAATTTGATAAATATAGAATAAAAGATGCATTAATTAGGTATCAATGCGCTCATTTTGTAGATAAACAAAGAGGAGATGCACCTGATACTTTAGAATTTGTGATAATCTTTTTAAAAAAGAATATTGACGAAATAATAAAATATAAAAATAAATAGTAATGTTAGTCCAGAATATAATACTAATCCTTTCATCAATTTAGGGAGAATTATTACATTTTATCGGAATAAATGGCAAATATCGGCAATTTAAATAACAAAATTTAATAACAATATTGCTTGTTTATTTTGCCGATATATGATATAATATTACAAGGTGATAAAAATGAAATACTTATCTACAACTGAAATAGCAACTTTATGGGGAATTTCTGAAAGAAGTGTAAGGGATTATTGTAATAAAGGAAGAGTTATTGGTGCAATCTTAGAAGGTAAAACTTGGAGAATACCTGAAGATGCTACAATGCCAAAAAGACAAAAAAGAACATCTAATAAATCAAGAACTTTATTAGATATGTTAAAAGAAGAGAAAGATAGTAAATTAAAAGGTGGAATATATCACAAACTTCAAATTGAAATGACATATAATTCAAATCATATTGAAGGAAGTAAACTTACTCACGATCAAACAAGATTGATTTTTGAAACCAAAACAATCGGCATTCATGATGAAGCTATTAAAGTAGATGATATTATTGAAACAACTAATCATTTTAGATGTATTGATTTAGCAATTACATCAGCTAAAACGAAATTAACAGAATCATTAATTAAACAGTTTCATTACACTTTAAAAAATAATACAAGTGATCAAGAAAAAACTTGGTTTAGAGTTGGTGATTATAAACTACTTGTTAATGAAGTTGGAGGACTTGATACATGTCCACCTGAAAAGGTAAAAGAAAGATTAGTTACACTTTTAAATGATTACAATTCAAAGAATAATATTACTATTTATGATATTATAGAATTTCATTATGAGTTTGAAAGAATCCACCCTTTTCAAGATGGTAATGGTAGAGTTGGTAGACTAATTATTTTAAAAGAATGCTTAAAACATAATATAGTTCCATTTATTATTACAGAACAAATTAAAGATTTCTATTATCGTGGTTTAAAAAATTATAAATATGAAAAAGGCTATTTAAATGATACTTGTTTGTCAGGGCAGGATATTGTTAAGTCATATTTAGATTATTTTAAAATAGAATATAAATAATACTAAAGCGAGTGATTGACTCGCTTTTTATATGAAAAAGGACAAATGCGATTTACAACTTCCGAAAAAAGGATGAAAAGGACGTTTGGTCCACGCAACCAACATTGTATGTTGAATTTGTCTATAATGATACAATCTAATAAAAACATTTATAAAACAAATCGCTTGCTGAATAAGATTTAATAATATTTATAATTGTTTATAAATTAATTTAAAGTGGTATCATTTTTTATAATAGTTATATAATATTATAAATTAGTCTAATGTGAATAATCTTATGCAAATTTGAATTATAAAAATGTTCACGTCGAATTAAAAATATTGCTCACTAAAATAATAAAATATTGCTCAGTTAAAAATGAAAATATTGCTCACTTAACTTGACTGTGTGATATGATTATGATATACTATAGAAAAGTAAAGGAGTTAATTATGAGTATATTAACTGATAAATCCAAATACAAAAAAAGAATAATTGATAAAACAATTGAAGATTATTTAAAAGTAAGTGGAGCTATTTGTGTTGAAGGCCCGAAATGGTGTGGTAAGACATGGGCATCTGCGTTTCATTCAAATAGTGAGTTTCTAGTCGGAGATCCAGCTAATAATTTTAATAATAGAAAAATTGCTGAATTAAATCCAGCCTTAATCTTACAAGGTGATGCTCCTAGATTAATTGATGAATGGCAAGAAGTACCACCTATCTGGGATGCAACAAGAGCAGAAGTTGATAAGCGTCACGAAAAAGGACAATTAATATTAACAGGTTCATCTACACCAAAGAAAAAAGGAATTATGCACAGTGGAAGTGGAAGAATTGTTAAAATTAGAATGAATACAATGTCATTATATGAGTCAGATGATTCAACAGGAAATATTAGTTTATTTGACTTATGCAATGGTGTTTTTGAAGATCAGCTATTAGAAGAAGTTTCATTAGAAAAACTTGCTAATTTAATTGTTCGCGGTGGATGGCCTGAAAATATAAGTGCACCAGATAATCTTCTTCATTTAATGCCAAGAGCATATATGGATAATATAATAGAAGAAGATTTACAAAAAGTTGATGATGAAATAGAGTATGATGCTCATAAAGTGAAATTATTATTAAAATCTCTAGCGAGAAATGAATCTACGACAGTTTCAGCATCAGCATTATTAAAGGATATTATAGAACAAGATCATGAATCGATGAGTAGAAATACTATTGCTAAGTATTTAGAAGTGCTTGGTCGCATGTTTTTATTCAACAATCAACTACCATTCTCACCTAATATTCGTTCATCGTTAAGAGTAAAACAATCTGAAAAAAGACATTTTGCAGATCCAGCAATGGCTTGTGCATTATTAAATCTAACAAAAGATAAACTAATAGGTGATTTAAATACATTTGGTTTTCTATTTGAGGCTTTAGTAGAAAGAGACTTGTCTATTTATGCTCAGTCTTTTGGTGGTAAACTATTCCATTATCAAGACTACAAAAATAATGAAATTGATGCAGTAATAGAATTGGAAAATGGTGATTGGTGTGCTTTTGAAATTAAAATTGGTGCCAAAAAAATAGATGAAGGTGCTGACAATTTAATTAAAGTTTGTAATGATATAGTATCTAACGGTGGGAAAACTCCTAAAATTATGTGTGTAATATGTGGATTATCTAATGCTGCATATAAAAGAAATGACGGAGTTTATGTTGTTCCAATAACTGCACTTAAAAATTAAAAGGACAAATATTATGAAAATTGTTTATAAAAATGTAGATTCATCTTCTTTATCAATACTTGATCAATGGATTATTGATAAAAACTCTGATATTGTAAAATATGCTATGTTTGATTATTCATTTACAAGTTATGAAAAAATATTAAAAGAAAATAAAATGATGGAGAATCATATATTACAAAAATAGTATATGTAGATAATATATTATTAGGTTATTTAGCTTTATGTTATTTTCAATAAAACGGTAAAAATGTAATAAGTATTAACCCTATTGTTATAAATCCAAAGTACCATAATAATGGTTATGGTAAATTAATTTTAAATGATTTGATAAAGAATAATAAAAAAATTATTAATATTGATGTAGATATATTCAATGCAACTATATCTATTACTAATATTTCTTCAATTAAACTTTTTGAGAGTTTAAATTTTACTAAAAAAGGAAATGTTAATGATGGTTTTCAAGATTATTGTTTAGAAAAATGAATAAATATATTTTAATATCTACTAAAAAAACTATATATACAGAAAAGCTTGGTTACGATATCTTAATGTAATCAAGCTTTTTAATATTGCTGGAGTTATATTGATTTTATAAGATATAAATCTAATTATAGACAAATTTATCTTTCAACGTCATAGACTTTTTTGCCATGCAACTATCAAAAAACAACCTTATTTAGACTTTATTGCCATGGGACGAACGTTGTATGTTGAATTTGTCTATTAGAAAATAGGGCTGTAATAGGCAATTATAATGGAAAAAGTACGCTATTTTATTGTATTTGTGTTAAAACTTGACTTTTCATGGTATAATTAGAGATATAAGAAAATTACTGACTTTCAGTCATACGATAGGGGTTGAACGTTCAATTTTAATAGGTATGAGTGAATGTGTAATTGATGTTCTTCTATAAGAATTATTAATTGTATATAATTTATATTTTATGTATAATGATATTGTAGCATTAGAATGAAATATCAAAATAAAAGGAGCAAGTAGTAAAAAATGAATGATAAGATATTAATAGAATTAAATATAGACGCTAATAATAAGATTGTAATTATAAAAAAACATAATTCTTCTGAAATACATGATTCTTATATATTATTTTATGCTCTTGTAAATAATTATTTATTAGCTGATAATTCTTTTATAGATGAATGTGGATATTCAATATATTATAGAATTTTTAATATTCGTAGTTTTTATTCTATTTAAGAATATGTAGAATTATATCAGAAATGTTTAAAGGAAAAAAAGAACGGAAAATTTAATAATAATTTTGAAGATGAAGAAAATTTTAGGTGTAACCACATGTAATTATAGAATAAATACTAGTTTAGTAAATAGTATTACAATAAATTTGTGTAAAAAATAAAAAAGATAGAAATTTAATTGATTTATTACATATAATATTTATGAAATTTGTCTAAACTATTGGCAAAAAATATTTCAAATGTTAAAATACTACTGAAAGTTTTAACGCAAATGACTAAAGTTTAAGGAGTAATATTAATATGATTGAAAGAAATTGGTATTTAAATAAACTCATAAAAAGAGCTTGGGATGGTAATATTAAAGTAATTACTGGTATTAGACGTTGTGGAAAATCAGTTTTGCTATTTGATATATAAAACATACTTACTTGAAAATGGTGTAAAAGAAGAAAATATAATTGAAATAAAATTAGATAAAATGGAATTCATTACTTTTCGAAATCCGTTTATGCTATATAAAGAAATAACTAAAACAATTAATAAAACCCCATTAGATAAATATTATTTATTTATTGATGAAGTTCAAATGGCAATCGAAAAAAAGATAGAAAAAGCGGTGTTACTGCAACTATCTATGATATTTTAAATCAATTTAAAGATAATAAAAATATTGATGTTTATGTAACTGGCAGCAATTCAAAAATGTTATCAAAAGATATTTCAACTGAGTTTAGAGGAAGATCTAGCCAAATTCATGTCTTTCCCTTATCTTTTTCTGAATATTATAATTACATTGGTGGAGATATAAATGAAGCATTAAATAATTATATGATATTAGGAGGAATGCCTGGTATTGTACATGAAAAAACTGTTGAAGATAAAAAAAGTTATTTAGAAAATTTATTTAATGAAATATATATAAAAGATATTGTAGAAAGAAATAGGATTCAAAGGCCTGACATTTTAAATGATATCTTAGACTATTTATCTTCACAAATTTCATCGCTCACTACTAATAATAGAATAGCTAATTCAATATCAACTTTAAAAAAGGAAAAAGTTACATTTGAAATGGTTTCTAAATATGTCAGTCATACAATTGATTCATTCATTATTAATATGGCTAGAAGATATGATGTGAAAGGAAAAAGTTATTTTGAATATCCTAATAAGTATTATTACATTGATAATGGGTTAAGAAATGCTAGATTAAACTTTAGACAAAATGATCCTGGCCATTTAATGGAAAATATATTATATAATGAACTAATTAGAAGAGGATATAATGTTGATATTGGAGCAATTCCATTAAGAACACATGATTCATCAGATTATGTTGAAATAGATTTTATTGTAAATAAACTTGATTTTAAGGTTTATATTCAATCTGCATTTAGAATGGATAATGATGAAAAAATAGTATCAGAAATTAGACCATTAACAATTACAGGTGATTCATTTAAAAAGGTAATTATTAGAAATGATATTTTAACCAGCTATTATGATGAGCAAGGAATTCTTCATTGTAAATTTACAGATTTTTTATTAGACAAAATAAATGTTTTAGATTAACGCTAAAAGCTGCTCTGATGAGTGGCTTTTTTATAGACAAATTTATCTTACAACGTCATAGACTTTTTTGCCATAGGACGAACGTTGTATGTTGAATTTATTTCGCCTAAAATCAACTATATTTAACGATATTTTAATGAGAAATTATTAAAAAACTGCTAAAACCTGTAAAAGCATAAGAAAAACATCAAAAATACTAGAAATTGGACAAAAGACTTTTTTAACGTACAAGGCTAGGGTTGTACGTATGAAAGTATATTGTGTACAACAAAAACATTTAAATATATTTAAAACACTTGACAAATTTAATATTTTAGTCTAAAATGGAGTTATATTCCAAAAAGGTCGTGAATTAATGTATATTAATAGAGTGATTGAAAATACTATAAAAAATTTTTCAAATGAATTTTCTGTTATTGTTGTTACAGGTGCTAGACAAGTTGGCAAATCTACATTGCTTCAAATGATTAAAGAAGATGATATGAATTATGTTACTTTAGATGATTTAGATGCAAGAACACTGGCAAAAACAGATCCAAAATATTTTTTAGAACAATATGGAGATCCTTTAATTATTGATGAAATACAATATGCTCCAAATTTATTACCATATATAAAAATAATAGTAGATGAATATCGTTTAAAATCTTTAAAAAATAATACTAAACAAAAAGCTTTGTTCTGGTTAACTGGTTCTCAACAATTTAGATTAATGAAAGATGTAAGTGAATCATTAGCAGGTAGAATTGGGGTTTTAAATTTATACTCATTATCTAATAGTGAAATAAATAAAAGCAATGTTGGTCTATTTAGTCCTAAATTAGATGTTCTTGAAGAAAAACAAAAAAATAGTATTGAAAAGAAAGGTAATGTATTTGAAAGAATATTTAATGGTGGTATGCCAACTGTTGTAAGTAATATAGCAGAAAGAAATAATTATTTTTCTTCTTATGTTAATACATATATTGAACGAGATGTAAGAGAATTATTAAATGTTGGAAAAACATTAGAGTTTTATAATTTTATGCAATATATAGCTGTTAGAACTGCCCAAGAATTAAATTATGCTAATATCGCAAAAGAAATAGGAGTAGATTCGAAAACAATTAAAAGTTGGATTAGTATATTAGAAGCATCTGGTATAATATATTTATTACAACCATATTATTCTAATGTTTCAAATAGAATCATTAAAACTCCTAAATTATATTTTATGGATACTGGATTATGTAGTTATTTAGCAAAATATCCAAATCCTGAAACCTTAGAAGTTGGAGCATTATCTGGAGCAATTTTTGAAACATTTGTTGTGAGTGAAATTATCAAAAACTTTTCAAATTATGGAATAGATCCAAAAATTAATTTGTATTACTATCGTGACAAAGATCAAAAAGAAGTTGATTTAGTTTATGTAGAAGGAAATACTTTATATCCAATAGAAATAAAAAAAGGTATAAGTCCAAATAATCCAGATAAAAACTTTAGTGTCTTAAAGAAATACAGTGATGATGTTAGACCAGGTATTGTTATTTGTTTAACGCAAAAACTACAACCAATAAACAAAGATTGTTGGTTATGCCCAGTTAATTTAATATAATATATTGTTTATTAAATGCTAAATTGAAGGTAGAATAGTTTAAAGATTTATTGTTGAATCATCAAATTATAGTTGCAGGTAAATATAAAGTTTGATTGTAACCGGTCGATATTGAATGATAAAGTGTAGTAATCATAGTTACTGCACTTTTTTATATGTGTTTTTGTTTTATATATCTAACATCTCATGTAACATTTGTCCATCATAAAAACACCCATTTTCAGCGATATTTTAATATAAAATTAATAAAAACTCTCAATAGTTAATGAAAATATATTAAAATGATAAATAATAATAAAAAATCAACAAGAGACTTTTTTAACATTCAAGTGTAGGGTTGTATGTATGAAAGCATTCCGTATAAAACAAAAACATATAATTATGATATTAAGATAAGATGTCCATCCTTAATTAAAGATTTTATTAGCACGTAGATTAAGATATTAAAAATAATATATTAATTTAATAAATTTAATAAATTGTATTATTGTGATATAATAAATGTAATGATCAATAAAGTAAGGTGTTTAAGTATGAAAGATTTTTCAAATATAAAATTTAAAGGTGTTTTTAGAAATTATCAACAAAGAGTATTAGATAATTCAAGTCAATTTTTAATAGATAATAAGATTAATATAGTTGCAGCTCCAGGAAGTGGTAAAACTATTTTGGGTCTTGAATTGATTAGAAGATTAAATAATCCATGTATTATTTTGTCACCTACTACAACCATTAGACAACAATGGGGACAAAGATTTGAAAAATCATTTTTAAAAAATACTGAGCCTATAGACAATTATGTTTCATCCAACCTTAATGATATTAAATTGATAAATTCAATCACTTATCAAGCCTTATATTCTGCAATTAATAAGATTGCAACATCAACAGAGGATGAAGAGATAGATTATTCTAATATTGAATTATTCAATTTAGTAAAAGAAAATAATATTAAAACTATATGTCTAGATGAGGCTCATCATTTACAAAATGAATGGCAAAAAGCATTAGAAAAATTTATTAAAGGACTAGATAAAGATATAACTGTTATATCATTAACTGCTACACCTCCATATGATGCTAATCCAACAGAGTGGAATAGATATGTTAGTACATGTGGAGAGATTGATGATGAAATTTTTGTTCCAGAACTAGTTAAAGAAAAAACGTTATGTCCGCATCAGGATTATATTATCTTTAACTATCCAACAGAAAAAGAAATTGAATCTTTTAAAAATCAACATTTAAATGCATATATAGCAATTTTAGAAATTAGTAAATTAGATTTTTTTGCCGATTTTAATAATAGATTAAATTCATTGTATAAAAATGATGTTGGCTATGTATATGAAAAATTTGCTGAAATAGTAGCATTAATGATTTTTTTGAATCATATTGGTTATAGTCCTAATAAAAGAATTTTTTATAAATTAACAAATAGTAAGACAATACCTTCTTTAAATAAAAAGTTTGCTGAAAGAGCAATTCAATATTTATTAAATGAGGAATTTATTTTAGAAGACCAAAAAGATGCAATTAAAACCATTTTAAAGAAATATAATTTAATTGAAAGAAAGAAAGTAACACTCGATTTAAATGATAAATTAAAAAGAAATTTAGTTTCATCAGCTGGCAAATTAACAAGTATTTCAAAAATAGTTCAATCTGAATATGATAATTTGCTTGATGGCTTAAGAATGTTAGTTCTTACTGATTATATCAAAAAGGATAGCATATATAATATTGGAAAAGATATACCAATGGATAATATAAGTGTTGTTTCTATTTTTGAGGAAATAAGAAAAAACAATTCTGATTTAAATATTGGATGCCTTTCTGGTAGCTTAGTTATTTTACCAAATGTTGTAATAGAAAAATTTGAAAACTATGGTATTAAGAATAATAAATTCAGTACAAAACCTTTAGAAAATACTATTTATTCAATTGTAAATTTCAAAGGTAATAACAAAGAAAAGGTGGAAATTGTTTCAAGATTATTTGAAAATGGTGAAATAATCGTACTTATAGGCACTCAATCATTACTTGGAGAAGGATGGGATTCACCTTGTATTAATTCGCTTATCCTTGCAAGTTATGTTGGTTCTTTTATGCTTTCAAATCAAATGAGAGGTAGAGCAATAAGAACATATCAAAATAATCCTAATAAAACTGCTAATATTTGGCATTTAGTAACACTTGAACCAGAATATGTTTTTGAAGATAATATAATAAAGCAAATAGTAATGAAAATGAATGAAGATAAAAATCATATCAATTCATGCGATTATAACACTTTATGTCGTAGATTTGATTGTTTTGTTGGGCCAAATTATGAAACAGGTGAAATTGAAAGTGGAATTGAAAGAATAACGTATATAAAACCACCTTACTCTAAATCAAATATTGATCATATAAATCAATTGATGTTTGATAGAGCAAAAGATAGAAATTCTTTGAGAAATAGTTGGAATGATGCTATTGATGTAAGTGCAAAAACGATTATAGAAAATAAAATTCCTAAAGAAGTTAAGGTTCCTACTTTTACTTATCAAAATATTATTGGATTACTAATTGCAACATCTATTCAATCTGCTTGCATAAGTGGGTTATCAACATTTAGTAGGGTAATAGCTAATCCAAATACTACTTTACTAGCTGCTATATTGACAATTATAATAATGATAGTTATGTTATTTTTTATGGGAAAAATCATCACCTTTATTGTTAAAAATAGTAGTCCTAAAAAGACTATCAAAGGTGTAAGCAAGGCAATATTAAATACATTAAAAGAAATGGAATTAGTACATGATGGGGCGAGATTAAGTGTTAAATCAGATGAATTAGATTTATCAATCTTAGTATCATTAAAAAATGCAACAATTCATGAGCAAAATATTTTTAATGATGCAATAAAAGAATTATTATCTCCAATAGAAAACCCTAGATATGTTATTATTAAAAAGAATAGTTTTAATAGATATAACTATAAATACTCATTTGCTTGTCCAACGATAATTGGTAAAGATGGTAATGGAGCAAATATTTTAAATATCAATTTACGTAATATTATGGGCAATATGGAAGCTAAATACGTACATTATGATTTAGGTAGAAAAACTGTTTTACAATGTAAGAAGAAGTCATTTATTTCTGAAAATGCTAATGCAATTAAAAAAAGATACAAAGTTAGCAAATTCGAATAAAATAAGAAATAATTATATTTTTCATGTTTAAAAAGATATAATACGTAAATAACTAAAATTAATCTACTAATAAAAATAACCACTCAATGGAGTTTTAATCCTGAGAGTGGTTTTTTAATTTACTTACATCATTTGAACTGAATTATAAATTAGAGACTTTTCTTATATGCACCCCTTAATTTTCAGTATAATCCGAGCCGTTTCATACAGACAACCAACGTTGAAGGACTACTTTGTCTCTAAGATTTTAGATCATATTTAATGGATATAATCGAAAATATGGCCTTTTTTAGTGATTTAATATGATTTTTAAACAAAAAGTGGTATAATATATTTGTCTATAAAAGATGACCTTTATGTTGTACGATAGGGGTTGAATGTACCACTTTCTTATGTACAAACAAAAAGTTAGTCAGATATATCAAAATATAACGTAACAAAGAGAAAGAAGGAATGTTTATGAAATACTTTTTAAATACTATTAAGTTTAAAATAATGAGCATTTTATTATTTTTATTTTTATTATTTTTAACAATAATAATTTGTTTAGCAGATAAGTTTTACATATTGGCATTCATTGTTATGTTAATATTTGATTTTATTATTTTGATTAGTTTATATTTTTGTTTTACACAAAAAATTGAAATTGATTCAAATAATAAAGTGTTAAAAATATATTTACCTTTATTGATGAAAAAAATTAATTTTGATGAAATAAACGTTTTAGAAATAGAAGTAAATGCAAACAATAAAATTTTAATAACTATTGTTTTTAATAATTGTATGAGAAAAGTTGTTTTTGGAAAGTATTATAATAAAAAATCTCAAAAACTAATTAAAGAAATGAAAAACTTATTAACCATGTTAAATAGTATTGAAATCAAGGGGAATCCTGATTATAAGTTGATAAATGAAAATAGATGCTTGTATTTGAAAAAGAAAATAAAACACAATCGAATTGGAATGATTGTAACCATTTTTATAGGTGTAATAAGTGCAATTGTATTTTTAATTTTTAAAATTTACGGTGGAACTATTGGGATATTGATTGCTACTGTTTTTAGCTTGTTTATATCAAAAATATCTATAGACGAAGATCAAAAGGAATTAAACGGCATAATTAAATTTTAAAATTATTTAGTCTGTATTATTAGAATATATCGGAATGAATTATGTTTATCGGCAATTTAGCTATCAAAGTTTTATAAACAAACATTATTTTATTTTGCTGATAACTTTATTAATAATGTTGTAAAATATGAAATACTAATTTAAAATGCAGAACATAATATTGAGGCGAGTAATTTTAAACTCGCTTTTTATTTGAAAAGGACAAATGTGATTTACAACCCCTGAAAAAAAGGCTAAAAAGGACGTTTGGCCCACGCAACCAACGTTGAAACTGTAGTTTGTCTCGAACGTAGAGAGCAATTTTAAGCCAATATTTAGGCATTTTAGCCTATTTATTGGCTTTTTTTGTTATATAAGTTAAAATAATATCATTAGTACTAGTATGGAGTGTTCCTTCAGACGGTAGGGGTTGAATGTCATTAAACGCTTATTTGAGAGAAAATTATTCTTCAATCTAAATTTATCAAAAAATGTAATGAAAAAATACATAGAATGATTTTTAAGCTAACTATAGGTTTGTTGTAATATACTGAAAAAGTTGTTAATAGTTAAATTTGTTTTTAATTTAAATAATATTATTAAAACTTTTGAAGAAATAAGGTTAATTGCTAAAAAAATAAAATAAATATATACTCTTTATGTATAAAATTCATAAAAAAAGGAATAATAAAAATACAAAATGAATATAATTTATTGACAATTGAACGCGATTGTGATATGATTAATATACAAAATGAATTTTTTGTTGGAGGTAAAAATATGAACTTTAATTTGTATAGATTTGAAACATATGGAATGAAAAATATTCAAGAATTAATTACAATTGATTTTTGCCCATTAACAGTTGATAAGAAAAGTAAAAAGAAAAATTCAAAGGTCAAATCTATTTATGGTACAAATGGTGTTGGTAAATCAGCAATTATGAATAGTGTGTATTTATATAAACAAATTTTACTTGATCCTTTATTACTTAAACAAAATAGTGAAATAATACAACTAAATAAAATAATAAACAAAGTAAAAAAAGAATTTTATATTGGTGTTGTTTTTGGCGTAAAATTTTCTGCTAGAGAAAAGGAAACAATTTATAAAAATGAAATTAAAATAAAAATAGAAAATAATATTCCCTATATTGAATGTGAAAAATTTTATATTTTAAAAGACCAAAGTATTAATGGAAGCTATTCTTTACAATATGAAGTTAATAGCGGAGATTTATTAATAAATAATAAAGAAAATTATGCAATGAATGATTATTTTAAAAATAGAACTTTGAATATACTAAAATACTCAACTTGTACTTCGATTTTAAGAGAAGTTGATGTCATAAAAGAAGTTTTAAAATTTGTTGATGAGCATAAAAAAGAATCTAGTGATAATTTAGGAATTATTTATTATTTACTAATTAGTAAACTTTTTGCAGATAATATATCTATTTTTATGGATTCAATGGATATTCATAAGGAATATGATGATGATTTTATAGAAGAATTAATAAGTCGTGAATTTAAAATTCAAAATGAGAGTTTCATAAGAAACACTATAGGGTCTAAAAGAGATGCAATTTTAAAAAATCAATTAGATTCTTACAAGACTAATGTTGAAAGATTAGCAGAATTTTTAAAATTATTTAAGCCATCTTTAAAGAGTATACGATTAGATATTGCTGAAGATGAACACTATTATTATTGTAGTAAAAAAATGGTCTATGAATCATATGAGGTAGATTCGGATTATGAAAGTACAGGAATTCAAAAATTAATGAGCATATATAATTCTATTGATGATGTAGTAAAAGGTAAAATAGTTTTTATTGATGAATTAGATGCAAATATTAATGGCGTTTACTTAAAAGTTTTAATTGAATATTTGAATAATGAAAATAAAGGTCAATTGTGCTTTACTACGCATAATTTTTATCCTATGGAATATTTATATACTTATACTAATTCTATTGATTTTTTAGGTGAAACTGGAAAATTAATTCCATGGAAAAAGAATGGTCACTATAAACCATATAATCAATATCCTGAAGGTATGATTGTTGACTCTCCTTTTAATATAGATCCGATAGATTACGAGAAAGTTTTTAGTTTTAAAGGTGATAATTAATGCTTATTATCGTTGTATTAGAAACTAAGAATAAGGAAGGGTCAGATTATATTTATTTTAAATCAGTTTTAAGTAGATTTTATCAGGAACGTGGTACTGGAATAGTTATTAAACCTATCTTTATGAATGGAAAAGGTAATTACGATAAAGTAGAATCTAAAATTAGAGAATGGATTAATAAATATGAGGAAAACTATCATGTGATTTATTTTTTTGATGTAGATAATACAGAATTAAAATGTGATCAACATAAATTAAATAAAGAAATTATTGATTATTGTAGTCAAAAAAACTATGATATCGTTTGGTATAATAAAACAGTTGAAGATGTTTTATTAGGTGATGTTATTGTAAAAAATAAAACAAAAATTGCAAATAATTTTTTTATTACTAATAAAATAAATTCTATCAAAGAAGAAAACTTAAATATAAAACAATTTGATTTAATAACATATAAAAAGTCAAATGTAAAATATATCTTAGATAAATACTTAATAAAAAAATAATTGATAAGGGTTTTTAATCCTTATAAGGATTATTTTTTTTAAGCAATGTATTTAAAAATATATTTGCCACTTTATAGAGACAGAATCTTATAAGTGGCTTTTTTTATAAGTATGATATAAATAAAATTAAGGTTAAATATTTATAACTATCAGATTAGTTGAATATTTTTTCATCAAATGGGTGTTGGTGTAATTTATAAATTATTAGTATAATATTATTGTAGTTGGGCACTATAGATTACACAAAGGAGAAAATTATATGGAAATCGGTAAAACAATTAAAAGATTAAGAGTTTTAAACAACGTGACTCAAGAAGAACTTGCATCTCAGATTGGTGTCTTTACCCAAGCAGTTTCTCGATAGGAAACAGGAGTAACATATCCTGATATTGCGTTACTACCAATACTTGCTGCTTTCTTCTCAGTAAGTACTGATGAACTATTAGGATATAAGATTTCAGAACGAGAAGAAACTTTAAAAAATATCAAAATAGAATTACATTGACTTGATGAAGTAGGAACAATAAAGCAAAAACTAAAGCTTGCAAGAGAGTCATTAGCAAAGTTTCCAAGTGATGAAGAAATTAAGGTTTATCTTGCTGATTGTTTGATAGAAGAGTGGAACGATAAATATGAAGAAACATTACTTCAAGAAGCAGAAATACTTTACTTGGTGGTTATTGATGAATGTCATGTTGTTGATATAAGATATTCTGCTATTTTTTCATTAAGTTATTTATACAGACTTATTAATAGATCAGAAAAAGCAAAAGAAACAGTTGACTTGCTATCACCTATGAAATATTGTAGAGAAAATGTTCTTTATTGTGGAATAGGTGATGGGAATACAGAACTATATATACAAGATTTAATAGACAAATATGTTGATGGTTTAGGAATTGCCATTACAAACTATACTGCAGAACTTCCTAATGATTCTACTACTTGGCAAAAAAAAGATAGATATGATTAACATATCCAATGAACTTTATAAAATGATATATGGCGATAATCTTATGTTTTATCATGAACGTGTTTCAAATAATCATTGGTTAATTTCTATTTATCAGCTTGCACTAGGAAAAAACGAAGAAGCACTTGAATCACTAGAGAAGATGTGTTATCATGCGATTGAATTTGATAAATCTTATATCGAAAATCACAGGTAAATATTTTACATCAATTTTTACTGATAAGTTAATTTATACTGAACTAAATAAAGATTTTCATGAACTTACAGAACATACGCTTTGTTATCGAATGATTCAAAAATTAGAACATAATAGGTACGACTTCATTTGAAATAATCCCCTATTTATTTTGATTGATGAACGCTTTGGTAAATTCGCAAAATGAAATTTATATTTTGAGAAACTAGAAATAGTATCCTCTTTTTTTATTTGTAGATTGATTGTATCAACTATAGTATTTCTTTAAATAAATAATTAATAAACTATAAGTCTAGCATTCATGATGTTGTTTATGATATTTGTGAGTACGATTAATATTAAGACAAATTAAAGTTTCAACATATCAAAAATATTATTAAATATACCTTTGTGATGCACAACCAACGTTATATGTGAAGTTTGTCTATGAACATTTATGGCAATTTACAATGATTTTATCAGAAAAAATAAGTGATTTTGTTATAAATGTGTTATTTGGTCAGTTTTACTAATGTTTAGAAAAGAGAAATTAAATTATTACATTTAACTTTTGCAATAGGGGTTAAATGTTCATTTTTAATAGGTAAGTGTGAAATACAAAAATACCTTAAGGGCAACCTTAATAATGTAATACGTAGTATTTAAATAATTGAAAAAAATGATATAATTAGGTATCGATAAATATTACTGCTTAGGCAGAGTTAT
>ENA-OPCN01000007-OPCN01000007.1-human-gut-metagenome-genome-assembly--contig:-NODE-7-length-190029-cov-3.523140_pt1 | contig 190029 bp, 194 predicted proteins | sample MGYA00241567_ERZ501485 | MGnify/ENA primary metagenome ERZ501485 (study PRJEB25962, sample SAMEA2042579) | human gut metagenome | biome: human gut; feature: human-associated habitat; material: faeces...
GATGTAGAATTAAATTATTACAAATAATGGTGCGGTTGAAATTACAAAAAAGAAACGTTAATGATTTTCATTAACGTTTTTATGTGTAAAAAAAATAGTTGTATCAAATCTAAAAAGAAAGTTACAATAAAATAAAAGAATAACAATATTAAATATGGTCAAGAGTTGAATAGTTTCGGTTGTTAAGGTTAACTAAGTACTAGTTAGATTAAAATTTAAAATAAGAAAATATTGTAATTATAATGAAAAACGTAATGATATATATTACAGAATATAGTATAACCTAATTAGTAGTATTATAACGAGAAAGAATAATTATGAAGAGTTTATAAGTTTGAAATTTTATAGCTGAATTTTTGATATTAAAACATAAGTAGAATTTGTAACTATAAGAAATGAAAGGAGATTTGAGAATTGAAACAAGAATTAATTAAAACAGAGTTGAATGTAATAAATAACAAAATTGGAATAATGAGAGTAGGAAATATTGATTATATATCAATTACAGATTTAGCTCGTTATAAGGATAAAGATAGAACAGATTACATTATTCAAAACTAGATGAGAACAACTAATAGTTTGTTATTTTTAGGTACATGGGAATATCTAAATAATGAAAATTTTAATTCCATCGAATTCGATGGGTTTAAAAATGAATCAGGAACTAACTCGTTTGTTATGACACCTAAAAAATGGATTAAAGCAACTAATGCTATTGGTGTAATTTCAAAACAAGGTAGATACAATAGTGGAACATTCGCGCATCCAGATATTGCATTTGAGTTCGCAAGTTGGCTATCACCAGAATTTAAATTATATTTAATAAAAGAATTTGAGAGATTAAAACATAACGAGGCTTATCAACAAAAGATAGAGTGGAGTGCAACCAGACTTTTATCTAAAGTAAATTATGATATACATACTGATGCTATAAAGGAATATATAGTTCCGACACTTACTGAAAATCAAATTAAATTTGTTTACGCGGAAGAGGCGGACGTTTTAAATGTTGCTTTATTTGGAGTGACTGCTAAAGAATGGAGAAAAGCAAATCCAGACCTTGCCAAAAAGGGAAATATTAGAGATTATACAGATTTACTTCATTTAGTTATTTTAAATAATTTACAGAATACCAATGCGGAGTTAATTGAAAACAATGTTCCACAAAGTGAGAGATTAATTAGATTAAATAATTCAGCTCGAAGACAAATGAAATCGTTACAAAATAATAAAACTATACATGAATTAGAAGAATTTCAAAAACAAGTAAATAATGAAAAATATTCATTACAGTGATTGAAGAATTAGTATGAATTAAAAAAGAATATATGTAATTAACAGATTGTAGGTAATATTGTTACCTACAATCAAAATAAAATGTTTAAATCTTGATAAATTTTAATTGTATTATATTTTAACATATGGGGTAATTTAAACTGTGAATTGCGTTAATGAAAATCATTAACGTTTTTATGTGTAAAAAAGTTCTAATAAAAAAAAATTAAACATATATTTAAATGAATTATGGAAAGTAGGGAATATATGGAAAAAACAGAAATAATAAAAAGCATCACAGAAAGAACAGGAGGAGAACTCTATTTAGGTGTAGTTGGGGCAGTTAGAACAGGAAAATCAACATTTATAAAAAAAGTAATAGAAAACTTAGTGGTTCCAAATATACAGGATGAATATGAAAAGAAAAGAGTTTTAGATGAAATTCCACAATCCGCACAAGGTAAGACAATAATGACTATGGAACCTAAATTCGTTCCAAGTAATGCAGCTTCTATACAAATTGAAGATTTTAGTGCTAATGTAAGATTAGTAGATTGTGTTGGATATGTTATACCAGGAGCAAAAGGATATGAGGATGAAAACGGTCCTAGGATGGTTAAAACCCCTTGGTATGATGAACAAATACCTTTTGTAGAGGCCGCCGAAATAGGTACAAATAAGGTAATAAAAGATCATTCTACAATAGGTATCGTAATAACAACGGATGGTTCAATTGGTGAAATATCAAGAGAAAATTACGTTGAAGCAGAAGAAAGAATTGTTTCAGAATTAAGAGAAATTGGAAAACCATTTATAATGGTACTAAACTCAACACATCCAACAAATACAGAAACACAAAATTTATCACAAAATTTAACAAATACATATGGTGTACCAGTAATACCTATTAGTGTTGAAGATATGGCTGAACGTGATATGTATTCAATACTAAAAAGTGCACTTTATGAGTTTCCAGTATTAGAAGTAAAAATAAACATGCCAGATTGGATAGCATGTCTTGCCCCTAACAATTGGCTAAAAAAAATATACATAGAAAAAATAAGAGAAAGTGTAGTAGAAATAGATAAATTAAAAGACATTGATACAATAACTAATCATTTTAGCGATTGCGAATACATTAAAAAAGCATATCTATCAGATGTAGATACTTCAACAGGAATAGTAACTGTTAACTTAGAATGTCCAGATAACCTATATAATGAGGTTTTAAAAGAAATAATTGGAATTGATATAAATAGTAAAAGCCAATTATTAAAATTATTTCAAGATTATGAAGAAGCAAAAACAGAATATGATCAAATAAAAGGTGCTTTAAAAATGGTCAAAGCAACAGGTTATGGAGTAGCTTCTCCAAGCTTAGCAGATATGAAACTAGATACACCAGAGATAATTAAACAAGGTGGAAGATTTGGAGTTAAACTAAAAGCTGTAGCACCTTCTATACATATGATAAGAGTAGATGTAGAATCAACATTTGAACCAATTATTGGATCTGAAATTCAAAGTAAAGAATTAATAAATTATTTGATGAAAGATTCAGATACAGAACCAGGTACAATTTGGAAAAGTGAAATATTTGGTAGAAGTTTAGATGTAATAGTAAAAGAAGGAATACAAGCTAAATTGTCATTACTTCCAGAAAATGCTAGACATAAATTACAAACTACATTATCAAAACTTGTAAACAAAGGTTCAGGAAATTTATTTGCGATAGTTTTATAAAGATGTTTATACATCTTTTTTTTCGTGTTATAATTAAATAGGTGAGTATATGAGAATAAATAACAAAAAATATGAATTTAAATCAACAGAAAATATAAAAATAGTCCATATATCAGATATTCATTTTTCTGATAATTTTAATTTAAAAAATCTTGATTTAATATTAGAAAATATAAAAATGCAAAATCCAGACTATATATGCATAACAGGAGATTTAATTGATAAGACAAACATAAAAAATGAATCAATAGAAAAATATATAGATTGGTTAAAAAAATTAGCAACCATAAACAAAACAATAGTAGTTTTAGGAAATCATGATATAGAATATAGAACAAAAAAAGAAAATAAACATAAGGAAAATGAATATTTCATATCTAGTTTAAAAAAAATAAAAAATCTTTATTTACTTAGAAATGATATATATATAGACAAAAATGTAACCTTTGTTGGTTGTGAGATAGAATATGAACATTATACAAATAAAACAATTGATACAAATAAAATAAATAATTTAATTCCTGATATAAAACATAATATAATGCTTATACATGATCCATCACATATATTAAATAATAAAGATAAAATAAATTTTGAGAATTTAGATTTAATTTTATGTGGACATACACATGGAGGACTTGCATTTGAATTTATACCAGGGCATTTTGGTTTTATATCACCACATAAAAAATTATTTCCAAAAAATATGAGGGGATTATTTAGTATATCAAATACAAAACTTATAATATCAAGTGGTATAACTAAGTTATCTGAGTGTTCAGGACTAAATAAATTAAGCAATATATTTAGTTCAAATATAATAACAATTTCATTAAAAAAATAAGGTAATAAAATCAAAAAAAATATGTTAAAGTAAGAAAAAACATTGATTTTACTAGCTATGTATGATAATATTAGATTGTAGACAAGGTAGCTTGTTTATCAAATAATGGGAGGTAAAATAATATGTCAAAAACTGATTTAGTAAATTTTATTGCAGAAGAAACAGGATTAACTAAAGCTGATTCATCTCGTGCTTTAGAAGCAATGATGAATGGAGTAATTAAAGGATTAAAAGAAAGTCAAAAAGTTACTTTAACAGGATTCTGTACTTTCACTGCTAAACAAAAAGAAGCATCAGAAGGACGTAATCCAAGAACTGGTGAAACAGTAAAAATTCCTGCAAGAATTGCTGTAACAATCAAATCTGGTTCTAAATTAAAAGACGCTTTAAACTAAAAGGCATTAGCCTTTTTTCTTTTTAGAGGTGAAAAATGAAAGAAGTTGCACAAGAAGTTTTAAAAATTTTTTCCTCATTTGGATATAAAGCATATATAGTTGGTGGATTTCCAAGAAACCAATATCTAAATATAAATAGTAATGATATTGATATATGTACAAATGCAACTCCAAATGAAATAGAAACAAAAATGTCAAAAGTTTTTAACATTAAAAATAAAAATGGAATAAATTATGGCTCTATAACAATCATTTATAAAAACTATAATTTTGAAATAACAACATTTAGAAAAGAAAAAAAATATATTAATAATAGAAAACCCTCAGAAATAAATTATGTTGATGATTTAAAAGAAGATTTAAGTAGAAGAGATTTCATCATGAATACTTTATGTATTGATTCAAATGGAAACTATATAGATAATTTAAACGCTATAAAAGATATAGAAAATAAAATAATTAATACTGTAGGAAAAAGTGATAAAAAGATAAAAGAAGACGTACTTAGAATATTAAGAGCTATAAGATTTGCTACAACATTAAATTTTAAGTTATCAGATGAATTAGAACAAGCTATCAAAAAGAATAAAAAAAACTTAAAAAAACTATCATATGATAGAAAAAAACATGAATTAGATTTAATTTTTTCACATCCAAATGTTTTATATGGAATATCACTTTTAAAAAAATTAGAATTAATGCAATTTTTAGATTTAAAAGATACAAACATAATTAAGACATCAAGAATAGGTGTTTGGTTTCAACTAGATGATAAATTAAAATATCCATATACTACACAAGAAAAAAATCATCTATTAAAAATTAGTAAACTAATGCTACAAAACTTAGATGATAAATATGTTCTTTATCAAAATGATATAGAAGATATAAAAATAGTTGCTATCTTGAAAAATCAAAATCTTGATGATGTTTTAACTAAATATAATGAATTAATAATAAAAAATAGAAAAGAAATAAAAATTGATTCATATAAAATATGTGATATTTTGGGATGTGAAAAGCGAACTAAATTAAAAGAAATATATACTGATTTAGAAAAGAAAATACTTTATAAAGAATTAATAAATGATGAAGTAAAAATAAAACAATATTTAATAAAAGAATACCTAAATTAAAAAAAACATATATTTATTATAGGTGTTTTTTATGAAAAAATATTTTATTATTATAATTCTAATTATACTAAATATACTTGTTTATACAGATAAAACAATATTATCATCAAGTTCAAAAATAAATTTAGATTTAAAAGAAGAAGAAATCGCACTAAGTATAATCTCACTAGATAATAGTAAATCAATTTTGATTAACAAAAAAGATCTATTTGTATTAGAATATATAGATTCTCTTAATTTGGAAAAAGTAATAAACTTATATGGTGTAAATATACTTAGAAATTTAATCCAAAATAACAATGATTTAATTAATATAAAAAGTTATAATAAACAAACATTAAACAATAAAATAATGATAGATAATATAACTTTTGAAGTAAATGACAACATCAAAATAATTAATTATAAAAATTATAATTTCTGTATTTATAAAAGTGGTACAAATAAAAACTTAAGTATATGTAATTTTATTTATTTTTTAGATATGGACAATATAAACTTTTCAGATGAAGTGCTTGCTGTATTTTTTGATAAAAATATAAAAGAAAATAAAATAGAAAAATACTATGATAAATGGGTAGATAGTTATATACTCAACGATAAAACTTTTTACACATTAAAATTTTTAAATAATGATTATGAAGTAATAGAAGATAAAATTAATATACAAAAGTAAAAAAATAATGTATAATAACAATTAGGTGATTTCTATGATGAACAAGGTTGAAAAACTAATAGAAAAAAAAGATTATATAGTTCCAAGCTTGCTGATTTTAAATTATAAAAAAATTAATTTAACGGCCGAAGAACTTGTTTTTATTATATATGTTATTAATAATGGAGAAGATTTTAACCCTAAAAAAATAAGTCAAGATTTAGATTTAAATCTTGATAAAATAATGGATTTAATAAATAATTTAACAAATAAAGGATTAATTAATTTAGAAATCAAAAAAATTAATAATGTTAGAAGTGAGTATTTTAATATAGAAAAAATATATAAAAAATTAGCTTTTTTACTTGTAGATGAAGAAGAAAAAAAAGATAATAATATTTTTGATATTTTCGAAAAAGAATTTGGTCGTACTCTATCACCTATGGAATATGAAATAATAAATACTTGGCTTGATAATTTCAAAGAAAATACAATTATTTTAGCGCTTAAAGAAGCAACTTATAATGGAGTAAGTAACTTAAGATATATAGATAAAATATTATATGAATGGCAAAAAAAAGGAATTAAGACAGAAGAAGATATAATAAATAATAAGAAAAATTTTGTTTCAAAAAAAGAAAATAAAGAAACTTTTGATTATGATTGGTTAAATGATGAATAAAGAAATATATGATTATTTAGATGAATTAATTCCTAATCCTAAATGTGAACTTAATTATAACAAAGATTATGAACTTTTAATTGCAACTATGTTAAGTGCTCAAACAACAGATAAAAAGGTTAATGAAGCTACCAAAATATTATTTAAAAAATATCAAACAATAGATGAACTTGCAAAAGCGGATATTGATGATATAAAAAAAATAATTATGCCAATAGGTACATATAATAAAAAGGCAAAAAATGTCATTGAAATTACTAAAAAATTATGCAACGATTATCAAGGAAAAGTACCTAACAACAGGAAATATTTAGAAAGTTTGCCTGGTGTTGGAAGAAAAACAACAAATGTGGTTTTAAGCAATTTATTTAATGTTCCTTGTATTGCTGTAGATACGCATGTAAAAAGAGTTAGTGAAAGATTTGGAATATCTAATCATGATGATGATGTTTATACTGTGGAAAAAAAGTTGAACAAATGTATTCCAAAAGAAAAACTATCAAAACTTCATCATCAACTAGTTTTATTTGGAAGATATCATTGTAAAGCTATTAAACCTGATTGTTCTAATTGTAAAATTAGAAAATATTGTAAAAAAAAGAGTTGATTTAATTACTGCTAATTTAGTAATTAATCAACTTTTTAATTATTTGTTATTTCGTTATTATTATTATTATTATTATTAGTTGTGTTATCATCTGGTGTAGTAGGATCAACTTCTGATGGTAATGATACATTTACTGTAGTTTCGACTCCATCGCTAATATTACTTTTAAATATTGTATAAGAAGCTTTTACAACATATGTTGTTGTTTTAGTAGGAAGTGGAATATCTACTGTACTATTACTTGTAGTAGTAATATATGTAAGTGTTCCATCACTGCCTTTAGAATATATATTGTACGTAAGTGTTCCAATATTATTTGAATTATAATTTAATCTAGAATTAATAAAGTTATTTTTATAAGTTTCATTTGAGAATAGAGAAGAAGCTAATTTACCTATAGCATCACTACTAATTGCATCAGGTGTTTGAATAGGGTTCCAACTAAGTGTAACTACATTACCATTTATAGTGTTTTTTAAATTTGTAACACTATTTAATTTTGAATATCTTGTTGAAACCTCAGTAGGTTCAGTACCTGATTTAAATAGTTCTGTAATTTTCATGCTATCAGGAGTATATTCACTAGGTAACATTGCAGGATTTGTTTCTTTTTCTATTGTAACTTCTACGACACCGTCGGGTTTTGTAAAATTTTTAGTTCCACTTAATGTTCCGTTAATAATTGCTTTAAATAACCTCACATTTTGTCCAGATCCTAATTTGTTAGTATATTTTGAATTTATTTTTTCATAACCATACCATAATGCCATAGAATAGTCAGGTGATATTCCAGCAATCCATGAATCATTTACCGCATTACTAGGCAATTTATATGCTTTTTTAGTAGCATTGTCATAATCTGTTGTACCTGTTTTTGCACCATATGTAATACCATTAACAGTAGTTCTACCTGTAGTATATGATGCAGTAGTAACTAACATATCACTAATCATGTAGGCAGTTTCTTCACTCATAACTTTTTGAGGTGCGGTTTTTACTTCATATACTTCATCTGTATCTCTATATACAATTTTTGTGAATGAACGAGGTTCAACATAATATCCGCCGTTTGAGAAAGCTGCATAAGCTGCGGCAATAGTTAATGGTGATTCACCCGTGTATCCACCAATCGCATGTGTTTCAAATAATATTCCCTGCGACATATCAGGACTAAGCCCTAAGCTTTTTACAAAAGATAATATATCAGAAGATTTTAAAGATTGAAAAGCTTTTATTGCAGGAATATTTCTGGATTGCTTTAATGATTCACGCATTGTTAATAAACCTTTATATCTGCCATCCACATTATTTACATTTACTCCATCAGAATATGAATGTGGTTCATCTGCAAATAGTTGATAAGTTGACCAGTTATTATATTCAATACCTGGACCATAATCGTATAGTGGTTTAGCTGTTGAACCAATTTGTTTTTTCGTCATAGTAGCAAAGTTAAAAGTACTTTCACCTTTTTTATTTCTACCAGCACCTACAGCAACAATATCTCCTGTAGAAGATTTAAGCATTACTATACCTGCTTGAACAACATCATTTTCCCATTTGTAATTTTTATTTCTTCCTTCAACAATATCATTAATATAATCTTGTTTACTTCTATCCATCGTAGTATAAATCAACATTGGAGTAGTATAAGGATTTATTCCTGTTCTTTCTTTTACTTCTGCTACTACTGTATCAATAAATCCTTGATAATCATTTGTAGAATTTGTAGACTTTTTAACTATGTCATCTACAGTCAACTTAGAAGCAATTTCTCTTTCTTCAGAAGTAATGTAACCATGTCTTTCCATTAAATAAAGAACTGTTTGTCTTCTTGATTCGGTTGATTTTGGATTTATATAAGGATCATATGCATCTGGAGATTGAAACATACCGGCAAGCATTGCAGCTTCAGCTAAGTTAATTTCAGATATAGGTTTATTGAAATATGTTAAGCTAGCTTGTTGTACTCCGTACGCTCCTGCACCCATATAATATGAATTAACGTAGAATTCAAGAATATCTTGTTTTGTATATTGTTTTTCAATTTTAAATATAGATAAGTAAATATCTGTGAATTTTCTTTTTATACCTTCAAAACCTGATGAAACAGTATCAGTATATGCATTTTTAGATATTTGCATAGTAAGAGTGGAAGCACCACCACCTCCATGACCAATCAATTGACTAGCAGAAGCTTTAATAAATCTGGCAGCGTCAAATCCATTATGTTGAAAGAATCTTGAATCTTCTGTTGCAACAATAGCGTCAATTAAAACTTGAGGCAATTGTTCATATTCAACTTTTTCTCTTTTTTGAGTTCCTAATTTTGTTATTATTTCACCATTTGAATCATATAAAACTGTTGAATCTTTTTTAAGTAAGTTATCCGGATTGAAATCAGGAGCAGTTCCGACAATGTATATTGCAAAAGCTACTATGCCAAGTATTCCAACAATAACAAGAGAAAGTAAAACAATTAAAAATATTTTCATTTTTTTCTTTTTCTCTTTTTTTGTGGTTTTCTTTTTTTCTTTCTTGTTAGTTAGTTTTGGAATAAAATATAAAATAACATCAATAATTCCAACAATAACAAAAGCTTTAAGAAAACCAACAGCAAGTGTACCAATTATAAGTGTAAGTATACTTATAACTATTGCTGTAATTAAAAAACTATTTTTTTTCATTACTTTGTTTATTTTTTTCATATTTAAATCTCCTTTGAAATTAATTTATCCACAATTTTTATATAATCAGTACATGGATTAAATGAATCTTTTATTATATATGCATGTTGCTTAAAGTATTCAAACGGTATGGATTTTCTTGAATTATTTTCTAAAAAAACTTTTAAATCATTTGCTGTTAATAAAAAAGTTTTGTTTAATTTGGTAAACCTTACTATAATAAATGCTATTGCACCATGTTTATATACATCCATTAGATGTTTTATTTGGTGTTCATGTATATTAGCAAGTGGAAAGAAATTTTTAGCTGTTTCTTTTGCCTCAAAATCTATGTATTTTCCTTTATATATTCCATTATAATCAGTTGTAGATGGAATTTTAAATCTAGCATCTTCTATAACTGCATCTTTTCTGCTTTTATAATTAACCTTATGTATTGTTATAGGAGTAGGTTTTTTATGAATAATCGCAATGTCATTAATAAGATAATAATCATTTGCTTGATTTAATTCACCCTCAAGAGTCATCCCTCTATTAGCATAATTGATATTACTTTTTTTGTTAAAAGATATTCCTGTTGGATAATGCATAATATCACCAAATTAATTATACTATAAAATATATTTTTTTCAAACCCATATTTATCTAATATTTTCTAATTTTGTCGAATTGCAACATTTTAAATTGTAATTGATATATCATATGTTTGAGGTGGACGAAATGATGCAATATCATATAGAAAGTATATTTAATGAGATGATAGAAGATATTTCTATTATTAAGTTCAAACTAAATAAATATGGTGTAAAATGTATTAAAAAAAACAAATAACTGCTTTTGTGCAGTTATTTTACTATTCTATATAAATTAAATGATGGTTTATTAAATAGTCTAAAGCTTATATTAGAAGTTCCAATTCCGTATGAAACAAATAAAGTAGTATTATTAAGTACATATTTTTCATTTGTATATTTTTTTGCTTTGTTTTTATTGATTAATGAATTTCCAAATGGCAAACGAATTTGACCACCATGAGAATGTCCCGCAAGTATTAAATTATACGTACTATAATCAATTTCATCGATATAGTCGGGTTCATGCAATAAAAGTATTTTGTAACTATATTTTATATCTTTAATGGCTTCATTTACTAAATTATTTTTATTTTCAATAAGATTATCACTTTTTAGATTTGAATTAAATCCTACTATCATTAAAGGAATATTACTTTGATTATATATTAAATCATAAGTATCAGTTAAATTTGTGAATCCAGCATCAGTTATTATTTTATCAAATTCACTAAATTTATAATCATGATCTCCTTTTATTGCATATTTACCAAGTTTAGAATTTATTTTTTGGAGTGTTTCAGTTAATTCTTTTTTTATATTTTCAGTTAATTTAGTATCCTTATCTATTAGATCTCCAGTAAATACAACTAAGTCTGGTTTTGTTTCATTTATCTTATTTACCATATATTCCAACTGCTTTTTATTAGTAGTTCTACCATAGTGAATGTCAGATATATGAACCACTTTTATATTATTAAAATCATATTCAGTATTAGCTATTACTTTATATTCTTTAACATCTATTCCCGATGTGGAAATAAATCTACTATATAATAAAAATAACGTTATTATTAATAAAATAGTAATAGTTATTTTTATAAATTTAAATAACTTTTTATGCTCTTTTTTTTCAATTAAATTTTCTTTTTCCATTATAAAACTCCTAATAATAGTAAAAATATTTCAAGTGACATTATTATACCATTATGCATAAAATGTAATCCCATAGAAATCAAAACATTGTCTGTTTTACTTAATATGTATGCAAAAGTAAGTCCATGTACTGAATAAGGTATTAAGTATAATAAATCCACCCAACTATTTATATTTGAAACCACATGCAATCCGCCAAAGATAAGCCCAGATGTAAGTATAAAAGCGGTAGGAGAAGTTATTATGTTTTTTAAAGATCTTCTAAAAACAAGTTCTTCGCTAATAGGCGCAAAAACAATGGCTGAAAATATCATATAGATTGGTGCAGCTTTTAAAGTTGTTCTTATAGTTTCTTCATTACCTGCAATATTTCCTTTATTTAGTAATGAAATAATAAAATTACTAAACATCATTATAATTATTGCAAAAAACCAATATTTTATATATTTAGAAAAATATTTTTTATGATTTTTTTTGATATCTACAATGTCATTTTTTAATGATTTATAGTTAATTAATATAAGAATTATAAGCATTACTATTGAATATAATATCATGAAAATGGTTTTTAAGTATAAAGGACTAGTAGAGTTTATATTAAATAAACTAAGAAAAGGTACTTCTAAAATACTTAAAACAAAATATGCAGAGATTGTTAAGAACCCAATTAGTAAATTTATAAATCTGCTTTTGTAGTTTTCATCATTTTTCATAAAAATAAAAAATATTAATGATAAAGTTATAATTAGTAATTGATATTCAAAATCAATTATATATGATGTAGTATTAATATTTAAAAATGAAAATAAAAAGCCTTTGCCTAAAAAAAGTATAATATACAATACTAAAGTACTTAATACTAAAAACAAATACCTCTCTATTTTATTAAATTTTTCTTTATTCATGAAATCACCTAGTATAATTATATCAAAATATTAAAAAAAATAACAAAAAAGTTTGGCTTTTTTAATTTTTATGGTATAATAACAATGAGTTTGACAGAGAGTGGGAATTTCCCACTCTTTATAGTTAGGGAGGATTTATGCTAGAAAATGTAAAAAAACTATTAGAACCATCAATTAATGAACTAGGTTTCAAATTAGATGATGTAATTTATGAAAAAGAAGGAAGTCTTTGGTTTCTTAGAGTTATTATTGATAAGGAAACATTAGTTACTGTAGATGACTGTGTAACAGTTTGTAAAAAAATTAATCCAATATTAGATGAAGCAGATTTAATAAAAGATAGTTATATTTTAGATGTATGTACAAAAGAGAAAGGGAATGATTAAAATGAACGGTAAAGAATTTAAAGCAGCAGTACAGCTTTTGGTTAAAGAAAAAGGAATAAGTGAAGATGTTATATATGAAGCAATGCAATTAGCTCTAACATCTGCTTATAAAAAAAATTATCATTCTTTATCAAATGTTAGGGTAAATATTGATTCAGAGTCTGGCGATATACATGTATATTCTTTTAAAACAGTAGTTCCAGATAATTATGAAGAATTAGAAGAATGGGACTTATTAGAAGAGGAAGAAAATAGCGACGAAGAAAAAGAAGATGAAGAAAAAAAAGAACCATTTATATTTGATGAAAGAATTCATATTCCATTGGAAGAAGCAAGAAAGATAGTTCCAAATATAGAAGTTGGAGAAACAATAGAAGAAGAAGTTACTCCAAAAGATTTTGGTAGGGTAGCAGCTGCAACAGCTAAACAAGTTGTTGTACAAAAAATAAGAGAAGCAGAAAGAAATACTATTTTAAATGAATATCAAGATAAACAAGATGAATTAGTTTCAGGAATTGTGGAAATGGAAGATGCTAGAAATTATTATATTGGTCTAGGTAAAACTCAAGGTATTTTACCTAAAACAGAAATAATTCCTGGTGAAACAATTAAAATGGGTAGTAATATAAAAGTATATATTACAAAAGTTGAAAGTAATTCTAAGGGACCTATTATACTTTTATCACGATGCCATTATGGATTTGTTAAGAGATTATTAGAATTAGAGATTCCGGAAATAAATGAAGGAATAATACTTGTTTATAGTGTAGCACGTGAAGCTGGTGTAAGAACTAAAGTTGCTGTATATTCAGAAAATGCAAAAGTAGATCCAATTGGTGCTTGCATAGGAGAAAAAGGTATGAGAATTGCTAATATATTAAAAGAATTAAATGGTGAAAAAATTGATATAATAGAATATAGTAAAGATTCTCAACAGTTTATAAAAAATGCATTAAGTCCAGCCAAAGATCCTCATGTATTTATAACAGATGAAAAGAAAAATGAAGCACTAGTAGTAGTAGATAAAGAAAACTTTTCACTTGCTATAGGTAAAAAAGGTTTAAATGTAAAACTTGCTTCAAGATTAACTCATTTTAAAATAGATGTTAAAACATATGAACAAGCAAAAGAAGAAGGAATTAATATAATAGGATAGGTGATTTATTTGAAACAAAAAAAAATACCAATGAGAACATGTATTGTTACAAAAGAAAAATTACCAAAAAATAAACTTATTAGAATAGTAAGAACACCAGACCTAAATATTGTGATAGATGAAACAGGTAAACAAAATGGTAGAGGTGCATACTTAAAAAAAGATATTGAAGTTTATGAAAAGGCCAAAAAAACAAAAATCTTAAATAAACATTTAGAAATAGAAGTTCCAGATAGTATATTTGATGAATTAGAAAAGATTAAGTAGGTGTATAAAATGGGAAAAAGACAAGATTATATTTCATGGGATGAATATTTTATGGCTCTTGCAATTTTATCAAGTAAAAGAAGTAAAGATCCCTCAACACAAGTTGGTGCTTGTATAGTTGATGAAAATAACAAAATATTATCAATGGGGTATAATGGTATGCCTATAGGAATAAATGACGATAATATTACTTGGGAAAGAGAAGGAAGTTTTTTGGATACGAAATATGCATATGTATGTCACGCAGAATTAAATGCAATCCTTAATTATAAAGGAAATTTAACAGGTAGTAAAATATATGTTTATTTATTTCCATGTAATGAATGTGCAAAAGCTATAATACAAGCAGGTATAAAAGAGGTAATATATGCCTGTGATAAATATAAAGATACAGATGCCGTTAAAGCTTCAAAAAAAATGTTTGATGAATGCAACGTTGTATATAGAGAATATAAATCAAAAGGTAAAAATATAATAATAACTGTATAGGAAAAGAGGTGTTATTTATGATGACTGTGCTAGAATACGCAGATGACATGAATAAGAAAGTAGAAGAAATAATAGGGGCTTGTAAAAAATTAAGTATAAAAATTAATGAAGAAAAAGATTTATTGTCAGACGAAGATATAACAATTCTTGATAATTATTTTTCATCAGAAATAGATGAGGAATATGATATTGATAATGAAATCGATGAAATAGTAGAAGATATAAAAGATACAAAAAAAATAGATGTTGATAATTCTGTATCTAAACAAAAATTAAAGAAAAAAAATGATACAGCTAAAAATAAAAAAGATTTAGCACAAAAAAAGAAAGAAATGTATAAAAACAAGAAAAAGCTTATGTCTAATACACCAACAAACAATAGCAATATTGTATTATACAAAGAAAATATGTCTATTGGTGATTTAGCTAAAGAATTAGGTGTTTCAGCAGCTGAAATAGTGAAAAAACTTTTCTCACAAGGATTAATGGTAACAATAAATACACCTATAAGCTATGAAAATGCCGAAATACTTGTACTTGATTATAATAAAGAACTAAAAAAAGAAGAAACAACAGATGTTACAAATTTTGAACAATTTGAAATAATAGATGCTGAAGAAGATTTAGTAAAAAGAGCTCCAGTTGTTACAATAATGGGACACGTTGATCATGGAAAAACAACACTTTTAGATACAATTAGGAAATCAAATGTCGCATCAGGTGAAGCTGGTGGAATAACTCAAGCCATAAGTGCATATCAAGTAAAGCATAATGGAGAAACAATTACATTTATAGATACACCGGGGCATGCTGCATTTACAGAAATGAGAGCAAGAGGAGCAAGTATAACAGATATAGTTATAATAATAGTTGCTGCAGATGATGGGGTTATGCCTCAAACAAGAGAAGTTGTAGATCATGCTAAAGCTGCAAATGTTCCAATAATAGTTGCTATAAATAAAATTGATAAACCAGGTGCAAATGTAGAAAAAGTAATGACAGATTTATCAGAATTAGGTTTAACTCCTGAAAAATGGGGTGGAGATACTTTATATAACGAAATATCTGCTAAAAACGCAATAGGAATAGACGGATTACTAGAAAATATTTTATTGGTTGCAGAATTAAAAGATTATAAAGCAAATCCTAATAGATATGCAGTTGGTACTGTAATTGAATCAAGACTTGATAAACATTTAGGTCCTATTGTAACAGTTTTAATTCAAAATGGAACATTAAGATTAGGAGACCCAATTGTAGTTGGAAATGCATATGGAAAGATAAGAACATTAAAAAATTCAAATGGTGAAGAAATAACAAGTGCAATACCTAGTCAACCTGTAGAAATAACAGGAATTAATGAAGTTCCAGTAGCTGGTGATAAGTTTATGGCTTTTGAATCAGAAAAACAAGCAAGAAGTATTGGGGAAGAAAGAAAAAAACAAGCTAGATTAAAAGAAAACACAAATAAAACAGTTTTGACTTTAGATGCATTATTTTCTAAAATACAAGAGGGTGTAAAAGAAATAAATGTTATAATCAAAGCCGATGTAAATGGTAGTAGCGAAGCTGTAAAAAATTCCCTTGAAAAAATAGAAGTTGAAGGTGTAAAAGTAAATGTTATAAGAAGTAGTGTTGGAGGAATTACAGAAGGAGACGTGGTTCTTGCAAAAGCCTCAAATGCTATTATTATCGGATTTAATGTTAGACCAAGTAATTCAATAAAAGATTATGCTGAAGAACAAGGTGTTGAAATAAGACCATATAACATAATATATAAAGTGGTAGAAGAAATGGAAGCTGCTATGAAAGGTATGCTAGATCCAGAATACGAAGAAAAAGTTTTAGGAAATGCTGAAATAAGACAATTATTTAAGTTTTCTAAGGTTGGTGTAATTGCCGGTTCATATGTAACAGACGGTATAATTAAAAGAGATTCTAAAGCTAGAGTAGTACGTGATGGGATTGTAATATATGATGGAAATATAGGTTCAGTTCAAAGAGAAAAAGACTCAGTTAAAGAAGTTAAAAAAGGATTGGAATGTGGTATTACCATTGAAAATTTCAATGATATAAAAGTTGGGGATATCATTGAATCGTATGAAATGGTTGAAAAGGAAAGATAGAGCAGTAGTGTTCTATTTTTTCAATCAAATAGGAGTGAAATATGAATAATAAAGATGCAATACTTTTATCACTATTAGTTGGGATAAAAGAAAATTTAAATTTAACTGAATTAGAAAAAAATGTTATAATTGATGGACTAAATTTACTACATTCTGAATATATATCAACAAACGATTTAGAAAATTGGGAAAGCAAATGTTATGATGCAGATTTTTGCATAAAACCAATGAATGAAATAGTAAAGGTACATGTTTTAAGGTGAAGTAAAGTAAATGTTGGAAAGTTTTAAGAAAAAATACAAGTTATATAATTAATTTGTATTTTTTTATGTTATTTTTGAAAAAAACAAAGAACTTACTAACCGAATAAACGACATTTTAAAGGTAATTAAGAAGTTTTATAGGAAGTTATTACAATTTGGTAGCAAAGTAATAAAACAATATTTTGACGATAAAATTTTTAAGAAAAAAGATGTTGTTAATATTTCAGCAGATACAACAAAAGAAGATGAATTATTTGATTATGTTGATTATCCTAGATATTATGGTGTACCTAAATATAATGAATTAGATGATGATTATGAATATAATAAAAACAAAGATGATGATTTTGATTTGAGTTTATAAAAAAAGAGAATATGCTTGAATCGTGCTGAATCTAGCGTATTCTCTTTTTAAGCTTATCTTGATATACCTTGGGATTGTGAAATACCTTCACTGATAAAATGTTTATCTTCAGCTGAATTGTATGAATAAGTATTTCTACCAACCGCATATTCTCTTAATCCTTCTGCTACTTTAGGATTACTTTCTCTTTGAATCATTACTTCAATTTCTTCTTGAGATAATGGAGGAATAACCACATTTTGTGGATATGGACCATAACCACCTAATAATGCCATATCCCTTAAACCATGTTCTTGATTTAAAGGAGCAATCGCACTATATTTAATTCCTTTTGTTCTATCTTCACTAATTATTTTTGCAGTATCTAATTTATCTCTTACTAATAAAGTTCTTGATTCATATTTATCATACCAAAACCCAGAATCGAATGCTTGTCTTGGAATAAAAAGCATTGAATTAATTTCTGCTCTATCAAAATCTACAGTTAACTCTCCTCTAGCAAAGCTCTTATATTCTCTGTCTCTCATAACACCATTAGATGTATAACATTTTTTTTCAGACCAAGTAGAATTATTGCATTTACCAATTTTACAGTCTATATTATCTACTATAGAACCATTAGTAGTTAAAGTAATAGATCCGAATTTGTCAATTGTTGCTACTTCTTCAATGACATTTTTTTGTCTAATATTTTGTCCATTTGTGTCAATAAACGATTTATTTTCTTCAGTTCTAACACATCTAAACGTTTCAGGGCTCGAACTCGAAATACTCATTGAATATTTATCACCAACAGGAGAAGTCCAATTAAATGATATGTTTCCGTTTTCTTCTTTAACAGTTACGGTTTCAGCAGCTTCAAACATATTCATTTGTCCTATTAAGCTATCAATTTGTGATATAGCAGAAGCAAACGCTGGGTTTTCTAAAAAACTCTTGTCAACACCTAAACCTATAACACGTTCAATAAGTTTACCTCTTAATTCTTTTACACTATAATACATAAAATAACCTCCTTATACAGTTTAATTGTATCATAATTTTCAGTATTTCATCAAAAAATCTACATTTTAAGTGTAAACCTTTACATTTTAATGATATTTTATCAGAAATCCGAAAGAAATTTTATAACTAACGGATTTCTGATTTTTAACTAACTCTTAAGATGAGTTAGTAACACACTACCAAGTTGGCTGTTAAATTCAATATAAATATTAAAGAATTAAAGAAAATAACTAGAAAACTTAATATTGATTTAAATAACAAAACACAAAGATTAAGTGAATCTGTTAAAGATTTACAAGATAAAATGAAATCTAATAAAAATGTTTTATTTGATAAAGAGTATGTAAAAATTAAAAAAGATACTTTTTAGTATTAATTGAAGAATATGTTATATTAGCAAAGCCTATTAATACAAATGAAGTTATGATAAAAAATGAAAAATGTATTAAATGTAAATATTCAAAAAATGGAGTAATGATAAGTAAAACTGTGGAAAACTATAAAGAATTTGTAGTAAATAAGAAACTTCAGGATATAGGGTTAATGGAAATGTTATATCCATTTGTATCATCTTTTAATTCGGGTAGTGAACTATCTTCTAAAATTATAATACTTAGATCTGGATTGAATATTGGCTATGTAATAAAAAAAGAAAATAACTTGTGAAATACTACCAATGTCTGATCAAAAAATAATTAGTTTATTGAAAACAGAAACTAATGAAAAAACAAGATTAGAACTAGAAAAATATTATGCTTTAAAAAATAAAGAATATTATAATTCAAATTATGATTCAAATTTTGTATATGTTAAACAAAAAAGAATGTAGGGTTTCTACATTTTTTAATTTATATTTTAAAAAGTTTAAATTCATTAATTTACATATATATAGTATGCATGTTATAATATAGATGAGGTGGAACCATGAGTGTAAAAATAGATAGAATTAATAGTGCATTAGTAAAAGAAATAAGTTATATTTTAGCTACAGAAGTAAAAGATAAATGTATTAAATTTGTAACAATAACTGATTGTAAAGTTACTAATGATTTGAGTTTTGCTAAAGTTTATTATACAGTACTTAATGACGAAGATAAAAAAGAAACAGCAAAAGCTTTAAAAAATGCTAGTGGATTTATAAGACATGAACTTATGGATAGAGTAGATATAAGACATATCCCAGAACTTACATTTGTATTTGATGAATCGATATCATATGGTAAAAAAATTGAAGATATAATAGAAAATATTCATGAAAACAAGTAAACTTTTTGACATAAAATAGAATGTGTGATATATTTTAAGGGAGAAAAGTATGATAAAAATTTATAATTATGTTATTAACTATAAAGTAGAAAAAATTAATACAGAATGTCATACCAATTTAAATAAGAAAAAACAACTCGATTATGTTAAAGAAAAACCAAAACAAAAAATAAAAACTTTTGATGAAATACTTAATGAACATATTAATGTAACTAAGAAAAGTAAATAGTAACTTTTTAACTAGTAATTAGAAAACTAGTGTTAGATGAAAACTAGTCAAGGTTAAAAAGAGAATATACATACTTTGAGTTATATCGATTGACTTACGTTAAAAGTTAAAGTGCATAGATTTCTATGAATTAAGGTGGTATCGCGGAATTTTCGTCCTTAGTTTGTAGAAATTTTTTTTAGGAGGATTTATGATAAAAAAAGTAATATTTGATTTAGACAATACACTTATTATGTGGAAAAAAGATTATATAAATGCACTAATAGATACTATGAAATGTTTTGATGTAAAAAAAGATCCAGCTATAATAGATGATATTATTGAATCATTAGAAAAAAAATATGAAATCATTTCAAAAGAAATTTTATTAAATGATATAAATAGAATATGTGATTTAAATCTTGATATGAATTTCATAGATAAATTATTTGAAAATCAAAAAAAACTAGCTGAAATTGATGATAATTTAATAGAAATAATCAAATACTTGAGTAAAAAATATGAATTAGTAGTATTAAGTAATTATTTTAAAGAAATACAAATAGGTAGGCTAAAAACCGCAAAAATTTACGATTACTTTACAAATGTGTATGGTGGAGATGATGTAAAATTAAAGCCAAACAAGGAAAGCTACTTAAGAGCTATATATCCAAATAAAATAGAAGAGTGTATCATGATAGGTGATAGCTTAAAGTACGATATAGAAGGCGCTTTAAAAATAGGTTTAAAAGCTATATTGTATGACTACAATAACAAATTACCTGATAATGAAGAATATATAAAAATAAATAAATTAGAAGAATTGAAAAATATATTATAAGGAGGAAAATATGGAATTAAATAAATATATTGATCATACAAATTTAAAAATGACATCAACTACAAAAGATATAAAAAAATTATGTGAGGAAGCAAAAAAATATAAATTCGCATCTGTTTGCATTCATCCGTGCTATGTAGAACTTGCTCATAATTTACTAAAAGATACAGATATAGATATTTGTACTGTAATAGGTTTTCCTTTAGGAATGAATAAAACAATAGTAAAAGAATATGAAGCAATATCCGCTATAGAAGATGGTGCAACAGAAATTGATATGGTTATGAATGTAGGTGCATTTAAAGATAAAGACTATGATTACGTAAAACAAGAAATAGAAAATGTTAGAGATGCAATAGATGGAAAAGTTTTAAAAGTAATTATAGAAACTTCACTTTTAACAGATGAGGAAATTATAAAAGCAACAGAAATTTGTAATGAAACATTTGTTAATTTTATAAAAACATCAACAGGCTTTGGAAAAAGAGGAGCAAGCGTTCATGATATAGAACTAATAAATGAACATAAGAGCGAAGTTTTGGAAATAAAAGCTAGTGGTGGTATAAAAACAGAAGCGCAAGCACATGAATTAATAACTGCAGGTGCAACAAGAATAGGAACAAGTTCTGGGGTAGAACTTATGAGAGGAGAATAATATATGACATTATATGAAGAATTAAAATGGAGAGGACTTGTTAAAGACGTAAGTAGTCCTGAAATAGAAAAAAAATTAAATGAAGAAAAAATAACATTTTATTGGGGAACAGATCCAACAGCAGATAGTCTTCATCTTGGACATTACTCATCATTAGTAACAGCAAAACGTTTGGCAAAGGCAGGACACCATCCAATTTTATTAGTAGGTGGTGCAACAGGTTTAATAGGAGATCCAAGACCAACATCAGAAAGAGAAATTATTTCAAAAGAAACTTTAAATAAAAATCTAGAAGGCATTTCAAAACAAGTTAATGAAATTTTTAATGGAAAAGCTCAAATTGTTAATAATTATGATTGGTTTAAAGGATATGAATTTCTTGATTTTTTAAGAGATGTTGGAAAATATATAAATGTAAATTATATGTTAAACAAAGATATAATTAGAAGAAGATTAGAAACTGGAATAACATATGCAGAATTTTCATATACACTAATTCAAGGCTATGATTTCTTTAGATTATTTCAAGACAAAAATTGTGTATTACAAGCAGAAGGCTCTGATCAATGGGGAAATATAACAACTGGAATAGATTTAATAAGAAAATTAACAGGAAAAGAAGCATATGGGTTTACTATGCCTCTTGTATTAGATAAGTTTGGTAAAAAATTTGGAAAAAGTGAAGGAAATGCCTTATGGTTAAATAAAGATAAAACATCAAGTTATGAATTATATCAATATTTAGTTAACGTAGATGATTCAATGGTAATAAGTTATCTTAAAATATTTACATTTTTATCTAAAGAAGAAATAGATGAATTAGAAATTAAAAATAATGAACATCCAGAATTAAGGGAAGCACATAAAGCATTAGCCCGTGAGATAATAACTGATTTGCATGGAAAAGAAGAATATGAGAAAGCTTTAAAAATAAGTGAATGCTTATTTAAAGGAAATATAAAAGAATTAGATACAAAAGATATTTTAGTAGGCTTTAAAGATGTTCCACATTTTGAAGTAGAGGAAAATATAAAAATAATAGATTTGATTGTAAATGGTAAGGTTGCATCAAGCAAGAGAGAAGCAAGAGAATTTATAAATAGTGGAGCTATATATATTAACGGTGATAAAGTTGAAGATGAAAATATGATTATTACTAAAGATATTGCTCTAGATAATAAAATTTTAGTAATTAAAAGAGGTAAAAAGAAAAATTACATTGGTTTAATAAAATAAAAAAAGCTCGAATTTTTTTCGAGTTTTTTATCTGTTGTAGAATTCAACTATTAATGATTCATTAATATCGATGTTAAGTTCGCTTCTTTCTGGATATCTTACATAAGTACCAGCCATTTTAGCTTCATCGAATGTTACAAATTCAACACGGTTATTTAAAGCTTCTAAAGAAGATTTAACAACACTTAAGTTTTTGTCGTTTTCTTTAATAGCTATAACATCACCTGGAATACATCTGTATGAAGGAATATTAACTTTCTTTCCATTAACAGTTATATGACCATGATTAACTAATTGACGAGCACCTTTTCTAGTAGATGCAAAACCAATTCTATAAACTAGGTTATCTAAACGACTTTCAAGTAATCTTAAGAAGTTTTCACCATGAACACCTTTAAGCTTACCAGCTTCCTCAAATGTTTTTCTAAATTGTTTTTCGTTTAGACCATACATAAATCTAACTTTTTGTTTTTCTTGCAATTGAATACCATAGTTAGATAATTTTTTAGCTCTTTTTTGACCATGTAATCCTGGTGCATATGGTTTTTTAGCTAATTCTTTACCATTTTCTAATATAGAGAATCCTAAACGACGAGATTTTCTATAACTAGCTCCTGTGTATCTTGACATACTTTTTCTCCTTTCCTTAAAATCACATTTAATCTTAAGGCTTAATTCTAAATTAAAGGGTGTTTATTTTAATATTTTCGCTTTGCAGCAGAAGTTACACAATAACCCCTATAGGTAATAAACACGTTCTAACCTAAATTAAGCGCTGCTAGATGCAATGCATTTATAATTATATTATGTTTTTACTTGTAAGTCAATACCAATTCATATATAAGTTAATAATAATTAAACCTTCTTTTTAGTAGCATTATGGAATGCTAATGCATTTGATTTTTCTAATACTGAGTCAGTAATATAATCAAGCTCTTCAAAAATATTTTCATTATCTAAATATTCATATAATTTAGCAAACTTATCAACTAATCTATATGGTAAACCAATTGTTCTTAAATAGTTTAAATATGTATAAAAATTTTCCATTGATAATTTGGAAACATTGTTTTGGAATAAATAATTTAAAATTATAATATTAAAACAATACAAATCAGAATTTTTATTTGAAACTATAAATCCAGGATATCTTAATTCAATATTTTGAATATATTTTTTTGGAATATTAACTATAGATGAAGCTGGAGTTAAGTATTTTGCTGCAAAAGGTTTATTGTTATTTATTTTAAAACTGTCAGTATCAACAACATTTAATTTTCTAGTATCCGTATTATATATAAAATTTCCTTCATGTAAATCATTAATAAAGAAATCTTTTAATTCTGAATTTTTTCTTAAATTATCCATCTTTTTTAAAATCTCACTTATTTGTTTTAAAAGATTTATCTTAAACTCATTTGAAATAGAAAAGTCTTTTAGAATCAAATTTAAATTAATTCCTCTAATAAAAGGCATTGTATATCCACAAACTTTACTATTTACAATAGCAAGTTTATCGGGCAAAACAATTTCGTCAATATCTATTAAATCACTATTATCAATTAATGAATTTATTGTAAATAATTTATTACTAAAAATATCACCTTCTGTATTGTAAAAAACTTTTAGAACTTTTTCTGATAAATCCCATTTATTTTTATCTGTAAATCTATATAATTTCCCCTCAGTATTAAATATTGATGATTCAAGTTTAAGTTTTTCAAATTTCTTAAAAGTATAATTAGAAAAAGAAACCGTTCTCATAATATCCCCCTTTTTTCCGTGTATAATAACATTTTTTTTATAAATATGCAAATTTAAAATAAAAAATATTTTTTTAGCACTCATATATTGACAATGCTAACATATAATAGTATACTGTAGATAGCATTCGAGAAACAGGAGTGCTAAATAGAGGTGATTATATGTTAAGCGCAAGACAAAAAGAACTACTTAAGTTAATAGTTGAAGATTACATAAAGACAGCTAGACCAATAAGTTCTAATTCATTGTGCAAAATATTAAATTGCTCAAGTGCTACAATAAGAAATGAAATGGCTTTATTAGAAGAAATAGGTTTGATAGAAAAAACACATATCTCTTCTGGAAGAATTCCAAGTGAAAAAGGTTATAGGTATTATGTAGATAACATAATGAAACCTAAAGAATTGACTGGAGAAGATGTATTAAAATTACAACAAGTATTTCAAAATAAGTCATTGGTTTTAACGGATGCAATAAGTAAAAGTATGGAAATAATATCAGAAATAACAAATTATACAGCAGTGATTTTAGGATCAACTTCGGCAGATAATAGACTTACGAAAGTAGAAGTTGTTCCAGTAAGCGATAATCAACTAGTTGCTATAGTTATTACTGATAAGGGACATGTACAACACAAAAATATAATGCTTCAAGAAAGTGTTGCATTAGAGGAAGTAAAGCAAACAGTAGATTTAATCAATAAATTAGTAGTAGGCGTTCCAATAGATGAAGTAAGTATAACGCTTGAATATCAAGTAAAGCCAATAATAGCTAATTATGTAAAACAACATGAGGTATTATACAATGCTTTCTATAATGCATTTTCAGATTTTGCTAATGCAAGTAATGTACAGATGAGTGGTAAAAAAAATATATTGATGCAACCAGAATTTGATAATACTGAAAAAATAAAACAAATTTTAGATAAATTTGATGATAAAAAAATCATTAATAGCATCAAAGAAGATGATAATGGTATCAATATATATATAGGCAGTGAAAACGATATAGATGAAGATTTAACAGTAGTTAAGACAAAATATAACAATAATGGAGAAGAAGGAACTATAGCTTTAATAGGTCCAAAGAGAATGGAATATGACCATGTTGTTACTTTGCTTAATTACATAAAAGAAAATCTAGAGTAGGAGGACATATGGAAGAAAATACGAATATAAAAAATGAGTGCAAATGCAAAGAAGAGCATGGAGAATGTACTTGCGAAAACGAATGCAAATGTGAAAATAAACCACAAAAAGAAAAAAAACATAAAAAAGATCATGATAAACGTTTAGATAAACTGAATGAGGCTTATAATAAAATAAGCGAATTAGAAGATAGAATTCTAAGAGAAAAAGCTGAACTTGTTAATTATAGAAAAAGAAAAGAAGAAGAAATGAGTAAAATGCTTAAATATTCAAATGAAGACTTGGTAAAAGAAATTCTACCAATAGTTGATAATTTTGAAAGGGCAATCAATATGGATGATGATAACTTAGAAGACGAAGTTTCAAAATTCTTATCAGGATTTAAAATGATTTATTGTAAACTTATTTCAACCTTAGAAAAATATGAAGTAAAAGCAATTGATGGTAACAATAAACCATTTGATCCAACATATCATCAAGCAGTTATGACAGAATCTAAAGAAGGTGTGGAACCTGGCATGGTGCTTGAAGTATTACAAAAAGGATACTTATTTAAAGATAAAGTAATTAGACCAGCAATGGTTAAAGTTAGTGAATAAAGAAAGGTGATAAATTATGGGAAAAATAATAGGTATAGATTTAGGTACAACAAATAGTTGTGTATGTGTATATGAAGGTGGAGAAGCAAAAGTAATTGCTAACGCCGAAGGAGGAAGAACAACTCCATCAGTTGTTGCTTTCAAAAATGGAGAAATGTTAGTTGGATCAAAAGCTAAACATCAAGCAGTTATTAATCCAGAAACAATTTCTTCAATTAAAAGATTGATGGGAACAAATGAAAAAGTAAAAGCAAATGGAAAAAGCTATTCTCCAGAAGAAGTAAGTGCAATGATCCTAGGAGATCTTAAGAAAACAGCAGAAAGCTATTTAGGAGAAGATGTAAAAGAAGCTGTTATTACAGTTCCTGCATACTTTAATGATGCTCAAAGACAAGCAACTAAAAATGCAGGTAAAATAGCTGGTCTTGATGTAAAAAGAATAATCAATGAACCAACAGCAGCAGCACTTGCTTATGGTCTAGATAAACAAGATAAAAATGAAAAAATCTTAGTTTACGATTTAGGTGGAGGTACATTCGATGTATCTATACTAGAACTTGGTGATGGTGTATTTGAAGTTTTATCAACAAGTGGTAATAATCATTTAGGTGGAGATGACTTTGATAATAAATTAGTTGATTATATAATTGAATCAATTAATAAAGAAGAAAAAGTTGACTTGTCAAAAGATAAAATGGCTATGCAACGTATAAAAGAAGCTGCAGAACAAGCTAAAAAAGATTTAAGTAGTATGACAAGTACACAAATTTCACTTCCATTTATCGCACAAGTAGATGGTGCACCTGTAAACTTTGAAATGGATATAACAAGAGCTAAATTTGAAGAATTAACACGTGACTTAATTGATTCAACACTAGAACCAGTACGTAAAGCTTTAAAAGACGCTAAATTAACTAAGAAAGATATTGATAAAGTATTATTAGTAGGTGGTTCTACACGTATTCCTCGTGTACAAGAATTAATTAAAGAAGAATTAGGAAAAGAACCATCTAAAGGAGTTAACCCAGATGAAGTGGTTGCAATGGGTGCTGCTATTCAAGGTGGTGTACTTCAAGGAGAAGTTAACGATATAGTACTTCTAGATGTAACACCATTATCACTTGGTATTGAAACATTAGGTGGAGTTATGACAGTATTAATTCCACGTAATACAACAATTCCAACAAGTAAATCACAAGTGTTCTCAACAGCAGCAGATAATCAACCAGCAGTAGATATTCACGTATTACAAGGTGAAAGAAGTATGGCTTCTGACAATAAAACACTTGGTAGATTCCAATTAACTAATATACCAGCAGCTCCAAGAGGAGTACCACAAATTGAAGTTTCATTTGATATAGATGCAAATGGCATTGTTAATGTAAAAGCAAAAGATTTAGGAACAAACAAAGAACAATCTATTACAATTACTTCTTCAACAGGATTATCTGATGAAGAAATCGATAAAATGGTAAAAGAAGCAGAAGCAAATAAAGAAGCTGATTCTAAGAAAAAAGAAGAAGCTGACTTAAAAAATGAAGCTGAACAATTAATATTTACAACAGAACGTTCAATTAAAGATTTAGGAGATAAAATAGATTCTAAAGACAAAGAAAAAGCTGAAACTGAAATCAAAGAATTAAAAGAAGCTTTAGAAAAAGAAGACTTAGAAGATATCAAATCTAAAAAAGAAAAATTAAACGAAACAGCTATGGCTTTTGCAACTAAAGTATACGAAGAAGCAGCTAAAAAAGCACAAGAAGAACAAGCAAAAGATTCAAAAGATGATAACAAAGATTCAGATGTAAAAGAAGCAGAATTCGAAGAAAAATAATATGAAGTTCTAGTTAAGCTAGAACTTCTCTGATATAGGAGGAAAAATGAACCAAAAACTTCGTAGTGAAATTAGTGATGAATTTAAGTGGGATTTAACTAGTATTTATGCAGATAAAAAGGAATTTGAAAAAGATATTTTAGAATGTACAAATTTAATAAACAAAATGAAACAATGTGAAAACATATTGGAAAATGCAGATAATTTATATTGTTGTATAAAATTGGAATATGATACAGCCCGTATTTTAGATAAACTATATATGTACGCACATCTTTCATTAGATACAGATACAACCAATGTAGAAGCACAAGAAATGGTAGGAAAAGTAAAAAACTTATTTAAAGAGTATGATGAGGTAACGTCATTTATAAAACCAACTTTATTAAAGTATGATTATAATTTAATAGAAAAATACTATATTGAAAAACCAGAACTAAAAGAATATGAAATAGTACTTAAAGATCTATTTAGATATAAAGAACATACTTTAACTGAAAATGAAGAAATGATTGTTTCTAAATTAAGTAAAGCTTTAACTTCTTCAAGTGATACATATGAAAAATTAACTGATTCAGATATGGCATTTGGAATAATTAAAGATGAACAAAATAATGATGTAGAATTAACATCTAGTAATTATTCAAAATACTTAAAATCCAAAGATAGAAGTGTTAGAAAAGCAGCATTTGATATGACATATGAAACTTTTTCTAAGTATAAAAATACAATAGCTTCAACTTATATTGGCGATATAGAAGCAAATGCTTCACTTGCTAAAATATATAAATTTTCATCCGCACTTGAAGCATCTTTATTTAATGATGATGTAAATACAAAGGTGTATGATAAACTAATTGAAACAGTATCTAATAATCTTGAACCATTATATAGATATTATGAAATAAAAAGAAAAAAACTTTCTTTAGAACAATTACATCTTTATGATACATATGTTTCGATAGTAAATGAAAGTACAAAAGAATATACATTTGAAGAAGCAAAAGAAAATGTAAAAAAAGCTTTATCTGTTTTAGGAGAAAAATATATAAGTGATTTAGATAGAGCTTTCACAGAAAAATGGATAGATATTTATAACAATAAAGGTAAAAGAAGCGGGGCTTATTCAAGTGGTTCATATGATACAAATCCATATTTGCTTTTAAATTTTGAAGGTACTTTAAATGATGTTTCAACACTAGCTCACGAATTAGGTCACTCAATGCATAGTTATTATTCTAGAAATAATAACAATTATCAAAACAGTGGATATAAAATATTTGTAGCAGAAGTTGCTTCTACAGTAAATGAATTACTACTTGCTTTTTATAACTTAAAAAATGCAGAAACAACTAATGAAAAATTAATTATATTAAATGATTTACTTGATTTATTTAAAGCAACAATTTATAGACAAACAATGTTTGCTGAATTTGAAAGAGATATGTATAAAAAACATGAAAATAATGAGATTTTAACCTATGAAGTTTTAAATAATTCATATTATGAATTAAACAAAAAATATTTTGGAGATAAAGTAGTAGTAGATGAATATATTAAATATGAATGGGAAAGAATTCCACATTTTTACTATAATTTCTACGTATACAAATATGCAACAGGGTTAAGTGCTGCTTGTTACATAGTTGATAATATATTAAATAATACAAACAATATGAAAGAAAAATATTTGAATTTTTTAACACTTGGTTCGTCATTACCACCACTTGAAGAATTAAAAACAATGGGAATTGATATGACTGATAGTAAAGTGGTCGAATCTGCAATAAAAATGTTTGAAAATTTACTTAATCAATTTGAGGAATTATTAGAGAAGTAAGAGGTGAAGATTATGAATAAAAGGGACTATTATGAAGTATTGGGAGTTCCTAAAACTGCAACAGAAGATGAAATCAAAAGTGCTTTTAGAAAATTAGCTAAAAAATATCACCCAGATGTAAGTAAAGAACCTGATGCAGCAGAAAAATTTAAAGAAGCTCAGGAAGCATACGCTGTTTTATCAGATGAAAGTAAAAGAAAACAATATGATCAATTTGGTCATGCAGCATTTGAAAATAATGGTGCAGGAGCATCTGGGTTCGATTTTTCAGATTTTGACTTTTCAGATATATTTGGAGATATATTTGGAGGAGGATTTGGAGGGTTCAACTTTGGATCAGGTCGTTCATCATCTAGAGCGAGAAAAGGAAGAGATAGTGTAATTAATGTAAATCTTACATTTGAAGAAGCTGTGTTTGGATGTAAAAAAACTGTAAATGTGACTGTAAACGATACTTGTTCAGAATGTGATGGTAAAGGTGGCCATGGAGAAAAAAAATGTTCTACTTGTAATGGTAGCGGTACAGTTACAGCTGAACAAAGATCATTGTTTGGCACGTTTATGACAAGAACAACATGCACTGAATGTAATGGAAAAGGAAAAGTATATGAAAAAACATGTTCTTCTTGTAGAGGTGCAGGAACAATTAGAAAAAATAAGGAATTAGAAGTTAAAATCCCTGCAGGTGTAGATACTGGTAATCAGTTAAGACTTTCTGGTAAAGGAGAAGCAGGTATTAATGGAGGTCCAAATGGAGATTTATATTTAGAATTTAATGTAAAAGAACATCCAATATATAAAAGAGAAGATATAGATGTTTACCTAGAATATCCAATATCAATAACAGATGCAGTGTTAGGGTGCAAAAAAGAAGTACCAACTTTATACGGTACAGTTAAACTTACTATTAATCCTGGAACTCAAACAAATGATAAATATCGTTTAAAAGGAAAAGGAATAGAGGATGTACACTCTTCAAGGAAAGGAGATATGTACGTTATTATCAAAGTTTCTATTCCAAGTAAATTAACTAGAGAACAAAAAAAATTATTTGATGAATTATCAAAAACAGATTTAAATGATAACGATATGCTAAAAAAAATTAACAAATATATTTAATATGGAGATTATATGAATTTATTAATTGTGAACAAAGAAAATAAATTATCCAAAGAATATATTCCTAAAAATTTAACTTTGGTAAAAACTGTCATACCAGGTTCAGTAGAAGTTGATAGGAAAATATATTTAGTAGATGAAGTTGCACAAAACTGGATGAAATTAAAAGAATGTGTAAGAGAAAATGGATATAATATAGATATATCAAGTGGTTATAGAAGCTATGAATACCAGGAAAAGCTAATTGAAAAGTTTATTCAAAAAAAAGGATTAGAAGAAACTTTAAAGATAGCAGCAATGCCTGGTACTAGTGAACATCAAACTGGATTATGTTTAGATTATGAAAAATTCTATTATGAAAATGGTAGAATAATGTCAAATTTAAATGAAAGTGATATTGAATTTAAAATAGTAAAAAATATAGCTCATAAGTATGGTTTTATACTCAGATATCCAAAAGGTAAGGAAGATATTACAGGATATAAATATGAACCTTGGCATTTAAGATATGTTGGAAAAGAAATAGCAAAAGAAATCTATGAATCTGATATAACACTTGAAGAATATAAAGTTAAGATTTTAGTAAAGTAATTGACTTTTAACACTTTAATTTTGTATACTATTAAGTAATGAGAGGATGAGATTATGGATGATATTTTAATGGAAACAGAGCTAAATATGCAATCAGCAATTGAAAATATGGAAAAAAGACTTTTAAATATAAGAGCAGGAAGAGCAAATCCAGCTATACTTGATTCAGTAATGGTTAATTATTATGGTGCTTTGACACCTTTAAAACAACTTGCTACTATTTCAATGCCTGAAGCAAGACAATTAATGATAAAACCATTTGACAAAGGATCTTTAAGTGCTATAGAAAAAGGTATATATGAAGCAAACATTGGATTAACACCAAATAATAATGGTGAAGTTATAATATTAAATATACCTGCTTTAACAGAAGATACAAGAAAAGAATATGTAAAGCAAGCTAAAACAATATCAGAAGATTGCAAAATTGCACTTAGAAATGTTAGACAAGATTCCAATAATGAAATAAAAAAATCAGAAATGACTGAAGATGAACAAAAAGAAGCAACAGAAGAAGTTCAAGAATTGATAAATAAATATAATAAAATAGTAGATGAAAAATTAAAAATAAAAGAACAAGAACTAATGACAGTATAAAAAAACGAGTGATTTAATCATTCGTTTTTTCTTTTAAATTCTTTTTTTCTAGAAGTGTAACTAAAATTGCTCCAAGAATAAATGTTAATATAGAAGTTATTACAGTAATAACATCGTACCCTTTAAGTGGTATTATTGTAATAGCACTCATTAAAATTAGCCCTAAAATAAAACTCATTGTTCCTGTTCTATGTTTATTTAATAGATAAGTTGTTAGTTTAGCACTTAAAATTATTCCTATACCAACACCAAGCGCAATAATTATTAATCCAATTATAATGTTTGGTTCAAAACTTGTTATATTTGCAACATACCCTTTAAATAAATGATACCATCCTAAAATAAGTAATACCATTGAGCCTGAAATACCTGGAAATATCATAGCCCCACCTGATATTGCACCTAACAAGAATAATGTTAGTATATATTTTATATCAAGTGTTTTAGAAACAATTTCCTCCAGTGATACAGTTAATTCACCAGTCCCTTGTGAAAAGAAAACTAATGCTCCAATAAGAATTATACCTGCAATAAAACTTATTATAGAAATTTTACTATCTTTCATTTCTTGCTTTTTTAAAGATGGTAAACTAAATAAAATTAATCCACTAAAACAAGCTAACGTTTGATTTGGAAATTTATCAAATAGAAATGTTAATATTTTAGCAAACACAACAAGACCTATACCAACACCAATCATTAAAGTAAATAAAAATTTGAATGCTTCTAATCTTTCTTTCCAACTTATTTTTATCTTAAATAAATTAGATATCGAACTCATTGTTTTATCAAAAATACCAAGCATAACTATTATAGTTCCGCCACTAACACCAGGTATAATATTTGCGCCACCAATTAAGATGCCACCGACTATATTTTTAATCATAACTACCTCCTAAAATGAATTATAACATTAATAAAAATTAATGTAAATAAAATAATAAATGTGTTATAATAATTAAAGCGAGGTGGATTATGTTTAATAAGAAAAAGGCAAAAGAAGAAGTAGAAATCGATAAAAAAAAGGTAAATGATGTTTTAACTCTTTCAAAAAAAATATTAAATGTATTATATATTTTTATAATTATAATTGGAATATATGCTTTAATAAAATTGACTAAAGAAACTAAAATATTTTATTTTATAAAATCAATATTAAAAATAGTTGCGCCACTTTTTATAGGAATAATAGTTGCTTGGATGTTTGATCCATTAGTAAAGAAAATGCAAAAAAAAGGAATAAAAAGACCATTAGGTACAACAATTGTATATATATTATTTATAGGATTACTTGCTGTTTTAATTGGATCAATAATACCAATTTTAACAAATCAAATAAATGAATTTGCTTCAACTAGTTTACCTACAATAATAGATACATTAAAATCATGGATAGATTCAATATTTGATAAGATTTCTAATATATCATCATTTGATGTAAATGGAATGAAAACAGAAGTATTTAATAAAATAGGTGAAATAGGAACAAGTTTAACTTCAAATTTACCAACAATAACAGTAAATGCTATAAAATCAATATTCTCAGGGTTAGGTACTATAGTTATTGGTCTAGTAATAGGTTTTTATCTTTTGCTTAGCTTTGATAATGCAACTGATACAATAGTAACTTTGCTACCAGAAAAATTACAAAAGGATACAAAAGTACTAGCTAATGAAATTAATACTTCATTAAGAAATTTTGTGACAGGTGCCTTATTAGATGCATTATTTGTATTTATTATAACATCCATAGGATTTGCTCTTGTTGGCTTAAAAGCTCCATTATTATTTGGACTTTTCTGTGGGATTACAAATGTAATACCATTTGCTGGACCATACATAGGTGGAATACCAGCGGTTATAGTTGGTTTTTCACAAGGACTACCAACAGGTATATTTACACTAATAGTTATTGTTGTAGTACAATTTTTTGAAGGAAATTTCCTTCAAGCTTTAATAATGAGCAAAACTACAAAACTTCATCCAGTAACAATAATGCTTGGACTTTTAATATTCGCACATTTTTGGGGAATAATTGGTATGGTTGTTTCGACCCCAATAATTGCGTCTTTGAAAGCTATAATAATGTTTTTAGATGAAAAATATGATATACTAAAATTCAATTAAGGAGGAAATATGGAAATAGAAAAAAGAAACCCTAAAATATTTATAATAAGTGGAAAAGCTAGACATGGTAAAGATACAACAGCTATGTATATGAATGAAATATATACAAAAAAAGGTAAAAAAATTCTAAACATTTCATATGCTTCTTACATTAAAGAATATGCAAAAAAAATAAGTAATTGGGATGGTAGTGATGAAACTAAACCAAGAGAATTACTACAACAACTAGGAACAACTGTAATTAGACAAAATATAGATGAATTATTCTTTGTAAAAAGAGTTTTAGAAGATATAGATGTTTATTCTTACTTCTTTGATGTAATAACAATATCAGATGCAAGGTTAAAACCAGAAGTAATAATGCCAAGACAAAAATTTAAAAATGTTTTTGCTATTAGAGTTGTAAGACCTAACTTTGATAATGGGCTTACTTTAGAACAACAAAAACATATAACAGAAGTTGATTTAGATGATTATAAAGAGTACGACTATTATTTAGTTAATGATGGTTCATTAGAAGATTTAAAATCTAAGGTTCAAAATATAGTAGAGGATGTTGAAAATGAATATTAGAGATTTATATATAAATTATTTTGTAAGTAAAGGACATAAACAAATACCTAGTAGTCCTGTTGTACCAGAAAACGATTCATCAGTTTTATTTAATACAGCTGGAATGCAACCATTAATTCCATATTTAATGGGAGAACCACATCCCTATGGTACAAGATTATGTGATTACCAAAAATGTGTTAGAACAAATGACTTAGATGAAGTTGGAGACAAAACTCATCATACATTTTTTGAAATGCTTGGGAATTGGTCATTAGGAGATTATTTTAAAAAAGAAAGTATTACATATAGCTTTGAATTTTTAACTAAAGTTCTAAATTTACCTGTTGAAAAACTAGCTGTAACTGTTTTTGAAGGTGATAAAGATATACCAAGAGACAATGTTTCTGCAGAAATTTGGAAAAATTTAGGAATAAGTGAAGATAAAATAGCTTTTTTAGGTAAGGATGATAATTTTTGGATAGCAGGCGAAACCGGCCCTTGTGGTGGAGATACCGAAATATTCTACTTTAGAAGCAATGATAAAGTTCCTGATAAATATGATCCAAATGATCCACGTTGGGTTGAAATATGGAATAATGTTTTTATGGAATTCTATAAAGCTGAGAATGGAAAAGTAACTGAACTTCCTAAAAAAAATGTTGATACAGGTATGGGACTTGAAAGAATAACAGCTGTGGTAGAGGGTGTTGATGATAATTATAAAACAAGCATATGGAAAAATATTATTGCTACAATAGAAGAAATTTCAAATAAAAAGTATGCTAACAATGAAGTAAGTATGAGAATAATTGCTGATCATATTAGAACAGCAGTCTTCATATCATCTGATCCTGCAAGTATAAAACCCTCAAATACTGATCAAGGATACATATTAAGAAGACTTATTAGAAGAGCAATAAGACATGCTAAAAAACTTGAAATAGATTTAAATAGTAATTGGGAAGAAAAAATTGCCAATGTCATAATAGAAGAATACAAAAACTATTATCCAGAGGTTATCAATAATAAAGATGTAGTATTAGAAGTATTAAAAACAGAAAAAATTAAATTTGGAAGAACATTAGAAAAAGGTTTAAAAGAATTTGAAAAAATGACTTCAAATTTAAGTGAAAAAAAATTAAATAAAGATTTAGCTTTTAAATTATATGACACATATGGTTTCCCAATAGAATTAACAAAAGAACTAGCTGATGAATTAAATATAGAAGTAGATGTAGATGGATTTAAAGAAAAGTTTAAGGCTCATCAAGAATTATCTAGAAAAGGAATGGGAACAAAATTTAAAGGTGGACTTGCTAGTACAAGTGATATAAACATTAAATATCATACTGCAACACATTTACTAAATGCTGCATTAAAACAAGTGTTAGGTTCACATGTACATCAAAAAGGAAGTAATATTACTGAAGAAAGAATGCGTTTTGATTTTTCACATGATTCAAAAATGACACCAGAACAAATTAAACAAACAGAGGATTTAGTTAATAAATATATAGAAATGGGTTTAACTGTTACAAAAAAAGAGATGAGTAAAGAAGAAGCAATTGAATCAGGCGCAGAATGTATGTTTATTGATAAATATCCTGATATTGTAACAGTATATTTTATTGGTGATGTATCAAAAGAATTATGTGGGGGCCCACATGTAAATAATACAAATGAGTTAGGTCATTTTAAAATAACAAAAGAAGAAGCTAGCAGTGCAGGAGTAAGAAGAATAAAAGCAATACTTGAGTAGTATTGGCTTTTTTTGTATAATAAGTATGGTGATAGTATGAATGTAAATTTATTAAAAAATGAAGAAAATATGTCAATGTATGCTACAAAAAGTAGTGATGGAGTTAGACTTAAAGAATTTAAAGAAGATATAAGACCAAATTATTTTAGAGACATAGATAAAATAATTTATTCACATTGTTATTCAAGATATATAGATAAAACACAAGTATTCTCATTTAAAAATAATGATCATATTACAAAAAGAATTATACATGTTCAACTAGTAAGTAAAATAGCGCGAACTATAGGTAGAGCTTTAAATTTAAATGAAGATTTAATAGAAGCAATATCACTTGGCCATGATGTTGGACACGTTCCATTTGGTCATGTTGGAGAAAGTATATTAAATGAAATTAGTTTAAAATATTTAGATGAACCATTTAAACACAATGTACAAAGTGTGAGAAACTTAATGGTTTTAGAAAACAATGGAAAAGGAATTAATTTATGTGTACAAGTGTTAGATGGAATACTATGTCACAATGGAGAAAAACTTCAAAAAATATATAATTATAAACATAAAACAACAGAAGAATTTATTAAAGAATATAATAAGTGTTATACAAAAGAAAAATTTGATTTAGTTCCAATGACTTTAGAGGGATGCGTTGTTAGACTTAGCGATGTAATTGGTTATTTAGGTAGGGATATAGAAGATGCAATAACACTTGGAATTATAGATAAAGAAGATATTCCTATTAACATAAGAAAAAAGTTAGGTGAAAACAATAGCTCAATAATAAGTTTAATAATTAATGATGTTATTATAAATAGTATTAATAAGCCATATATAAAATTATCAGATGAATATTATAATTTGATGAATGAATTATTAGATTTTAACTATAAAAATATATATGCAAAAGCATATACAAATGATGAAAAAAATAAAATTAAAGAAATGTTTAATGATATATATAAATCTTATCTTATTGATTTAGAAACAAATAATATAAATTCTTCAATATGTAAAGTATTTTTAAATGAAATGAATGAAGAATATAAAAATAATACCTCAAACGAGCGAATAGTAATTGATTATATATCAGGAATGACAGACGACTTTTTTGTTAATGAATATAATAAACTTTCTTCTTGATTAAATATATAAATAATGTTAAAATAAAATTGTATTTATAGAGTGGGTGATTACATGGAAGAAACAAAAATATACAATGCTGAAGACTTTGATGATGCTTTAATTGCGCAAACTTTAAAAGATGTTGTAGAAATATTAGAAGAACGTGGATATAATCCAATCAACCAAATAGTAGGATATTTAATGAGTGGAGATCCCGGATATATTTCTAGTCATAAAGAAGCAAGAAATAAAATAACAAAAATTGATAGAGCAAAACTAATAGAAGTTATTTTGAAAAATTTTATAAAATGAGATTTTTAGGACTAGATTTAGGTACAAGAACTTTAGGAATTTCTATAAGTGATAAAATGGGAATAGTAGCTTCAACGTATAAAACGATTAGATTTGAAGATTCAAACTATGCTTCACTTATTCCTGAATTAATTGAAATAATCACAAAAGAACAAATAGAATGTGTAGTATTAGGACTTCCTAAAAATATGAATAACACATATGGAGAAGCTACACAAAGAACTATGGAATTTAAAACACTCTTAGAAAAAAATATAACTACAAAAATCGTTTTACAGGATGAAAGACTTACAACCGTTCAAGCTGATAATTATATGATAGAAGCAGGTATGTCAAGAAAAAAAAGAAAGAAAAAAATAGATTCATTAGCTGCAAATATAATATTACAAACATATTTAGACAGCATAAGAGGAGGAAATTATGGAAAATGAAAAAATGACTTTTAAAATAACTAATGAAAATGGAATAGAAGTAGAATATGAAGTTTTATTTACTTTTGAATCAGATGAAACAAAGAAAAATTATATAGTTTATACTGACAATAGTTTAGATGAAGATGGAAATACAAGAGTATATGCATCAATATATACTCCTGGTAGTGCGGAAACTGAATTAAAGCCAATAGAAACAGATAAAGAATGGAAAATAATTGAAACAATTCTCGAACAAATACAAGAACAAGTAAAAGAAAGCACAGGAGAAAACGAGCAATAAAAGCTCGTTTTTTAGAAGTATGACAAGAAGATTGAATAAAAAAGGTAAAATATTAGTAGCGTTAATAGGTATTATAGGACTAATATTAATAAGTTTAATAATATTTATGATCATATATTTTTGTAATATTGGTAGTGTAAGTAAAAACAAAGATACAAAAGAAATAGAAATACTACAAGGGGATACATATTATTCTATTTCAACAAAATTAAAAGAACAAAATTTAATAAAATCAGAATTCTTTTATAAGTTATATATAAAATTAAATAGGCCAAGCTCATTACAGTCTGGCGTACATAAACTAAATGAATCGATGAGTGTAAAAGAAATAGTAAATGAGTTTTCTAATACTGGATATAAAAAAGGTGAAATGTTAACCTTTAAAGAAGGTCTTAATATGAGACAGGTAATTAAAGTAATTACTGATAATACACAAAATACAGAAGAAGACATTTTAAATGTATTACAAGATACAAATTATTTAGATTCCTTAATAGAAAAATATTGGTTTATTACAGATGAAATAAAAAATGAAAAAATTTATTATTCACTAGAAGGATATTTATTTCCAGATACATATGAATTTAGTAAAGATGCTACTGTAAAAGAAATATTTAATACAATGATAGCAGAAACAGGTAGAAAAATAGAACCATATAAAAATGATATTTTAAATTCGAAATATTCATTTCATGAGTTGCTAACACTTTCATCTATTATTGAATTAGAAGGAAAAACAATTTCAGATAGAAATAAAGTTGCTGGGGTATTTTATAATAGATTAAATTCAAATTGGACACTTGGGAGTGATGTTACAACTTATTATGGTGCAAAAATAAATATGTCTGATAGAGATTTATATGTTTCAGAATTAAATGATAATAATGCATACAATACTAGAAGTAGCTATATGGCAGGAAAACTTCCTGTTGGACCAATTTGTAATCCATCTATTTCTTCAATAGAAGCATCTCTTTACCCAGTAAAAACAAATTATTATTATTTTGTGGCTGATAAAAACGGTAAAACATATTTTTCAAGAACTAATGCTGAACATAATACAATAATTAATAAATTAAAAGGTGAAGGTTTATGGTACAATTACTAAAAGAAATGGAAGAGTATGCCAAAGAAAATAACATACCAATTATGATGGATGATGGTCTTAAATTTATAGAAGATTATATAAAAAAAAATAATGTAAAAAGAATTCTTGAAATTGGTTCTGCAATTGGTTATTCAGCAATTAGAATGTGTTTAAATGAAAATATTTGTATAACTACAATAGAAAGAGATGAAGTAAGATATAAAGAAGCTGTAAAAAATATTAAAAAAGCAAAATTAGAAAATCAAATTACACTGATATATGATGATGCATTAAATATAGATTTAGATGAAAAGTATGATTTAATATTTATAGATGCAGCAAAAGGCCAATATATAAAATTCTTTGAAAAGTTTGAAAAAAATCTATCAGAAAAAGGTGCAATAATATCTGATAATTTAAAATTTCATGGTTACACAGAGCAAAAAGAAAGAATAAAAAGTAAAAACTTACGCCAACTTGTTAATAAGATAAGAAAATATATAGAATTTTTAAAAGAAAATAATACATATCAAACTACATTTTATGATATAGGAGATGGAATTGGTGTAACAAAAAAAAGAACTGACGATTGTTAGTTCTTTTATTAACATTTACAATTTAGGTAGTAGGTGCTATAATTATATAGACAGATAATTTACATACAAATAAATATTTGTATATCAAAAATAGTATTTTTTTGATATAATTTAGATAAGTAGGTGAGTCATGAAAAAAAAAGCTATATTACTAATCCTATTACTTTTAGTAAGTGGCTGTACGATTGTTAGAATTGATACAAAAAATATAGACACAATAATAGATGTAGTATTATCAAAAAATAATACGCTATATAATCAAGTTGGAAAAGGATATAAGTATTATATTCCAAGAGGTGTTTCGCATATAAACACAATAGAATATAATGATACATTATATTCCAATGGAAACTATTATTACTTATATATTGATGTCGTAAGTTACTATTATAAAAAAGAACTTGCTTGTGAACAATCAAATGATTCATATTACTTTAAAAAAATAGAGAATGGAGATAAAACAGGTTGTGTATTAATAACAAATACAAATAATAAATACTTAATAAAATTTGTTTATAATTATGCAATAATTGAAGCATTAGTTGATAAAGAACAAATAAATGATGTTATATTGAACTCTTCCTATATTTTATCAACAATAAAATATAATGATAAAGTAATCAAAATAATGCTTGATACTGATTATTTTAAAAACAAAGAAGAAAAGTATACTTTATTTGAATCACATCCAGGAAATGAAAACTTTTTCCCTATTTATGATGATGGAGAAGAAGATACAAATAATACTGAAAACAGTAATGAAGAAAATATGTCTGAAGAAACAGAATAAGGAAGGTGGATTATGAAATTAGTCGACAAAATTAAAAATATGTTTACAGAAGAAGTAGAAGAAGAAAAACCAGTAATAAAAAAAGAGGTAATGCATGTAGAAATTAATACTCCTAAACAAGAAGAAATAGAAGAAGAAGAAACTTTTGAAGAACCTGTTAAAGAGGAAAAACCAGCGCCTATATTTTTTGATGATAAAGATTTCGATGTTTTAGAAAAACCAAAAATTGAAAAAGTTGAAAAAGTTCAAGAAGAAGAAACTTTTAAAGATAAGTATAAAGGTAAGAAACAATTAGAAGAACAAAAACCAAAAATATTTAAACCATCTCCAATTATTTCTCCTGTGTATGGTATTTTAGATAAAGATTATACAACAGATGAAAGCGAAACAAAAAAAATTGTTCCAATGACAGTTCATTATGAACATAAAGAATTAACTGTTGATGATATAAGAAGAAAAGCATTTGGAACATTAGAAGATGATATAGAAACAACTTTGTTTGGAAAAGAAGAAATACCACCAATGCATGAAAAAAAAGAAGAACCTGATCAAGAAGAGGTAACAGGAGAAATAATAGATGAACCAACAGTAGAAGAAGAAAAAAAACGCGATGATTTAGAAGATTTTGATGATTTTGAATATGAAAAAGAAAAATCATCATTAGAAGATGATTTTGACCTTTCTGATAATATTATGAATAATTATGATGAAACTGAAAAAACTAATGATGAAAGTATTTCTGATAGTGATTTGTTTGATCTTATTGATTCAATGTATGACGAAGGGGATAAGAAATAATGACAATTAATGAAATTTTACCAATCATATTATATATACTTTTGAGTATACTTATAATAGTTTTAATAATTTTTATTATAAGACTTTTCAAAACACTAAAAAAAGTAGATAAAACAATAGATGATTTAAATATAAAATTAGATAAAGTTAATGGTGTTTTTGATATAGTAAATAAAAGTACAGATGCTATAAGCATGATAAGCGATAAAATAGTAAATGGAACAATGACACTTGTCTCTAAAATATTTAAAAATAAAAAAAGAGAGGATGATTTCGATGAGTAAGAAAAAAGGTTTTGGTAAATTTTTAGCAGGAGTAGGTATTGGCGCAGGACTTGGAATTTTATTCGCACCTAAAAAAGGTAGTGAAACAAGAAGAGAATTAAAACAAAAATTAAATGAAATGCTAGAAAAGGCAAAAAATGTAGATATAGAAGAAGTAAAACAAAATATTGAAACAAAAATTGAAGAAATCAAAGAAGAATTATCGGATTTAGATAAAGAAAAAGCTTTAAAAATAGCAAAGAAAAAAGCAAAACAATTACAAGAAAAAGCACAAGATTTAGTTGATTATGCTATAGAAAAAGGAACTCCAGTTTTAGAAAAAACAGCAGCATCTATAAAAGAAAAAACTATAGAAGTTACTAAAGAAATATTGAATAAATTAGAAGAAACAGATAATAAATAATTCTGTTTTTTTGATTTGATATATTTATAAAAATATAGTATAATTGAATACGATTGGAGTTGACTTATGAAATTTATAAAGAAAAATAAAAACACATTTATTATTTTAGGAATTGTACTTATTGTATTAATAATAACTTTTATTGCATTATTCCATTTTTTATTTTCAGGATATAAAACTTCAAAGTATGGTAATAGACTAACTGGAATAGAAAATGTTCAAATTTCCGATGAAACAATAAATGCAAGTAAAGAAGTATTAAAGTCGATAAAAGGAGTAACAGATGTATCTTACCATCTATCAGGTAAAATATGTAATTTTATATTAATTGTTGATAAGGATGCAAACCCTGATACTATTATGAAAGAAGCTGGCAAAATCTTAGAAAAATTTTCAACAGACGAAAAAAAATTCTATGATTTTCAAATACTTGTAAAATCATCAGAGGATAGTAAAAATTTTCCTATAATTGGATATAAAATAAATTATGGAGAAACATTTACTTGGACAGGAAAGGTAGTAGAAGATGAAGAATAAAAAAGTAATAATAATATCCATAGTTTTGATTTTAATTGCTGCTATTACTTTTGGGGTAGTATATTTTCTAAATAATGAGGATGAGAAAACTACCCTTTCATTATTAGATAAACAATGGATAGAAAACAATAAAAATAATGTTGTTGATTTATCAATTTTTACGGATGTGCCAACACTAAGTGATAATGGAACAGGATTGGTATTTGATTTTTTAAATAGTTTAAAAAATGATACTACAATAACATTTAATAATATTGCTTATAAAATAGGAAATGATGCAAAAACAGATTATGCATTTAAACAAGTTGAAAAACAAGGCGAAAATCAATTACTTTTATATAGAGATAACAAAGTATTAATTACAAAAAATGATATTACTTATAGTAATCTAGAAGAAATAAAAAATATAAAAATAGGTGTATTAAAATCAGAAAAAGATAGAATACAAAAACATTTATCAGTTTGTTCTAATATTACTTTTATTGAATATGAAACACAAGAATCTATGATTTCAAAAATAAGTGATGAAAAAAGTGAAATAGATGCAATTATTGTTTCAAGATTAGTAAGTCTAAAAGATATTTTAGGTAATGATAAATATTTTGTTGCTTATAATTTAATGGATTTAACAGATGATTATGTATTAAATTTAGGTAACAATGATAAATTAAATGAAATTGTAACTAAATATTTTAAAAAATGGAAAGATAATAACTCTCAAAAACTATATAATGATTATTTTGCTAATGATTTACTTACTTACTTAAATATAGCAGAAAAAGAAAAATCTGATTTTAAAGCTAAAAGGTATACATATGGATTTGTTGAAAATGCACCATATGATTTAAATGTAGATGGAACACTAAAAGGTATTAATAAAAGTATTTTAGAAGACTTTTCTAAAATGTTTAATTTAGAATTTATATATAAAAAATATTCATCATATTCAGATTTAAAAAAGGCATTTAATAATAAAGAAATCGACTTATTCTTTGATAATTATATAGATGATACATATGAGGTTGATAATTCTTTATTATCATCAAATTATAATGAAAAAGCAGTAGTATTAACTAATAAAAATATAACAATTGATTCAATATATTCCCTAATTGGTGAACAAGTAATAACACTTGAAAATAGCCGTTTAGCAAAAGAATTAGAAGATATTGGAATAAATACTAAAAAATATTCTAGTATAAATAAAATTATTAGTAGAGCAAAATCAAATGATATTATAGTTATAGATAATGAAATTTATAATTATTATGTATCAAAAAGTAATATCAAATTTAAAAACGTTTATACTTATAATATGCAATCAGATTATTATTATAGAGTTAGTAATCAAGATAATAGTATGTTTGTTAAAATATTTAATAATTACTTAAAAACAGCTCATATAAATTCATTAACTGTTTCAGGATATAATGATACAATAAATGTAAAATATGTTCCTATTATAATTAAATATGTACTTATAGTTCTTGCTGTACTTATATCTATGAGTTTAGTAACTTTTATAATTTTAAAAATAAAAAATTCAATGGGTAAGAAAGAAAAAGTATTTACTAAAGAAGACAAATTAAGATATATTGATATGCTTACATCATTAAAAAATAGAAATTATTTAAATGATAACTTGGAAAAATGGGATAACAGTGGTATTTATCCACAGGCTATAATAATAATTGATTTAAATAATATTGCTTATATAAATGACAATTATGGTCATGAAGAAGGAGATAAAATAATTGGTGAGGCAGGTAATATATTAATTAGAAATCAAATGCCTAACACTGATATTATAAGAACAAATGGAAATGAATTCTTAGTATATTTAGTTTCATATGATGAAAAACAAGTAGTTTCTTATATGAAAAAACTAAACAAAGAGTTCAAAGAACTTTCTCATAAGTTTGGTGCTGCACTTGGTTATAGCATGATAACAGATGGTACAAAAACTGTAGATGATGCAATTAATGAAGCAACTCTTGATATGAGAAGCAATAAAGAAGAACTAAATAATTAAACCTGACATTATAAAGTCAGGTTTTTATTTGACAAAATATATATTTATTATATAATATAATTTAACTTTGAGAGGTGAATAGTATGTATGATAAAACAGATACAGATGAAAAAAAATTATCAAAGATAGAAACAATCGAGTTATTAAAAGAGGCACATGCAGGAAATCAGAAATCACGTGAAAAGGCAATTTTAAATAATGTTGGTTTAGTAGTGCATCAGGTAAATAACAATTTTAAATCTGCTAAATATGATAAAAATGATTTAATATCATTTGGTATTATTGGTTTAATGAAAGCAATAGATACATATGACTTAACAAGAAATATAGAATTTTCTACATATGCATCCAAGTGCATTAACAACGAAATTTTAATGTATTTAAGAAGAATGGAAAAACATAAAAATACTTGTAGTTTAGATGATATGCGCACTTTTATTGATGGAAAAGAATTTAAATTAGAAGATGCTATTAGTTCTGAAATAAACATTGAAAAAGATTATATTGATAAAGAAAAATATTTAAGGATAAGAGAAATAGTTAATGAATTACCTGAAAAAAATAAAAAAATTATTATGCTTTATTTTGGTTTTTATAATAATAAAAGATATACACAGTTAGAAATAGCACAAATGCTTTCAACCTCACAAGATAATATTTCAAGAACTATTACTAAAATTTTAGAAAAATTAAGATATCTATTTGAACAAGAAGGGTTTGGAACCTTATCAAATCAACCAAAGCAAAGAAAACAAAGGGGATTTAAAACAATATATGAATTTTTTGATGAATATGCAAAGCAACAAGTTGATTTTGCAATATCAAAACTACCTATTGAAGAAAAAAATCTTATATTTTTAAGATATGGTAATGATTTACAACACCCTACATTGAACAAAATGGATCAAAAACAAATTTCCCGTTTTTATAATAGAACAATACCTAAAATTAAAGATATATTGGGAAAACAATTAAATTCTAGATTTGATTTAGATGATTGTAGTAATAAAGATGGTTTACAAGAATCTTATATAAAATTATTAAGCATGTTTAAAAATATGAACTTTATGAAATTATTTAATAAATATTCAGAAAAAGAAGTTATGGTAGTAATTTTAAAATTAGGATGTATTAATGGTTCATACTTAGATTCAGAACAAATATCAGAATTTTTAAATATAAGTGTAGAAGAAGTTATAGATATAACAAAAAAAGTTTTACTAGATTTAAAAGAAAATATAGATGGAATAATATGTCTTAATTCTGAAGAATCAATTCATATTAAAAAAATGTAATATATAATATAAGTATGAGGAGAGTTATAATGAAATTTAAGAAAAATAAATCAATTAGTATTAATGAACCAAACGATATTAATATTAAAATAAATACTACTACTTGGAATAAGGCAATTGAAAATTTAAAATATGATAAAACTGTTGATATTAATCAATATATTTTTAATAAATTGGGATTTACAAATGGAGATGAAATTCAAATTTTTCCATTAGAATTAACTGAAGAGATGAATAAAAAAATCCCCGGTTGGAGTAAAGTTGTATCTAATTATGAAACAAAAGCATTGCCTAAATATTGCTTTAAAATTGTTTCTTCTAAAAAAGGAAAATTTATCTTAGGTATTTGTAGTACTTCAGTTGTATTGTTAAATGAAACTAGTGAAAAACTATATTCATTCATTTTCAATGATATGGTTAAACTAGAAATGAAAAAAGATATTGTATATAACGAAAATATAAAATTAGAAATTATATGTTTGTACAATAAATTATTAATAACTTGTGAAGAAGTTAATAGAAAAAACAGATCATTAAAATTTGATTTTTCTATTAATGAAGATCTTATTAGTTGTTTTGATGATTCAACAAAAACAATTCAAGATTTCAAAAATAGAAGAAGTAATTTGCTTGAAATCACACAACAATTGCTAAATCTAAAGGCAATACCTGATAATAATGATATAATTAAATTATTTGGTGAAATATCATTAAACAGTTTCTTTAAAGAAGAAATAGTATTAAAAGAAATAGTTTTATCTAGTGAGACTAGAGATGATATAATAAAATTTGAAAATAAAAGAGTTTCAAAATATCAAATAAATGATTCAGACAAAAATAAGAAAAGAATAAGTTCAAACGGATATAGTATGATATCAGCTGAAAACTATAAAATAGAAACATCAAACAAAGGTATTAATATAAATATACCTGCTATATCAAAAAAATCTTGGTTAAATGAAGGACAAAATTATTTAACTCAAACAGTTAAACAAGGTATTTCTGAGCAAAAAAATATGGAATGTTTATTTGATGAGGTAGAAGAAGTAGTAAATAAAAGTTTAAAATTAAAAAATAAGTAATAGATGCTTTGAGGCATCTATTTTTGTATTTGCACGCGAATTTGACAATGTTTATAATTTCTGTTAAAATACGCCTAACTATTAACAAAAGGGGGAAAAAATATGAATTTAAAAGTAGGTATAGATGCTGATGGTGTCTTAACTGATATGTCGGAATTTTTAATTAGGGAAGGAAAAGAATTTTTTAAGAAGCAACCAAAGGATTCAGATGCTTACAGTGTGGATGAAATGTTTGAAATAACTAAGATTCAAAAAATAAGATTTGGATTAACAGTATTTGATAAATATTGTAAATATGAATCACCAAGACCATACGCGCCTGAGATAATAAGAAAATTAAATAATGAAGGTTGTGAAATGCATTCTATAACTGCAAGAATGTTTACTGATATGCCTGGAATTGTAGGTGCAAGATATAGAGGATTATTAAAAAAATATTATAAAAACTATAATATGGATTACTTTAAAAGTATCCAATTTTGTTCAGAAAAATTTAGTCCAAGAGATAAATTAATAGCTTGTTCAAAATTAAATATAGATGTTATGATAGATGATAAACCAGAAGTTGTTTTAGAGTTAGCTCGAAATGGAATAAAAGTTTTAATGTTTGATGCACCATATAATAAAAATATTGAACATGAAAACATTATAAGAGTAAAATCATGGTTAGAAGTATATGATAGATTAAAAGAAATAGAAAAATCAAAAAACATAAAAACTGAATTTAAAAAACTATCATTAGAAGAAAGAAGTTTATTAACTAAAGAGCAAAAAAATGAATACTTTAAATCATATAGAAATTATTTAAAAAATTTACAAATAAATAAAAAAATGATAGAAAAAGGAAATAGAAGATTTAAAATAATGTATTCAACATTTAAATTACCTGTAATGATCAAGTTTAGATCAAAAGTATTTGGAAAAGAAAATGTCCCATATCAAAATGGTTTTATAATAGCTTCAAATCATGTTAATAGCTCAGATCAATGGTTAATAGGTAATAAACTTGGTAATAGAGCAATATGCGGTTTTGCTGCATCAACAATAAAAAATACATTTAGAGGACGAATATTTGAACTTGTAAAAGGTGCTGTATTTATAGATAGAAATGATAAACTAAGCAAATCCAATGGTGAAGAAGAATTAGCTAAAAGAATTGCTCATGATCAAATTGCACTCATTTTTCCAGAAGGAACAAGAAAAAATAAAACAGAAGAAGGAAGAAAGAAAGAACAGTTGCCATTTAAATTAGGGACAGTTTCAATAGCACAAAAAACAGGTGCTCCAATATTACCAACATCAATATATTATGGAAAAAAATATAAAATAGTAAGATTTGGAGAACCATTCATTGTTAAGCCGGATGAAGATTTAATAGAAGCAAATAAAAAATTAGAAAATACTGTTTTAAATATGACTAGAGAAAGTGTAAATTACGAAAAAACAAAATTAAAAAAGAAATAAAGAAGGGGATAGTCTGAAAAATAGTTATATTTTTCATTACTATATGTGCCTTGAACTAAGTGAAAGGAATATGTGATTATTATGAATATAGGTATAGAATTTGATGTTTTTAAAGACATTATAGAATCAAAAATTGACAAACAAAATATAATAAAAAAATTGTTTTTAAACCCAAATAAAGATTTATCTTCACAAGTAATTGAACAATTAAAAAATGAAGGAAACAATATATATATAATAATAAATGAAAATAATTATGAATTTATTAAACAAAATAGAGAAAAATATAAAATAATAATAAAAAAATTTTTAAATAAAAGTAATATTAAATATGATGACATTATATTTGTAAATCAATATGATAGAGAATTTATATATGAAAATAGAGTAGAAATGGTTTTAACTAGTAACATAAATACAGAAATAGATAGTTATATACCAGTTATATACGTTACAGATAAAGAATGTGAGCCACTATCATATGTATATAAAGCAAATTCATTTGAAGAAATATATAAAATAGTAAATAATTATAAATATAGTTATAAAGAAGAAATAAAACCGAGAACAAGTATTCCTTCTATAGATAAAGAATTTAGAGGATTTTACTCAGAGTTACAAAAAAATGTAAAAATACCCGAATCTACGATTTATGAATATTTATGTAAAAAAAATAAAAAAAATATGGATAATGTTGCTATAGATTACTTTGGAAAAAAATTAAAATTTAAACAATTTTTAGGAGAAATTGAAAAATGCGCTAAGGCATATATAAAAAGTGGCATAAAAAAAGGTGATGTTGTTACTATATGTATGCCCAATACTCCTGAAGGTGTAATTGCTTTTTATGCAGCTAATAAAATTGGTGCGGTTGCAAATATGATTCACCCTTTATCAGCAGAACATGAAATTTTAGATTATTTAAATGAAACAGATTCTAAAATCATAATTGCCTTAAATGGTTGCTATAACAAAATTAAAAACATAGAAAAATATACAAAATTAGAAAAAATAGTATTTGTATCACCTTCTAATTCAATGCCAAGTATAACAAAAATAGGTTATAAATTAACACTAGGTAAAAAAGATCCAAAAATAGTAGAAAGTGATAAAATAAATAATTGGAAAAAATTTATTGAATCTGGAAAAGATGTAACATATGTAGAACAAAATACTTATTCTAAAAATAAATTGGCTGTTCTTTTGCATACGGGTGGAACTACAGGAAAATCAAAAGCAGCAATGCTTACAAATGAAAACTTTAATTCAAATGTAGAACAATTAAGAGTAACAATTCCTTCATATAAAAAAGGTGACTCTTTACTAGCGGTAACACCTATATTTCATGGATTTGGATTAGCAAATTGTGTTCATACAGCACTTTGTGTTGATATGTCTGTTACTTTATTGCCACAGTTTAAATTAAAAAACTTTATAAAAACAATGCTTAGAACAAAATCTAATTTAATATTAGGAGTTCCAACATTATGGTCTGCATTAATTAAAAGTGATTTATTAAAAGGAAAAGATTTATCATTTTTAAAAGTTTTAATATCTGGTGGAGATACATTGGATGCTAATTTAGAAGCACAAATAAATGAATTTTTAAAAAGTCACAATGCACCAAACAAAATATATAAAGGATATGGAATGACTGAAGCATTAGCTGCAATTTCATTTTCTACAGATAATTCAAATGTTGAATCAACAATAGGAATACCGTTACCTTGTAATCAAGTTAAAGTTGTAGATATAAATACCAAAAAAGAACTTGGATATGGTGAAGAAGGTGAATTCTGTATAAAAGGACCAACTAATATGCAAGGATATTATAAAAATATAGAAGAAACAAATAAAGTAATTCAAGATGGATATTTATATACTGGTGATTTAGGATATTTAGATAAAAAAGGAAGATTACATTATACACAAAGATTAAAAAGGTTGATAGTTTCTTCTGGATATAATATTTATCCAAGTCAAATAGAAGCTGTAATAAAAAAACACAATTTAGTAGAAAATTGTATAGTTATTGGTGTTCCACATCCTTATAAAGTTAATGTTCCAAAAGCATATGTTGTTATAAAAAAAGGTTATGAAACACAAAAAATAAAATTAAAAAAAGAACTAGATGACTTATGTAAAGTTAACTTATTAAAAATGTCTATTCCTAAAGAGATTGAATTTATATCTGAGTTACCTAAAACAAACATGGGTAAGGTAGATTACCGTTCACTCGAAGAAGCAAATCAAAAAGTGATGAAGTTAAAATAGGATTTTTAAATCCTATTTTTTAATATAAAATATAATTTTTAAAAAACAAAATTTGTATGTTATAATGATATAGAGAGTAGGGATATATATGGGAAGTTTAAGTGTTCAAATCTTTAGTGCAATATATTTAATAGTTTTAATTATAATATATTTTAGTAAAAAAAGAATTAATTCAATAGAAAATAAAATATTTTCTTCTTTAATAATCACAAATTTAATAGGAGTAATTCTGGATTTAATTAGTACTTCAACAGCACTTTATATGAAAGATGCAATATGGTTAAATATAGTAAGCAAATTCTACTTAGTATACTTAATAACATGGTTATTAATATTCACACTATATGTATACTATATATCTACGACGACTAAAAAAAATAAAAAAGAAAATAAAATGTATTATAAATTAAAAAAATATATAATCATTATTGATTTTATAATATCGACACTAGTTTTAATATTACCGTTACATAATTATAGTGAAAATGGAATTGTATATACATATGGTATGTCTGCAAATTTAACATATCTAGTTGCTGGTATATGCATACTACTTTGGATAATATGCTTATTAATTAATATTAAAAATGTAATCAATAAAAAATTTATTCCATTGTTTGCTTTTATAATATTTGGATCTATAGCTGCTCTAATACAAGCAATAAATCCACAAATATTACTAGTAACAGCAGTATTTATATTTGTTAACTTCTTAATGTATTTTACAATAGAAAATCCAGATGTAAAAATGTTGTCAGAATTAGAATATGCTAAAAATCAAGCTGAAAAAGCAAATAATGCTAAAACTGATTTTTTATCAAGTATGAGTCATGAAATAAGAACTCCATTAAATGCAATTGTAGGATTTAGTGAATGTATTGCTTCCTCTGATGATATAGTAAGTGCTAGAAGTGATGCTAAAGATATAATAATGGCAAGTCAAAATTTACTTGAAATAGTCAATGGAATACTTGATATATCAAAAATAGAAGCAAATAAAATGGAAATAATAGAAACGGATTATGAATTAGAACCTATGTTTAACAATTTAGTTAAATTAATGATTCCAAGAATTGGTGATAAACCAATAGAATTGAAAAAAAACTTCGCGCAAGATATACCAGCTGTATTACATGGAGATGGTGGTAAATTAAAACAAATTGTTACTAACATATTAACAAATGCTGTAAAGTATACAGAAAAAGGACAAATTGATTTTACGGTAAACTGTATTAATGAAAAAAGTACATGCTCATTAATAATATCTGTAGAAGATACAGGAAGAGGAATAAAACCAGATAAAATAGATAAATTATTTCAAAAATTTGAGAGATTAGATGAAGATAAAAACACAACATTAGAAGGAACTGGACTTGGTCTTGCTATTACAAAAAAACTCATAGAAATGATGGGTGGAAAAATTATTGTTCAAAGTAAATATGAAGTAGGATCTAAATTTACAGTTTATATAAAACAACAAATAGTTAGTATGAAAAAACAATATATAGAAGAACCAGAGAAAACTGAAACAATAGATTTAACAGGTAAAAAAATACTAGTTGTAGATGATAATAAAATGAATTTAAAAGTTGCATCTAGAATACTTAAAAACTATAATGCTCAGATTTTTGAATCAGAAAGTGGAATTGAATGCTTAGAAAGAATTAGAGCAAACGAAAACTATGATTTAATCTTATTAGATGATATGATGCCTAGAATGTCTGGTGTAGAAACACTACAAAGATTAAAACAAATACCAAGTTTTAATATTCCAGTAATAGCTTTAACAGCAAATGCTTTAGAAGGAATGAAAGAAAAATATATAAAAGATGGATTTAATGACTATTTATCAAAACCATTTAATAAGGTAGATTTAGAAATAGTTATAAAAAAATTTATTAAAACAGATAAAGTAGTGGACACAAATCTAAAACCAAATATAGAAATAAAGCAAAATAGTAATTTTGATTATCCAGATTTTAGCTCAAAAAAAATACTAATAGTAGATGATAATAAATTAAACATAAAAGTAGCAGAAATTCTATTAAAAAAATACAACTTTCAAATAGAAAGTGTTTTAAGTGGAAAAGAATGTATTGACAAAATTAACTCTGGTAATAATTATGATTTGATTTTTATGGATTATATGATGCCTGAAATGGATGGAATAGAAACCTTAAATAATTTAAAACAAATTCCAAACTTTAAAACAAAAGTGATTGCACTAACTGCTGATGCAATAGAAGGTTCAAAAGAGAAATTTCTAAATGCAGGATTTGATGAATATATTTCAAAACCTATCGATAAATCGATTTTAAATGATGTTATATTAAAATTTATTCAAAAGTGATGGTGTAAAAATGAAAAAAACTTTAAATAAAATATCTATATATTTTAAAAAATTGTTAAGTATAATAAATAAGCCTGAAATGAAAATACTTCCAGGTCAATTAGCTTTTTTTCTAGTAATGTCCGTTTTTCCAATATTAACACTAATAGGATTAGTAGCAACATCTTTTAATATTTCTATGGATACATTAATAGAATTTATGAGAAAAGTTATGCCACTTGAAGTTAGTGAAACACTAATTCCATTTATTCAGGGAAATGGAATCGACTTAAAAATTGGTTTTTCAATGATTATTGGTTTTATAATAGCTTCAAATGGAGCACAATCACTGATTGTTACATCAAATAGATTATATAATATAAAAGATTCAAATTATTTATCAAGAAGAATAAAAGCATTATTTTTAACAATACTATTAGTATTACTTACAATCTTTACAATTGTAGTTCTTGCGTTTGGTGATAATATAATTTCATTTATAAGTAATATAGGTATTTTAAAAAATATCGAAAATATTATAAAATCTATATATGGAATATTAAAAATACCAGGTTCTTTATTAATAATTTTCTTTATTATAAAACTTATATATGTAATAACACCTGATAGTAAAATACCTAGTAAAGATACAACAAAAGGAGCCTTATTTACTACATTTGGAGTAACAATAGTTACACTTATATATTCATATTATGTTGCAAATTTTAGTAATTATGATATATTTTATGGTGGATTAACAAACATAGTTATTATGATGATGTGGATATATTTAATTTCATATATAATTGTAATTGGTATAAGTATAAATACACATGCTTATGTAGAAAAAGATGAATAAATATATAAATTAAATAGATACTAATAATGGACAATAAAGTCCATTATTTTATATGGTATATAAATAAGCTAAGTTTAGTACTAAAACTAGTTTTACTGTGAACTAAGTAGTATTAATAAAAACTATTATTCTCCCAAAAACGATATATGATTTATATCGTTTTTTGCATTTGTAAAAACATAAAAAAAATGGTATACTTATTATGTTTGAGGTGGTACTTTGAAAAAGTTAAAGGAAAAGTTAAAATCAATTAAAAATTTTGATATAAAAAAGTATTATAAAGATAATAAACTAATGATTTTATTTATAATAATATCATTAATAAATGCCATGTTACTTAGATTTTTAACAATTAAAAATTATTTTGATATACAACCAGTATTATGTGACTTAGCATTCTTAATAATAGTTAGTTCATTTAGTTTTTTACTTAAACCTAAAAACAGATTTAAATACTTTTTAGTTTTTTCAATAATATTTTCAATAATATGTATTATTAATTCAATGTATTATACTAATTATCTATCATATGCATCAGTATCTTTACTTGCTACTTCATTACAAATAGTAGATGTAGCAGATGCTGTATATGAAAATGTAATGGAAATAAAAGATTTCTGTTATATATGGCAGATAATAGCAATTTGTTTTGCTTATTATAGTATTAAAAAGAAAACACAAGTAGAAATAACTCAAACAAGAGATAAATATGGTTTTAGAAACACAATAATATTTGGATTAACAGTTTTGTTGATTTTTATTATCAGTTTAAGTCCAACGGATATTGGAAGAATAACTAAACAGTGGAATAGAGATTATATAGTATCAAAATATGGAATATACACATATCAAGTAAGCGATGCAATATTTAGCGTTACACCTAAGATTACTAGTATGTTTGGTTATGATAAAAATTATAAATTGTTTAGAGATTATTATAATGAAAAAAAAGAATCACAACCTAACAAATATACAAATATATTTGAAGGAAAAAATGTTTTAGTTATACATGCAGAAAGTATTCAACAATTTACAATGAAAACTTCATTTAATGGCGTAGAAGTAACACCTAACTTAAATAAATTAGCAAGTGACGGAATTTATTTTTCTAACTTTTATGCACAAGAGAGTGTTGGTACAAGTAGTGATAGCGAGTTTACTTTTAATACATCACTTTTACCTGCAACAAGTGGAACAATAGCAATTAATTATTGGGATAGGGAATATACAACAATTCAAAAATTATTAAAAGAAAAAAATTATTATACATTCAGTATGCATGGTAATAATTGTACATTCTGGAACAGAAATTTATTACATCAACAATTTGGTTATAATAAATTCTATTGCTATACCAATGATTATAATATAGATGAAACAATAGGGTTAGGACTATCAGATAAATCATTCTTTAAGCAATCTGTAGATAAAATTAAAAACATAAATAAACAATATAATAATTGGTATGGTACTATGATAATGCTTACTAATCATACTCCATTTTCATATATTGATGGCCATACAGACTATGAAGTGGATTATAAATACGAAAAAGTAGATGAAAAAACAGGTGAAAAAACTATAGCTTCTGCACCTTATCTAGAAGGAACTGTACTTGGAAATTATATCAAATCAGTTCATTATGCAGATGAGGCATTAGGACAATTAATAGATGATTTAGATAAAAATGGACTTTTAGATAATACAGTATTAGTTATATATGGAGATCATGACGCTAAAATAAAAAAATCAGAATATGAAAGGTTTTATAATTATGATTATAAAACAGATACAGTGCTTTCACCAAATGATCCTGGGTATGTTAAAATGGATGATGTTGATTATGAATTAAATAGAAAAGTTCCATTAATTATATGGTCAAAAGATATGGATAAAAGCTATAAAACCGAAGTCAAAGAAGCAATGGGAATGTATGATGTTTTACCAACACTAGGTAATATGTTAAACATTAAAAGTAAATATAGTCTAGGAAATGATATTTTTAGTACAAGCAATAATGTTGTTGTTTTCCCAGATGCAAGTTGGTTAACAAATGATATTTATTATAATAGTCAAACTAATGAAGCATTTGATATAAGTAATAAACAAAATAATGTTAATTTCTTAGAAAAATCAGATTATGTAGAAAAAACAAATAAAATGGCCGAAGAAAAAATTGTTGTTTCAAATGCTATTGTTGTTTATGACTTAATTAAACAAGCAAATATAGATAATTCAATAAAAGTAAATAATTAGGAGGAAAAATGAAAAGAAAATTAAATTTAAGGAAAATAATAACTTTTGGTATATATACATTATTTATTATTTTGATAATAGGGTGTTTAATTAAAATTATTTTCTTTAATAAAAAAACAGTAGATGTAAAAGTTGTAAACGAAATAGAAAAATATAATTATAGTTTAAATAATAATGCTACAGCTTATTATAAATCACTATTTGAAGAATTAAAGAATTTATTAGAAAATGATTATAATATAGAAGATTATGTAAAACTAGTTTCTAAATTATTTGTTACAGATGTATATACATTAGATAATAAGTTAAATAAAAATGATATTGGTGGAACACAATTTGTATATGCTGATTTCGTAGATGATTTTAATTCGATAGCTCAATCTACAATATATAAATCTGTAGAAAATAATATGTATGGTGATAGAAAACAAGAATTACCTATAGTAAATGAAGTTATAATAGACTCAATTGAAACTAAAAACTTTAAGTATAATGATAAAATAATCAATGATGCCTATTATGTTAGTTTAACAGTTAATTATAATAAAGATTTAGGTTATCCTAAAAATATTGATTTGGTTTTAATAAAGAACAATGATAAAGTAGAAGTAGTAAAAATGCAAACAAAAGAAAGCTAAATGATAGCTTTCTTTTATTCTTCATTATCAATTATTATATCGTTTTCATTTTTTTCTGGATTGGTATTATCAGTATTATTATCAATATTACTACTTGGAATAGAGGATACAACTTTTATTGTGATTCCTTTAGATTTATCCATAAATTCAGTATCTATATTTGAGTAAGGTGTTTGACTTATTATTTGACCTACAAACTGACCATTACTACCAGAAACGGTTTCTACTTTTACTGGTATATTATTATTTCTACCATAATTTATTGCAACACTTTGATTTTTTCCAACAAAGTTAGGAAGTAAATTTAATTTATTTGTAACTGAATAAGTTCCTTTTCCAATTATTTTTTCTTCATATTTTGTATTAATATCAAAATCAAAGTTTTTAATTATTTCTGTTTCATATCCTAAATTTGATTTCATTGCTTTTTTAACTTCATCTAATGATTGATCATATGGAATAAAGTTATATAAATTTAATTTCATACCAGCATTATATAAATTACTATAATCAAATATATATTGATCATATCCACTTATATATAGTCGTTGCATATTAAATGCGTCTTTTGTTTTTGAGGCATCTACAATTTTTAAAGCTATATCATAAAATGAGAATATTTGATTTGTTGTCATATTTGTTTCTATATTATTACTAATAGTATCAAGTATACTACTAACTGTATTTAAATCTTTTATCTCAAGTAATTTGTTCATTAATCCTTTAACAACTAATTGTTGATTTTGTCCTCTAACAAAATCATTAATTGTTTTTCTATGACGTGATAATGCTAATGCTTGTTCACCATTTAAAACTTGTTTTCCTTTATTTAAACAAATTAGATTATCAAAATTTCTATTACTATCCTGTTCACAAAATTTAATAGGAACATCTACTTCAATTCCACCAATTGCATCTACAAGATTTACAACACCTTTAAAATCTATTTTTACATAATAATCTATTTTTATATCCATTAAATTTTCTATTGTTTTTTGCATGCAACTCTCACCATACCAAGCAGCATGTGTGATTTTATTTTTTCTGTTTCCAGCAAAACAAGAAATAGATGTATATGTATCTCTTGGTATACTTAATATTGTGGAATTTAAGGTTTTTGGATTAAATGTAATAAGCATTAATGCATCTCCATTTAATGATGCATTTTTAATGTCATTTGTTGATGAATCAACTCCCATTAATAAAACAGTGATTGGCTCTGTTATTTTAGTTTCAGTGTTTGTTTCTAGTTTTATACTTTTTTCATAACTATAAACGATTTTTGTTTTACTAAAATCAAATGAATCCGTGCTTGAAAGTTTAACTTCATAATTTGTTGGTAAGAATACATACTTTATTTTCTCATCTAATAAATCATGAATTAGAGAAGAGTAGTCGTTATATTTTACAATCTCATTTTTTAATTTTTCTTTTTTAATTATTTCATTTGGTACTGTGTATCCATCAATACTATTTTCATCATTAAGTATTCCTATTTTTTCATTACTTGGTATATCTTTAATATTAGATACATTATTTGTATTAAGTGTTACTATACTTGAAGAATACGTTGTTGTAGATGTACTTATTTTAGCTATTTTTTCATATATATTATGAGCAGTTATGGATGCAACTACAAGTATTATAGAATATATAAACATAAATATTAGTAACAGCAAATATTTTTTCTTTTTATTTTTTTTGAGTACATTTATACTCATATTAAACATCATAAACCATAAAAATAATAAAATAATGTTTAGTAAAAATCTTATATTATTTTCTATGTTATTAAGAAGAGAAACAACATAGAATAGGTAGAATGTTCCAAATGTTAATAATAAAAATATTATAAATATTAAAATAAACATTCCTTTATTTTTCATCATTAATTTTAAATCTTTTTTCATACTTCCTCCGATACTACATATAATATTATAAACTATTATTATTAGTTTTAACAAATTAATAATAAATATTTTAAAAAAAATATATTTATTTTACAAACTGTTTAAAAAATATTGAATTTAAAAATTTTTTTTGATATAATTTTAATTGTTATGGGTCTATAGCCAAGTGGTAAGGCGTGGGACTGCAACTCCCTGATCGTTGGTTCAAATCCGACTAGGCCCTCCAGATTGATAGGAAACTCGAACTTTTATAGTTCGAGTTTTATAATACAAAAATTTGTGATAAAATAAATATATAAAGTTAAATTCAATTATCAACTTATAAACATACTTATAATTTATCGCGTAAAATTACATATTCAAATAAATAAGGTGATGATATATATGAAAGAACAACAAATAAAAAAATTTATAGAACAAGTAAAATTAGAATTAACGTATAAGAAATTTCTGAAAAGCGATATTATTTATCAACTAATAGATATTTTTAATACTACTAATGTTGCCTTTGAAAAACAGAATTACTCTAGTGAAATAGAAAATCCTTTAGAAATGGCTCTTGAGTTTTATAAAGAATATAATATGGAATATTACAACACTATTATAAATAATATTCAAAGTAGAAGAATTAGTATTAACAAAAATATTGGTAAATCTTTTACTGATACAAAAAATAATACGACTAATATTAACTTATGTGGAAATGATGGTGATCTTTTTAATATAGTCCATGAATTAGCTCATTTTATTGATAGAAATAGCGTACCTCAAATTATTCCTGATGAGTATTGGTTTTTATCTGAAACTTTTGCGTTTTATATTGAAAAAAGATTAGAAAATTGGCTATTAGATAGAGGTTACAAAGATTTAATTTATACTAGAAGAAATAATAGAATGTTTTTTGAAAATAAAATGTTAGAAGCCATTGAAAATGAATTATATTATGAAAATTTATATAAACAAAAGGGAAGAATTGTAGAAAGTGATATTGATATTAAAAAAATAAAATCTATAATAAAGTATGATGTTCCTTATAATATTGTAAATTGTTTGTTACAATATCCATTGGCAAATATCCTTTCCAGTTGTTTAATTAATAATTACATAATACAAAATGATAATCAACTAGTTGAAAAATGTATTAATATGGATTTATATAAAATTTTAGAAGATTATTCGTTGAGTAAAAAAACTTTATAATTATTTATAAAAAAGACTGTTATATTTCTTCCATTAGACTCCAATTAATATGAAACTCAGACTTTTACAAATTCGAGAGTAATAAACTGCTAACAGAAATGTTAGTTTTTTCTGTTATTTAAGAAAGGAAAGCTATTGAATAATAGAAACTAAAGAACTTAAAATAAGTAAAGAATTAAAAAGAAAGGTAGAAATGGTTTATAGGCTTGCTAATGTAAAATACACCATTATGGAAATATCAAAAAAAATACAAATATTGCTATGGTAAAACCATACATAGTTAAAATTAAAGATATTGATTATTTAGTATTTGATGAATGTTATGACACTTTTATAAATGGTTATAAAGAAAAAATTGAGTTTAAAGACTTAGAAGAATATATCAAATTCGATAAACGACGATGATTTATCACTATAATTTAAAATATGTGGTAAAATAATTAATTAAGAAACTTTATTCAAAGAATAGAAAGGATGTGAATTATGAATAAAGAAAATATTAAAACTGAAATAACTGTTAAAGAACAAAAAGTTAATATTATGAGAATTGATAATAAAGAATATATTTCACTTACTGACCTAGCTAAATATGTAAATAAAGAAGATCCGTCTGGTGTTATAAGAAACTGGATGTCAAATAAAAATTCATTTGAATTTTATTCTTTATGGGAAGAAATAAATAATCCTAATTTTAATTACGTGGAATCCCACGTAATTAAAACTGAAGAAGTTCCATATATTCATTAATTTCTAATTGTGATAGTTAAGTTGTAAATAACTTAACCAATCGCTACAGATTGATTTTACCAAAATTTTTTAGTTCGTTTTTTATAAAACTTTTATAAAAAAATGTTTTAGTTTAAAAAAAGTCATAGTAAAATGGAAGTATTGATAATATTTTTGGAATTATATATAATATTGTTATGTGATAAAAAAACATCTTTTTATCGAAAATATGGATATTAATAAACAACAAAAAAGTAAGAACAGATTATAACATATTGGTGGAAAATTCATAAATGAAAATCGTACTGTAAAAAAGAAACCAATAAATAAGCGATGAATTAAATAAAAGTGACCCTAAGAAAATTTTAAAAAAATATTTAAAAGAAAATAATAAATAAGGAGGAGAAAATTTTATGGCAAAAGGAATATCTGAAGAATTAGTTATAGGGAATGCATTATTTTCTAGTAATAAAAATTATTTAACTAAAGAACAAATTTGTCATTATTGGCATATTGTAGATAGTTTATTACCAGAAGGATATTATACTAAAGAAAGTAGGAATTCATTTACAGATTTTTGTGAAAATTATTCATTTCTAGTAAAGGTAGTTGGAGATACTATGATAATTAATTGTGAAAAATCTTTATTAGAAAGATATTTTAGAATAGGGGCCCCAACAAAAATTATAAAAATTTTTGATGACGCCGGAGCTAAATTAAATGAAATTGAAGCCAACCAACTTGAACAATTAAATTATGATAATGAAAAACCTAAAGTTCCAAGAAATGTTAAAAAAACAACAGAAAACAGAAAAATTCTTGTTAAAACTTTATTAAAATGAGCAAAAGTATTATTTAAATTATTATAATAAATCTGATATTAAGAATTAATTTTTTAAAAAAACTTAAAATAATCTAATTAATTATCCAAAACTAATAATATTGATTTCGATGACATGTATGTTAACGCTTATGAATGATAATTATATTATCTTTGCTTTTTATTAAAATTATGGTATAATACTCATTGTGATGGGGAGGAAATTTTGAATTATGAATATAAAAGAACAGTATGATAAAGTATTTTCAGAAAGAGAAACAATTATAAAACAAATTAGTGAGTTGGAGAATAATAATGTAGTGAAGAAATATCTTGATTTATGCAGTCAAAAAGAACAATTAACAAATCAACAAAAAGATTTATATGAAAAAATGAAATTTAAAGAATATTCATCTTGTGAGCATATTTGGGTTAACGTATTTAATTTCTCTGGCTACGATCGTACGTATCGTTATAACGGATGTATTAAATGTGGATTAGATCAAAGCGTCCTTTGGCTTCGTGAAGAATATGGTTCAAATTTTTCTACATTTGTTCCATTTGAAAAACAAGTGATGTTTTATTTTTTAAGGGAAAGATTTGTTTCGGGTACTGATACTAAAATATTTTGTGATTTAAGTTTAGCAAAAGCAATATATTCAAAGATAAAAGAAGCACGTCCCGATATTGACGATGAAACAGCTATAAAGTATCTTAGGGTTGCGCTTGATGATATAGAAAAAAATAAAATAAGTGATGAAAGAAAAGTTAGCAGGGCAAAAAGATTATCATTAAGTCCTAATTTTAATCATTGGGATCCTTGGTCTATAAAAAATAAATATTAAAAAGTTGTTAAAGTGATATCGTAAAAGTAGATACATAAAACGATGTAATCTACTTTTACAGTATCACTTTATTATATTAAAAAACTTTACTCTTTTTTTTTCGACAAAAAAAATGTATAATAGATGTACGGAGGTAAGTTATGATAAATGGAGTAAAACTACCTAAATATAAATCAATTTCAAAAACCAAAAGAATAGGATTTTATAATAAACCAAAATATGTTTATGTACCACTTGTAAGTGGCAAAGACACAGATATAACAATAACTGTAAAAAAAGGTGATTATGTTTATAAAGGAAGCGTAATTGGAAGACGTAAAGGAGATTATAAAATTTCTATTTGTTCAAGTATCAGTGGTACAGTCATAGATTACGTACAAAGAACAATCTCAACAGGAGAAAAAGCAAAATGTGTTGTAATAGAAAATGATTTTAAAGAAAAAGAAGAAATAAAAGAAGTAGTAAATAAAAAAATAAATCAATATACAAAAGAAGAATTTTTAAAAACATTAAAAGATTGTGGAGTAGTTGGAATGGGTGGCAATGAATTTCCAACTTATCTAAAATACAAAACAAATGAGAAAATCAATACATTGATAGTTAACTGTACAGAATGTAGTGCATATTCAACAAGTGATTATGTTTTATTACAAGAACGTAGTGAAGAAATATTGGAAACTATAGATTCAATACTAGAAATAAATGAAATAGAAAATGCAGTTATAGCGGTAAAAAAAAGTGATACTGAATTAATAAATTTACTAAATTCATTTATTGGTACATACTTAAAAGTAAAAATAGTTACAGTACCAGATTGTTACCCTATAGGTTGGGAGAAAAATTTAGTAAAATACGTTTGTAAAAAAACTTATAACGTAAATCCAATTGAAGTAGGTATAGTAGTTAATAATGTATCAACTATATACGCAATATTTGAAGCACTAAAATATCATAAATCATTATGTGAAAGAATAATAACATTCACAGGAAATGGTATAAAAAGGCCACAAAATGTTTATGTGAAAATAGGTACACCTTTATATGAGATAATAAATAAAATTGGAACAAACATAAAAGAACCTAAAATAGTAATTGGTGAACCAATGATGGGTAATTACGTAAAAGAAGAAGATATAGTTGCTACTATTGATACAAATTGTGTAATAGTTCTTAATGAAATTCCAAAAGAAATAGAAGAAGAATGTATAAGATGTGGAAAATGTACAAAATATTGTCCAGCTAAAATATCACCAGTCTTGATAAAAGATAATAAAAATAATAAAGAAAAATTAAAAAAACTTCATCCTGAAAAATGTATAAAATGTGGTTTATGTTCATATATATGCCCATCAAATATAAAACTAAGGGATATTATAGAAAAGGTGTGTAAGAAATAATGGAAAATGTAACAGGACCTTTTATTCATACGAAAAATACTAAAGAAAAAATAAAAAAAAGTATATTAATTTCATTACTACCATTGATTTTATTCGCATTTTATAAAAATGGTATAGTTTTATTCTTTTCTGGCAAAGTAGGATTTATAGATAGTATATATCCATTATTGTTAATTTTTATATGTATGATATCAATGTTTATATTTGACATTTTATATACTATGATACTACGTAAAGATAACGTTAATATAAAAAAATATATTAAAACTTCATATTCATTTATACCAGGTATTATACTAGGTTTAATTATTCCAATTAAGACACCAATAATTATAATTATATTGTCCTGTTTTATATCGGTAACTATAGATAAAGTACTTAATAAAATAGCAAATAAAAACATTCTTAATACAGTTGCATTATCATTTTTGGTAATAGCAATATTTTCAATATTAAATGGTGGCTATAGTTATTTAAATTCATATGAAGCTACTAAGTATAATAGTGCTCCAATAGAAAATACTACAATTACAGATTTCTCATATGAACAAAACATTAAACAATATGGCTCATTAAAACAATTCTTTGTAGGTAATGTACCAGGTGGAATAGGTGAAGTAAGTATACTATTTACTATAATTGGTTTTTTATACTTAATAATGAAAAAATCAATAAAAAATATAATACCAGTAACAATATTTATAACTCTATTTTTAGGACTAAGTTTAACAGCATTTATAAACAATTTAGATATATATTTTGTTATATTTAATTTATTTACAGGATCAATAATATTTTCATCAATATATATTTGTTCAGAAATGACTACAACGCCAGTTACAAAATTTGGTCAAATATTATATGGAATAATTGTTGCTATACTAACCATTATATTTAGATTCATAATACCATTTGGTGATATATTTTTAGCAACCATAATAGCTGACTTATTAGTACCAGTTATAAATAATCTTTGTATTTAGAAAACAAGTAAAAAAAAACAAGATTTCAATTCTTGTTATGCTTCAATATTTTTACTTGTTTTTTTTAATGATCTCAATTCTCTAGCTGAGATTCTGATAGATTCACCATTATCTAAAGTGATTTTTTGCAAATTTGGTTTTTGTGCATGTCTTGTAGCATTACAAGCATGACTTCTTCTATTTCCAAATAAAGGTTTTGATGATGTAACTTTTTTAGCCATACTTTCCTCCTTAATAAAATTTCTATGCCATATAACTTTATCATATAATTAAAAATAAGTCAAATAAATTAAACAAATGTTTAAAAAAAATCTAATTTATAGTAAAATTATAATGAGGTGATAAACATGTATACACCATTATATATTAAAACAGATAATTCATTATTGTCTAGTTTAATAAATATTGATGAACTAATAAAATATGCTTTAAAAAACAATATTAGCTCACTTTCTATTACAGATAACAATATGTATGGAGTAATAGAATTTTATAATAAATGTATAATAAATAATATTAAACCTATAATAGGTTTAGAATTAACAATAGAAAATAAAAAAATAATTTTATATTGTATAGATAATAATGGTTATAAGAACCTAATAAAGTTATCCACAATAAATAGCGAAAAAACTATAGATTATGATAATTTAAAAAAATATTCAGCTTCACTTATATGTATAGTTTTATATAAAGATATGGATATATATGAAACCTTAGAAAAAATATATGAAAAAATATATATAGGATATAAAAATGAATTTGAGTATGAAAAAATCCAAAACACAAATAAAGTATATATAAATCAAATATGTTATTTAAATGAATTTGATGATATATATTTAAAATATTTAACCGCAATTAAAAATTCACAATTAATAGAAAATGTTGAAAATGTGTTAATAAATAATAATTTAATTCTAGAAAAAGATTTGTTAAAATTAAATTTCGACTTAACAAATAATTATGAAATAACAAAAATGTGCAACATAAAAATAGAACATGAAGATAACTTGATTCCAAAATTCAAATGTCCAGATTCATTAGATTCATATACGTATTTAAAGAAATTATGTATAGATGGATTAAAAAAAATATTTGGAAATACAGTAAATAAAATATATGTAGATAGATTAAAAAAAGAACTAGAAATAATAAATAAAATGGGTTTTTGTAATTACTTTTTAATAGTTTGGGACTATGTTAAATATGCAAAAGAAAATAGTATATTAGTTGGTCCAGGAAGAGGAAGTGCAGCATCATCTTTAGTAGCGTATGTTTTAAACATAACAACCATAGATCCAATAAAATACAATTTATTATTTGAAAGATTTTTAAATCCAGAAAGAATTACTATGCCAGATATAGATATAGATTTTGAATATAGATATCGTGATGCAATGGTAAAATATGTAATAAGCAAATATGGAATAAAAAATGTTGCTCCTATAATAACATTTGGAACATTAGGTGCAAAACAAGCTATCAGAGATGTTGCAAGAACAATGTCAATAGAATTAAAAATGGTAGACAATTTGTGTAAAATGATAGATTCAAACTTAACTCTTTTAGAGAATTATAATAAAAATTCAAAAATTAAAAACTATATTTCAATAAATGAGGAACTTAAAAATTTATATAAAGTAGCAACTAAAATAGAAGGGTTAAAAAGACATACTAGTATTCATGCTGCTGGAGTTGTAATGTGCGATAAACCACTAGATGAAATTATCCCACTTGACAAATCACATAATGATTTTTATGTTACAGGTTATTCAATGGAATATTTAGAAAGTCTTGGACTTTTAAAAATGGACTTTCTAGCTCTTAAGAATTTAACACTCATAAAAGATACAATTGATGAGTTAAATATTAACTTTGATGATATTCCAATTAATGATAAAAAAGCAATAAATATATTTACTAAAGCAAATACAATAGGAATATTTCAATTTGAATCAGAAGGAATGATTAATTTTATCAAAAAATTAAAGCCTGATAACGTTGAAGATATAATAGCTTCACTTGCTCTTTTTAGACCAGGTCCTATGAATAATATAGATTCATATATTAAAAGAAAAAAAGGCATTGAAAAAATAGATTATATACATGATGATTTATATGATATTTTAAAAGATACATATGGAATAATAATATATCAAGAGCAGATAATGTTAATTGCTTCACGTATGGCATCTTATACCCTTGGAGAAGCTGATGTTTTAAGAAGAGCAATGAGTAAGAAAAAAGAATCCATACTTATTAATGAAAAAGAAAAATTCATAACAAGAAGTATAGCAAATGGATATGATGAAAAAATAGCTACAAAAGTATATGAGTTAATATTAAAATTCGCTTCATATGGATTTAATAGAGCACATTCTGTATCATATGCAATGATATCGATTAAAATGGCTTATTTAAAAGCTAATTATAGTTTAGTATTCATGAAAAATTTACTTAATATGGTAATAGGTAATTCAATAAAAACAAATGAATATATATATGAATGTAAAAAGTTAAATGTAGAGTTAACTAAACCAGACATAAATATAAGTGAAGATAAATATATACAAAAAAATGGAAAACTATTTTTCCCACTTAATTTAATAAAAAATATTGGAGTAGGTGCAGTAGAATTAATACTAAAAGAAAGACATAAAAAACAATTTGATGACATATTTGATTTTATAAATAGGTGTTATGGTAAAATAGTGAATAGACAAGTTATAGAATCATTGATTTATTCAGGAGCATTTGATAGTTTAAATTATAATAAAAGAACATTAATATACAACTTAGATGTAATAATTAATTATGGTGAAATAGGAAGTTTACTTCAAGACGAATTAAAACCAATAATTGAAGAAAAAGAAGAATTTAAACAGGAAGAATTAATGCAATATGAGCTAGATATGTTTGGTTTTTATATAACTACACATCCTATAACTAAATATAAAATAAAATATAATACTTTATCAATAAACGAAATAGAAAATGAAATAAATAAAGATGTTGAATTAGTTTTACTAGTTAATAAAGTAAAAGAAAACACAACTAAGAAAAATGAAAAAATGTGCTTTATAAATGCAATGGATGAAGTATCTAATATAGATTTAGTTTTATTTCCAAAAGTATATGAAAAAAATCAAAATATAAATAGATTAGATGTTATTCATTTGTTTGGCAGAGTAGAAAAAAGATTTGATAAAGTACAGATAATAGTAAATAAAATGGAAATATTAAAAGGAGACTAGTCTCCTTTTAAATTGCTTTCAATTATATTTAGAATATAATCTTGGTGTTCTTCATCGCTATTTTTCCACAGTATTTCAAAGAAAACACCCAAACCAGGAAGTGTTATTTCATCATTTTCATTCATTGAAGAAATTATAGCTTCTTTTATATCATTTTTAGAATTGTTTTTAAAATTATTAATAATACTTTTTCTTATATCAATATTCATAAATACCTTCCTTTCTAATTATATACTGAATATAATTTTTAAAAATTATTCATTACATAACTTGAAAATTAGAAGAATTATATTTGTTACCAACTAAAGATTCTAAAGAACTAACTCTTTTTTCAAGAGAAGATACTTGACTATTTAAATTAGATAATTGTTGTTCAATACTATTGGAACTTGTTTGATAACCATAGTTTGTAGCCATTGGCATTTGATTAGAACCAATAGGCATTATAGGACCTGGCATTGCTGGCATTTGACCTGGCATGTTAGGCATCATTCCTTGATAAGTAGGATAAATTGGATATGGAACAGCTCCACAGTTTCTGTCTTTTTTCATTTTACACTCTCCTTTATTTCTAATTAATTATATGCTTAATAAAAAAATAGGTGCATATCTTTACTTTTAATATAAATAATGTAAAATATTTATTGGAGGACAATTATGAGATTAAAAAAAGTAAAAGGCGCACAAGAAAAAATAGATAAAAGTAAATATATTATAAAAAATCCTAAAGATTATAAAGGAAAATATAATGAGTTATTTAACAATGATAATAAAATCGAAATAGAAATTGGAATGGGTAAGGGAAATTTCATAATAGGCAAAGCATTAAAAAAACCTGACATAAATTATATTGGAATAGAAAAATTTGATAGCGTAATGGTAAGAGCGGTAGAAAAATTAGAAGATATGGAAATAAAAAATTTAAAACTAATAAAAATAGATGCAGAAGAAATAGAAGAAATATTTGATAAAGAAGTAAGCACAATATACCTTAATTTTTCAGACCCATGGCCTAAAAAAAGACATATAAAAAGAAGACTTTCTAGTGATAATTTCTTAAAAAAATATGATGGTTTATTTAAAAGTGAAAAAAGAATTATAATGAAAACAGATAATAGAAAATTATTTGAGTATTCAATTAAATCATTTACAGATTATGGATATAAAATAGAAGAATTATCACTAGATTTATATAATGATGATATTATAGACAATGTTCAAACAGAATACGAATCAAAATTTGTTTCACTAGGACAAAGAATTTATATGATAAAAGTTTATAAAGAAGTGTAATTATTAAATTACAATTTTTTTTAGTATTAACTGGAAAAAAATATATATTAATGTTATAATTAATACGGTGATAATATGGAAATCTATGAATTATCAAACATATATAACGATTTTAACAAAAGAATATTAGAACTATGGAGGTTACTTTGACGTAGATTCTAAAACTAAACAAATACATGATTTAGAATCAAAAATGTTACTTCCTAATTTTTGGGATTCAAAAAAAGATAGCGAAGCTACTATTTCACAACTAAATGATTTAAAAAATAAAATAGAAAAAACAAAAAACTTGAAAAATAAAATAGAAAGTAATTTAGAATTTCTTGATTCCATAAAAACTGATATGGATTTAGAAATAAAAAAATTACTAGAAGAAGATGTTGAAGTAATAAAAAAACAATTAGAATTACTTGAAATAGAAACTCTTTTAAATAAACCATATGATTCATGTAATGCAATTTTAGAAATACATTCTGGTGCAGGTGGAACAGAAGCTTGTGACTGGGCAGAAATGCTTTATAGAATGTATCAAAGATGGTGTGAAAAAAAAGGATATAAGATTGAAGTAACAGATATGCAACAAGGTGATGAGGCTGGTATAAAAAGTTTGACAGCCATTGTAAAAGGAATAAATGCATATGGATACTTAAAAAATGAAAAGGGAATACATAGACTAGTAAGAATTTCACCTTTTGATTCAAATTCGAGGAGACATACGTCATTTGCAGGAATTGATGTAACACCATTGTTTGATAATGAAAAAATAGATATAGAAATAAAACCATCAGATATAAGAGTTGATGTGTATAGAAGTAGCGGATGCGGTGGACAGGGAGTAAATACAACAGATTCTGCAGTAAGAATAACACATATTCCAACAAAAATAGTTGTAACTTGCCAAAATGAAAGAAGTCAAATTCAAAATAAAGAAAAAGCTATGGAAGTTCTTATGAGTAAATTATACAAATTAGAAATTGAGAAAAGAAATAATGAATTAAAAAATATAAAAGGTTCATTAGATGATATAAATTTTGGTTCACAAATAAGAAGTTATATAATGTGCCCTTATACACTTGTAAAAGATCATAGAACAAATGTAGAAGTTACAAATGTAAACAGTGTACTCGATGGAAATATAGATGTGTTTATAAATAGTATTTTGAAGGAAGGATAGTATGTTGTTTAAAAAAAGAAAAAATGAAAAATTAATACTTGAACAAATATATTCTAAAACAAGGTTAATTAGATATTCCCAATTTATAATAGGCTTATTATTAGTTTCAGTAGCGTTTAATGCATTTATTCTACCAAATGATATAGTGTATGGCGTAAGTGGAATAGGTGTTATTTTAAATAAGACACTTAATATATCTCCATCACTGGTAATTTTAATTGGAGGTATTGCTTTATTAATATTAAGCTTTATAGTACTAGGAAAAGAAAAAACTAAAAATTCGATAGTGGGTTCACTTCTATATCCTGTATTTGTAGAACTTACAAGTTGGATAGTAAAATATATTGATTTAGGTTCAACAGAAACCGTAGTTGTAGTATTGTTTGGAGCTGTTATAAGTGGTGTTGGTTTTGGGCTAATATTTAAATCAGGATTCACGACAGGTGGAACCGATATATTAAATCAAATAGTTTCAGAAAAAGCAAAAGTTTCTATTGGTAAATCAATGATATTTACAGATGGAGTAATAATAGTTAGTTCGCTTTTCGTATTTGGATGGCAAAAATTTATTTATTCAATTATAAATATGTATATAATAAGTGTTATGACAGATAAGGTAATACTTGGTATATCAAGCTCAAAAACTTTCTATATAATTACAGAAAGAGAAGACGAAGTAAAAAAATTTATACTAGATTATTTAAGCCATGGAATTACTGTGTTAGAAGCAAGAGGTGGGTATACAAATTCAAAACAAAAGGTTATAATGTGTACAATACCTACAAAAGAATATTTCAAAGCAAAAGAAGGTATTCATGCTATAGATAAAGAAGCTTTTTTCATAGTTACTGATGCGTATGAAGTTTATGGAGGTGCATAAAATGGATTTAATTAGATTTAAAAATGTAACTAAAAAATATAAAAACGGTGTAACTGCCGTTAATGATATTAGTCTTTCAATACAAAAAGGTGATTTTGTATTTATAATAGGATCAACAGGTTGTGGTAAATCATCACTTATAAAGATGCTTTATAGAGAAGAAAAACCAACATCTGGTAAAATCTTGTTGGGTGGAATAGATGTAGCTAAATTAAAAAATTGGAGAGTTTATAAAATAAGAAGAAAAATAGGAGTTGTATTTCAGGACTTTAAATTACTTCAAAAACTTACTGTATATGAAAATGTGGCTTTTGCACTAGAAATATTTGGACTTCCAAAATCAGAAATATTTAAAAGAGTAACAAAAGTACTAGATTTAGTTGGATTAAAAAATAAAGCAAAACAATATCCTACACAATTATCAGGTGGAGAACAACAAAGAGTTGCAATTGCACGTGCTATTATAAATGAACCAAAACTACTTATTTGTGATGAACCAACAGGAAACCTAGATGAAACAACTAGTATGGAAATAATGGAAGTATTAAATGAGGTTAATAAAATTGGAACTACAATAATTATGGTTACGCATGATACTGAAATTGTAGATAAAATGAAAAAAAGAGTTATTTTACTTGATTCAGGTAGAATTTTAAAAGATTATGAGAAAGGAACTTATGTACATGAAAGCAATTAGAATTTTTGGAAGAAATATAAGGGATGCATTTAAAAGTGTTTTTAGAAACTTTTCGCTTTCATTTGCTTCAATCTCATGTATAACAATAACTCTTTTAGTAGTAGCAATCGCAGTAATACTTTCATATAACGTAAATAACTTTACAAAACTAGTTGAACAAGATGTAACAATTGTTACATTTATGGATAAAGATACAACCAAAGAAAAAGCAGAAGAATATGTGGAAAAAGTAAAACATTTAGATGGTGTTGAAACTGTTGAATATCAATCAAAAGTACAAATTGCAGAAGAAATGATGGAATCATCTGATGTTTATAATAACATAATGAATGAATGGAAAGTGGATGGAAAATGGGTAGAAAAAGAAATACCATTACAACCAACTTTACTTGTTAAAGCAACATCATTAAAGAAAATAGATGGTGTAGCAAAAGAAATACAAAATCTAGATCCAGATAAAACAACAATTAAATTAGTTAAATATGGTGAAGACATGGTTAAACAATTAATTTCTTTATTTGATATAGTTAGAAAAATAAGCGTTGGAGTAGTAGTAGCTTTAATAGTAGTTACAGCATTCTTAATTTCAAATACAATCAAAATAACTATATTCTCAAGAAAAAAAGAAATAGAGATAATGAGATTAGTTGGAGCTTCAAATATAAATATAAAAATACCATTTATATTTGAGGGGTTGTTTTTAGGAGTACTTGGTTCAATAATACCAATAATTGCAACTACCTATGGTTATGTTGCAATATTCAAAAACTTCAATGGTCAATTATTCTCGCCATTTATAAGATTAATAACACCAGAACCATTTATCTATTTAGTTTCAGGTATATTATTATTAATAGGTATGTTAGTAGGTATGTTTGGAAGTTATCTAGCTGTAAGAAAACATTTGAAAATATAAAAAAAGTACTTCATTTCGAAGTACTATTTTTTTATTACATCTTTATTTTTTTGACTTAGTGTCATAATACATCCAATTAATGAAATAATAGAATATATAATTAGAACTAATCCTATTGAAGAGAATACTAAGTTAGATTTAAGTATTACATATAATCCTATTAATATAAGAATAATTGAAACAACTAATAAACTAATCCAAATTTTAGATTCAATTTTCTTTAAATTAAGAGATATTACTAATTTATTAATACCACTTATCAATATCCATGCTCCAATAAAAATTCTAAATACAAGTTCAATTATTGAACTACATATTATTAATATAAATCCAATTACAACACATATTATACCAAAGGTTAAAACAGAGTCATGATTAATATCATCTTTTGCCTTAACTGCTTCAATTATTTTTACAACCCCAATAGTTATCATAATTATACCAAATATGTATGATATAAAAGCAACAATTCCATTTGGATTTAAGAATAATATAAGACCAACAATCAAAAATAGTAAAGAACTAATTAAATTAGATGGCTGTTTCATTATTTTTGACATATATTCACCTCAAGCATAATTCTACACCTAAATATCAAAAATTACAACTTATTCTAAAACACAATAAAAACCTTTTTCAGTTAAATTATTATTTAAATAATCTATTGACACGTTTTTATCAACATTTAATTTAGAAAGGCTATCATTGGTATCGGACATAGTTACACTTATATTACAAAGAATATCTTTTTTATTTCTTATTAAAACATAATTCGAACCTTTAATTGAATCTATTACAATCTTTTTTTCTTTTTCAAAATAAGAATATAAATCATCCATATACTTTAACATATCACTATCAAATATAATTTTTTTAGTAGTAGAATAGTTGATAAGCTTTTTTTTATTAAAAATATAAATTTCGTTATCTATTTCTTTTCCATAAATAGTTGAATAATTAGTTTTAGAACATTTTAAAGTTTCATTAGAACACCCACAAATAAAAAATATTAAAAATAAACTTATAAATTTCTTCACTTAACATCACTACTTTATTAATATGTGTTATAATTAAATAGGTGAATGTCATGGAAAAAATAATATTAGTAGACGGAAATAACTTACTTTTTAGAAGTTACTATGCAACTGCATATAATGGTAATTTTATGAAAAATAGTAAAGGGTTTCCAACAAATGCATTATTTGGGTTTTCAAATATGATAAATAAAATAATTTTAGAAGAAAAACCAACATATATTTTAGTTGCATTTGATAAAGGAAAAACATTTAGGCATGAAAAATATAGTGAATATAAAGCTGGTAGAATAGAAATGCCAGATGAATTAAGACTTCAATTTCCTATAGCAAAAAAATTACTTGAATTAATGGGAATTAAATATTATGAAATAGAAAATTATGAAGCTGATGATATAATTGGTACATTTTCAAAGTTTTGCGATAATACAAAATATACAGGAACTATTATAAGTAGTGATAAAGATTTATTACAATTAATAACGGATAGTGTTGATATTAAATTACTTAAATCAAAAGATTATATAAGATATAATCCAGAAAGTTTTTATGAAGAATATAAGATAAAACCAATAAATATAATAGATTTAAAATCACTTATGGGAGATAGTTCAGATAATATAAAAGGTGTTAAAGGAATTGGTGAAAAAACAGCTTTAAAACTACTTCAAGAATATAAGACTTTAAACGGTATATATGAAAATATAGATAAAATTAGTGGTAAAACAAAAGAAAAATTAATAGATGGAAAAAATGATGCATATATAAGCTATGAACTTGCTACAATTGTTACAAACGTACCAATAGAAATAAGTATAGATGATATAAAATATAAAGGAAATCAAGCTGGACTTAATGATTTATATGAAGAACTAGAATTTTATTCATTTTTAAAAAAAGATAAAGTAGAAAAGGAAATTACAAAACCTTTTGATGTAAAAATAATTAAAAATATAGGCGAAATAAACGTAGAAGGAGATTGCGCAGTTTACCTAGAAATTCTTGGAACTAATTACCACAATTCAAAAATATTAGGTATGGGAGTATATAATGAAAATAGTAGTATTTATATACCGTTAGAAATTTTAAAACAACAACCTGATTTTTTGCTAAAGAATAATAAATATACATATGATATAAAAAAAACTTATGTTTCATTTAAATGGAACAATATAAATATAGATAATATAAACTATGATGCAATGATAGCAGGTTATTTACTTGATTATAATGTAAAAGATGATATTGCATATTTAGCTAATCAATTTGACTATGATATTCCTTTCTATGAAAATATATATGGAAAAAATAATAAACTTAGTGAACCAAACAACATTGATATAATTGCTTATAATTCAGTATTAAAAGCAAAATTTATATATGAAACTTATAATATATTTAATGAAAAATTAAATAATGAAAATATGATTGAGTTATTTAATGATATAGAAATACCACTTTCTTATACGTTAGGTGATATGGAATATAATGGAGTATATGTAGATAAAGAAATATTAAATCAAATGGGTATTGAAATAAAAAATAAGATATTTGAAGTAGAAAAAAATATATATGAAATCGTTGGACATGAATTTAACATTTCTTCACCACAACAATTAGGAACAGTTTTGTTTGAAGAATTAAATTTACCCTCTAAGAAAAAAGGAAAAACAGGGTATTCTACCGCAGCAGACGTTTTAAATAAATTGGTTGATAAACATCCTATTATAAATATGATAATAGAATATAGAATGCTTACAAAATTATATAATACATATATAGAAGGATTAATTTCATCAATACATACAGATGGAAAAGTGCATACAATTTATACACAAACTTTAACTCGCACAGGTAGACTATCTTCAATAGAGCCAAACTTGCAAAATATTCCAATTAGATATGAATATGGTAAATTAATACGTAAAGCTTTTTTACCTTCGCCAAATTCACTTATTTTAAGTTCTGATTATTCACAAATAGAACTTAGGGTACTTGCACATATGGCAAATGTAGAAGCTTTGATAGATGCATTTAATAATGATATTGATATTCATACAAAAACAGCAAGTGATATATTTAATGTACCAATTAGCGAAGTCACAAAAAGTATGAGAAGAATTGCCAAAGCTGTAAATTTTGGAATTATTTATGGAATTAGTGGGTATGGTCTTTCTGAAAATTTAGGAATAAGTACTAAAGAAGCTTCAAATTTCATAGAACAATATTTAAATACGTATCCAGGAATAAAAACATATATGGATGAAACTATAAAAAAAGCTCATGAAAATAAATATGTAAAAACATTATTCAATAGAAAAAGAAATATTCCAGAACTTGATAATAAGAATTATATGATAAGAAGTGGAGCAGAAAGAATAGCTTTAAATACACCAATACAAGGAACAAGTGCTGATATAATTAAAATAGCAATGGTTGAAGCCTCAAAAAAATTAAAAGAAAACAACATGAAAACAAAAATGATATTACAAGTACATGATGAATTAATATTTGACGTTTTTAAAGACGAATTAGATATGGTTAAAGAGATAGTTAAAGAAACTATGGAAGGTGTTTGTAAAATGAGTGTACCTTTAAAGGTTGATATTGAAGTAGGAACAGATTGGTATGATGCAAAATAATGTTTACAAACCATTAAATATAATGTATAATTTACTTAGAATTGAGGTAAAACTATGAAAAAAAATAAAACATTCATATTTATTATTCCATTCATATTTATTTCTTTTTTATGCTTTGTAAATAATGTCGAAGCAAAAAAGGTGTGTGATCTTGGTGGAGATCTTAGAAATGATGGCAGGTGCTATAAAAAAATACCTGAAGCAATTACTGGAGTAGCAAGTACAATGAATATTTATTGTGCTGTTGAAAAAGCCCCAAGTGATATTAAGGAAATGGTTAATTCCAAAAAAAGAAATTCTAAAATTGAATATGATACTACTATATCAAACTGTGCATTTATATATGATGCAGTAGAAGAAACGACAACAGAATCTCAAATTGAAACAACTAATACGTCAAGTACTACAAAGACAAAAACAAGTGAGGATGATGTTAAACTTTACAGAGTAGTAAAATGTGGTGATCCAAAAAATCACCCGGAAGATATGATAGAATTGCCAGAGAATTTAGTAAGTTTAATATCCAAAGCTATAAGTGCAATTCAAGTAGTAACTCCACTTGTATTAATAATTACTGGAATGCTTGATTTCTTAAAGGCAACAACAGCATCAAATGAGGATGGAATAAAGAAAGCTCAACAAACTTTTATAAGAAGATTAATAGCTGGTGCAGCAGTGTTCTTTATAATTGCAATTGTTAAAATAGTAATTGGAATTCTAAATACAAATTTCAGTAGTACTGCACTTGGATGCATTAATAGTTTTATTAATTTTAAATCGTATGATGATCAAAGAGATGAATCAATTGAAAATACAGCTTCAAGTTGTATAGAATTATATAAAAATGGAAAAGATTATAATAATTGTATATGTGGACTTGCAGTTACAATCTATAACACTGAAGGTGGAAAAGTTCCAGACAGTATTAAAAAATATGATGAATTGAATAAATTGGTACAATCATATGAAGGAATAAATAGATTGGATGAATGTCCAAAATAAAAAAATTGATGATAGAGAAAAGTAATAAATATATTATTTAATAGAAAGCTAATGGTTGATGGAAATTAGTAATAAGTATTTATGAATCTACTCTTGAAAGACTTGAAAACAAGTCCGGTCGTCTAAAAGATCGTTATAAAAATTAAGATAAAAAGAGGATGGTACCGTGCTATAAGATAAAAGCACTCCTTACACATGCTCTTTTTCTATATATAGGAGGAAAATATGATAGATATAAAATATATAAGAGAAGATAAAGAAAAAGTAAAAGAAAATATAAGAAAAAAATTTCAAGATGAAAAACTAGAAATAGTAGACGAAATAGAAAAATTGGATAAAGAATATAGAGATATAAAAAAACAAGGTGATGATTTAAGAGCTTTAAAAAATTCTAAAAGTTCACTTATTGGAACTCTTATGAGAGAACAAAAAAAGAACGAGGCAGAAAAAATAAAATTAGAAATATCTGAATATGGAAAAAAGATAGAAGAATTAACACAAAAAGAAGAAGAGTTATCTAAAGTAATAAAGGAAAAAATGATGATTATACCTAATTTCATTGATAAAAGCGTACCTATTGGAAAAGATGATAGCCAAAATGTAGAAATAGAAAAATTTGGAGAACCAATAGTACCAAACTATGAAATACCATATCATGCAGATATTTGTGAGAAACTTAGTGGATTAGATAAAGCATCAGCAGGTAGAACAAGTGGGAATGGTTTTTATTATTTAACTGGAAATATTGCAAGACTTCATTCTGCAATGTTATCGTATGCAAGAGATTTTATGATTAATAAAGGATTCACATATTGTATACCTCCATTTATGATAAGAGGGGACGTAGTTGATGGTGTAATGTCTTTTAAAGAAATGGATGAAATGATGTATAAAATAGAAAATGAAGATTTATATTTAATAGGTACATCAGAACATTCTATGATAGGAAGATTTAAGGGTCAAATAATAAAAGAAGAACAATTACCTTTAACTTTAACTTCATATTCACCATGTTTTAGAAAAGAAGTCGGATCACATGGAATAGAAGAAAGAGGTCTTTATAGAGTTCATCAATTTGAAAAACAAGAAATGATTGTTATATGTAAATTAGAAGAATCAATGGATTGGTATAATAAAATGTGGCAATTTACGGTTGAATTTTTTAGAAGCTTAGATGTTCCTGTTAGAACACTTGAGTGTTGTAGTGGAGACCTAGCTGATTTAAAAGTAAAATCTTGTGATGTTGAAGCATGGAGCCCAAGACAAAAGAAGTACTTTGAAGTTGGATCTTGTTCAACATTAGGTGATGCACAAGCAAGAAGATTGAGTATAAGAGCAAAAGGAGAAAATGGTAATTACTTAGTTGCAACATTAAATAATACTGTACTTGCAACACCAAGAGGTTTAATTGCTGTACTCGAAAATAATTATCAGAAGGATGGAAGCATAAAGATACCAAAAGCCTTACAACAATATATGGGAGGATTAGAAGTTATAAAATAAGCAAGATTTTGCTTATTTTTTGTGTAATTAGTGTAAAATCTTTAAAATTGATAATTAATTATTTAAAAATAGTGTAATATTTAATTTAGATATGCTATAATCATAAAGGATAGATATGGAATTCTTAAAAGCTATACAAAGAATTTATATCCAAAAATGCTAAAAAGAAAGAGGTAGAATTATGGGATTTATTAAAGCATTTACAGGCTCATTAAGTAGTACTTTTGCTGATCAATGGAAAGATTTTTATGTACCAGTACAAGGTGTTCCAGCAACAGCAGCAGTATTTAGTGCAGTACCACAATCACAAAACAATGGACGTGGTGAAAATTATAAGGGTAATGAAAATATCATTACAAATGGTAGTAAAATAGTTGTTCCTGAAGGAACTGCATTAATAACTATGCAAGATGGTCAAATTACAGGTATGATCGCAGAACCAGGTGGATTTGAGTTTAGATCTGACGATATTAATTCTCAATCAATTTTTGCAGGAAATGGTATTTTAGGACCTACTATTAAATCATCATGGGAAAAATTTAAATTTGGTGGACAACCTGGAAGCCAACAATTAGCTTTCTATGTTAATTTAAAAGAAATACCAAACAATAAGTTTGGAACTCAATCAGAAATTTATTGGGATGATGCTTTTTTTGGAACACAAGTAGGAGCAGTTACAAGAGGTACATATACAATGAGAATTGTGGATCCTCTACTATTTGTTAAAAATTTTGTTCCAACTCAATATCTACAACCAAATGCACCAATATTTGATTTTGCAGATATGGATAATGATGCAGCTTCTCAATTATTTAATGAAGTTGTAGGTAGTTTATCAGCTGCTTTCTCAAATTATACAAATGATCCAAGTAAAGGAAATCGTATGTCAAGAATCCAAGGGGATCAAATGGGATTCGCGCAAAGTCTTTCATTGGCAGTAGAAGATGGATATAGATGGAAAACTGATAGAGGTTTAGAGATTGTTAAAACTGCAATTCTTTCTATTGAATATGATGAAGATACTAAAGAATTAATGAAAGATGTAAAAAAAGCAGATGCATTATCTGGCGCAAGAGGGAATTCATTTATGCAACAATCAGTTGCAAGAGGTATTCAATCAGCTGGTGAAAATGGCGGAGGAACTGCAATGGCATTTATGGGAATGGGAATGAATGCAGCAGGTGGAATGATGCAAGGTGTTCAACAACAACCAACTCAAAGTTCATATCAACCACCATTTGCTCAAACTCAAGCTCCAGTTCAACAAGCTGAACCTACACAAACTCAATCAATGCAATCAGATCCTTATGAAGAAATAAAAAAAGCAAAAGAATTATTAGATGCTGGTATTATTTCTCAAGAAGATTTTGACGCTAAAAAGAAAAGTTTATTAGGAATTTAGTTTATGCAAGGAAGTAATTTAGAAAATATTACTCCTGATTTAAGCAACACAAATAGTTCATCAGATGCACCTACAATTGTTCAGACAGATGTAGGTGCTAAAGATGGACAAAATAAGTGTCCAAAATGTGGCGCAACGGATATTTCATTAAATGTAAATACAGGAAAATTAAGATGTAATTTTTGTCGCCATGAATTTGAACCAATCAAAGTAGAAGGTTTACAAACAGATATATCAAAACTTGAAGGACAGATTATTGGATCGGGCGCACAAGATATTGTTGCAGATACTAATGATGTTGTTACATTCAAATGTAGTAGTTGTGGTGCTGAAGTTGTAATAGATACTGCTTCATCTACACAAGCAAGATGCCACTGGTGTAGAAATACACTATCTATAAATCAACAAATTCCAAATGGAAGTGTGCCAGATGTTGTATTACCTTTCCAAATGAAAAAAGATGTTGCTAAAAAACAGATAGAGAATTTTGTAGGGAAAAGAAAATTTTTTGCGCACCCTAAATTTAGACAAGAATTTACAACTCAAAATATAATGGGAGTTTATTTTCCATATATGGTTGTAGACGTTAATTCACATTCTAGATTAGTTGGGCAAGGTGAGCATTTAACTAGGAGATATTCCGTAAAAGTTGGAGATAGAACTGAAAGTCGTTATGATGCAGATTTATACAATGTATCAAGAGAATTTGATTTAACTATCAATGGATTAACAATTGAATCTAATTTAGATAGACTAGATACTGCATCATCAAATAAAACAAACAATGTAATTAATTCTATAATGCCTTTTGATATTGAAAATTGTGTAAGATATGATTCAAATTATTTAAAAGGTTATACTTCTGAAAGAAGAGATACAAATATAGAACAATTAAAAAATTTAGTTGAAACTCAATCAAAAGATGTAGCTAGATTTGCTGCAAATGAAACACTAAAGCAATATGACAGAGGTGTTGCTTGGTCTAGTGAACAATTTGATGTAAAAGGTCAACAATGGAAAGCTACATATTTACCAGTATGGTTATATAGTTATCAGCAAGTTAAAGGTGATAAAAAATTATTACACTATGTTGCAGTTAATGCAAGAACAGGTGAAACTATGGGAAGTGTTCCTATACATATGCCTAAATTATTTTTAATATCAGCTTTTGTTGAAATACTTGGGATTTTAGCTATGGTATTTATTGATTTTGACTATAATTGGATTTTTTTAACATTGGGAATTATTTATTTTCTTGTTATGTATGCAAGATATCGTAATTCTGGTGCAAGGCATAATCATGAAACAGAAACAAAATCAAATATGTCTAATTTAATAAAATCTGATGTATATGTTACAAAAAGAAAAGACCTTAAAAATTCAAGAATGGATGGAGCTAATAACACAGTTGTTAATGGTCAAAACGCTAAGAAAGGCTTTTTAGATTCTATTACTGAAAATAACTCAATAGTTAATACAATAAATAAAACTATTAATAAAAAATAAAAAATCAGTACATAAAAAAAATTAAGGAAAAGATAAAATGAGTAAAATTAGAAATACAATAATAATAGGTGTAATTGGATTAGTATTAACCTTTTTGGGAATTATACTTCCATATTTCACAATATCAGTTTTTGGATATGGTACAAGTATAAGTTTATTTGGTTATTGGGAAGGAAAAGTAATATTAGTACTACTTTTTGCTAGCTTACTATTTATTTGTAAGGATTACATAGAAAAATTCTTACCACAACTATTTGATTCAGGGTTTGGTTCAAAGATTAAAGATGCAAATCCTAAATTTGTTTTAATTCCAACTATACTTATGGCAGTTTTTGCTATTTGGTTATTTTTTTCAATTGAAATAGATATGACATATATAAAATATGGAATAGGTTTTTGGCTATTATGGATAGGTATAATATGTTTATTAGTTCATTCGTTTATATATAAAAAACCTATTGCAGAAAATAATAGTTATTACCAACCACAACAAAATGCAAATATAATGAATAATCAGTTTACGCAATCAACACAAACTGCAATGCCAAATCAAAATGCAAATATGATGAATAATCAATTTGCACAACCAGCACAAACTGCAATGCCAAATCAAAACACAAATATGATGAATAATCAATTTGCACAATCAGTACAAACTACAATGCCAAATCAAAATGCAAATATGAATAATCAGTTTGCACAACCAACACAAACTACAGTACCAAATCAAAATGCAAATATGATGAATAATAATTTGAATGCTGATATTAAGGTTTGTCCAAATTGTGGTAGCAAATGTAATATAAATGCAGACAGATGTTTTATGTGTGGTAAAGAATTATAATAAAAAAAATAGATAACAATCTTGGTTATCTATTTTTAAAAAATAGGATGTGATATATATGAAAAATAATTTATTTATAAAAATATTATGCAGTATACCAGTAATTTTACTATTTTTATATTTTATACCGTTTTTAGGTGTATGTTTAATTTTATTTAGATATTTTATATATGATAATAAAAAAAGAATAGAAACACCAATTTATTTAATAGTTTGTGGAGTAATAATTTTAATTCCTAAATTAATATTAAGCATATCATCTGCAATGAAATATGAAATACCGTATTTTAATGATATCTTTAATTCAGAACTATATTCTATAAATTTTATAAAATATAGTAAACTATTAATAACTGTAGGAGTTATATTCCTAATTCTTTCATTTATATTTAATTCTTTATTTAATAAAATTAAAAATTATTTACATACATCAATTAGTTCATATGAACAAAGAACTGCTAAAATACAAGAAAAAAATGATTTAATTATGAAAGAAAAACAAATGCAAGCTAAAAATACACATGTAGTAATTTGTTCACATTGTGGAGCAAGTAATATGCTAACCTCGACAACCGGAAAATGTAAATATTGTAGAAATATAATACAATAAATTGTTGCAAATTTGTAACAATTTTTTTTTGCTATAAAATAGTATTATTTTGATTAAATATAAGCATTTTATGTTAAAATATTGATAGACATAAGGTGATAAAATGAAAGATTATAATGGTTTAACACAAACAGAGGTTTTAGATAGAGTAGAAAAAGGATTAGTTAATTATGATACAACTTTACCAACAAAATCAATAAAAAGAATTATCTTCGAAAATGTTGTAACATTATTCAATATAATAAATTTATTACTTGGACTATGTATTTTTTTGACTGGTTCATATAAAAATATGCTTTTTCTAGGTGTAATTATATGTAATACTTTAATTAGTACAATACAAGAAATAAGATCTAAAAAAATAATTGATAAATTATCACTATTAGTTGAATCAAAAGCAAGAGTAATAAGAAATAATAAAGAAAAAGAAATAAATATAAACGAAATAGTAAAAGATGATTTAATATTATTTAAAATTGGAAATCAAATAATGGTAGATTCAATTATAATAGATGGAAGTGTTGAAGTAAATGAATCTTGTATAACAGGAGAAGCTGATTTAGTATATAAAAAAAAGGGAGATATGTTATTATCAGGTAGTTTTATAGCAAGTGGTAAATGTATGGCAAAAGTAGAACATGTAGGTCTTGAAAATTATTCATCAAAAATTACCAATGGCGCTAAATATCTAAAAAAAGTCAACTCAGAAATAATGAACTCACTTAATAAAATAATCAAAATAGTTTCAATATCAATTATTCCAATTGCTATATTACTATTCTTAAATCAGTATTATTTAACAAATAACAACTTAAATAGTTCAATAATAAATACTGTTGCCGCACTTATATCTATGATACCAGAAGGACTTGTATTACTTACAAGTACAGTTCTAGCTGTAAGCGTTGTAAAATTGTCTAAATATAATGTTTTAGTGCAAGAATTATTCTGTATAGAAACACTTGCAAGAGTTGATGTTATATGCTTTGATAAAACAGGAACTTTAACAAATGGAAAAATGGAGGTTATAGATTATATAAAACTATCTTCTACAGATGAAAAAAAATATATAAAAGAATTTTGTAACCTATTAAATGATAACATTACAATGAATGCAATAACAGACAAGTATGGTATAAGTGATAATTTAATATCAAAAGAAATTATTCCATTTTCATCAGAAAAAAAATGGTCTGGTGTTACATTTAAAGATGATTTTACATATATAATTGGAGCACCCGATTTTATATTAAAAGATACAAAAAAAATTGATTTATATTTAAAAAAATATTCAAGTAGATATAGGGTATTATTATTTGCACATTCTAAAAAATCTTTTAAAAATAAAGATTTGCCAGATGATATAGAAGTAGATGGTTTATTATTACTACAAGATAAAGTAAGAAAAGAGTCAGCTAAAACTATAAATTATTTTAAAGAACAAGGTGTTGATGTAAAAATAATATCTGGTGATAATCCAAATACAGTAAAATGTGTTGCAGAACAAATCGGTGTTAATTTAGAAAATATTGTTGATATGAGTAAAGTAGAAACTAAAGATATAAAAAAATATTTAAATTGCTCTATATTTGGAAGAGTGACACCAAACCAAAAACATGAAATAATAAAAGAATTAAAAAAAGAACACACAGTTGCTTATGTTGGAGATGGAGTAAATGATGTCCTTGCTTTAAAAGAATCAGATTGTAGTATAGCTCCTATTAATGGTAGTGATGCCGCAAAAAATGTATCACAAATAGTTTTAATGGATTCAAATTTTGATTCAATGCCCACAATTGTAAATGAAGGAAGAAAAGCAATAAACAATATTGAAAGATCAGCAAGTTTATTTATAGTAAAAACAATATATGCATCCCTTTTAGCTTTGTTATTCATTTTTATTGATTTAAAATATCCATTTATACCAATTCAATTAACACTAACAAGTGCTCTTACAATAGGAATACCTTCATTTATACTTGCTTTAGAGCCAAACTATGAAAAGGTAAAAGGAAACTTTTTCATAAATATATTTAGTAAGGCATTTCCAACAGCTTTAACTATAGTAATAAATATATTGATAGTTGTAATCTTAGGTAGTATATTAAAATTAAGTGAGGAACAAGTATCAACACTTTCAGTTATATTAACTGGTTTTATTGGATTCATGCATATATATATAATTAGTAAACCATTAACTCCACTTAGAATGATTTTACTTAGCACACTTATAACAGTATTTGTTATAGGAATAGTAGGGTTAAGAACATTGTTTTCACTTGCTTTTATAACACCTTACTTACTTTTGCTAACACTAATACTTATGGCAAATACCCTTATAATATTTATATTAATGATAAATTTATTTCATAAATATATATATAAATTTATTAAAAGGATAAGTGAAAGATAATGAAATTTTTAATTGATGATAAAGAATATGAAGTTGTTATACAAAAGAAAAACAATAAAAATACTTATATAAGAGTAAAAGAAGATTTAAAAATTTATGTTACAACATCATATTTTGCTAGTAAGTTATATATATATAATTTGTTAGAACAAAATAAAGAATATTTAAAAAAAGTATTAACTAAACAAGAAATAAAAAATGAAAATACATCATTTAAATATTTAGGAAAAAAATATGATGTAATTATTTGTAATATTGTAAATAAAGTTGAACTTGATGAAAATAAAATATATACACCAAGCGAAAAAGAATTAGATAAATATATTAAAAAAAATACATTAGAATTGTTTAAAGAAAGATTGGATTATAATTACAATTTATTTTTAGAAAATATACCTTATCCTAAATTAAAAATAAGAACTATGAAAACAAGATGGGGTGTTTGTAATAAGAGGGATAATTCTGTTACACTAAATTCAAAATTAATAGAGTATAATATAGAAGCATTAGATTATGTAATAATACATGAGTTATCACATTTTGTACATTTTAATCACTCAAAAGAATTTTGGATGTTAGTATCAAAATATAATCCAAACTATAAACAAATAAAAAAATATTTGAAAGAGGAGTAGTTTTATGGAATTTTTAGATATAGTAGATGAAAATAATAACTTAACTGGTGAAATTGAAGAAAGAAATTATGTTCATGAACTTGGTTTATGGCATAGACATTCATCTTGTTGGATAATGAATAATAATGGTGAAATTCTTTTACAAAAACGAGCATCAACTAAAAAAAGAAATCCTAGTAAGTGGTCAAAAACAGGAGGACATGTTGAAACTGGTGAAACACCCATTAAAGCATTAAAAAGAGAAGTGCTAGAAGAAATTGGCACAAAATTAAGAGATGATCAGATTGAATTTATAAAAGAATTTAAAAATAACACAGAATCAAATAAAAGTTTTAATTATAATTATTTTGTTAGGGTAAATTATAGGATAGAAGAATATATAATTCAAAAAGAAGAATTAAGTGAAGTAAGATATTTTACTATAGAAGAAATAGAAAAAGCAAAACTTGAAAATGATCAATCATTTTCCTTTACAAATTGGCCTTACAATGATTTTTATAAAGAAATTGAGTATTTAAAGCGTAAAAGAGAAGAAATTAAAGATTGAATTTTTCAATCTTTTTTCATATTTTAAAATATTTAACATAAAATTAGTTGGGTGATTATATGGATTTTGAAATAGGAAGTTTAGTTACACGAAATTCACATGGTAATGATTTGATTTTTACCATAACTGATATAATTGATGATGTTTATTATTTAAAAGGTTTAAACATTAGGTTAGTTGCAGATGCTACAAAAGATGATTTAAAAAAATATGAAGATGGTGATATAGAAGATGAAAAAGAATTTTTAGACAGAATAAAACCTGTAAATGATTTAGATAGAGATGATTACTTTTATTTACCTGGTAAAATTCTTCATATAGATGGTGATAAAGAATATTTAGATAGATGTTTGGATTATTATGAAAAAGCTAATATCTGGGCTATGGGCATAAATGAAAAAGAAGAAGATATTCCGTTTAAAATAAGAGATTTATTAGAAGAATATAAACCAAATATTGTTATAATTACAGGTCATGATGCTTATTATAATGAAAAAAATAAAAAATATAAAAATAGTATGAATTTTGTAAATGCAGTAAAAGAAGCAAGAAAATATGAAAAGGAACATGATAAATTAATAATAATTGCAGGTGCTTGTCAATCTAATTATGAAGAATTAATAAAAGCAGGTGCAAATTTTGCTTCTAGCCCAAAACGAATAAATATACATGCATTAGATCCAGCTATAATTGCTACTAAAATTAGTCTAACTGATGTAAATAAACAAATAGATGTTAAATCGATACTTAAAGAAACAAAGTATGGAGAATCGGGAATAGGTGGAATTATTACAAAGGGAACAATGTATGTTGGTTATCCAAGATAGGAGAGAAAATGAAATTAGATGAAATTAAAACAAAGCTTAATAACTATGTAGGAAAAAGTGTTTTAATAAAATATAATTTAGGTAGAAATAAATATGAAGAATATGAAGCAAAAATAAAAGAATTATATAACAATGTTTTTTTAGTTGAACTTGAAAATAATATAAATAAAGAAATAAAATCATTTTCATATAATGATGTAATTACCAAGACAATAAAAATCAACTTTTAGCGTAAAAACAATGTAAATCTTTAATTAAAATATTGATTTTTTAAAAATCGTATTATATAATCAAATTGTAACATATGTAATAATATCAAGGTAATCATGATATTTAAATGTTAAAAAAAGCTGAAGGGAGAGATTTGCTTGAAAATTACATCTGTAAACGTACGTAAAGTAGAAAAAGAAGATTCAAGAATGAAAGGAATTGCATCTGTATTAATAGATGATTGCTTCGCAGTTCATGATATCAGAATTATAGAAGGAGATAACGGATTATTTATCGCAATGCCTAGTCGTAAAACAGCAACAGGCGGATATAGAGATATAGCTCATCCAATTAATCAAGAAGTAAGAACGCTTTTTGAACAAGAAATATTAAAAGCATATAATGAAGCTGAATAAAACTCGTTTGAGTTTTTTTTCATATATATGATTTTTTTTCATATAATTTTTTAGGAGGAATTATATGGACAAGGAGAATATATCATTAAATCATAGTGTAGTACTTAACGAAAGAAAAAATATAAATATAACAGGTGTGAAAAAAATAGAAAATTTTGATAATGAAGAATTTTTAATGGAAACTAACATGGGATATATTGTTATAAAAGGTGAAGAATTAGAAATAGTAAAATTAGATACTTATCAAGGTAATGTAATGATAAAGGGAAAAGTAAATAGCTTAACATATGCGGATAGTGCAAATAAAAAAAATAAGGAAGATGGATTATTTAATAAATTGTTCAAATGATGGATATTAGAACGCAAATAATAACAATTTTTGTTTCTTTTATTTTTGGAATAATATTTTCACTTCAATTATCTTTAACATATAAATATTTATACTCAAATAAAAAAATATTTAAGGTTATTTTTTCTTTCTTAATAGTACTTGTAAATACATTGTTTTATTTTATTTTATTAAAGAAGTTTAATGATGGAATTTTACACGTATATGGAATCATATTTATAATTATAGGATTTATTGTAGAAATATTTGTTAAGAGTTTTATTGTAAAAAAAATACATAAGTGATATAATTTAACTTAAAGGTAGGTGTATCATGAAGCGTAAAAAATTTTCTAGAACTTCAAAACGTAGATTGGCTTTTTTTGGAACACTATCTTTAATAGTAATAGGTTATGCAGTATTTTCATTTGTATATTATAGTGTTAACTTATTAAAAGCTAAAAATGAAAATATAAATTTAGAAAATAAATTAAAATCGTTACAGAATGATGAAGAAAATTTAAAAATTGAAATTCAAAAATTAAAAGATCCAGAATATATAGCTCGTTATGCAAGAGAGAATTATTCATATTCAAAAGATGGTGAATATATAATAAAATTAGATTCATCAAACAAGAATGAAAAACAAGAAAAAAAACAAAACAATAATTATATATATTATGTAGTTATTGGTTGTTGTTTCATTATTATAGTAACTGTTTTATTAAATAAAAAAAAGAAACCTGTAAAATAATACAGGTTTTTATATTCTAAAATCGTTTGTTATTTCATCATCCATATTTTTTCCATCATAGTAAAACTTTTTCTTATATCTAAATATTAAAGCAACTAAAATTGAAGGAAAACTATGAGTAGCTTTATTATAATCAGTAATTACATCATTATAATATTTTCTAAGAGCAGACATTTCTACTTCAGATTCACGTATAGATAAATCGATTTTCATAAATTCATCATTATCTCTTAAATTAGAATAATGTTCTTTATAACCATTGAATTCATTTATACAATCATATAATTTTCTATCAAAATCAAAATTACTTAGTTTTTTACTTCTTAAATTTGAAATATTATTTAAAACTTCTGTTTCTTTTGTATTTTCTTTAATTATATTTATAGATCTACTTAATAAATCATATCTTTTTCTTAATGTTGAATCAATATTTGCTTCAGCAGCATTTGCTCGAATAATTAATTCTTGAAACTTATTGTAACATGTACATCCCCATAAAAGTACAACTCCTATGATAATTAAAATTATTAAAATTACTGTAAAGATACCCATACTATCACCTTAAGTAATTATAACAAACTAGCTATAAAAAATCAATTATTTGGAACGAATTCTTGACTATAGTTTATTTTTTCCTCGAAAGTAATAAAATCAACATATATCATTAAAAGTAAGTACCAAACTCCTGTATTTGGATCACTTAAAATTATATGATCTCTACCAGATTGTTCAATTATACCTACGAATTCTCTATCTCGAAATTCATTAGAATCAGGAAATGTCATATGTACAGTAACTTTCTTTCCTTTATTTAATCTTAAAATATTTTCTATATAAGATTGTTCTAATGGTAAATCAGTATAATTTATAGACTGATTTGGTGTTGGTATATTTCCAGAATATATAGGTGTACCAGGAAATACATTCTTATAAGCATTATTCATGTTATCATCCTTTCATTAAAATATATTATTAATGTATTAATTTATGATATAATTTTTAAGGAGTGTGAAAATATGAAAGTAAAAGTAGGAGTGTCTAATAGACATGTACATTTAAGTGAAAAAGATTTAAAAATATTGTTTGGTGAAGATTATAAATTGACAATACTAAAAAATTTAACACAACCAGGTCAATATGCTTGCACTGAAACTGTTACAATTGAAACAGAAAAAAACTCTATACAAAAAGTTAGAGTATTAGGCCCAGTTAGAAATTATACACAAGTAGAAATATCTAAAACCGATTCATATACGTTAGGATTGAATCCGCCAATTAGAGATTCAGGAAATTTAGAAAATAGTTGTGGGATTACACTAATAGGACCTAAAGGTAAAGTTAAGTTAGAAAAAGGATGTATTATAGCAAATAGACATATACATGCTACAAACGAAGATTTAAGGAAATACAATTTAAATGAATCTGAATTATATGATATTATTATACCTGGTGAAAAAGGTGGAATAATAAGCAATGTGAAAATAAAAGTAGATGATTCATATTCATTTGAATTACATATAGATACAGATGATGCTAATGCACATTTAATAAAAAATGGGGATATATTAGAAATAAAAAATTAATTTGTTTTTACAGTAGGAATTGAATCATCAAAAGAGGATTGCTTTTGAGTTGGTTCAGTTCCTTTTATATAATAAAATATTTTTTTGTTTTTTGTTTTTTCAGTAGCAAGTTTTCCACTAATAGGATCAACTAAAACACCAACAACATTTGAAGGAATTTCATACCAAGAATCTTCCTTACCTTTTAAACAACCTTCTATTGTTTCAAGCCAAATGTTTTGAGATATTTTTCTATCTTCAGAAGGTGTTTCTTTATTATCATCATATCCAGTCCATACACCAACAACTAAATCTTTATTGTACCCAAATATTAATCTATCACTATCAGTAGTCCCTGTTTTAATAGCATATTTTTTTGTAATTTTATCCTTATAATTTATCATTGTAGGATAGTTATAGTCATTAAAGCTTGTAGAATATGTACCTGTCAATAATTCATTAATTATAAAAACTAAACTCTTATTTAAAACATTTGTTTTTTCTTCTTCATGTTGGTATAAAACATTTCCTTCTAAATCAGTTACTTTTTCTATAAAATATCCATCTACTTTATAACCTTCATTTGCAAATGTAGAATATGCTTCAGTCATATCTACCAGATTTATTTCTTGTGAACCTAAAGCAAGCGATGGGATTGGTTCTAATTTATCATTAATACCAATTCTTGATGTTAAATTAACTAGAGTATCTTCTCCTAAAAATAAATGAGTTTTTACAGCATATATATTATCTGAATATGCAATTGCTGCAGCCATTGTAATTGGTTTTTGGGCATATATATCACCATAGTTTTTAGGACTATAAGTTTTATCATATGAAAAAGTAAAAGTTGTTTTTTCGCTTGTAAAAGTTGTACTTGAGGTAAAACCATTTTCTAGTGCAGCATAATATAAAAATGGTTTAATAGTAGAACCAACTTGTCTTTTAGAATCCGTTGCTCTATTATATTGACTTTTTGCGTAATTTCTTCCTCCAACTAAAGCTAAAATTTTACCATTATTTGGATCCATTACAACACTCGCAACTTGGATGTTCTCATTATTACTTGTGTTTTTTTTGACACTTTCTTCTAAAGTTTTTTGATAATCAAGATTTATATTAGTGTATATTTTTAAACCACCAGTTTGTAAAAAAGAAGAGGGAATAGTTTTAATTTTTTTTAGTTCTTCTATAACTGCATCTTGGTAGTACATTAAAGAAGAAATATTATTAGAAGGGTTTTCACCATAAAAAACTAGTTGTTCATTATATGCCTCATCCATTTGTTCTTTTGAAATATATTTATTTTCTACCATAGCACTTAAAATGTCTCTTTGTCTACTTTTTGCGTTATCATAATTTGAAATAGGGTTATAGTACGTAGGTGATTTTGGAATACCTGCAAGTATAGAAGCTTCAGCTAAACTTAAATCTTTACTACTTTTATTAAAGTAATATAATGAAGCATTTTCAATTCCAAAGATACCACCATAATTTATTGTGTTTAAGTATCCCTCTAAAATTTCATTTTTAGAATAATGTGATTCTAATCTAATTGTAAGCCAAGCTTCTTGTATTTTTCTTTCCCAAGTTTTATCAAAGGTTAAAAATAAATTTTTCGCATATTGTTGAGTAATTGTAGATGCTCCTTGAACATTCGCACCACGTTTAAAGTTTATATATAAAGATTTTAAAATTCTTAAATAATCAAAACCAATATGATTGTAAAAATGTTTATCTTCAATAGAAATTGTTGCGTTAATTAAGTTATCAGATATATCATTTAAACTTATCCAATTTTCATTATTTCCATTGTATAAATTTTCATTAATGTCATAAAAATAATAATTATTTGCTGAATTTATAGAAAGTTTTGGAGTTATTTTTGCGTATAAATATAATCCCATATAAGAAAATAATAGAATACCAATTATTATCATAAAAACAATAGTTATTTTTTTTAAAATCTTCATATTATCACGTACCATTCTATAGTTATTATTAATAAAAAAAAATATTTTATAAGTTTTTGTTTAATAAATTGTTTTTTAAAACAAAAAATTTTAAAATATTAGTTGCAATTCTCTTTATGTATGCTATAATGAATGCGGTGTAGTTTAGTTAAAGAAAAGTAGGTAAAATATGTCTAAAATTAATTTAAGAGTTTCACTTACATGTAATGAAAATATAATATATAATGAACAAGAATTTGTAGGAATTTATAATTCAGATACAATTTCATATAAAGAAAATGATATATTAGTTACACTTAAACTAAAACCAAATAAAGAAATTAAGATGAAAAGAAAACATAATAATTATAATATTGAATTAATATTCATAGAAAATAAGGAAACAAATGGCTTATATGAACTTAAAAAATATGGTAATATTCCTTTAACTGTATTTACTAAAAAACTTATTTGTGATAATCATATTTATATAGAATATTATTTAAATAAACAAGATGAACTTTATAAATTAAATCTGTTTTATGAGGTGAAATAATGAATATAAAACAACAGTTAAAAGAAGATGTATATAATGTATTAAAAGATTATATAAAAAAAGAAGATATAGTAATAGAAAAACCCAAAATGAGAGAAATGGGAGATTACGCACTACCATGCTTTACGTATTCAAAAGTTTTAAAAAAATCTCCTAATGATATTGCTAATACAATAAAAGAAAAATTATGTAATTATGAAATTAATGTAGTAAATGGTTATGCCAATGTGTTTATAAATAAAAAAGAATTTTCTAAAAATATATTAGATAAAATAGCTTTAGAAAAAGAAGAATTTGGCTCATCTAAAATTGGACAGTCAAAAACAGTAGTAATAGAATATTCATCTCCTAACATTGCAAAGCCTTTTGGAGTTGGACATTTAAGAAGTACAGTAATAGGTGAAGCACTTAAAAATATATGTATTAAAACTGGGTATAACGTTTATACTATAAATTATCTAGGGGATTATGGAACACAATTTGGAAAATTAATATATGCCTATAAAACATGGGGTAATGCTGAAGCAATCAAAGAAAATCCAATTCAAGAACTAAAACGAGTATACGTTAAATTTCATGAAGAAGTAGAAAAAAATAAAGAATTAGAAGATGAAGGAAGAAAATGGTTTAAAAAACTTTGTGAAAATGATAAAGAAGCATTAGAATTATGGAACTGGTTTAAAGAAGAATCATTAAAAGACTTCCAAAAAACTTATGATTTATTAGGAATAAATAAATTTGACTCATATACAGGTGAATCATATTATAAAAATCTTGCAAATGATGTTGTTGAAGAAATAGAAAAAAAAGGTATTTCAAAAATAAGTGAAGGTGCGACTATAGTAGATTTAGGAGAAAATAAAACTCCAGCACTTATTAAAAAAAGTGATGGAACAACTCTTTATATTACACGTGATATAGCAGCTTTAATAGATAGAAAAAACAAATATAATTTTGATGAAATATTATATGTTGTAGGTTCAGAACAAACACTTCATTTTGAACAAATAAAAGAAGTGCTACAAAAAATGGGATATGATTACTTTGATAGTATTCATCATATTGGATTTGGAATGGTTTTACAAGATGGCAAAAAGATGTCAACTAGAGGAGGTAGAACTGCATCATTAAATGTTTTATTAGATAATTCAATAGAACTTGCAAAAAAAATAATTGAAGAAAAAAATCCTAATTTACCTAATAAAGATGAAGTAATAAAACAAGTAGGAGTAGGTGCAGTAATATTTAATGATTTAAAAAATTATAGAATAAATGACATAGAATTTAAATTAGAGGATATATTAAAATTTGAAGGCGAAACTGGTCCTTATATTCAATATACATGTGCTAGAGCAAATTCGCTTATTAAAAAATTAAAGAATAATAGTGTTGACTATGAAAATTTAGAAATAAATGAATATGAATGGAATGTTATTTTTAGATTAAATGAATTTGAAGAAACAATATTGAAATCTAAAGATAATTATGATCCAAGTTTAATTGCTAAATATATAATTGATTTAGCGCAAGATTTCAATAAGCTTTATGCAAATTATAAATTTATAGATGAAAATGAAAATCTAACAGAATTTAGATTACAAATTGCTTATGCAACAAAAATAGTTCTTAAAGAAGGAATGCGTTTACTTGGAATAAATGCACCAGATGAAATGTAGGAGGAAAAAATATGAATTTAAAAGATATGACTAAAGAAGAGATAGAAGCTCTTTCTTATACCGATTTAACTTGTATTTTATTAACTGAAAATAAAAAACCAATGTCAACAGCAGAAATATTTAAAAAAATATGTGAAATTTTAGGATATTCAGATGCAGAGTATTCAGAAAAAATAGGAGATTATTATACATCACTTACTATTGATAAGAGATTTGTATTATTAGATGATGCAAAGTGGGATTTAAGAAAAAATCATGCAGTTGAACTTAAAGTAGAAGATGATGAAGAGGAAGAAAATGAAGAAGAGATAGAAAACAACGAAGAGGAAGAAGAAACTGATGAAGATATAGAAACTGCAATAGATGATGAAGATATTGATACAGATGATGATTTAGATGATTTATCAGTTTTATCAGATGATGATATAGAAGAAGAAAATTAAGATCAAACGATCTTTTTTTTGATAATAATATTGTAAATTCTTGCTTATTACATATATTTATAGTATAATTTTCATGTTTATGGAGGAAAAAATATGTTAGAAAGATTAGAGGCTATTGAAAAAAGATATAATGAGCTTTCAGAAGAAATGATGAATCCAAACGTAGTTTCAAATATAAAGAAAACATTAGAATTAACAAAAGAACAAGCTGGTTTAAAAGATGCTTATGAAATATATCAAGTATATAAAAATGTTTTAGATGATATAAATACGGCAAAAGAAATGTGCAAAGACCCAGATATGAGTGAATTTGCTAAAGAAGAATTAAGTAGTTTAGAAGAAAAAAAATCAGATTTAGAAAAACAAATAGAAATATTATTATTACCTAAAGATCCAAATGATGGAAAAAATGTAATTGTTGAAATTAGAGGTGCAGCAGGTGGAGATGAAGGAAATATATTTGCTGGTGATCTATTTGATATGTACAAGAAGTATTGTGAGAATCAAGGTTGGAAAATAGAAATACTTGAAGAAGAAAAATCTGATGCTGGTGGATATTCTTTAATTAGTTTTTTAGTAAAAGGTGATAATGTTTATTCAAAACTAAAATACGAAAGTGGAGCACATCGAGTTCAAAGAGTACCGGTCACAGAAACACAAGGAAGAGTTCATACATCTACATCAACAGTACTTGTAATGCCAGAAGCAGAAGAAATAGATTTTGATCTTGATATGAATGAAGTAAGAATAGACATTACAAGAAGTAGTGGATGTGGAGGTCAGGGAGTAAATACAACAGATTCAGCAGTAAGACTTACTCATATACCAACAGGGCTAGTTGTTTACTCTCAAACTGAAAGAAGTCAAATTAAAAATAAAGAGAAAGCTATTAAAATATTAAAAACACGTTTATATGATTTAAAAACTCAAGAAAGAGAAAAAGAGTTAGGTGCGGAAAGAAAAAGCAAAATTGGTACAGGTGATCGTTCTGAAAAAATAAGAACTTATAATTATCCGCAAAACAGAGTTACCGATCACAGAATTGGTTTTACTTTAAATACGCTTGATAGAGTTATGAATGGTGATATTGGTAAAGTAATAGAAGCTTTAATAGTTGAAGATCAAAATAGAAAATTAAGAGGAGATAATATAGTTTAAGCTATATTTTTTCTTTATATTTTTGTATAATAAAATTGGTGAAAAAAATGAATGAAATAGAATATTTAAAAAAATACTTGCCAAGTGATAAATTAGAGGACGGAATTAAAAGGTTAAATAATGGAGAACCAGTTCAATATATAGTTGGAAATGTTGATTTTTATGGTTATAAAATTAATGTTAACAAAAATGTATTAATACCAAGATTTGAAACTGAAGAATTGGTATTTAAAACAATAAATTTAATAAAAAAAAATTTAAATGAAAATATTAAAGTTTTAGATATAGGAACAGGTAGTGGATGTATTTCTATAGCATTAAAAAAAGAAATTCCAGGTTTAGATATAACAGCTGTTGATATATCTGAAGATGCATTAGTGGTAGCCAAAAATAATGCTTTAGAAAATAATTGTGAAATAAATTTTATAAAAAGTGATTTATTTAATAATATAGATGATAAATACGATTTAATTATAAGTAATCCACCATATATAAGTTATGATGAGCAGATAATGGATATAGTTAAAAAAAATGAACCTCATCTAGCTCTTTATGCAAAAAATAATGGACTTTATTTTTATGAAGAAATAATTAAAAATTCTAGTAATTACTTAAATGATAAAAATATTATTGCTTTTGAGATAGGATATTTACAGGCAAATGAAATAAAAAAAATGGCTCATAAATATTATCCGAACTCAAACATAATAATTGAAAAAGATATGCAAGAAAAAGATAGATTTGTATTTATTATTAATTTGTAAACTATATGTAATATATAATTATTGTTTATTGACAATAAAATGTATATATAGGATAATGACTATAGTAAAGGAAAATTGAAAATGAATGAAATTCAAAACGGAGTAAAAAATAAAAAAGGAAATACAGTAAAATTAGTATTAATAATCGTTTTATTGATTTTATTAATAGCTAGTATGAGTTTTACAGTATATGATAAATTCATTAAAAAAGATAATACAGTAAATAATCAACAAACAGAAGAAAAAGATAATACCAAAAATGATACAGTAATTGATAAGAATAAAATAACTTTTAAAGGTGTACAAAATGATCATATAGATGGTGGTGTATCTAAAAGTTTTTTTGAAACTAATAGTGGATATGTTAGAATAATTTCGGATGATTTAAATTTAAATATAGAGTTTTACAATCCAACTTTAGAATTTGATGATGAAGACAAAGTAAATGTTAAAGATTATCAATCATTAAATAAATATTTGTTAAATACAATAAAAGTAAAATTTGATAATTGTCCGACTAATGGTGAACTAAGATGTTCAATAGATGGTGGAATTGTAGTACATGATAATATTATAACTTTTGCCTACAATAGACACTCAGATTATGATAATAAAACAGTATATTATTTAAAATCAGTTGATTTGGATGGAAACTTAATATTTGAAGTTGAAATACCTGGCTTTGTGTATGAAATAGATTACAAAGATGGATTATATTATGTATTTGATCGTAATTTAATATGGAAAACATATGACAAAACAGGTCAATTAAAAAATGGTAATGTTTACGAAACAGTAACTTATAGACGTGCTATAGAATTTTCTGAATATGGTGATGATGATAAAATATATACAATTGATGCAATAATTGCTTTAAATAATGACAATACATTTAATATATTTGAACCTCAATTTAATTGGAATAATATTTATTATGGAACATATACAAAAACAGGTAATAATATAGTATTTAACAATTTTAAAGTATTTCTTACTGGAGATGCAAAAGAAATTGATGTAAAAGATAAAACTGCAAAAGCGACATTAAAAAATGGTAGTCTAATTATAAATGAAAAAGAATATAAATTAGTTAAATAAAAAAGTAATTCTATTTACTAGAATGCTTTTTTTTTGATATACTATTTAAGGTGGTTCATATGCATGATAAATTAAAACTTTTACTAGAGCAAATTCATTTTCCAATAAATTATTATAATTATTTTGGAAATGGAAATTTAGTTAAAATAATATCAAATAAAAATAAAGATTCATATATTTTTGTTGTACAGTTAGAAAATATATTACCTACTGACGTATATGATTTATTCTTAAAACATTTAAAAGAAAAATATAGTGAATTCAAATATATAAGTACAAATATAGAAGTATTAAACAAAGATAATACATTAATAAATGAATATTATAAATATGTTATAAATGAAAATAAAAAACAAAATCCTTTATTAGAAAGTTTTATTAACTATAAAACAGTTTTAGATAAAAATACATTTAGTATAGAATGTGCAAATATAGCAGAAAAAATGAAACTAGATACTATAAAAGAAGATTTACAAAAAACATTTTCTTCAGCTGGATTTGGTAATTTTGAAATAAAGATAAATATTAATGATACTCTTAATGAGAACTTATTAGAAGAAGTAAAACAGAGTTTAGTTATAGAAGTTCCAAAACAAGAAGAAGTAAAAATTGAACAACCTATTAAAAATAGTAAATTTAATCCAATGCATAGGAAAGTAAAAACTGAAGATAGTCCTAATGTTGTTTTAGGTAGAACTATTGATAGTACAATAACTAGTATAAAAAACATTAAAACAGAAATAGACAATGTAACAATAGAAGCAAATGTGTTTGGTATAGATTATTTTGAATCCAGCAAGTCCAATTTTAAAATAATTACACTTAAACTTACAGACTTTACAGATAGTATGTATTGCAAAATCTTTACCAAAGATGATGAAGAATATAATTCATTAAAAAGTAAACTAAAACAAGGTAAATTCTATAAAATAAGTGGATATACAAAAAATGATATATATTCTAAGGAACTTGTATTAAATGCAAGAGATATAAATATTGTTGATAAAAAAGTTGAAAAAAGAAAAGATAATGCAGAAGTAAAAAGAGTTGAATTACATGCACATACCATGATGAGTCAAATGGATGGCTTAACAAAACTTGATTTGGGTAAACATACATGTGAACTTGTAAGTAGAACAATGGAAATGGGATATAGAGGAGTTGCTATTACAGATCATAATGGCTGCCAAGCATTTCCAATAGCATATGGAATAATAAATTCATATAATAAAAATCTAAAAAAACAATTAAAACAAGAAAAACAACAAATAGAAGATAAACTTAAAGCTGGAGATTTTGAAGAACCAAAAGAAGAATTAGAAAAGAAATTAGAAGAAATAAATCTAAAAATACAAAATCCACCAATATTTAAAGGACTTTATGGTACAGAATTAACACTTGTTGATGATACAGTAAATATAGTAGTTAGACCATCTGATTTACCACTTTCAGAAACCACTTATGTTGTATTTGATACAGAAACAACTGGATTTAATGCAGCAGGAGAAGATCAAATGATTGAAATAGGTGCTGTTAAAATATGTGATGGTAATATAATAGATAGATTTGATGAATTAATAGATCCAAAAAGACATATACCAGATAAAATTACAGAACTAACATGTATTACAGATGAAATGGTAAAAGGCAAAGACGATGAAGAAACCGTAACAAAAAGATTTTTAAAGTGGGCAGATGGTTTACCTATGGTAGCTCATAATGCCAAATTTGATATTTCGTTTATAGAAATGTCTATGAAAAAATATAACCTTGGAGAATTTAAAAACACAGTAATAGATACACTAGAATTATCAAGAACATTAGATCAAGGATTTGCTCGTCATAGTTTATCAGCTTTGGTAAAAAGATATGATGTACCTTGGGATGAAGATGCTCACCATAGGGCAGATTACGATGCAGAGGGAACTGCATACGTATTCCATAAAATGTTACAAAAATTAATCGCACAAAACTTCAAAAAAATAAGTGATTTAGATAACCTAATATCAAAAGATGAAATACATAAATTTGGTAGAACTTTCCATTTTAATGCAATTGCCATTAATAAAAAAGGCTTAAAAAACCTATTCAAAATAATATCACTTGCTAATACTGTATATTTATATAAAACTCCAAGAATTCTTAGAAGTAAATTAGAAGAATTAAGAGAAGGATTATTAATAGGTAGTGGTTGCTATGAATCTGAGGTTTTCATACAAGCAAGAAGTAAAGAAGGACAAGAATTAACTAATATAATTAATTTTTATGATTATGTAGAAGTTCAACCAAAAGAAGTATACAATCATTTAATTCAAACTGGAGATTTTAGTGGTGAATTAGAACTTGAAAACCATATTAAAAAAATAATAGAAGAAACCAAAAGTGCAGGTAAAATAATAGTTGCTACAGGAGATGTACATCATTTTGATAGAGAAGATAAAATCTATAGGCAAATTATTGTTAATCAAAAAGTACCAGGTGGTGGTAGACATCCACTAGCTAAAAATAGTATTAAAGAAATCCCATCACAACACTTCAGAACTACAGAAGAAATGTTAGAAGATTTTAGCTTTTTAGGACATGATCTGGCTTATGAAATAGTTGTTGAAAATACAAATAAAATATTAGATATGTCAGAAGAAATAGAAGTAATAATAGATACAGGTGGAATACCATTTTCTCCTAGAGTTAAAAGTGATGATGGAAAATCATACCTGGATTGTCCAAGAGTAGTAACGGATTTAGTTTATTCTAAAGCTGCAGATTGGTATGGAGAAAATCTTCCATACAATATAGAAGAAAGAATAGCAAAAGAATTATATGGGGACATTGTTTATAAATGTTGGAAAGAACAAATAAAAGAAAAAAATCCTGATATAGATGAAGAAAATTTAAATAAAGAAGCATTTTTAAATTTACATAGGAATATACTAGAGGGATTTGATTCAGTAAAAGAAACAATCAAAAATTATTTAAACAATCATTGGAATATAGAAGATGGCGAAAAAACAGAAGAAAATGTAACAAAAAAAATGAAGAAAGAACTTGGTGGAATAATAGGTGGTGGATTTGATCCTATATACCTAATTGCACAAAGACTTGTAAAACACTCAAATGATGATGGATATTTAGTTGGTTCCCGTGGTTCAGTTGGTTCATCTTTTGTAGCAACCATGATGGGTATAACAGAAGTAAACCCTTTACCAGCTCATTATCGTTGTTTAAAATGTAAAACTAGTTTATTTAATGACGAAGATGGAAATCCATTAGGAGCTAATTATTCAAGCGGATTTGATCTTCCAGATAAAACTTGTCCAAATTGTAATGAAAAAATGTATAAAGATGGTCAAGATATGCCATTTGCCACATTTCTTGGATTTAATGCAGATAAAGTTCCTGATATAGATCTTAACTTTTCAGATTTAAATCAAGCTTCAGCACATGATTATACAAAAGTATTATTTGGTGTAGATAATGTTTATAGGGCAGGAACAATTGGTACTGTTGCAGAAAAAACAGCATTTGGTTTTGTAAAAGGATATTGTGAAGATAAAGGAATATCTATGCGTACAGCAGAAGTAGAAAGACTTGCGGCAGGATGTACAGGGGTAAAAAGAACAACAGGTCAGCATCCAGGTGGAATAGTAGTTGTTCCAGATTATATGGATGTATCCGATTTTACCCCATTTCAATTTCCAGCAGATGATCCAAAATCAGCTTGGAGAACAACACACTTTGATTATCATGCAATTGATCAGGATTTATTAAAACTTGATATACTAGGACACTCAGATCCAACTCAATTACGTATGATACAAGATTTAACAAAAATGGATATATTAACTGTACCACTTGATGATAAAGATACAATGAGTATATTTACTTCAACAAAAGCTTTAGGAGTAACTAATGAACAAATTATGTGTAATACAGGTACACTTGGAATACCAGAATTTGGAACACCATTTACAATTGGAATGGTAGCAGAAACAAAACCAACAACTTTTGCAGAATTAATTAAAATATCAGGTTTATCTCATGGTACAGATGTATGGCTTGGGAATGCACAAGAATTAATAAAAAATAATATAGTTCCATTTAAAGAGGTTATAGGCTGTCGTGATGATATTATGGTTTATCTTATGTACCATGGAGTAGCACCTATAAAGGCATTTAAAATAATGGAATTTGTACGTAAAGGAAAAGCAAGTAAAGATCCTGAAACTTGGGCAGGTCATAGAAAAACAATGGAAGAGGCAGGAATTGAAGAATGGTTTATAGATTCTTGTCAAAAGATAAAATACATGTTCCCAAAAGCACATGCTGCAGCATATGTAATAAGCGCCTTTAGAATTGCATGGTATAAAGTACATATGCCGGTATACTTTTATGCATCTTGGCTTACATCTAAAGCAACCGATGTAGATGTTGAAAGTATGATATCTGGTTATGATACAATAAAAAATAAAATTATAGAAATACAAAATAAAGGTTATGATGCTACTAATAAAGAAATGGGACAATTAGAAAGTTTAAAAGTATGTTTGGAGGCAACAGCTCGTAATATTAAATTTTTACCAGTTGATTTAAATAAAAGTTTAGCTACAGTATGGGGAGTTAAAGATGATTTATCTATATATCCACCTTTTTCATCAATAGATGGGTTGGGTGATACAGTTGCTCAAAATATAGTTGAAGAAAGAGAAAAGAAAGAATTTATAAGTATAGAAGATTTACAAAAAAGAGCGCGCATTTCATCAACATTAATTGAAAAAATGAAATTAATGGGTATACTTGATGGTATGCCAGAATCTAGTCAGTTAACTTTATTTTAGTTTGTTGTATGTTGTAAATAAATAGGAGGACATATGAAAGAACAAAATGAAGTATTATGCAGTGTGATATATGATTCAATTGATTTATTTGTTGATTTTAAGAAAAAAGGTTATGTATATGGAAAACATATAACCAATGATGATAAAGTAGTTATTTCACTTTATTTATCATTAATATCGAATAATCCAATTATTAATAAAATAATGAATAATTTTAATTACAAATATAAAATAAATTTAGAAAAAAATAATCTAACAGTAGATGAATATTATGATTATTTTATAAAATATTTTTATAAGTTTCTAAAATTTAATAATTTCAATGCATATACAACTTATGGTGAATTTATGGAAATGTTACTTAATACTGGAGTGATTGAAATATTAAATACAGAGTATGAATTTAATCATGTAAAATTAAAAAAGTACTTTGAAAAAAGAAACAAATATACTAAAATTATTACTAAAAAAAGATAAATCTATTTAAAACTATAGATTTATTTTTTTTGATATGTTAAAATTAAAGTTAGGTGATACTATGTTAGAGGATATAAGATTATCATTAGACAATAATTTAAATTTAACAAGAGAAGTAAAAGCAAGGCTATTTGAACTAATTGTTATATTTAATAATAAATTTCCTAGTGTTGATTTAAGTAATCTAAATAAAAGAATAAAAACGTTAAAAATAGAAAAAAACGATAATTTTTTAAATAAAGATATTTCTATGTATGACTTTAGAACAAATATATTATATTTAAATACAAAAGAAATGGAAAAACAATATGATATAAGACATGTTTTAATGTTTGAACTTTTAAACATAATAACTTCAAATAACTTTAGTATGGGATTTAATACAGATGGAAGATTAGAAGCTTTAAATGTTGGATATACTGAAGTACTTGCAAACTATTTAGTAGGAAATAATGGAGAAGTTCAAATATTTCCAGAAGAAGCAACAATGGCAAACATAATAACAACAGTAGTTGGTTTTGATAACATGTTTAATGCATATGTAAACAATGATTCAAGAATTTTACTAAAAAAATTAGTAGAAGCGGGGGTAAATTTATAATGGAAAATGGATTTTATAGTTCAATGGCTTTAGCTAATACAAGATTAAAGGAAAAAAGAAGTGGAAATGTTAGTATTAGTTATACACAAACATTACAATCACTTTTAAGTTTATTTAATGAAGAACAAATTAAAAAAATTTCAGAATGGATACCAACAAATGGAAAAACAATAGATATAACAGAAGATTTATCTGGATTTAAATCATATACAGAACAAAAAGAAAAAAAATCTAAAACTATATAAAAGGCTTATAGCCTTTTTTGTATAATATAAAACAATAAAAACATAATAAAAATGGTGATTTATGATGTATTATGCAAAGTATTTTTTTATAACATCGATCATAGGATTTATTATAGAATCAGTAGTGTGTGGAAACTTTAAAGGAAACAGTGGTATATTATATGGTCCATGGACAGTTGTTTATGGTTTTGGATCAGTTTTAATATTGCTAATCAATAAAATCGTTTCCAAAAACATTAAAAATAAAGTATTAAAAATAATTTCCTTATTTATAATTTCAACTATTTCATTAACTATACTTGAATTGTTTGGTGGAATACTAATAGAAAAAATATTTGGTATAGTATTTTGGGATTATTCTGATTGTAAATATAATATAGGAAAATATATATGTTTAGAAATGTCATTGTTGTGGGGAATAGCTTCAATAGCTTTTATATATTTATTAAAACCATTAATAGATAAAATAATAAAATATATTCCAAATATAGTAATATATATACTAATTTTTTTAATACTATTAGATTTAATAACAACACTATTTTTAAAATTAGTTTTTAATAAGAAATAAAGATTGATTTTTATTTCTTTTTTATCTATAATATCACATAGAGGTGGGAACGTATGTTAAAAAAAGAATATAAAAATATAACTATTTTATTTATAATTTTAACTTTAATGATATTAATTCCAACTGGATTTAATATGTTTGGATCCGACACAGATTGGATAAATCAACATACAGTATTCCCAGAATATTTAAGACAATTATTTTATGATACTAAAACATTAATTCCTAACTTTTCACTAAATTATGGTGCGGGTCAAAATATTTTTAATATAGCTTACTATGGCTTATTAAATCCAATAATACTTTTATCATACTTGTTTCCATTTATAAAAATGACTCATTATATTATGGGAATAAGTATTATTATATTATATATATCAACATTCTTATTTTATAAATGGCTTAGAAATAATAAATATTCACAAAAAGTAGCGCTTATAACATCAATTATTTTTATAACTTCAGGTCCTTTAGTATTTCAAATGCATAGACACATAATGTTTGTAAACTATATGCCTTTTTTACTTCTAGGTCTTATAGCTGTTGATTCATATATAAATAAAAATAAAAAAATACTACTTATAATAAGTTCATTTTTAATGATTATGACAAGTTTTTATTATAGTGTAGGTGGAATATTAGTTCTTATAATTTACTTTATATTTAAAAAAATAAAAGTTAGAAAAAAAATTGATATGAAACAATTTTTAAAAGATTTGCTTATCTTTATTTTATACATATTTGTATCTATATTAATGAGTTCAGTATTAATATTACCAGTATTTTATACGATATTACAGACAAGAAATACTGGTACATACAATATATTTAAATTACTAATAATAAATGTTAATCCAACAAAAATATTATATGGAGCTTACTCTACAGGATTAACTTGTATTGCATTTATTTCAGTGCTATGGTTTGCTTATGTAAAGAAAAAAAACTTTAAATTTCTAGGTATATCATTGCTAATATTGTTTTTTGTGCCAATATTTACATGTTTATTAAATGGTGGATTATATTTTAGAGCCAAAGTATTTATACCATTTATACCTCTTATATGTTTAATAATAGGGACTTTTATAAAAAATTTAACTGAAAATAAAATAAATATAGAAAAATTAATAATATTTTTATTATTTGCGAATATCATTGTTTTAGCTAGTAGAACAGATTCAATAATATATTATTTAGATTTCTTTACATTCTTATTAATTCTAATTATTTATAATAAATTTAGAAAAGAACTTATTGTTTACATACCAGTTGTATTATTAAGTATATTTTCTGGATTTTATATGAATTTTACTGAAGATTATGTTAGTTATAAAAAATATGATGAAATATTTAATATAGACGAAAGTTTATTAGATAATTATGATACTAATTATAGAGTTAATAATTTAGTTAATTCAAATTATACAGTAAATAAAATATATAATTCAAAATATTATACAACAAATATATATTCATCAACATATAATAATTATTATTATAATTTTGTTAGAAACGAATTTAAACAAGCCAACCCATATTATAATAGTTTTATGTTAGGATCAACAAACAACATATTATTTGATACATATATGGGAAATAAATATATAATATCAAAATCTAACCCTGGAAATAAATATAATTTAATAAATGAGAAAAATGGAATTAGTTTATATGAAAATAACAATGCTTTTTCTATAGGATTTGTTAATAACAACTTAATGAGTGAAGAAGAATATAACAAATTAACTTATCCATATAATATAGAAGCTTTACTTAATTATGTAATAGTTAACAAAGATGTAGAACAAGAATATAAGTCAAAAATAGAAAAAGTAGATTTAAAATATTCATATACAAAAGAAGGTCTAAAACTAAGAAAATCTAATACTAGATTTACTGTAAATGTTGAAGAAAAAGGAAAAATTAATATTTATTTAAGAACACCATTAAAAAATAAGATTTTACTTATCGATTTTAATGGTACAAAGCCAAACAGTTGTACACAAAAGGAAGTATCAATAACAATAAATGGAATAAAAAACAGTATAACATGTGATAAATGGATTTATCCAAATCAAAATGAAACATTCCATTATGTTATTTCAGAAGAAAATTTGGAAAGTTTAACTGTTGAATTTTCTAAAGGAAATTTCATGATAGAAAATTTAAATGTATACGTTTTAGATTATAATGAAATTATAAAAAATTATGATAAATTAAATATAACTAAAATAAAAAATAATACAATAGAAGGCAACATAAATGTTACAAATGATGGATACTTTAATTTAACAATTCCATATGATAAAGGATTTACAATTTATGTAGATGGCACAAAAACAAATTATGAATTAGTAAATAAGTCATTTATAGGATTCCCAATATCAAAAGGAAGTCATGATATAAAAATAGTTTATACATCACCTTTATTAAAAACAGGTAAAATATTATCAATAATAGGAATTATAATATTACTTGGAATAATAGGGAAAGAAGTAGAAAATAAAAAGCTATTAAAACTAAAAAAAGTTTGAAATTAATTTAAATTATGATATAATACATATTGATTAAAGGTTATGACGAAAAAGTAGTAGTAAAATAAGTTATATATAGAGAACTAATGTTGGTGGAAATTTAGTAATAACATTTTATGAATTCATTTTCTGAACTTTATAATGAAAAGTTATAACGGTAACGCGTTTTAGTTAAGAAGGTAGCTTTTGCTATAAATTAAGGTGGTACCACGTAATCACGTCCTTATTAGGATGTGATTTTTTTTAGGAGGAAAATATGAGTAATGAAGAAATATTAAATAGTCTTGAAGAAGAAGTAAAACAAGCAAAAACAAATAATGAATTAAATGAAATAAGAATAAAGTATTTAAGTAAAAAGGGAACAATAAGTTTGTTAACAAGTAAAATTGCAACACTTCCTGTTGAAGAAAGAAAAGAATTTGGTTCAAAATTAAATGAATTAAAAAATAAAGCAACATTGATTATAGAAGAAAAAAAGAATAAAATTGATACAGAAGAGTTGAATAAAAAACTTGAAAGTGAAAGTATTGATATAACTTTACCATCAACTAAAATACCAGTTGGAGCACCTAACATACTTGAAAAAATAGTTGAAGAAATAGAAGATGTTTTAATGTCTATGGGATATGATGTAGTAGATGGACCAGAAATAGAAGAAGATAAATTTAATTTTGAATTATTGAATATTCCAAAAGGACATCCAGCGAGAGATGCACAAGACACATTTTATATAAAAGATGAAGAAATATTATTGCGTAGTCAAACATCTCCAGTTCAAGCTAGAACTATGCTAGAAGGAAAGGGTGTAACACCAATTAGAATGATTTGTCCAGGTAAAACATTTAGAAGAGATGATGATGACGCAACCCATTCACATCAATTTATGCAAATAGAAGGTTTGTTAGTTGATAAAAATGTTAGTTTATCAGATTTAAAAGGAACTATAGACTTTATTGTAAAGAAAATATTTGGTGATGACTGTAAAACTAGATTTAGACCAAGTTATTATCAATTTACAGAACCATCAGTAGAAACGGATATAAGTTGTTTTAATTGTCATGGTAAAGGTTGTAATATATGTAAAAATACTGGCTGGATAACAGTAGCAGGTGCAGGTATAGTACATCCAAATGTATTAAAAAACTGTGGATATGATCCTAATGAATGGACAGGATTTGCATTTGGGTTTGGTGCAGAGAGACTTGCTATGCTAAAATATGGAATAAATGATATAAGAGTATTTTATACAACGAATTTAAAAGAAACAAAATTATTTGATAGAAAGGAGGCATAACATGATTAGTTTAAGTTGGGTAAAAGATTATATTGATTTAGAAGGTGAAGATTTAAAAGAACTTGCTGTCAAAATAACTAAAGCTGGAATAAATATAGAAAAAGTGATATCTAATCATATTGATAATTTAGTTATTGGTAAAGTAGTAGAATGTGTAGAACATCCTGATAGTGATCATTTACATGTTTGTAAAGTTGATGTTGGAAGTGAAATATTACAAATAGTGTGTGGTGCTAAAAACGTAAGAGAAAATTTGAAGGTTATGGTCGCACTTCCAGGTGCAATTTTACCTGGTAATTTCGAAATTAAAAAAGGAAAAATACGTGGTGTAGAATCAAATGGTATGTTATGTGCTTTATATGAACTTGGATTAGAAGAAAAAAACGATGAAACTTATGCAAAAGGTATATATGAATTAGATAATAATGCTCCCATCGGAGAAAATCCTATAAAATATTTAGGTTTGGAAGACACTTTATATGAATTAGATGTTCATAAACATAGAAATAATGACTGTTATTATCACATAGGATTTGCTTATGAAATAGCTGCAATATTAAATAAAAAAGTAAATATTCCATCAAACCAAGCAACTCCAATTAATGATGATATTAAAGACCATTTTAATTTAAAAGTAGAAACCAATAAATGTCCATATTATTTAGCTAAAATGGTTACAAATGTTGAAATAAAAGAATCTCCAGATTTTATAAAAAGAAGATTAATAGCTGCAGGAATGCGTTCTATAAATAATGTTGTGGATATTTCAAATTATGTTATGTTAGAATTTGGACAACCATTACATTTCTTTGATAAAGATAAATTAGGAAATAATATAGTAGTAAGAGATGCTAAAAAAAATGAAATGATAACAACACTTGATGGCAAAGAAAGAATTTTGACACCAAATGATATAGTAATAACAGATGGAAGTAAACCTGTATGTATTGCTGGTGTAATGGGTGGAGAAAATACTGAAGTAGATAATAACACAAAAAATATTTTAATAGAAAGTGCTATATTTGATGCTACAAGTATAAGATATACTGCTTCAAATTTGAATTTAAAAAGTGAAGCTTCAATTCGTTATGGAAAAGGTTTAAATTATGAATATACAATTCAAGCTATAGAAAGAGCTTGTTACTTATTAGAAAAATATGCAAATGCAAAGGTACTTTCTGGTACTATAAAATATGATGTACTTCCTAAGGCTCCTAAAAAGGTTGAATTTACAAATGAAGATATTAATTCAATGTTAGGAATAAAGATTAGTTTAGAAGATGTTGAATTAGAATTAAATAAACTTGGATTTGAATATGAACTAAAAGACAATAAATTTATTGCCACTATTCCAAATAGAAGACTTGATATAGATCCAAATATAAATGATATAGCAGAAGAAATTGGAAGGTTATATGGATATCATAATTTGGTTTCAACACTACCAGTTGCAGAAATAAAAAAAGGCGAATATAAGGGCGATGTAAAATATAGAAAAATTATTTCAAAACGTCTTAGAAGTTTGGGAATAAATGAAGCAAAAACTTATACATTAGTATCACCTGAAATGGCTAAATTGTTTAAATATGAAGAAAAAGAAAACATTGTTTTACCAAACCCGATGAGTGTTGATAAATCAGTTATAAGAACTAGTATAATTTCATCACTTTTAAATGTTTATGAATATAATAAAGCAAGAAAAGTGAAAGATATTTTATTATATGAAATAAGTAAAACATATGATAAAACATTAACAGAAGAAACAAAGATTGCTATATTAATGAAAGGTAACTATATTTCTAATAATTGGAATAATAATACCATTAAAGTTGATTTTTATTTAATAAAAGGAATAATAGAAAATTTACTAGATTATTTAGGATTTAAAAATAGATATTCATTTAATAAAAATGCAATACCAGATTTGCACCCAGGCGTATGTGCAGAAATTTTACTAGACAGAGAAAGAATAGGTATAGTTGGTAGAGTTCATCCATCATTACAAAAAGATGAAATATATGTAGCTGAGATATCATTAAATAAATTGATGAAATCTATTAAACCAATTAAATTTAAACCTGCATCTAAATATCCAGAAGTTGTTAAAGATTTAGCATTCATTGTTGATAAAAATACAACTGCTCAAGATTTAATGAATCAAATAAAGAAGTCTGGCGGAAGACTATTGACTGATATTGATGTTTTTGATGTATATATGGGTGAAAATATAGGTGAAAATAAAAAATCAATTGCATTTACACTTACATTTAGTGATCCAACTCGTACATTAAACGATACAGAAGTAACTGATATTTTTGATAAAATTATAAAAGAAGTACAAGAAAAATGTAATGCTAAAATAAGGGATAACTAAATAAAAAAATGATATAAAAACTTTACAATGATTTACGTAAAAAAATGATTTTTTGATCATTTTTTTTTTAATACTTTAAAATTTCATTTTATTATTATATACTTAACATGGAGGGATAAAAAATGAAACAAAATAAGATTTTAATTGTAGTAGCAGTAATTTTAAGTGCTGTAGTTTTAAGTTTAGGTGGATATTTAATTTATGACAAAGCAAAAAATTCTGATTTAAGTAAACCAAGTAATAATGAAAAAACTGAGGATAAAACTCAAATCAAAACAGAAGATAAGAATATAGTTTTATCAGAAAGTGATAAAATTAATGATAATAAAAAATTAGAACAAATAATTAAACCATTATTGACAGTTATGCCAGAGTCTATGAATGACTTAAAAAACAAAACAAATTTAATTGGTTCTAAAAAGGATAAGATGAAATTTTTATGGGAATTAATATTAATTGATGATTCAATTAACAAAGATAAAGATTCTAGAGAAACAGGAAGTCTTGATGTGAACGTATCAGATTTTATAAAAGAGTATAAAGACATATATAATGAAGTAATAACTGAGAATGACATTTCAAAGGAATATACTATAAAAAATGGAGTTATATATGGTAGTTATACTACAGGATTTATACAAGAATTTGTTTTAAAAGCAGAAGAAATAAATAAGCTTGAAAATGGTAATTATCAACTAAAAATATCATTAATAGCTGCGTTAGATGAAAATGGAAATTCTAATTTGGATACAATAGAAAAATATAAGAGTAACGAAGTATTAAGTTATCCAGAAAATGTTAAATATGGTAACTTATTAATTGAATATAACAAATCTAATAATGTTAATTACTTGGTTAATATTACATTTGAAAAATAATTGTATAAGTTTCAATATGTTGGTTAGTTAAATAGGTAAGTGCAATTTCTATTTAAATATTATAATTACAAGGTAAAATGCAATTTTTATCTTGTTTTTTTATTAAAATAAGATATAATAATTGACGAAAAAAGTATATATTAAATATCATTAAAAGACTAAATACAAGTTTTAAAATTATAATTAAAAAAGTTGCATTTAACTTTTTAAAGAACAATTTTTTAGCTTGACTTTACAAAACAACAAATAAATGTTAGAATAACAAGAACAAATATTTAAAAGGGGAGTTTTATATGAAAAGTATGTGTGATAAATGTAATTTTAAATCATGTTGTGAAGAAGAAAAAAAACAAATAAATTTAAAAGAAGTAAGTAGTAATCAAGTTATTATGGGATTAATAGAGACAATTACTAAAATAACAACCATGAATCCTGAAGAATTAATAAAATTAGAAGATTTTATAATTAATAATTCTATTTCACTTGATGAAAAAGATGGTATATTTATAGTAGAAGCATTTAATAAAAAATATAAATTTAGAAAAATATCATCAACCTTTATTAAAGAACTAAGTATTTTTTTTGAATTAGAATCGGATGAAAGATATGGTAAATGTCATTCTAAATCATTAGAACTTGTTTTGATAATTCCTAATAGTAAGATAGTTACAGGATACATAACTGAAAATAATTTGCACCTATTACATTCAATAATTGTTTCAACAGAATTAAATGGCGATTATGTTTATGATTGGACAAAAAACTTAATAATGAGTAAAGATGAGTATTATAAACTAAATAAATTTAAAGTATTAAGTGAAATAACTAAAGATGAAATAATTTATGATAAAGAAAATTATGAAGATTTATTAGTAAACAATATATGTATAAAACCATATTTAGTTTTTAGAAATGAAATCGTAAAAGAAATAGAAACTAAAAAATATATCAAGCATTTATAATAATTTAATATATTTTAATAGGTGATATAAATGAAAGAAAATAAAACATGTAAAGATTGCAATTTATATGATTTAATATGTAAAGATGAAATTACTCCTTTATATGATCAAAAACAAACATTAGAAGAACAAGTAGTTGTTGAATTAGAAAAATTTACTATGTTTAATTATAGTACATCAAAATACATAATTGATGATTATTATAAAAATTTAAGCAAATACAGATTTAAACTTAGACCTGCTAAAATTGAACATGAATATTTTTTTGTATCAAAACCAGGACTATATAAATTTAGTAAAATATCTGACTTTATAGATAATAAATACTATGATGAGTTAACATCGGAATTAAGATATAAAAGATGTCATTCTCGTTCAATAATGCTTTGTAAAGAAATACAAAGTTCTTCAGTATTAACAGGATATATAAATGGAACACATACTCATGTATTGCATTCAGTATTAGAGGTTGAATCTTTTAACACAAAGTATATATATGATTGGACAAAAAATTTAATCCTTAAGTCAAAAGATTATATTGATTTAACTAATTATGAAGTTATTTCTAGAGTAACACACGATCAATTAATTAGCGATATTGAAATAATTGAATTACTAAATTTAGAAGAATGTTTAAAAAAATATTTATTATTTAGAAACGAAATAGTAAAAGATTTTAAAAAAAAGACATTACATTTATAATGTCTTTTTTTTGACTTTTTCACCAGTTATTTGATTTTTTCCGTTATTTTTTCCTACATACATTAGTATATCTGCCTCATCGACAATTTTAGTTATATCATCTTCACCAGAAAATTCTTTGACTCCAATTGTTGCAGTAGCATGTATTGTTTTACCGCGATATTTAAATTTTGATGAATCAATTTTGTTTCTAATATCTTCAGCTATTTTAAGAGATTTATCAATGGGTGAATTTGAAATAATTAAAAATTCATCCCCACCATATCTAACAACTAAATCATTTTCTGAAGTGGTATTTAAAAATATTTTAGAAACTTCTTTTAAAATAAAGTCACCTGCGTTATGACTATAATTGTCATTTATTTGTTTAAAATTATCTAAATCAACCATGATTGCAGTTCCTTTTTTATTTTTTCTAATAAATTCATTTATTTCTAAATTAAGACCTTGCATATTTAATGCATTTGTTCTTGGATCGATTATAGCGTTTCTAATTTCATTAGAAACGTCAATATATTGATATAATGAATATTTTTTATCTTCCATTGATATATCAGAAATGCTATATTTAAAATAGTCAGAATTCATCTTAATAAGTTTTGAGGTGCCAGGATTATTATTTGTTTTATTTAATAAAGTTATAGCTTTTTTATTATTGTAATAAATAATATTATCACTATCTTTAATCAATATATAATTATCTTTTAAATTTTCCAAAATAGTTTTGTATAAAGTTAAGTTTTCCATATTATCCCCCCAGTTATCTACAATAACACTAACATAATGTTAGATAAAACAATATCAACATAATTATTGTATGTGATTTTTTTTAATAATATTAAATAATATAAAATAATTTGTTTTTTTATTATATATGTTTTTTTTAAATAATTCAATATATTTTATTATATGATTAATTGATCGTGAATGATAGTTTATTTAAATTAATCTAATACTTTCATTAAATTAAAGTATTAAGAATATATTTATATAGGTGATGCCATGAAAATAATAGATGGGATTAGAAACTATGTTATTGAACAAGAATTTGAAATTAGAATTATAAATAATAAAGTAGATGTAATAAATTATAAAGACATAGGGCATTTTGATTCAAATAAAGTTATAATAAATTATTCTGATGGAAGTGTGGTTATAAAAGGAAATAATTTAGTGGTATCTAAACTTATGAATGACGAAATTTTAATTGGTGGTGAAATTAAAGGCCTAGAATTGAGGTAAACATGAAAAACAGTTTACTATACAAAATAGAAAGTAAAGTTATAATATGCGTTAAAGGAAATAACATTGAAAGATTTATACATAGATTGGTAAATAATAATATAGAATTACTAGAAATTAAACAAATAAAATATAATGAAGTAAATATTACAATATATGAACATGATTATAAAAAAGTTTTAAAGTTAAAAACAACATATGAAATTTCATTAATTGGTGAAAAAGGATTAATAAAAATAAATCATTTTTTATTAAAAAATATATATTTAATTATCTCATTTTTAATTTGTTTAATTATATTAAAGATACTTACAAACCTAATATTTCAAATAGATATTATTCATAATGATAAAGAAATTAGAAACATCATTTCAAGAGAATTAACAAGTGCGGGAATAAAAAAATATACTTTAAACAAAAAATATAATGAAATTCAAGATATAAAACAAAATATTTTAAACAAGTATAAAGATAAAATAGAATGGTTAGAAATAGAAAAAGTAGGTGTAAAATATGTAGTAAGAGTTCAAGAAAGAAGTATTATAGATAGGACTAAAGAAGATGGAAAACACAATATTGTATCCAAAAAATCAGCTATTATAAAAAAAATAAATGCAACAAGTGGAACAATTGTTAAAAGTATTAATGATTATGTAGTAGAGGGTGATATAATAATATCAGGTGAAATAAAGTTAAATGATGAAATTAAAAATTATGTAAATGCAAGTGGTACAGTGTATGGTGAAGTATGGTATTCAACAACAGTAGAATATCCTTTTACATATAAAGAAATAAAAGAAACTGGTAAGAAGAAAAATGTATATTCAATTAAATTTATAAATAAGTATTTTAATATATTTGATTTTAAAAAATATAAAACAAGTATTAAAAATGAAAAAATACTTATTTCAAATAATACATTACCTATACAATTTGTAAAATTAGAAGAAAAGGAAACAAAGGTAATAGATGACGTTTTAACAGAAGAACTAGCAATTGATAAAGCTTATGAATTGTCAGTAAAAAAGATGAAAGAAAATCTTAAAAAAGGGGAATATATAATAAAAAGCAATATTTTGAAAACTACAATAAAAGAAGATAAGGTAATACTTGAAATGTTTTTCTCTGTATATGAGGATATAACTGACTATAGAGATATAACTATAGTAGAGTCAGAATAATATTAAATCTTGAAATCTATAATTTCTTATACTATAATATAAATGGATGCCGAAATAGCTCAATTGGTAGAGCAACTGTCTCGTAATCAGTAGGTTGTAGGTTCAAGTCCTATTTTTGGCACCATTGACAAATCTGTTCGAATAGTTCGAACTTTAATATAAATAAATGTATAATTGTAAATGATGTGAGAAAAAATATAAAAAAATTATTGGAGGTAATGAAAATGAGTTCACAACAAAAAATAGATTATTTGATTGAACAACAAAAAAAATTAAAAGAATTGAAAGATGCAACATTAAAAAGTACTCAAAACAATATTGATAAAGTTGTAGAAAATACTAAAATAGATAATTCTGTTTCTAACTATAAATCACAATCAAAAATAGATGAAATAATAAAAAAAACAAGAAGAATTTAGGAATTAGACTTAATTCTTTTTCTTTTATTGTAAAACAAACAATTTTATATTATAATTAAAAAGAGATGATTTAAATGAGAAATATAGGAATATTTAACGAAACACAAGAAAAAGTCGAAAACTTAGAAGTTTTAGAACCGTTACTTACATATGCATTAGAAGTAGAGAATGTAGACAATCTTGAATTTAATGTAATCATAATTAACAATGAGGAAATTCATAAAATAAATAAAGAATATAGAGGAATAGATAGACCAACAGATGTAATATCTTTCGCATTAGAAGATTATAAAGATATAAAATATGAAAATGATTACAGAGTGTTAGGGGATATATATATATCAATAGATAAAGTAAAAGAACAAGCAAAAGAATATGGACATAGTGAAAAAAGAGAATTAGCCTTTTTAGCTGTACATGGTCTTTTACATTTACTTGGGTATGATCATATGGAAAAAGAAGATGAAAAAGTAATGTTTTCAAGACAGGAGCTGATTTTAGATGGATATGGAATCACGAAATAGTCTAAAAAAACATGGACCTAAAAGACTTATAAATAGCTTTAAATATGCAATACAAGGCCTTGTTTATGCTTTTAAAAAAGAACAAAATATGTTAATACATGTAATAATTTGTATAACTGTTATTGCGCTTGGTATATTATTAAAAATATCATATTTTGAATGGTTAATATGTTTTATATTATTTGGGCTAGTTATGTCAACAGAATTAATTAATTCAGCAATAGAAGCATTAGTAGACTTAGTAAGTCCAAATAAACATCCGCTAGCTAAAATAGCAAAAGATACTGCCTCAGCAGCAGTATTTATTTTCGCTTTAGTAGCTCTAGTATCTGGTATTTTTATATTTTTACCTAAAATACTAATGTTTATAAAATAAGGAGAAAAAAATGAAAGAAAAACTAATAAAATTATTAAATAATTCATATAGTCCATATTCGAACTATAGAGTAGCTGCAATAGTACGTATGAAAGATGGAAAAGAATTTAGTGGTGTAAATATTGAAAACTCATCATATAGTGCATGTATTTGTGCAGAAAGGAGTGCTATTGCATCTTCCATTTCATCAGGATACAAAAAAGGTGATTTTGATAAACTATATGTTATGTGCGGAGATAGTAATAAAATAAGTACTTGTTGTTTTATTTGTAGACAGGTTATTTCAGAATTTTTTAATGAAAACGATGAAATAATATGTATGGACAAACTAGGAAAAGAATTAAAATTAAAAGTTAAAGATTTATGCCCATACCCATTTACAGAGGATGATTTAAAATGAAAAGTGGATTTGTAGGATTAATAGGAAGACCAAATGTTGGTAAATCAACACTAATTAATAGTATAGTGGGTAAGAAAGTAGCAATTACATCTAATAAACCACAAACTACAAGAAATATAATACAAGGAATATATAATGATGAAGAAACACAAATAGTATTTGTAGATACTCCTGGAATACATAAACCAACACATAAACTAGGAAAAGTATTAAATAAACAAGCTTATTATAGTATTAATGATGTAGATGTTTTATTATTTTTAATAGATGGAAGTCAAAATTTAGGCCCTGGAGATAAATACATAATAGAAAAACTAAAAGAACAAAATAAACCAGTTATTTTAATAATAAATAAAATTGATAAATTTAATAAAGAACAGTTAATTTTAAAAATAAATGAATATAAAGATTTATATGATTTTAATGAAATAATACCTATTTCCGCACTTAAAAAAAATAATATAAATACTCTTATAAAAGTATTAAGAAATTATTTACCAGACAATATTAAATATTATGAAGAAGGAACAATTTCTAATAAAACAATTCCATTTATGATATCAGAAATAGTAAGGGAAAAAATATTTAATTTAACAGAAGAAGAAGTTCCACATTCAATAACTTGTATAACAGAAGGTATAAAATCAGATAAAACAAGCGCTAATATTAATGTAGCAATTATTGTAGATAGAGATTCCTTAAAAAAAATAATAATAGGGAAACAAGGTAATAAAATAAAAGAAATTGGTATATCTTCAAGAAAAGATATAGAACAGTTAATAAATAAAAAAGTATATTTAGAATTATTTGTAAAAACAATAAAAAAATGGAGAGATAAAGAAAAATATCTTCAGGAATTTGGTTATAATGATTTTGAAAACTGAATAAAAGTTTAAATAATTGCCATCATAAATTAGAAAGGTGGCTATTTATGAATAAAGAATTACTTTGGAATTTATTTAAAAAAACAGGAAAAATAGAATATTATATAAAATATAAAAAAGAGGAAAAAGATGAAAGCAGGAGACAAGTATAAACATTTTAAAGGAAAAATAGTAGAAATTGTATGTATTGCAAAGGATAGTGAAACATTAGAAGATATAGTTATATATAGAGAAGATGATAATTATTGGGCAAGAAAATATGAAATGTTTACTTCTTTAGTAGATAAAGAAAAATACCCAAATGTTAATCAGAAATATCGTTTTGAGAAGGTGAAATGATGATTGAAAAAGTAGAAGGTATTGTTATAAATGAAAAAGCGTATGGTGAAACAAGCAAAATAATTAATGTTATAACAAAAGAATATGGGATAATTGGAATAATAGCTAAAGGAGCAAGAACTTTAAAAAGTGAATTTAGAGTATCAACTGCAAAACTTAGTTATGCATATTTTAATATAATCTATAAAGAAGGAAAACTTTCTACTTTAGTAAGTGCAGATATAATTAATCCATTTAAAAGTATTATAAAAGATATAAATAAAATTAGTTATGCAGTATATATTTTAGAACTTTCAGAACAAGTTGTAAAACAAACAAATCAAAATATATTTGATCTTATGTTATCAGGATTGATTAAAATAAATGAAGGTTATGATCCACTAATAATAATGAATATTATTGAGCTTAAATATTTAGACTATTTAGGGGTTATGCCAGTACTTGATAGATGTTCGGTTTGTGGATCAACAAATAATATAGTGACATTATCTAGTGACAAGGGCGGATATGTATGTAAAAACTGTTATTCAACTGAAAAAATAATAAGCGAAAAAGCAATCAAATTAATAAGATTATTTTATTATGTTGATATATCAAAAATTTCAAAATTAGAAATAGGAGATGTATCAAAAAAAGAAATAAATGATTTTTTAGATATGTATTATGATAGATACACTGGATTATATTTAAGAAGTAAAACGTTTTTAAAAAATTTAGAAAAGGTTTAGGTGAATTATGCTTAATCATTATAAATATATAACAATTCCACTTATTACACTTGTATTATGCCAAATTATTAAATTTGGAATAGAATCAATAAAGTCAAAAAAACTAAAGTGGGGAAGATTATTTAATGGAAGTGGTGGAATGCCTAGTAGTCATACCTCATTTTCAACATCAATTACAATGCTTATGGGATTAAATTTTGGATTTGATTCACCTTTTTTTGCTCTTCCTTTAGTTTTTACACTCATAGTAGCTTATGATGCAATGGGACTTAGAATGCAAAGTGGTAAACAAGCAGAAGCAATTAATTTAATAGTAGATGAACTATTTTCAAATGATATTAAAGTTAATTTCGGAAAATTAAAAGAAGAACTAGGACATAAACCACTAGAAGTAGTGGGTGGCATAATGTTAGGTATAATAAGTGCTTTATTTTTTAATATTATAATGTAATTTATGGCAAATAACATATTCAATTATAAATATCCCTCATATTATAAACTAGATAAGGGGGATAAAAAATGTTATTTAATAAAAACTGTTGCTGCAATCGTCAAGGTGGATTTGGTTTTCCTATGAATAATGGATGCTGTCAACAACAAATGGAAGGACCAGTTATGGAACCAACAATAACAAAATGTATAGAAAAAGAATTTTATCATGAAGTTCCACATTGTTGCCCAATACATACACATGTAGTAAACAAACATATTTACACTCATACTTATACACCACAATATACATGCAGCGAAGAAAATGTAGTAGTAAATAATGATTGTGGTAGCTGTTCAGGATTAGCAGGACGTTAAAATTTATAAAAATTTCACTTTTGTGAAGTTTTTTTGTTATAATATAATAGTGTAGAGGGATAGAATGAAGATAATTGAATTAAAAAATAACAAAACATTATTAAAAGAATATGTAAAACTATGTAATTCGGAATGGGGTACTAAAAAAAGTTTATTAGAAATGAACTTATATATAGAAAAAAAAGTTAATAAAATACTAGAAGATGATAAAGTAATTAGTGTACAAGCACTAGTAAATAATGATGAACTAATTGGATTTATATCTTTATTTAAATATGATGGAGATGAAAAACGTGATTTAACACCTTGGTATGCAACGATGTTTGTAAAAGATAAATATAGAAAAAAAGGGTATTCAAAAATATTAAATGACGCTATTATAAAAAAAGCAAAAGAATTAAATTATTCAAAAGTATATTTAAAATCAAACTTAGTTAATTATTATGAAAAATTCGGAGCAAAATATATTGAAAATTTAAATAATGGAGAAAAACTGTACTACATTGATTTAGAGTAGTGTTATGAAAACGTTGTAAAATCTTTGTAAGATTAAAATATAATTATGATAATAAAAAATTCACATTGAATGAAAACAATTTAACACGAATTTAAAAAAATAATAAAAAAAAGAGGTAATAATATGAAAGCATTAACAATCAAAGAACCATGGGCAACTTTAATAATATCTGGATATAAAAAATACGAATTTAGAAGTTGGAAAACAAACTATCGTGGTAAAATATTAATTCATGCAGGAAAAACTTTAGAAAAAGACGTAGAAAAAAGATTTGAAGAATATAACTTAAAGTATAATATGGGTTATATAATAGGAGAAGCAGAACTAGTAGATTGTATATTGGTAGATGAAAAACTTGAACAAGAACTAATAAAACTTAATAAAACAGTTTATGGTAGAAGTAGGCATGTAAGAAATTATGCTTGGAAATTAGAAAATATAAAAAAATATGAAAAACCAATACATATAAATGGAAAACTTGGATTATGGAACTATAATGAAGAAAATAATTAATAGCTTTTTACTATTTTCTTTTTTTTTCAATATAATATTGATATAATAAATATAGAAAAAGGTGATAAAATGAAAACATTGACAATAGATGGAAATGAAGCTAGTAGTATGTCTGCATACATGTTTACAGAACTTGCAGGAGTTTATCCTATAACACCATCAAGTCCCATGGCTGAACATATAGATGAATGGAAGCAAAAAAGAAAAAATGTATTTGATGAAAATGTTAAAGTAATAGAAATGCAAAGTGAAGCTGGTGTAGCTGGTTTTATTCATGGATCATTACAGGCAGGTTGTTTAACAACAACATTTACATCAAGCCAAGGATTACTTTTAATGCTTCCAAATATGTATAAAATAGCAGGTGAAATGTTACCTTGTGTTATACATGTTGCAGCACGTAGTTTAGCCACTCATGCACTTAGCATATTTGGCGATCATCAAGATATATATGCAACAAGAGCAACAGGATTTTCGATTTTAATGTCATCATCAGTACAAGATGCAAACCTACTTTCTGCAGTAGCGCATTTATCAAGTATAGAATCTAGTATGCCATTTATACATGCATTTGATGGCTTCAGAACAAGTCATGAAATAAATAAAATTAATACATTAGAACTTGATGAAATAAAAAAAATAGTAAATTATGAAAAAATAGAGAGTTTTAGAAAAAGAGCATTAAATCCTTTAAATCCAATAGTTAAGGGAACAACACAAAATGATGATATATATTTTCAAATAGCAGAAGCTAAAAACAAAACATATTTATCTATTCCAAATATAGTAAACGATTATATGAAAAAAATAAATGAAATTGCAAATACAGATTATAAACCATTCAATTATTACGGAAACAAAAAAGCGAAAAAAATCATTATCGCAATGGGTTCAGTTTGTGAAACAATTAAAGAATTTATAGATGAAAATAAAGAATATGGTTTAGTTGAAGTTCATTTATATAGACCATTTAGTAAAGAATATTTAATTAAAGAAATACCAAGCACTGTTTCTAATATTGCAGTTTTAGATAGAACAAAGGAATCAGGAAGTGTAGGTGAACCACTTTATTTAGATGTTTTATCTGCTCTATCAAATTTAAAAGATAAACATTTTAATATAGTAGGTGGTAGATATGGACTTTCAAGCAAAAACACAACACCTGCTCAAATAAAAGCTATATATGATATGTTAGATAATCCTATTAATAATTTTACAGTAGGAATAGAAGATGATGTAACAAACCTAAGTTTAAAAATAGATAATAATTATAAAATAACTACATCAGATGAAATACTTATATATGGGTATGGCAGTGATGGAATGGTAAGTGCTTCTAAGTCAATTATTAAATTGATAGGTGAAAATACAGATAAATACGTACAAGGTTATTTTCAATATGATTCAAAAAAATCAGGAGGAGTAACACTAAGCCATTTAAGATTTAGCACTCAAAAAATAAAATCTACATATTATGTTGAAAATCCCAAATTAATCGTGGTAACAAAAGATACATATTTAAATGATTTTGACGTAATAAATAAAATACAGAATAATGGAATATTTATATTAAATACATCAAAAACAGAAGAAGAAGTAAATGAATTTATAACTGAAAATATTAAAAAAACATTATGCGAAAAAAATATTAAACTATATATAATAAATGCTTATGATTTAGCCCAAAAATCAGGACTTAGAAATAAAATTAGTACAATAATGGAAAGTTCTATTTTAAAACTTTTAAATATAGTAGATTACCAAAAATTAGAAGAAAAAATAATTAAAAATATAAGAGAAAAATTTTGGGATAAGGGAGAAGAAATTGTTTCAAATAATATAGAAGCAATAAAAAAAGTAGATCTATATTTAAAACAAATTAATTATGATAATAATTATAAAGAAATAAACAAGAAATCACAGACAATATTTGACTTAATTAAAAAAAGAAAAGGAGATACTATTCCAGTTTCAAAGTTTATGGATATTATGGATGGAAGTTTTGAGTGTGGAACAAGTAAATTAGAAAAAAGAAAAACATCAGAATTCGTACCATCATGGATTAATTCAAATTGTATAGAATGTAATCAATGTTCATTTGTATGTCCACATTCAGTAATAAGACCATTTATATTAAATGAAAAAGAATATAATGACAGCCCAGAATATATAAAAGAAAAATGTAAAAAAATGCTTGGAAAAGAAAATATGTATTTTATATTAGGAATATCAATAAAAGATTGTACAGGATGTGGTTTATGTATAAAAACATGTCCAAGTAAAGAAAAAGCACTTATATCAAAAAATATTGATATTGAACTAAGAAATAATGTACAAGAAATATATGATTATTTAGATAAAAACATCACATATAAACCAATCTTTAATAAATATACAGTAAAAGGTTCACAGTTCAAACAATCTAAGTTTTGCTTCCCAGGAGCATGTGCTGGATGTGGTGAAACAGCATATATAAAAATTCTTACACAATTGTTTGGAGAAAACTTAATTATTGCTAATGCTACAGGATGCTCATCTATATATGGAGGAAGTATTCCCAGTATTCCATACTCATTACCTTGGATGAATTCATTATTTGAAGATAATGCAGAATTTGGATTTGGAATATTAAATGCAAATAACTATATAAGAACTAGAATAAAAAATATAATGGAAAATAATTTAGAAGGTAAAAATAAAGAATTATTTACTGAATGGTTAAATAATTATGATGATTATGAAATAACAAAAAAAGTTTATAATCTAATAGATTATAATGAAACTAAAGAATTATTAGAATTGAAAGACTATATTCCAAGTAGAACAGTGTTCATGATAGGTGGAGATGGATGGGCATATGATATTGGATATAGTGGAATAGATCATGTACTTGCAAGTAATCAAAATGTAAATATACTTGTACTTGACACTGAAGTATATTCTAATACTGGGGGTCAATCATCAAAATCAAGTAGAATTGGTAGTATTGCATCATTTACATCAGATGGAAAAAAACAAAATAAAAAAGATTTAGCTCGTTTAGCTCTTTCTTATCCTAATGTATATGTTGCTCAAATATCAATAGGAGCTAATTATAATCAAATATTAAAAGTATTTAATGAAGCAGCTTCATATAATGGACCATCAATTATAATTGCATATTCAACTTGTATATCACATGGTATAAAAGGTGGAATGAATAATAGTTTGGATATGAGTAAAATGGCTGTTGAATGTGGCTTTTTTCCATTATTTCATTATAATCCAACTGAAAAAAAATTATACTTAGATTATAAAGAACCTAACTTTGATTTATATGAAGAATTTTTAAACAAACAAACAAGATTTTCGATGCTTAAAACTATTAATAAAGAAAAATCTGAAGAATTACTTTTAAAAAATAAACAAAATTCTATAGAAAGATTTAATTATTATAAAAAACTAAGTGAAGAAACAAATTAAACCTTGTAATGAGGTTTTTTTGATATTTTTTTGCAAAAAAAGAACAGTCCCCCTGAGAACTGTTCAATAAAAGAATAAAAAGGGGTTGGCTAGTGTGATACTAGCTCCAATTCGCCTAAATCGAATTGGTACTGCATATAATATTCATAAAAGGTTACTTTGTCAATAGTTTTTTAGAAAAAAATCAAAAAATAAAAGAAATTCATGTTTTAAATGGTATACTTATTATAGGATGTGAAATTATGAATATAGACTGTATAAAAGGAGTAGGACCTTCAATAATAAAAAAATTTGAGAAAATAGGTATAAATACTATAGATGAATTAGTTTCTTATTATCCATTTAGATATGAAATAATTAAAAGAAGTAATATAGATGAATTAGAAAATGATGATAAAATAATAATTGATGGAGTTATAGAAACTAATCCAAACGTTTTTTATTTCAACAGAAGATTAGATAAAATGTCATTTAAACTAAATACTGGAAAATATCTATTAAATGTAGTGATTTTTAATAGAGGTTTTTTGAAACAAACACTTAAAATTTCAACTAAAGTTATTATTATTGGTAAATATGATAAAAAACATAATACCATAGTTGCATCAGAAATAAGGTTAGGGCTAATACCAGAAGTTCCTACTATAGAACCTATATATCATTCAACAAGTGGATTATCTTCAAAACAAATATCCACTATAATGAAAAAAGCGCTTAAATATGACTTTAATGTTGTAAATTATATTCCAAATAGATTTTTAGAAAAATATAAATTATTAGATAAAAAAAATAGTATATTTAAAGTTCATAACCCTAATAATATTTATGAACTTAAATCTGCACTTAATACACTTAAATATGAGGAATTATTTTTATTTATGATAAAAATGAATAGTTTAAAACTATCAAAAAGAAATAAAATTGGAATATCTAGAAATATTGATAGAAGTAAACTGGATGATTTTATAAGCAATCTTGATTTTAAATTGACGGAAGACCAATTAAAAAGCGTTGATGACATTTATAATGATTTATCTTCTTCAAATAGAATGAATAGATTATTGCAGGGAGATGTTGGAAGTGGAAAAACAATTGTTTCTTTTATAACTGTTTATATGAATTATTTATGTGGTATGCAAAGTGCGTTAATGGCACCAACTGAAATACTTGCAATACAACATTATAATAATATAAAAAAGCTTTTTTCAAATTATAATATAGAAATTGCCCTTTTAACAGGTAAAACCAAGTCTAGTGAAAAAAAGAAAATTCTAAATGATTTAAAAGAAGGAAAAGTAAATGTAATAATTGGAACACATGCTTTAATAAGTGAGAATGTTGTTTATAATAATTTAAGCTTAGTAATAACTGATGAGCAACATAGGTTTGGTGTTAATCAAAGAGGTAATTTAAAGAATAAGGGTTTGACTCCAGATATTTTATATATGAGTGCAACACCAATACCTAGAACTTATGCTTTAACAATATATGGCGATATGGATATTTCAAGTATACATACCATGCCAAGTGGTAGAAAAGAAGTAATTACTTATTTAAAAAACAATAATGAAATAAAAGATGTTTTAATTTTGATGAATGAACAATTAAAAATGAAACATCAAATATATGTTATAGCTCCACTTATAGAAGAAAGCGAAAAAATAAGTTTGGAAAACGTTAATGAGTTATATGAAAAAATGAATAAAGCTTTTGGAAAAATATATAATATAGGTATTTTACATGGAAAACTTAATAATGAAGAAAAAGAAAAAGTAATGGAAGATTTTAAATGTAATAATATAAATATTCTTATAAGTACAACAGTAGTAGAAGTTGGAGTCGATGTGGAAAATGCAACAATGATAGTTATATTTGATGCATTTAGATTTGGTCTTTCTCAATTACATCAGTTAAGAGGAAGAGTAGGAAGAAATGAATTACAATCATATTGTATTTTAGTTTCATCACATGAGACAAAAAGACTAGATATTTTAACAAAAACTACTGATGGATTTAAAGTAAGTGAAGAGGATTTTAAATTAAGAGGTAGTGGAGATCTATTTGGAATAAAACAAAGTGGCGATATGTGTTTTAGCATTGCTAATATTAAAAATGATTTTAATATTTTAGTTAAAGCACAACAAGATAGTTTGGAGTTTTTAAATAATAAAGAATATTTACTTGAAGAAAATATCAATGTAAAAAAGATTATTGAAAGTTCTATAAATTTAGATTAGAATATTGACTTATTGTAATATTATCTATATAATTATAATAGCGTGATGATGTCACGCGGATACTCTTATGATTTTGTTTAAAATTATAGGAGTGTTCAACCAAAACCCCCTGAAGAGAGCATTTAACTGTGCTCTCATTTTGTTTATTTATAAGGTTTTATAGCCTTTTTATTATGCTCTAGGTGGCATTTAGATGGCAACTCATTATTTATGTTTGTTTTAATTTGTTTTATTTGTATCAAATTTTGTTAATCATTACTTTATAGTATGAATGCTTTCAAAAAATTAAAAATTGGTTAAAACTTACGAAAATTTGGCTTAAATATGTTATAATTGTTAATAGGAATAATAAGATGGAGGTTTAATATGTTTGAAGAAAAGAGAAGTATGAAATTAAAATGTTTTGAATATCTTGGCTCATATGGTGAAAATATTAGAACCAAATTTAACAATATTTGTAACAAGACAGGTATGTATAATGTTCCTGAAGAGTTATTTCAAAAAAGAACTCCAAGAAAAAATAGAGTGTTAATTTCATGGAAAACAGTTAAAAAGAATAATTTAGATTTAGATAAACTAAAATCTTTTGAAAATGGAATAGTTGTTGAATTTATGAATAATGATTATTTTGATGAGGAAAATCAAAATAATCCACTATTTATTGAATTGAAAAAGCGATTGGGATCAGATGAAAATGTTTCATCTATAATAACTTTTAGATCGGAAAATGGTAGTTCTTCATCATCTATTCCAAGACTAGCTTTTTCAAAGTTTATTGACAATACTCAAGTTGAGTATAATGGACAAAATATAATTATTAATGAAGATAATTATATGAATTATATATTAGAAAAGACTGTTGATGGACTAGGATCGGGTGTTGGTAATGATAAGTGGAAGGGTTTTTTATTTGTTTCTATAAGAGGTGGGCAACAAGATACTATTGAAACTCATAAGGATAATCAAATAACGTTATTTAATCCTGCCTGTGAATATGCAAATGCTGAAGTAAGCCTAGATATTGATTTAACGTTAGCATATTTTGCAATGCGAAGTATAGATTTTGATAATTTACCTGATGATAAAAAAGCACAACATAAAGAAATATTTGATAAATTGTCTGAGATGGTGGAAAAAATAACTTATGATTTAAATGGTAATACTATTTCACTATTTAAGTATTGTAATATGCATCCATCTATGGCAATTGATGAAAAAAGATTATTAGATCCAATACAATTGAGAGATATTTCTATATGTAGTTTTAATATTACTGAATCTGCTGATCCAGAAAGTATAGATATAACACATAATGAAGCTGTAAATAAGGAATTATTTTATTGGGATAATGAAAGAAAATGTGTTCTATCCCCAGCTAGACCCACAAATTTATTTTGGTCATATCATCTTTCAAATATGATGCAACAAGATTTTAATTTAAGTGGTTATATAGAATATGAGGAAGAAATATATAATAAAAGACAAGAATTTAAAGAATTCTTTGATTTTACAAATGATATTTAACGAGGAAAAAATATGAAAAAAATAAATGAAATTAAAAAATTACTGCCAAATAATATTGAAGAGTGTTTATTAATTTCTGCTATTTTTGATGTTAGTCGAAAATATGATAATATGTTTGTTAAAGAATTAAAAAAAATAAAAAAAGATATGGGTATAACTATTGATACAATAGAGAGAAATAAACTAAGAAAAGCGTATTATTATTCTTTACCCAACAAATATAATTTGAAGTTTTTATATACTGAGGAACAGTTATCTGAAGTTTTAGACGATTTTATAGCGAGATTAAAAAACTATGATTCAAATACTATCATTGCATCTTTAGAAAAACGAATAGAAGATGTAGGTAGTAATAGAGTTAGTGATAATACAAAAGAATGGTTAATACAATATAATAAGAAAAGAAAAAAATGGGATTATTCATTACTAATTTTAAAAATTAACCAGGAATTATTTTCAAAATTGAACTATTCTATAGATAAACTTACCAGTTTTGTAAGTAATACATATGATAAATTAGAAAATTATAGATATTTGACTATAGTTTTTGATGGGGATTTAATTGACGATAATGGTAAAAATATTACTTGGCAGATAATATATAAAATGAGTGTATTTGCAGAAAATTTTATTCAATTTAACGGTAAGTTTTTTCCATTTCACAAGGAAAGGCAAATAAAAAGATTATCTCAATTTTTAAAAGAAAGAAGCATAGAAAATTTTGATAATTTGTCTTCAGATTTTTATAATAATATTTCTTGTGGATTTAAATTTGAGGATTGTTATATAAGTTCTGATATGAGTAAAAAGATATTAGTCCTAAAGAAAATTGAATTAGATGATACTAATGTTTTGTGTCCATCATGTATGACTACTATTCAACAGGGAAATTCATATCCAGAAATGTTTTTGAGAAGTTGGGAATGTAAAAATCCAATGTGTCCTGATAGGAGTAAATCTGGTAGAGGTAAAAGATTTGATGAATATGGCACATATAGATATTTTAAATTATCAGAGGGTAATAAGAGCAATATAATCACTGATGATTTATATAAAAGTTGGCATAGAGATATTTTTGATACAAATTTAGATTATATAGAGTATTTAATAAAATCATATTCTTGGGATTCTGAAAAAATAGGTTTAATAAATTATAAAAATATTAACAAAAAAGCTGACAGGGAAATAATAATTGTTAATGATATGAGTTTGTTTGAATTATCAGATATCACATATGAAGAATTACCTATTGTTAAATTATTTAATAGAATACATGATCAAATAAATATTCAGAAATCTTTAGAAGATGTAAAAATAACTAATGAGCTAGATGTATATAATGAAAACTCATCTATATATTTGAAAAAAATTGCAAATAATCAAATAGGTACTGCTATAACTTCTCCACCTTATTATAATGCTAGAGAATATTCTCAATGGGATAATTTAATTATGTACTTAATTGATATGATGATTAATGCTAATTCTGTATATTCATCATTAGTTAATAATTCTTATTATTTATATAATATTGGTGATATTGTTTCAGAGGATAATGTTTATGTTAATTCTAATATGTCTAAGCACAGAATACAATTAGGATTTTTATCATGCATGTTTTTTGAAATTATAGGTTACAATTTGTGTGGTAATATAATCTGGGATAAAGGTGAAGTTCAGTCTAAAAGGAACTCAACTATAAATCTATTTAGTGGCTATATCAAACCAGTAAATTGTTATGAGCATATGTTTGTATTTAATAAGGGAAATGATTTAAGTGATAACAGTAAAATTGTTAAAATAAGCCCTGTAATCAAAATAAATAATAAAGGAGAAAATAAATACAAGCATACTGCACCATACCCTTTGGAGTTGGTTTCGCAAATTAAGAGTTTTGCAATAAAGAATAAATACATTTTAGATCCTTTTTTAGGAAGTGGAACTACATTGGTTTGGTGTAGAAATAATAAATATAAAGGTATTGGTTTTGAATTTAATAAAGAATATTATAATTTATGCAACAAAAACATATTTAATAATAAAAAGATTAATGAAAAAGAGGATTAGCATATAAAAGTGTTAATTTTAAAACAACCATGGCAACGTTAATAGCAGAAGGAATGAAAAAATAATAGCAGAAAAAAATATAGCTTATGGTGATAAATATCAAAGTGGATATGCTTGGAAATTGACAAATGTTAAAAAATTGAATATTAATAATCAATTAATGGACAGCTTGGATTATGAAATTTTGATATAGATTATACAAAATATTTATAAGGATTACAGTTTATGTAATCCTTTTCTTATATTAGAAAAATATAAATGTTAGAATAAAATAGGAAGGTGTAGAATGATAAGATTAAATACTAAAAATAAAATAACAGAAGAACTAGCAAAAGTATAGTAGGTTTATATGTTCATTGTATTTGGCATAATAGAAAAGATAATACAGTAGAAGTAGTTGTAGGTAAAGTTTTAGATTATAAAGATGGTTTGATTAAAATTGATACAATAAGTATTTTTATGTTAGATGATGCAGATGCATTAGAGGACAATAATAAAATGATTAAAGAGTTTAATATTGAAAATATTACTGATATATTTCTTTTTGAAGAATATGAATATAACTATGATATATTAGGTATGGTAGAAGATATTGAAGAATCAGATTTTAATAAAACTATATTTGTATAGACTTCTTTGATAATACTATTATTACTACAACTATTGCAGGTTTAGATGTTCCAATGACTTTAATTATGAATTTATCAGGAGAACATTGTGAATTTCCCTTTGTATTTTGTTAGATATATTAAAAATGCTAAAAATGACATAAAGCTTATAGTGGCATCCAAAATATTAAAAGATCTTAATTATAAATGGGTTTGCACGCAACACTTTGTTTAATATTAGATGTTTTGCATCTTAGTATTTTTAGATGGCAGATTTTTAAAATTAGCTTTTGAGCTAATTTTTTTTTACTCTAAACCCTTATTTTATAAAAGTTTGCTAGGATATACTAAATTATATAATAACTAGACTGGAATTCTCACTGAAGAAAGTAAAAAAATATAAATAATTACAACAAGCATATAAAAAGATGTAAAAAAGTAATACAATGTTATTGTAAAGATATATTATAAAAATAGATTTTTTCTTTTATAGATAGATGTGTTTTTATTATCAAGATTATTGATACAATTACTATGAAAGAAATTGAATTTTTAGAAGAAAATAATAAGTGGCCGAAAGTGTATAAAGGCATAAAAAAAATTTAGAGATTTTTTACCAATATAAAAAATAACCGATGACTAATTGACATCGGTTTTACTATCTATAACATTTACAAATTAATCTAAAGCACTAATAAATAGGTTAGCACAAGTTTAAGTGTTTTTTAAATTTTAGTATGCCCTAAATATCCGCAACAAAATAATTTTAATTAAATCTACTCATTTGTTTAGTCTCTTTATTTTATTCTTTTAAAGTGCAAATATAATGCTTCAAAGTGCAATTTTTGCACTTTGAAATAGATAAAATCTGGTATAATATATATAGTTAGGAGGATAAATTTATATAGAAAAAAAGAAAAATGGAGTTTAGAATTATCTGAATATATAAAACAATGGGAGCCTACTCAAGTAGAAAAAACAAAAACTTAGAAAACAGCTATAGGACTTCAAGAAGTAGATGAATTAAAACCTTCAGAATATTTGATTGAAACAGCCAAAGAACATATTGAAGGAAAGATTAATCTAGAAGAAGTCAAGGAAAGAATTAATAATTATTATAAAGTTTTAGATAATAGAAAATCAGAAGAAGAAAGTAATGAAGAAGCAGATAAAGTATCAGTAAGAATTACAGAAATATTAAGTGATAAATCATTTAATTTTAATCCTACTGAGTTAATAAGTATTCGTAAAAGATTATCTACTGGAGTATATAAACAGGCAGGAATTATAAGAAATTATAATTTTACAAAAGATGAATGGATTTTAAATGAAGATACAGTTACATATTCTTCTTTTGAAAATATTTTGCCAGCATTAGAATATGATTTTGAGCAAGAAAAAAATTTTTCATATAAAGATTTATTATTTGATGAATCAATAAAGCATTTATGTAGATTTACTTCCAATATATAGCAAGTGCATCCTTTTTGAGAAGGTAATACTAGAACAACTGCAGTGTTTATTATTAAATATTTAAGAACATTTGGTTTCAATATTAATGATGAGGTATTTGCAAATAATTCTTGGTATTTTAGAAATTCTTTAGTTAGAGCTAACTATAAAAATTTTGAAAAAAACATTTTTGATGATATTAGTTATTTAGAAAAATTCTTTTACAATCTTTTGTCAGATACAAAATATGAGTTAAAAAATAGATATACTCATATTGATTATGTTCAAAGTGTAACAAGTATAGATTCAAAGTGCAAAGGTTGCACTTTAGAAGAACAAGCAATAATAAATATAATTAGAGAAAATTCAACTATTAGGCAAGAGGAAATTGCTAAGATTATTGGTAATCATTAAGAACTATAAAAACTAGAATGATTGAAATGCAAGAAAAAGGATTAATATCTATAAAAAATAGAAAAAGAAATGGTGAATGGGAAATTTTATAAAAAAAACTAATGAATAAATTTTACCCATCAAATTGTGTTGAATTTATTATTTTGTTAAATTGTATTAAAAGTTATATGGTGATATTATGAGGGTTAACCATTTATATAATAGCTCCCTGAAGAGAGCGAAAACTCTCATTTTTGCTTGTTTAAATTAAATTATAAATATATTTGTATAGGTTTAATAATGTTTATTAATTTTGGTATCTTTTACATACAATTTTACTATTAATTGTATCATTATAATTAAAAATATTGTCATTAAGTTTGTTCTTTAGTATAATGGTAGTAGAAAAGGAGTGAAAAAAATGAAAAAAACTTTAGTTTTAGGCATAGGAGCTTTACTACTATTTACTGGATGTGGAAGCAATAAAGTAGTTTGTACACAAACAACAGAAGAGGATGGCAAAAAAATGAAATTACAAGTAACTGCCAATATGAAAGATAACAAGGTAAGTACAGTAGATGCTACAATTAAATTTGAGGATGATACAACAGCTTCACAATATTGTGGATTGATGCAACTATTTAATTCATTTGCTGAGGATGAATCAAAAAAAATAGATGTAAAATGCTCTGGAAAAAACATAACAATTAAAAATTATGAATCTGTATTAAATTCATCAGATTCAGAAAATAAAATAACTGGACTTACAAAAGACGAATTTATTCAAAAAATGACTTCTGAAGATGAAAATGTAAAATGTAAATAAAAATAAAATTGAACTTAAAAGCTATTTTTAGTTCAATTTTTTTATTGAAAATCAAAAAAATATATGTTATATTTTAGATGAAATATGACTAGCAGGTGAAAAAATGAATTTAATACTTAATTTTATATTTATATTTTACATTGGGAGTACAATAGGATGGGTAGTAGAACTAATTTTTAGAAGAATAGTCCATGGAAAATGGGTAAATCCAGGATTCTTAATAGGCCCTTACTTACCAATATATGGATTTGGATTATGTGCACTTACAGGTATATATTTGGTATTTTACAATCTAAAATTACCAAGTATAATAATAATATTGCTGATGGGAGCTTCTATGACATTAATTGAATTAATAGGTGGATTATCATTTGTAAATAAGCCTGTTAAATTATGGGATTATAGTAATAGACGGGGAAATTACAAAGGAATTATTTGCCCTTTATTTTCACTTATATGGACAATTATAGGTGCAATATATTATTATTTTATAGCAGGTTTTATTATAGAAAAAATAGAATGGTTTCATAATAATATGTCATTTTCATTCATACTTGGGTTTTTTAGTGGAATAATAATAATTGATTATATATATTCTACTAAAATGTTATCTAAAATTAAGAAATATGCCAAGGAAAATAATATAGAAATAAAGTATGAAGAATTAAAATGTCAAATTAGAGAATTGCAAGAAAAGAAAAAAGAAAAATATTCCTTTATTTTTGCTTTTAAACCATCTATGGATTTAAAAAAATATATAAATAAAGACAACAAAAAATAGATTACAAATGATGTGAATCCCATTTTGGAGATACAAATAAAAAAATAGTATATTAAAAAGAGAAAAGTTATTTTTCTCTTTTTGCGTAAGTTTTTCTCTTTTTCTTAATTTTTGACTTTAGTCTAGTGGTGTTGTAAAATAATATCCATTCTTCTACAAGTTGAATATATTCTTGTAAAGATGTAATATTATTATTGTACAAAGTTTCTTTTTTTAGAAGAGCGTGCCAGCTTTCTATAGGAGAGTCATCAATTGGAGTTCCTTTTCTAGACATAGAAATTTGAATGCCATTTGATTCACATATAGCTTTGTACTCATAAGATGTATATTGGAATCCTTGATCAGAATGTAGGATTAATCCATTTACATCTTTTTCTTTTGTTATTGCTTCATTTAAAGTATCCATTACCAATTTATTATCATTTGTTTTAGAAATTTTATATGCAACTACATGTCTATCGTATAAATCAATTATTGTAGATAAATATGCCCTAGATCCTTTATATATTAGATAAGTTACATCTGTATCCCATACCTTATTTAAAGCATCAGTAGTAAAATTTCTATTTAATAAATTTGGTTTAACATTATCTTCTATTCTTTCATTTTTATTTTTTTTCTTTGACTTTCTTATATATTCAGCCATTAAATTATACTTTTTCATTATTCTTAATACCTTCTTTCCATTCATAACTACACCATATTTTAAGAGTAGACCTTCAACAATCCTACGATATCCATATGTACCTTTAGAATCATCAAATATTTCTTTTATTATTAAATAATCATAATAATCAGAATCTTCCTTATTTCTATACTTATAATAAGTTTTTGGACTTATATTAAGTACGGCACACATATTAGTAAGTTTAAAACTATTTTTGTATAAATTTATAAATGTTACTTTTTCTCTCGTTGTGCCTTGAGGAAGGCCTGGTATTTTTTTAATATTTCATATCTTTCTTTCCAATCTTCTAAAGTGATTGATTTTCTTTTTTTGCCTCTTTCAATTCCTTTTTTTCTTTCAAATCCATAACCTTTTCTATAATTATTAAATATATATCTTATTGTTCCGATAGGCAAATCATATTCTTTTGCTAATGGAGTTTCAGGAACATATTCTTCAAAATGCTTTCTACATATTTCAAGTTTTGTTTCAAGATTTATTTTATTAAATTTTTGTCCTTTTTTAGCCATAGTAAAACACCTCCTTTCGAAGGTGTATTATACTATAATTTATTTGAACTATTTTTTTATTTGTGTCTACTCCAAAGGGTGCAGTTCATAATGACTATTTTTTTCTATTTTATCCATAATTTCTTTTAACATGTTTTCATATTTATTATTTTTAGGAAAATAATATTTATCGTCTTTTATCTCATCCGGAAGATATTGTTGCTTTACCCAGCTACCTTTATAATTGTGGGGATATAAATAATCCTCTGAGTTTGTTTTTATATGATTTGGTACATTACCGCTATTTCCCATTCTAACAACATTTAATGCAGAATCAAGTGCACTATAAGCACTGTTTGATTTTGGAGAAAGTGCAAGTTCTATTACAGTAACAGCAAGCGGAATTCTTGCTTCAGGAAGTCCAAGTCTATTACAAGCATTAATGCATGCATCTACTTTTGGTCCCATACTTGTATTAGCAAGTCCGATATCTTCGTATGCAATTACACTCATTCTTCTAAATATAATATCTAAATCTTCTGCTTCGATTAATCTAGCTAAATAATATAGTGCTGCATTGACATCACTACCTCGTATTGATTTTTGAAATGCACTTATTACATCATAATAACCATCTTCGTTTTTATCGTGAAAAAATGAAGGCTTGTTATTTATTTTTTTTAAAACTTCTAAATTTACTATGAAATCATTTGTAGAGTAATATGCAACTTCAAGTAAATTATATGCATATCTTAAATCACCACCAGACAATTTTGAAATATAATCTATGCTTTCATTATCTATTTTAATGTTTGGTAAAAACTGGGAAGTAGTTGCTTTTTTTATTCCTTCTTTTACATCTTCTATAGTTAGTGGATTTAATTCAAAAATTTGGCATCTACTTCTAATAGCTGGATTAATACTATGGTATGGATTAGATGTTGTCATACCTATAAGAGTGATTAAACCACTTTCTAAATATGGTAATAATATATCTTGCTTATCTTTATTTAATCTATGGATTTCATCAAGTACAAGAACAATACCATTGTACATTTTTGCTTCTTCTATAACGATATCAAAATCCTTTTTACTGTTAACTACTGCATTTAAATTTTTATATTTAAAATTTAATTCATTTATAATAGCATTTGCTAAAGATGTTTTTCCGATACCTGGTTTACCATATAAAATAAGTGAAAATAATTTTTTATTGTTAACCATGTTATATATAATTTTATTTTTTCCAACTAAATGTTGTTGACCTATAATATCATTTATTTTTTTAGGTCTTAATTTGAATGCTAAAGGTTCATTCATATATATCACCACATATATTTTAACAAAAAACTTAATTAAAATATATAATAAATTATATTATTATGATAAAAATAAATAGTATAGTATATGTATAGTTTAAAGTTAAATAATTTACTAATTAAAAAAACAAGTATATAATTAAAATAGGTGATTATTGTGACGGATAATGAATTTTTAAATAAAATAGAAGATTACAAGAATTATTTATTAATAGATAAAAAATATAGTAACAATACAATCGATTCTTATTATTTAGAATTAAAAAAATACTATAACTTTTTAAAACAAAAAAATGTATTTTTAAAAGAAGTTGAAACTTCTGATATAAAAGAATATCTAAAGTATTTAAAAAAACATCAATTAACTGAAAAATCAATTGCTCACTCAATTTCAGTAATAAGATCCTTTTATAAATTTTTAATAATAGAAAAATATATAAAAAATAATCCATCTTTATCTTTAGAATTACCTAAATTAAAAAAAACATTACCTAAAGTATTATCTGAAGATGAAATGTTTAAATTATTGGATGTTGAATTAAAGGATAAATATAGTTATAGAAATAAAGCTATGCTTGAACTTATGTACGCAACAGGTCTTAGAGTAAGCGAACTTGTAAATTTAAAAGTTGTTGATATAGATATTGAACAATGTATAGTAAGAACATTAGGTAAGGGTTCAAAAGAAAGAGTAATTCCAATTGGTGATTATACTATAAAGGCTTTAGAAGAATATATAAAAAATTATAGAAGTTCATTTATTTTAAAAGAAACTACTGATTACTTATTTTTAAATAATCATGGAAAAAAAATGACACGACAAGGTTTTTTTAAGATTATTAAAACACTTGCTTGTGAAAAAGGAATTAAAACATCTTTTTCACCTCATACACTTAGACATTCATTCGCAACACATTTACTTAATGGTGGTGCGGATTTACGTAGTATACAAGAGATGCTTGGACATTCAAATATATCTACAACACAAATATATACACATGTATCTAATAAGAAATTAAAAGAAAACTATGATGATTTCCACCCACATGGTGATAAATAGAAAGGATGAAGAAAATGATAAATGATAATATATTTAGAGAATATGATATTAGAGGAATTTATAATAAAGATTTAACTGATGAAGAGGCGTATACAATCGGTAGGGGATTTGGAAGCTATATAAAAAAAATGAACGAAGATATAACTATTGTAGGTCATGATAATAGAATATCATCTCCTAGTTTAAGCACTAATTTAATTAAAGGAATTAATGATAGTGGAGTTCATGTAATTGATCTTGGGTTAGTAACTACTCCGATGTATTATTATTCAAAAATATTTTACAAAATTAATACAGGAATAATGGTAACTGCTAGTCATAATCCTGCAATATATAATGGATTTAAAATTTCATTTAAAAGGGAACAAAATGCATATGGAGATAAAATAATTGAATTCAGAGATTTTGTTAAAAAACAAGAGTTCTTAAGTGGACGTGGAAATGTTTTAAAAAAAGAAATAAAAGAAGATTATATTAATTTATTAATTAATAGTGTAAAAATAAATAAAAGAATGAAAATAGTTGTTGATTGTGGTAATGGAACAGGTAGCATTATAATTAAGGATGTACTAGATAGATTAAATATTGAATATAAGTTGATAAATTGTGAAAGTGATGGCAATTTTCCAGTACATGATCCAGATCCATCAGTAAACAAAAATATGAGTGAATTAGTTGATATTGTTAAATTATTAAAGTATGATTTAGGCATAGGAATAGATGGAGATGCTGATAGAGTAGGGCTTGTTTCTTCGTCTGGTGAAATAATAAAAACAGACTATTATTTAATAATAATGTATAGAAATTTGCTAAAAACTATTAATAATAGAAGAGCACTATTTGATGTAAAATGTTCAAGAAGCTTAATAGATGAACTTGATAAGCTAAATATAGAAAAAACTATGTATAGAACTGGTAATTCATATATAAATATGAAAATGCAAGAAGGAAATTATTTGTTTGGCGGAGAATATTCTGGACATATTTATTTTAGAGATAGATTTCCTGGATTTGATGATGGAATATATGCAGGGCTTAGAATGTTAGAGTTATTGTCTAATAATAACTCTACTATAGATAAAGAATTAGAAGGAATAAATAGATATTTTTCAACTGAGGAAATAAAAGTAAACAGTGATGATGTAAAGAAATTTGAAATTGTTGAAAAAGTAAAAGAATATTGTAAATCTAGAAATTATAATATTAATGAAACAGATGGTGTTAGAGTTGAATTTGATGATTCATGGGCATTGATTAGAGTTTCAAACACTACTCCTTGCTTAACACTTAGATTTGAAGCTAAAACTGAAACTAGATTAAATGAAATAAAAGAAGAATTTATGAATTTTATTAATAGTGTTTTATAAAATAAATAATGAAAAAAGGTATAGCATGAATATAGAAGAAGATTTTAATAAAAGAAGTTTAAAACAAAGAAAAAATGGTATTTATTTATCTGATGAACAAATAAATATTCTAGAAAAATATAATATAAATTATTTGAATTACAATAATATAAATGAACTTATATTTTATATAGAAGATTATTTAAATAATAGTTATATGGAGTTAGAAGATTTAGAATCAGTTTCAGAAGCTTTATCAAATTTCAATTATTATAATAATACAAATAAATAATTTTATCAGACTTTTTATTATACAAAAGTCTTTTTACTTACATATAGACAATTAAAATAATCTGAAATATGAATACATATATATATTATTTCATATAATTATTGAGGGATAAAAATGAATAATATAATATATGGATTTTTACTTACAACAATAGCTGGATTTTCAACTATGATAGGAACTATACTTGTTTTTACTAAAAAAAATGAAAAAATATTAATTTCTTCTTTAGCTTTTGCAGCAGGTGTAATGTTATGCGTATCTTTAACTGATTTGATACCTGAAAGTGTAGAATTAATAAGTTTAAAATATAATATTGTTCCTACTATTTTAATAAGTTTAATATTTATTGTTATCGGAATTATAGTTTCATCATATATAAATATTAAACTTCCTATTGAAAATAAAAATGGATTATATAAAGTAGGAATATTTTCTATGCTTGCTATTATATTACATAATATACCAGAGGGAATTGCAACTTTTTTAGCAAGTACTTCTGATATGGCCTTAGGAATAGCTCTTACAATAGCTATAGCTCTTCATAATATACCAGAAGGTATAAGTATATCTATTCCAATATACTATTCATCTAACAGTAAAAAAAGAGCAATATTATATACTCTTATTTCAGCACTTTCAGAACCTTTTGGCGCACTTTTGGCATATTTATTTTTAAGTAAGATAGTAACTGATACGATAATGGGATGTATTTTTTCTATTATTGCAGGTATTATGATATTTATATCTATGTTTGAGTTACTTCCTACTTCATTTAAATATAAAAATAGGGGAGTTACAATATTGTTTTTCATAATAGGAATATTATTTATGTATATTAATTCAATTATATTTTAAAAAAATAGAGTTAAACAGTTACTCTATTTTTTTTATAAACTTTAATTTTGTTTTTATATCTACGATATATATCATGTGCATGTAATGCATTTTCATCGTTTCTTTTTGATAATTTTAATATACCAAATGGATTGTAATAAACTGAAATAGGGGAGATAATATCAATTCTATCACCTCTACCATATTCTTTACAATATAATTGATGTGTTTCTAAATCTACAAATATAATATTGTTTCCACCATTAATAATCTTTACAATAGTTTTTTTAATTCTTTCGTTTGGATCTTTAATATATGGCATAAATACTGAAGCATAATACAAATTATCTAATTTTTTCATATTTTTCCTCCTTTTTATACATAATAGACAGTATTATAGAGATTTTCTATAAAAAAGTCAAGTGTTTTCCCCTATTTTCTTATTAATAGGGGATATAAGGCATTATATGAATTATAAATTAAAAAAGAACTAAATATAGTTCTTTTTTAGTGTGGGTAAATTAATTACATCAAATTATTTGCAATCGTATGATTTACAATTCATTGAATCATTTGATGATGTAGTATTAGCATTACGGTCATAGTTTTTTTGAGCGTTTTTGCTTTTTGATTTTAAATCTTTATTTTTTTTCATTTTAATCACCCAACTATAGTATTAACCAAGCATAAGTAATTATACATATATTGTTAAATTAATTAAAAAAAGAAGTTTTTACAACTTCGTATAATTAATATTATGTTAACTTGTTACTTTTCTTGATTGTATTTCGGCCATTTTTTCTAGTACTTCAGCAGCGTTTTTTTCATTAATAACTGTATATCCTAGTTCTTTTAAAGCTTGAACTTTAATAGTATTTAATTCCATAGTTCTGCTCATTTTTTCTTCCATTTTATGTTCAATTTGAGAAACAAATCTCTTATGACATTCTATTATTTTTGATTTTGATGTAGATTTGCCACCATTTGTAAATAAAGTAAATGCTGAGAAAAGTATACTTTCAAATATGAATTGTTCTTCTTCATTAAATACAAATTCTAAAGGTTTTTCAAATCCAGCTGCTTTAGCAACGTACGCTAATATATATTTTAATTCTTTTGAACTATCCATTGATTGTATATAGTTATATAAATATTTAATTGAATAATATGAATCATCAGTATCATCTTCTAATTTTTCTTTAACTATATCTATAATATTATGAAGTAATTCTTTTTCTTTTTTCCCAAGTCCACTATAAATATCATTATCATTTAATTGATTTTTATTTGTATTTTCAAATAAACTATTTATTCTTGTTTCAACATCCATTATATAATCAGTATCTACTTTTATATTTTTTAATTCATCAGCTGATTTAATTCCAAGTAAATTTAATAGTAAAACTTTTTTATCTTTTGGCCATTTATTTAAATCGTCTAATTCTAAGTAATTATAAATCATTTGTCTAGAAACACCTAAAAATTTTGCTAATTTAACTTTTGATATTCCTAGTTCTTTTAATATTTCGTTTAATCTTTCCATATGTTTATTAAAACCTCCTATTATCATTTTAACACTTCATAGTCAAATGTCAAGTGTAAAGTAATAGTATATTTACAAATACCATAATTTGGCATTATTTTTTCTTACTTCTTTAATTATTCCTCCACCTAAACATTCTTCATTATCATAAAAAACACATGCTTGTCCAGGTGTAACTGATTTTACTCCCTCAGGATATTTTACAATTATTTCATCATTTACAAATTCAATTTCAACTTCATTGTCTGGTTGACGATATCTAAATTTTGCTGTACATTTTTTTGGTTTATTTTCACTTATCCAATTTACGTTTTCGATAACAGCACTGTCTGATATAAGATATTTATTATCTTCTCCTTCAGCAACGTATAATATATTTTTTTCTATGTCTTTTCCTACAACAAATAGTCTATCTTTTGTGCCACCAATATCAAGTCCTTTTCTTTGACCTATTGTATAATACATTAAACCTATATGTTCCCCTACTCTTTTTTTTGTTTCTATGTTTATTATATCTCCTGGAATATTAGGAAGATAATTTTTAAGAAAATCTTTAAAATGTCTTTCACCAATAAAACAAATTCCAGTTGAATCTTTTTTTCTAGCAGTTATTAAGTTATATTCTTCTGCAATTTTTCTTACTTCTGGTTTCTTTAAATCACCTATTGGAAATAAAACATTTTCTAATTGTTTTTTTGAAAGTTGTGAAAGAAAATAAGTTTGATCTTTATTATCATCAATAGCTCGTAATAATTTATTATTTTTTATTCTAGCATAATGACCAGTTGCTATAAAATCTGCTCCTAATTTTTTTGCTTCTTTTACAAACATATCAAATTTAATATATTTGTTACACATAATATCTGGATTTGGAGTTCTTCCTTTTTTTAATTCGTCAAGAAAGTATGTAAATACATAATCCCAATATTCTTTAACAAAGTCTATTCTATGAAGTGGAATACCAATTTTCTTACATACACTTAATGCATCGTTATAATCTTGTTCTTGTGGACATATATTATTTGTTAGTGTCGGATTACCTAATATATCATTATTTACGCCAGCATCCCAATTACGCATAAATAGTCCTATTACTTCATATCCTTGTTCTATTAGTTTAATAGCTGCGACACTACTGTCAACGCCTCCACTCATTCCTATAACAACTTTTTTCACATAAATCACCTACCTAATTATAGCACGTTTACTTAATAAAAAAAATACCATTATTTTATTAAAGGTATTATTATTTTAATAAGTAATGGTGTTATAAATGTTTCTATGATTATACCTATAGTAATTGCTATTACGGAAATGATTAGAATTTTTACATATTTATTCATCATTATTTTAAAATCCATATTTTTTTTATTTATAATTGAGTTAATCATTTTTAATGAAAAAAATATTGAATATGTTGTTATCAGCATATATATTAAAAAATAAATCATTTGATGAGGAAATATATTTATAAAATTAAGTAAGCAACCTTTTAATTTATAATTAAATACTATAGAAGCAATTGAAAAACCTAATGTAAAACTTTTTATAAAAAACATTATTGTTACTATAGGTATTCCTATAATTGATATACCAAGTATCCATATTATTATTATATATAGTAAATTATTAAATAAACCGTTTTTTATACCTTCAAGATAGTTTAGTTTATTATTTTCTATATTTGATATATAGTTATTAAAGTAATCAGTGACTAATTTTTTGTCTGTTTCACTTAATATTGCCATAAATATTGATCCTGCTATTATTCCGATTATTAGTAAGATTGTAAAAAATAGTAGTGTTTTTTTATTTACTTTTATTGTTCCTTTTAACTTGTCCATCCATTTCATATTTATCACCTACTAAATATTATTTAAAAATTAAAATAATATTCCAAAAATATTAAAAATATATTATAATGTTTAATAGAGGTGATCACATGAAACCAAAAACACAAAAAATTGTCGTATATTTAATGCTTTTTGTTATGATTGCATCATTTGTTATGTCAATTATTTTTATATAGGCTAAAGCCTTTTTTATTATAAAATAAAGGTGGTGAATAATGAATTTTATTAGGAAAATTATTTTAGTAGCATTTTGTATATTTTTTATAGTATGTACATACTTATTAGTAAATGGTTATTCTTTGTATAAAAGTGTATTAAAAGAAACTCCACTAGAAGAAAAAATAAATGAAATTAGAAATAAGGAAGATTATACTAAAATTGAAGATGTTTCACCAGACTTTTTGAATGCTATAGTTGCCGTTGAAGATCATAGATTTTATAAACATAATGGTGTTGATTTAATATCTACTGTGAAAGCTATTTTTACTAATGTAAAAGCTTCTTCTTATGTTACAGGTGGAAGTTCAATTACTCAACAATTAGCTAAAAATATGTATTTTTCTCAAGAAAAAAAGATGGTAAGAAAGATTGCTGAAATGTTTATGGCTTATAATTTAGAAAAGAATTTAAGTAAAAATGAAATACTTGAATTATATATTAATAATATTTATTATGGCAGTGGATATTATAGTGTTTATTCAGCTAGTATGGGTTATTTTAATAAAAAACCAAGTGAATTAACTTTAGATGAAGCAAGTTTACTTGCAGGTATTCCAAATGCACCGTCTATATATTCATTAGATGTTAATCCTACCCTTGCTAGACAAAGACAAAAACAAGTTATAAGTGCTATGAAAGAATATAACTATATAAATGATTAAAGGATAAAGAAATAACTTTATCCTTTTATTGATTGTATTATAACTACATATATTGTTTTGAAAAAACATTTAAAATCTAATAAAAATGAAATGTTTTTGGCATATTCTACGTCATATTTTAGTTTTTCATGATGTTCTATTTCTCTTCTACCATTTGCTTGTGCAAGACCAAATATACCAGGTTTTACTGTATAACGAATTGGATCAATGTAATCATCAGGAAGAGAATCATTTATTAAAAATGGTCTTGGTCCTATAAATGACATGTCTCCTTTTAATATATTAAATAATTGAGGTAATTCATCTAATCCAGTTTTTCTTAAGAATCTTGTAAATCTAGTTGTTGTATCATTATTATAATTAATTTTAAGAGTTCTAAATTTATATATATTAAAAGGTATTTTATTTTTTCCTTCTCTTGATTGTTTAAATATTATAGGAAACCCTATATTAAATATTTCAATTATGCTAATAAGTATTATAAGTGGTAATAAAATAATTATAAGCAATAATGATAAGATTATATCTATTAGTCTTTTTATATATTTTTTATACATATTATCCTCTTTCTAGGAAGTTACAGTGTTTGCACAATTCCATTTCTTTTTTATTGTTTTTAAATTTTTCTATCATTTTAATAACTGTTTTTTTATTTAATATTTCATCTATTTCTTCTTTAAATATATTTCCTAAGTTAATTATTCCAAGAGTGTCTAAACAACATGGTACAATTGTACCATCTACAAGTATTCCAATATGATCGGTTAATCCATAACATTTACCTGATTCATTATAATATGAATTATTTAAATCAGGCCAAATAAATTGTTTTTCAAAATTAAAAAATAGATTTTCTTTAATTTTAGTATTTTTAGTTATATTTACTTTATAGTAATTATTGACTTCATTTATTATATCTTCTGAGTATTTATTTTTAACCCATAATCTTAATGATACATATGTATCGTTTTTTATTAATTCTTCGACAGAATCAAATATATTGTTTAAGTATTTTTTAAGTTCTACATTGTATTTGACATCAAAACTATGTAAAGATATGTTTACTTGTCTTATATTTTTGTTATCTTTAATTTTATCTATTAAATAACCATTCGTTGTAATGTTTATATTAAAACCTTCATTTGAAGCAAGTAATATAAATTCATTTAATTTAGGGTTTAATAGTGGTTCGCCTAAAATATGTAGGTATATATAATTTGTGTAGTTTTTAATTTTTGAGAGAATTATTTTAAAGTTTTGTATAGTCATTATTTCTTTTTTTCTTCTATTTTTAATGCAAAAATCACAATTTAAATTACACAAGTTAGTTGTTTCAATATATATTTTTTTAAATCTCACATAATCACATCCATTATTTTTTATACCAATAATTCATATATAATTTTAATGCAGTTCTAGGGCTATCAACTCCATCTTTATTTTTTATAGGTGCGAAATCTTCTTCCCTTTTTCCTCTTAAAATAGCTATGTTTTTAAAATAATTAAATGAATCAAATATAAATGTTTCAAATTTATAGATATTATTATCAGTTGGAATTATTTCTTTTCCATATTCATTTAAATATGAATTTTTCTTTAAAGCTTTGTGATACATTAAATTTTTTTTACTTAATTTTTCTAAAGCTTTTACAGTAAATAAATTACACATAATATGTGCTTCGCCATATTTTAATTCACCATTTATTTTTTCTTGAGCTAAAATGCTTGGTAATTCAGAATATTCTATAACATGAGGATGACCATGATTTAAACAAAAAACACCAACTTTTTCTTCTGGATTTGATTTTAAGATAGTTTTAGAAGCTATTTGGGTATTTGATTTAATAGCTAAACCAAGTAGTGTTGGATCTGACATTTTTAATAATATGTTATCAATACTTCCTATGAATACCCACTTAGTTTTGTTTTGTTTGATTTTTTTTAATACTCCAGACTTTTTTAATGACTTAAATATACTACCATTACCATCTGATGCAAATTTTATTAGTTTATTATTTCCTATTAATAATTTTCCTTCTAAATCTAATAGTGGAAGTTCAGTTTGTTTAAAAAAAGTGATTTTATTTTGATTATATCCAAAATAATTGTTTTCTTTGAAAAAAGAACATGTTTCGTTATAGTTTTCTTCACTTGTCATTATATACCAATGTAATGTTATATTATATTTTTTATTTGTTTTTTCTAAATCGTCTATTAATATTTCAAATAATGATTTTTCTACTCCATTTATATTTAATTTAAATGTTCCTTTAGGACCATTATGGTTTAACCTACTTCCTTGTCCACCAGCCATAGTTATAACTGCATATTTACCTTTTTTTATAATATTTTCGCCATACTGATTTAGAATTTTAAGTTCATTTTCATCTAATTTTTCTTTTTCTATGGATTTAACTGGTTTAATATTTAATGTTTTATTTTTTTTAGAATCATAATATAATTTTTTTAATTTCTTAAAATTAATTTTTAGTATTTGATTTTCTATTTTTTTTATTTCTTCATTATTTAAAGTACTCATAAATTTTATTACATGTTCTTGATTATATTTTTTTAATGTTTTTATCACTTTTTTATTCATATTTAACCTCTTTGTAATACCATGCTACTATATGATTTTATCATGTTTTTTTAATTTATACAATCATTTGAAAAAAAGAGACATTTGTCTCTATTTTTCTGATTCCTCTAACATGTTCGTTATAAATATTCCGTAACCTGTTGATGGATTATCTATTACTACGTGTGTAACGGCACCTACTATATATTCTCCTTGAATTATTGGTGAACCACTCATTCCTTGAACAATACCACCAGTTTCTTTTAATAATTCTTGATCGGTTATTTCAAAAAGTATATTTTTTGTGTTATTAGATGTATCATTTATTTTTGTGATTTTTATATCATATTCTCCAATATTTTTATCTTTTAAAACTGTAAGTATAGTTGCATTACCCAACTTTATATCTTTTGTTTGAGCTACTTTATATAGCTTTTTATCAGGTAAAGTTGCTGTGTAGTTACCAAATATACCATGGTTGGTATTTTTAAATATTGTTCCTTTTGTATCATCTGTTTCTAGTTTTGCATTTTTTTCTCCTGGAGAGCCATTAGTACTAGATTTAATGCTTGTTACTGTTGAATTAAATATAGAACCATTATCTGAATCTAATATTTTGTTTGTACTTTTTTCAATTATTTCATGTCCTAGTGCTCCAAACAATTTTGTATTTGGATCTATATAGGTTAGTGTTCCAATACCAGTTATATTATCTTTTATATACATACCAGTTTTATATTCATTACCTGTTTTAACAAGTTTTAAGTCTGTGTATTTTTCTATGTCATTTCTTACATATCCTATTTTTATATTGTCATCTAAACAGTTTGAAAGTTTTGATGACATATCATATACATTGGATACTTTTTCATCATTTATACTTGTTATAACATCTCCAACTTTTATTCCTGCTTCTTTTGCAGGATATGAGTTATCAATTGAATACATTCCAACTACCATAATACCTTTTGAATTTAATTTTATGCCTACGTTTTCACCGCCAACTATTAAATAATCTGAATAACCTAATACGTTAAATGGAATAATAAATAGTGTTAGAAGAAGTAAAATTTTTTTAAAGGATTTTTTTAAAATCATTTTAAACATCTCCTTCTAATATAATATGGTTTTTTAAATAAGCTATATTATTATTATGTATGTATTTTTTTTAAATATAATAAAAATAATACCAAAAGGTATTATTCTATATTAAAGTCTTCTATAGTTCCATTTTCAGTTACTATTTTATTTACTTGTTCCTCAACAGTTTTTAATTTTTCATCACATTCTTTTACAAGTTTCATTGCTTGAGTATATTTTTCTATAGAAGAATCTAAGTCAATTTCTCCTGATTCTAATTCGTTTACTATAGTTTCAAGATCTTTCATTTTTTCTTCAAATTTTTTTTCTTTTTCCATATTACTCCTTATTTATTACCTTAGAAATTATAAAACCATCTGATAATCTAATTTTTATTGTATCATCTATTTTTACATCTTTTATATTTTTAATTAATTTATCTTCTACATATGTTAATGTATAACCTTTTTTTAATATATTTAGTGGATTAACTAGTTCTAATTTTTGTATTAAATTAGATAAATAATCTTTCTTTTTTTCATATAAAACAATAGGATTTTTTAATATATAATGGTTTTTGATATTATCTAATTCCATACGTTTTTTAGATACATTTATAAATATATTTTTGTTTAGGTTTTCAAATAATTGATCAATTTTTTGTTTTTTATTTTCATACATTAACATTGGATTTTTAATCACAAATGAACTTTTAATTGAGTCCAATTTTAATTTTTGATAATTTATTTTTGTATTAATATTTTCATTTAATCTTATTTTTAAATTATTTATTTGTTTTATTACATCAAATATGTTAGGTACAGCAAGTTCTGCAGCTCCTGTTGGTGTGGGTGCCCTAAGATCTGCAACAAAATCTGCTATTGTAAAATCTACTTCATGTCCTACAGCACTGATAACAGGAATTTTGCAATCAAATATAGCACGTGCTACAACTTCTTCATTAAAAGGCCATAGATCTTCTATAGAACCTCCACCCCTACCTACTATTAATACATCTAAATCATAAGTTTGAGCAAGTTTTATTTTTTTTACTATATCATCTTTAGCAAATTCACCTTGTACTAAACTTGGAAAAAGATATGTTTTACATACTGGATATCTTCTTTTTATAGTAGATAATATATCTTTTATAGCTGCACCCGTCGGTGCGGTTACTATACCTATTTTTTCTGGAAATAGTGGTATTGACTTTTTCTTAGATTTGTCAAATAAACCTTCTTCTGCAAGTTTTTTCTTTAATTTTTCAAATTCCAGATATAGATTTCCAACACCATCTTGAATCATCTCATCTACATATATTTGATAGTTTCCAGTTGCTTCATAAACACTTATTCTTCCAACTATTAATACTTTCATTCCATCTGCTGGTTTAAATTCGATTTTTTTAGCGTTTGTATTAAACATAATCGCATTTATTTTACTTGCCTCATCTTTTAAAGAAAAATATAAATGTCCTGTTGTATGTGATTTAAAGTTTGATATTTCGCCTCTTAAAAAGACTTGTCTTAAATGTTCATCACTGTCTATTTTATATTTAATATATCTGGTTAGTGCGGTTACCGTTAAGTATTTGCTTGAATCATTCATATATTCACCTACTTATTATGTAATATGTTATCCATTACCCCGTTTATCATATTTTTTACTTTTTCGTCACTATATTGTTTAGCTAACTCAACTGCTTCGTTGATTGCTACTATATCAGGAGTTTGAGTATATAGAAGTTCAAAAATTCCCATTCTAAGTATTGCTTGATCTGTATAACCTAACCTATCTATAGTCCAATCATTCATATTTTCGTTTGCTATTTTATCTATTTCATCTTTATAAGTAATTACTCCATAAACTGTTTCTTTGACAAATTCATTATCTATTTCTAATACTTCTTTAAAGATATCATCTAATTTATAATCTATTTTATTTTTTTCATAAATACTTATTTGATAAAGTATTGTCATTATTTTTACTCGAAGTTCACTTCTATTTAATTGTTCCATTCTATCACCTAGATAATTTTATCATATTTTTTTATAAATGTCTTAAAAATAAAATAAAAAGTTAAATTACTTTAACTTTAAATTTAATATCTTTCTTAATTGCTCAACTGTATCAAATTTTCCATCTTTACATGATGCTTGTAATTTTCTAAACATTAATACAATTTTTGTTACAACAGCAACGAAACTTGCAATTATAAATATTGCTCCATATATTTTAATATCTATACTCATTAGGTATGTTCCAAATAACAAAAATATAAATCCAATTAATATAGTTGCTATTAAAATTGTTTTATCTCTTGATGTACTTTCTAAATATGTTATTTTTTGTTTTAAATATTCAATTTGTTCTTGTTTAGATATATTCATATCTTCCATAGTTCCAATAATATTATTATATATTATTTCGTTCTTGTTTTTTTCTGTTCCATTAAAATTAACTTTTACATCCATAACCAAATACCCTCCATATTAAGTATATATAAATTTAAATTTAAAATCAAGTAAAAAAATATATTATTGATTAATATATTTTTCTCCATTGCCTAAATATAATCTATATAAAATATCTACTTGTAGGTAAATAAACATTATTAAGCCAAATATCCATCCTATTATAGGAATTATAAGACATATTATCCAAGTATAAGGTGAAAGGTATATTTCTTTTCCTGATACTTCTAATTTATAAGCTGTTTTACATATTATTTCTAAATAAAATATACAAACCATTGCTATAAATGGGATTACAAAAGGTATTCCAAGTACCCAATAATACCATTTTGAATACCAAGAATCTTTTTTATATACATCTAAAAGTGCGCCTAACACAATTACATTACTACCATTTGAAAAAATAGCAAGTAAAAGCCATATCCACCAGTTTTCTTTTTTTAATATTTTCATTATTTTTCACCAGTTTTCTTTAATATTTTTTCTATATTTTGTTTTACTTCTTCTATATTAATATCTAATAAAAGCTTATGATTTTCCATTAATATATTTCCATTTATTATAGTTGTTTCTATATTATTTATTGATACATTATGTACTATATCAAATATTAAATTTACAGTTGGATATATTTCTATATTGTTCATATCAAGAATTATAATATCAGCTTTTTTACCTATTTCAATACTACCTACTATATTATCTACATTAAGGGCTTTTGCACCATTAATTGTTGCCATTTTTATAACCTCATATGCATCTAATGCTTTTGCATTTTGATTAAATCCTTTTTGAAGAAGATCAACATATCCAATGTGGTTGAACATATTAAGATTGTTACCACTTCCTTGCCCATCTGTTCCAAGAGAAACATTAATGTTATTATCTATTAGTTTGCTTACTGGAGCAACTCCACAACCTAAATTTAGATTACTTATTGGATTATGACTTATTGATACATTTTTGTTTTTTAAAAGTAAAATATCATTATCAGTAATATATGTACCATGCGCAATTACTAATTTGTTATTTAAATATCCAAGTTTATTTAATAATTCTATTGGTGTCATATTATATTTTTCTTTTATTGTATTCATTTCTTCTAGATTTTCACTACTATGTATATGTATTAATAAGTTGTTTTTATCAGCTATTTTTTTTAGTTTTTCTAAATAGTTATATGAGCATGTATACATGGAATGTGGCGCAACACTAAATGTTATTAATGGATTTGTATCTTTATATTTATTATACATTTCTAGAAATTCTTCAATTTTTCTATCACCAAACTCATCTGGATCATTTAAACATCTAGTGTATACACATCTAATTTTAGATTCAATAATTGCTTTTATTCCCTCATCAACACCAAAATACATATCATTACACATAGTAGTACCTGTTTTAATCATTTCAATACAAGAAATTAAATTTGAATAATATATATCTTTAGATGTTAATTTGTCTTCAATAGGCCAAATTTTATCATTTAACCAACTCATCAATGGAAGACCATCACTAGTACCTCTAAAAATAGACATTCCTAAGTGTGTATGCGTATTTATAAGACCCGGCATTATTACTTTATTTTCTGCATTAATTAGTTTGTCATATGGTCCATTATAATTACCTAGAAATTTTATTTCATCGTTTTCTATTAAAATATCCATTTTTTTTATTTCATCATTTTTATTTACTGTAACAACTAAACCATTTTTAATTAATATTTTCATATATATCTCCTATTTTATTTTTTCTTTTAATTTATATAATATATTTAAAGCTTCAAGTGGTGTTATTTCAAGTGGATTAATTGATTTTACGTATTTTTCAATTTCACTTTCTTTTGGGATTAATTCTTCTATAGGAAGTGATTCTTGAATTTTTATATCTCTTTTCATTTCTTTATTTTCATATACATTTAGTATTTGATTTGCTCTATTAATTAATACTGATGGAAGATTTGCAAGTTTAGCAACATGTATACCATAACTTTTATCAATGCTACCATTTTTAATTTTGTGTAAGAACGTTATATTACCATTTTCTTCATGTGCACTAACATGAACATTTTTTAATGTTTTTAATGTGTTTTCAAGATCAGTAAGTTCATGATAATGGGTTGAAAATAATGTTTTAGCTTTTATATTATCATGTATATATTCAATTATAGCTTGCGCTAAAGCCATTCCATCAAATGTTGCTGTTCCTCTACCAAGTTCATCAAATAATATTAAACTTTTATTAGTAGCGTTTGAAATAGCATTATTTGCTTCTAACATTTCTACCATAAATGTTGATTCACCACTTACTAAATCATCACTAGCACCTATTCTTGTATATATTGCATCAAAAATAGGTATTTTAGCGCTTTTAGCAGGCACAAAGCAACCTATTTGAGTCATTATAGCTATTATAGCCATTTGTCTCATATAAGTAGATTTACCAGCCATATTTGGACCAGTTATTAATAATATATTTGTGTTTTTATCCATTATTATGTCATTTTCAACATATTCTTTTCCTTCAAGTACTTTTTCTACAACAGGGTGTCTTCCATCTATTATTTCTATTTCCTGTTCTGTTATTGTTGGTCTTACATAGTTATTTTCTTCAGTTACTGTAGCAAATGATTGCAAAACATCGATTTCACTTATAACTTTAGATATGTTTTGAAGTTTAGGAATATATTCTTTGACTTTATTTTTAATTAAATTAAATAATTCATATTCCAAATCAATTATTTTTTCTTCTGCATTTAATATAAGTGATTCTTTTTCTTTTAAAATTGGACTTATATATCTTTCACAGTTACTTAATGTTTGTCTTCTTTCATATCCGTACTCTTCTTTTATTAAATTTGTGTTTCCTTTACTAATTTCTATATAGTAACCAAACACTCTATTATAGCCTACTTTTAAATTTTTTATTCCTGTTCTTTCTTTTTCTTCTATTTCAAAACGCGCAACAAAATCTTTGCCACCTTTTCTTAGATTTTTTAATTCATCTAGATCTTTATCATATCCTTCTTTTATTAAATATCCTTCTTTTAATGATACAGGAGGATTTTCATATATACTTTTTTCAAGTAAGTCATATAATTCATCTAATGTATCTATTGTCTTATCATAATTTATTTTTTCTAATATTTCTTTTATGTATGGTAAAAATTTAAGTGAATTTTTAAGTTGTAATAAATCTCTAGCATTTGCAGAACCAAACGCAATTCTACCACTTAATCTTTCTAAATCATATACCTCAAATAAATATTTTTCTAGATCACTTTTAATTATAAACTCTTTTAATAATGTTTCTACATAATCATATCTTCTATTTATTTCTTTTGAATCTATCAATGGATTTTCTATGAAGTTTTTAAGCATTCTTGAACCCATCGCTGTTTTTGTTTTATCAAGTAACCATATTAATGAATAATTTCTTTGTTTTAAACGTAATGTTTCAGTTAATTCTAAATTTCTTTTTGTATGTATATCCATTTTTAAGAAATTTTTATTTTCTTTTATTGTTGCATGTTGTAGATGCGAAAGGTTCCTTTTTTGTGTATTTGATATATATGTAAGTAGGTGTTTTAGTGTTTCTATGTATCTTATATCTTCTATATCTTTATAGACATATTCATACTCTGTATTACTTTCATCGTTTGATATAGTAGTAGTTATTTTAAATTGGTTTTCTAGTATAGAAGTTATAGATATGTCTACTTTATCAGTTACAATTACTTCTTTTATTCCTATACTAACAATTTCACTTACTAATTTAGTATTATTATGTTCTATTAAAAATACGTTTACTTCACCTGTTGATATATCAATATAACTAACTCCATATACATGATTAAAATCAACTATATTACCAATATAATTGTTTTCATATTCTTTTAGAGATTCGTTGTCCATTATAGTTCCTTTACTAACTATTTGTACTATATCTCTTTTTACTATTCCTTTTGCCTTTTTAGGATCTTCTAATTGTTCACAAATTCCTACTTTGTAGCCCTTTTCTACTAATTTGTCTATATATAATTTTGCAGCATGATATGGTATTCCACACATTGGAATTCTTTCTTCTAATCCTGCATTTTTACTTGTAAGTGTTAGTTCTAATTCTCTTGAAATGTTTACTGCGTCTTCAAAAAACATTTCATAAAAATCTCCTAACCTAAAAAATATTATTACATCTGGATTTGATTTTTTTACATCAATATATTGCTTTATTCCAGGTGAAACTTTTGCTATATCTACTTCTGATAGTTTCATTTTATCACCAAACTAATTATACCATAAATTATTTTAATTATCATTATTATTTTACCTATATATTTAAAGTAAGTATTGAAAATTTTTGATTATTTTTATATACTATCTATTGGAGGTAGGATATGAAAAATTCTTATAATATGGCCCAATCAATGATGGATGGTGGTCTTATATCAATTATTACTAATAAAAAAACTAAACCAACTAAAAGATATGGAATTTTTATTGGTTGTATATTATTTTATTTAGTATTAATTGGGTTATGCCTTTTTAATGGTATAGGTAATTTTAATAAAAATATGTTCTTGTTTTTTCTACTAAATATAATTGGAATATTATTAATTGTTGATTTATTAAGATTGGTATTTTATGTTGGAAAAAATATGAAATAAAAACTCTATTTGATGAAACATCTTATAGAGTTTTTATTTTTTTAATTCTTCTATTACATTATCTAGTGTTATTGCCTTAATTATTTTTATATTATAGTTGTTTTCTTTAACTAATTTCATAACTTCTTCGTAGTTTTCACCATCCGGAACTATAAATATATCAGCTTTGTTTTTTACAGCACCTTTTAATTTGTATTTTACTCCACCAATGCTTCCAACTTTACCATCGCTATCGATAGTACCTGTTCCAACAATTTTCCTGTTTCTTGCAATATCTTCATTTGTTAAATAATCATATATGGCAAGTGAAAGCATAAGTCCACCAGATGGTCCTGTTTCTGATTTATCAAAATTAAATTGTATGTTAGGATCTGTATTTAAATCATATAATTCTGATATTAATATTCCAATAACTATTCTATTATTTAGTTTTTTCATTTTAGCTGTTCTGATATATTCTTGTTGGTTATCTATAACAGTTATTTTTATTTCATCATTTTCTTTATAGTTAGATAAGATATTATATAATTGTTCTTTATTAAATATTAGGGTGTTATCGATTTTTATTATTTGATCACCTATTTTTAAATCAGTTGTATTTTTATCTTCTATATGTGTAACATATATTTTATTATTTATTATATTAACTGTTTTTCCTGCTTTTTTAAAAGCTACAAGTGTTGCATTATTAATTGATTCTTTTAATAATAAATCATTTCTATATAAGGCTTCTTCTACTGTTTCATTATCATATTTAATTTCATCTAATTTAACTATATCATAATCTTTATTTATGAGTGCATATAAATATACCGGAATAGTTGCTTTTAGTTCTGAAACGTAAGCTAAATTTATACTACCATTAATTTCATTCGAATTTTCTATTTTTATTTTATCATTAACATTTATAAGTCCCCCTGGTGCATCGATATAATATGGTAATTTAAAAAAGGTTAAAAAGAAAAGTAAAAATATTGTTATTAAAAATTTTATATTATGTTTTATAAATAGTTTTATTTTTTCATATATTTTATTAATCATAGTTTTTTCCTTTCTAATTAATTTTATAAAATGGTAGGTGTATTTATGAAGAAAAAATTTAGGTATATTGTAATAGTTATTTTATTTTTTTTTGTTATTTATATACTAACACATTCTAGAAGCGTTGTTGAAACAATGAAATTTTCTATGGATTTGTGGAAGAACAATGTGTTTCCTACTTTATTTCCTTTTTTCATTATTTCTGATTTATTAATTAATTATGGTTTTGTTGAAATAGCAAGTAAATTATTTACACCTTTAATGAAATTTTTTAAAATAAAAAAAGAATGTGCATGTATTTTTGTTTTAAGTTTGTTTTCGGGTTTTCCAAGTAATTCTAAATATGCTAAAGAACTGTTTGATAAAAATATAATTGATGAGTATGATGTTACTAAAATATTATTGTTTACTCATTTTTCTAATCCTTTATTTATATTAGGTACAATAGGAATATTTTTAAATCAAAAACTTGCATTTTTAATATTAATAAGTCATTATCTTGGTAATTTTATTATAGGAATAATTTTTAGGAATTATCATCCTAGTTATAGTGACTTTAATATAAAAATTCAAAGTAATATATCTAACAATTTTATTGAAACTTTAACTAGTTCTTTATTTAAAACTATAGATACATTACTTTTGCTTCTTGGAATTATATCGACTTTTTTAATAATAACATGTATGATTAGTGATATTTTAAATATTAATCAAAACTTACAATATTTTATAAATGGAATTATTGAAATGACGCAAGGAATAAAATATATATGTAGCTCAAACATTGATATTAACTTAAAAGCAATAGTTTCAACCTTTTTTATATCTTTTGGTGGCATATGTATTCATGCACAAGTAAAAAGTGTTTTAAAAGGTGTGAATATGAAATATAAAATTTATTTGCTTGCAAGAATATTACACGCTTTTATATCTTCTACTATTTTATTTTTATTAATTAGTTTTTAGTTTTTTAATTAAATTTTTTTCAACTGTAATAACTGGTCTTATTCCAGATGCCCCTGCATATGAGATTGCCCCATTTCCAAGAGTTTGATCAGAATCATCAGGAGAATTTCTAATGCCATCAACATCATATGCCCCATTATATTTAGAATTTTCATTTTTTATTTGTGTTGATGTCCAGTAACCATATGGAGCTCTACTTTCACCATTTGTACAATATTTACCTAAATTTTCTACTAACCAAAAATAATTAGTTATTTCAGAATTAGCTATTTGCCATCCGTCAGATGAGCTATATGAATTACCACTACCGTTTAAATTGAACCAAGAAATAGCAGAATCCAGATCTATCGAGTTTTTTATTTGGTTAATAAATACTTTGTTAGAATTCCATTTAATTGTATCTTCTCTATCTGCTCCTACTATATGTGCAATTTCGTCTGCAGATATTAATCTTGCAGGAACTATCCAATTTGAAATATCTTCTTTTAATTTTTTTGTTATTGTTATTGGCCCTTTACTACTATCGCCTAGTTGAAAATTTTTCCAGTTTTCTTCAGTACCACCTGCTGCTATATAATCTTCTTTTGAAAGCCAAGCATATGTAGCCGTTGTATTATGATCTAATATCATTGTGTAATTTTTTGAATCTTCTTCATATACATACCATTTCATACATCCTGACTTAGTTCCAGTAGTACTTGTAACATTTTTTGAATCACAATAATTTGTCAAATTTGTTGGGTCTAAGTATACTATTGCTTTATATGTATCATTTTGATTTGCTAAAACCTTTGTTGGTCCAACACAACTCCCCTTTTCATCTAATGAATAAAAATAAGTATTAGAATCATATCTGACTTTAACTGTTTTTTCGTTTATTTTTTCACCATTATATTTAATTTTAGAAACAAGTAAATTTTCATCAATTAGTTTTTGTATATCTATACAATATACTACTCCATTTTTTATATGAAAATCATTTTCATTTTGTGTGATATAATCTTTAGCTGCTACTTCAATTAATTTCATTGATGCAGCATTTTCTCTTTCTTTACTATTTTGTATTATATTTACAGTTGTAATTATAACAAGTGAAACAATTATTGATAAAAGTAATATTGTACAAATTAGTTCAATTAGTGTAAATCCATTTTTTTTATTCATTTTTTCACCCCATTAAAATATCAGCAATCAAATTTCTTATGTTTGAAATAGTATCTACAATATAATAAAATTTATCTTTAAAAAAGTTAGTTTTTGTTTTTTTATTATCTATATATATTATAAATTCTTCATCTTTTATTTCGGCTTTTACATCTTTAGAATACCTTTTATATTTTTTTACTAATTCTTCTAGATCGTTATCTTTTATACTTCCATATATATATAACATGTTTTTGTTTATATATACACTATTACTTAAAAATGATTTCATATTTGGTTTTATTTCAAATATGTTACATATAATAAAATCTACATTTTTTCTTTTAAATACTTTTCTAAGTTTTTTAACTTTAATTATTTTAGAATTCTTGGTTGTAGAATTATCACAATACATTTTTTTTGACTTACGCTTACAATTAGATAATGAATTACAAATTGTTATTCTTTCATTTTTATCGATTATATCATATATTTTTGAATCATCTACACCAATTAATAATACATTTCCGTTTGCACATTTAGCAATATTATATAAATCTTGTTTCATTTATATCATTCCTTTATAATATCATTTATAATATAACTTGCACATAATAAACCACAAGTTGCAGGTACAAAAGAAGTTGATCCAATTTTTTCTTTTACTTTTATAGGAATTTCATCACTATATACCACTGGTATTTTAGCATTTATTTTTTCATCTTTTACCATTTTTCTAATTATTTTAGCGATAGGATCATAATTTGTTTTTCTTACATCTACTATTTTTAGTTTTGATGGATTTAATTTATTTCCAACACCCATTGAAGAAATAAATTTAATTTTATTTTTAATACATGTTTTTATTATTTCTTTTTTAGTAGATACAGTGTCACATGCGTCAATAACATAGTCAATTTTTTCTTTAAATAATTCATCTATATTTGTTTTATCTATAAATTTTGTAATACATTTAACTTCAATAAATTTATTAATAGACTGTATTCTTTTTTTTAATTCTTCGGTTTTAAATTTTCCAATATTTTCATAATTAGTCATTAATTGTCTATTTAAATTAGTTATGTCTATTTTATCGTTATCTACAAGTATTATTTTTTTTATTCCAGATCTTATTAAAGCTTCTGTTGCGTAACTTCCTACTCCGCCTAGTCCTATAATAAGCACAGTTGCATTTTGGATTTTATCTATGTTGTTTTTGCCTATTAATAATTCTAATCTTTCAAATTGATTCATCTTATCACCATCTTATTTTTTACAACATAAGTATAACATGAATGATAATTTTAAGCAATAAAAAAGCCCAAGGATATAAGTGTCTCAAACGACAAACCCTGGCTCCCAGGTGGGCATCACATTATATGTTTTAGGATTCCTAATAAAAGGCTTTCAACACCGCATATAAATTAGATTCCCGTATCGTTTATTTTGTAGGTTTTTCTTTATAAACACTTTGTTATCTTTGGACAATTTTATTGTATCATATTTATGAAGTTCAGTCTATAACTTATTGATTATTTTTTTAAATTATCAAATAAATATGTATAGTATTTTTTTTCTTGAATCAAATTTGATATATTAAAATATGTATTAATTTTTGCATTTATACTTGATATATCTAATTTACTTAGACCATTTCCAACAAATTTTTTACTAGTTGCATCATATGTTCCTTTTTCATTTACCCAGCTATAGTCAGCTAAAGCAACTATTCCACCTTCTTTTGAAAATGCATCTGTTCCTATAAATAGTCTTGAGTCAAATTCAATTCCAAATAAATTTAAAAGGGTTGGTAATATATCAATATTTGATATAAATTTATCATTTTGAACATCACGTTTTTGTGCATCCCATATTATTAAATTTTGATGATGTACTAAGAATTTATTGCTTCTATCTTCAGTGTCAATTTCGTTTAATTCATTATTTTCAAAATAATATGGATAGTGGTCTGGTGTGATGACAATAACAGTATCATCTAATTTTCCAGCTTTTTCCAATGAATTAATTAAATACTCTAATGCTTTATCTAATTCTTTGTTTGCTGCTATATAGGTTTTTAATTGATCAGAATATTCTAAGTTAGAAACTTCTTCATAATTCTTTTGAGCTATTGAATTATCATTATAATTATAGTTACCATGTCCACTTACAGTAACATAATAAGTAAAAAATTTATCTTCATTTATATAGGTATCAATAGTATTTTGGATCATTTCTAGATCGCTACCTCTAAAGTTATCGCATGTACTTACTGTTCCAGACTGACAAAAACCTATATTATCGTAATTATCATTTTGAAAATACTTTTCTCTATCATAAAAATCCCCTGTATAATCATGATAAGCAAATGTTTTATATCCTAAATTTTTAAGACTATTATTTAATCGATATGGGTTATAATTTCCAATTGTATAAGATAATTGATCACTTCTTGCGGTTTTTGCGGCTATTAAGCTCCATTCTGTCATGTATTCGCCAGCGCCTGTGCTTCCTGGAAATAAAGGTGTATAATAATTATTGAATTGCATTCCCTCAGTTTTTAATTTGTATAATGTAGGTGTTAAATCGGAAGAAATTATACTTTTATCTAATGATTCAGCTAAAATAAATATCAAATTTTTATTTTTATATATTCCTGTATATTCATTTTGCTCTGTTGGTTGTCTATTTTTAAAGAAATTATTTAGTGTTATGATATTTTCATCTGTGGTTTTTTCATTTAATTTATCAAAATCAATTTCTGTTATATTGTATGTTTTATCATCTTTTAATACAGTTGATTGTTCTTTTAATGTTATTGTTTCATTAAAGCTTGCAATTGTTCTATATAGTTCTACTCTTACATTTGTTGTTAAACCTAAGTTATTTGTAAGTAAAATGGGTTGATTTACTTTAAAGTATAAATTATAGTTTGAGTATATATCGTCTTTTTTTATATTAATAGAAAGTAAACTTATTATATAAAAACCTATTATAAAATATAATGACCAAAATGTATTATTTTTTTTATCAATTTCATAGTTTAATTTTTTATTAAATATTATTAAAAATACTAGTGGTATTATTAGTAATAGTATTATATACCAATTTATAATGATAGTATCTACAACTTTGTCTAGTACTACTAATACTTGATTAACAAGATTTATTGAACTAAAGCCATATATTGCTTTAAATAAGTTATAATATATAAATTGTGAAGCGAATAAAATCGTTAAAAAAATTATAAAAATAAATACAATTATTTTGTTTATTTTTTTATTAAATAAAGTAGATAATAAATATATAAGTAAACAAATTGGTAATGTAAACAATATTATATTTACTGTGTTTATAAATGTAATTTCTTTAAAACAGGATATATGAAAAACAAATTCAAAATATAAAGTTGAAATGATTATATATAATAATAAATTATGTCTATTTAAGTATAAAATAATTTTCTCTTTTAAACGCATACTACACTTCCTAATACATGCTTAATTCTATCAAAATATTATTTTTTTTTCAAGATGTAATATTTTAAAAAAAACTCAAGGAGATTGTAAATATCCCTTGAGTTAATACGCAAATTGGTGACCTGTACGAGATTCGAACTCATGAATGTTGCCTTGAGAGGGCAATGTGTTAAGCCACTTCACCAACAGGCCAATTACTATGTACTTTTTTAGTACATTATAATTGTAACATTTTTTTTATTATGGAACAAGTACTTTGTTTAAATAATTTAATTAAAAGCAAGTTCAATGTCAATATCATCATCTAAAATAAAAAATATTAATATTATCAAATTTTGATATCCTCTTTTGCCTTTTTAAATCATTATATAAAATAAATTATTTTTCTTTGTAATTTGAATAATAACTTAAAATAATTATTCCAATATATATAATTTATATTAAATTTTAAATTATTTTTTTATTATTTCTCTATATATGATAAAAAGACCTAATAATATTAATGTTAAAGGTATCAATAATTTTATTATTAAGCTAAGATTTATTATATTTAAACAAATTAGTAATAAGAAGAATCCTACTATAATTCCTATAATATCAAATTTAATTCTTTTTTTATTAAACAAGTCTATTATGCATGGTATTATTATAAAAAATGTCCAAAAACCATTAAAAAATATATTAATATTTATTATATTAAATGAATTTAGTCCAACCACTATACCTAAGATAATTAGTAAAGTTGCCCATAGTATTTTACTTATTTTATTCATAAATATCCCTCCATCTTTATTATAAGATTTTTTTATACAAAAGTATATAAAAATTGGAACTATTGTCCCAATTTCTTTATTAATTCTTTATACCTATTTTCTACTCTATCTTTACCAAATAATTTCATTATCTCATATAAGTCTGGTGTATTTGACTTGCTAGTTAAGGCAACACGTAATACAGTAGCTATATCTGCTACGTTTCCTTTAAAGTTCTCTGGATTTTTTTTGTATTCTTTCATATTGCTTGCATATCCTAGTTCTTCAGCTAGTTTTTTAACATTATTAAACCATTCTTCTTGTGATTCATCAGTATAATAGTTTTCAATATATTTATTAAGAATTTCAGTGATTTCTTTTTTATCTGTTATTTTTTGCCATTCATATTCACTGATTTTTTCATTATAGATATCATCATACATATACCATATTAAATCTTCTATATCTGAATAATGTGCGATATCTTTTCTAGGTTTTACTTTTTCTCTTTCAATGTTAAGTATTCCTTTATAATATTCTTTGTCTTTTTCTATTATTTTTACTAGATTTTCATTGTATTTTTTAGCCCAACTGTATGATTGCTCAAACAATTCTTCAGCACTCATTTTAGAAATTATTTCTTTTGATATATTATTTAATTTATCTAGATCATATAATGCACCTGAAGATGACATTTTTTGAGGATTGAATTTGAAATCTAAATATGACTTATCTGGGTTTTCAGTATGCCATATTTCATAATTTGAGTTAATAATTGTCATTAATGATTCTATAACTGCAAGTGTTGGATAACCTAATTCATCATAATAACTCATTGAGGCTTCAGGATCTTTTCTTTTAGATATTTTTCTAATACTTTCTCCATCTTTTTTTATTATTAATGGTGTATGAATATAATTTGGTGGTGTAAAGCCAAATGCTTCAAACATTTGAATATGTTTAGGAACAGATGGTAGCCATTCTTCTCCTCTTACTACATGTGTTGTATGCATTAAATGATCATCGACAACATGGGCAAAATGGTAAGTAGGAAGCAAATTATCACTTTTCATTATTACATCATCTATATCATTTTCATTTAGATGTAGTCTACCTTTTACTAAATCATTAAAAATAATTTTATTTTCAAAATTTCCATTTGATCTAAATCTTATTACATACGGTTCTTTATTTTTAATTTTATTTATAGCTTCTTCTACACTTAGCGTATTACAACGAGCATATCTTCCATAATATCCAGGTCTCATTTTTCTTTCTTCTTGTGTATGTCTCATTTCATCTATTTCGTCTTTTGTACAAAAGCATGGATAAGCTCTTCCAATTTCAATTAAATGTTTTATAAATGCATGATATATTTCTTTTCTTTCGCTTTGTATGTATGGACCATAATTTCCCTTTGTTTCACCACTATATTCATATTCATCAGGTACAATATTGTAATGATTCAAAGTTGAAGTTATTAATTCAACTGCTTTTTCTACTTCTCTTTTTTGATCAGTATCTTCATTTCTTAAATAAAACACACCATCTGTATTATTAGCAATAGTAAAATCTATTAATGCTTGAAAAAAACCACCTAAATGCATATAACCAGTTGGAGAAGGTGCAAATCTTGTTACACATGCACCTTCTTTTAAATTTCTTTCAGGATATTCCTTTTCATAGTCTTCAACAGTTTTTGTAATATTAGGAAATATTAAATTAGCTAAATCTTTATTTGTCATACTTTTCTCCTCTATCTATATAAAATAAATTTATTAAACATATTGGTTGCCCTAGTTAGATTCGAACTAACGCATCTCGGAGTCAGAGTCCGATGCCTTACCGCTTGGCCATAGGGCAATTTAACAAATATATTTTATCACAAATTATATTAAAGTTAAAGAAAAAACAAACATTTAGTTTGTTATTCAGTTCTAAGTGCGTCAACTGGATCTTTTTTAGCAGCTATTTTTGCAGGTATAAAGCCACCTATAACAGTAAGTAACACACTTATCATTATAAGAATTATTGCATGTACTGGATTAAGTTTTGCAACGTTTTTCAATTCAGTTAAATTTTGTATAATTGAATTAGCCGGTATAATAAGTAATCTTGATATAAGTATACCAAGTAATCCAGAACATAAACCTATTATAAACGTTTCAGCATTAAAAACTCTTTTTATATCTTTTTTTCTAGCTCCTAGTGATCTTAAAATTCCAATTTCTTTTGTTCTTTCAAGCACACTTATATATGTTATAATTCCTATCATAATTGATGAAACAACTAGTGAAATTGAAGAGAATGCTATTAAAACAACTGTAATAGCGTCCATAATATTATTTGTAAGTGATGAAATCATCGATGCCATATCTGTATATTCAATTTTGTTTTCTTCTCCTAAATCTTTATTATACTCATCTAAATAATCCGTAATTTTTTCTTTTGTTTCAAAGTTTTTAGGGTATATATAAATTGCACTTGGAATACTTTCAGCACCTAAATATGAGAGTACATAATCTTTTGTGTTATAACTATTACTATTTTCATCAAATGGTTGACCAGACAAAACATTTATATTTGATGTTTCTTGAGCTTTTACAATTTTAGAATCTTTGTTTTTGCTTATTATTAAGTCTACAAGTGAATTTGTATAACCTATTCCACTACCACTTGTCATAGATTCTTTTTCTTCTTTTCCTCTTATTATTGCTTGAACTTTTAAAGTTATACTGTTTTTGCTATTGTAAAGAGTTTCATAATTAGTGTTAGGTATAAAAATTCCGTTAAATTCACTATAATATTCATCATTTATTACAACTTTCAATTTTTTGTTTAATATTTCATCAAATGTTACTTTATCTTCTTCATTAAAACCAAGTTGTTTTAATGTTGACATATATACTTGGTTTTTGCTATCAACTTGCAATATCAAACCTGGTTTTGAATCATCTATTTCTCCATATAATATATCATAATTATTCTCTATGACTTCTAAATTATTTTTACTCTTTGAATTTGTTGGTAGTAATGTCCATGGTTGAGTATTCATATTTGTTGTATCTACTAATTTATATGTATTGTTATTTTTACTTATAATATTAAATCCTATGCTTTTTTGATATGATATGCCTGCTATATTATTTACATCTATATTATCTATGTATTCTATATATTTTTTAGTAATTACATTTTTGTGGGTTAGTGTTTCACTTATATCTTGTTGTGAATATACTATTTTTTCATCTGTATATTTTTCTAAATTTTCATTAGAACCTTTTAACTGAGATATCATATTATCATCCATTGTCATTGCTTGTGTTGATACGATAATTGGTGCTTGAGATAATGTATCTTTTTCAAATTCATCGATTTTTATTTGAAAACCATTTGATAAAGCTAATATTAATGAAATTCCAATTATACCAATAGAAGATGCAAATGCTGTAAGTGCAGTTCTTCCTTTTTTTGTTTTAATGTTATTAAATGAAAGATTTAATGCAGTTAAATAATTCATTGTAGTTTTTTTTATTTTATAGTTATTTAAGTCATCTTCTTTATTTTTTACTGGATTTGAATCATTAATTACTTCTCCATCTTTCATTTCTATTATTCTATTTGCATATGCAGTTGCAAGTTCTGGATTGTGAGTTACCATTATTACTAATTTATCTTTAGCAATTTCTTTTATCAAATTCATTATTTGAATACTTGTATTAGAATCTAAAGCGCCTGTTGGTTCATCCGCGAGTATTATATCTGGGTTATTAGCAAGTGCACGTGCGATTGCAACACGTTGCATTTGGCCTCCAGATAATTGATTTGGTTTTTTATTATAATGATCTTTTAATCCTACTTTTTTTAAAACTTCTATTGCTTTTTTTCTTCTTTTTTTAGGTGACACTCCACTAAGTGTCATTCCCATTTCTACGTTATCTAAAATACTTATATGACTTATTAAATTATAGGATTGAAATATAAATCCAATTGTATTATTTCTATAGCTATCCCAATCTGTGTCTTTAAATTTTTTTGTTGATTTTGAATTTATTATCAAATCACCACTTGTATATTTATCTAATCCCCCTATTATATTAAGCAAAGTTGTTTTTCCACTACCTGAGGGACCTAAAATACTTACAAATTCATTTTTTCTAAATTCTAGATTTATTCCTTTTAATGCACTTTGTTTAAAATCTCCAGTTGAATATATTTTTTTTATATTTTTTAATTCTAACATATTGCCTCCTTTATAAGTATATATAATTATATATCTTAATATTATTGATAGTCAAACAACAAATTTCAAATTTTATTTATAATTTATAAAATTAAATTAAATATTTACATATATAAAGCTAAGTTTTAAAGTAATTATTATTAAATAGTATCTAATTAAATTTGTATTATTTAATTTTTTTATTGCCTTGTGATATAATATCTTTATAGGAGAAGAAATATGAAATATGAAATGAAATTACAGCCTAAGTATTATAATTTTATACTTAATGGCACAAAAAGAATCGAAATTAGACTTTTTGATGAAAAAAGACAACAAATAAAAATTGGAGATACTATTAAATTTCTAAAAGAACCTAACTTAAATGAATCGTTTAATGCTAAAATTATTGGTTTATTAAGATACAATACTTTTGAGGACATGTTTAGAGATTTTGATATTTCTGTTTTATCCGATAAATCTATGACAAAGGAAGAATTAATTAGTACCCTTGAACAATTCTATACTAAAGAAAAACAAAAACAGTATGGAGTTTTAGGAATAAGAATTGAGTTAATATAAAAGTTGGCAATGGATTGTATTTCATTTCCTTTTTTATTAAAATTTAGTATAAAATCCCATTTTCTTAGATAAATAGAATACTCTATTAAATAATAGAAAAAGTAGCAATAATTTTTTGCTACTTTAATAGATTAATCAATTTTTTTCAACGATTTTACAGCCGGTCTTGGATTAAAATTACTAATTTCTACTTTATTAAACAAATCAATTTCTAAAAAAGATTCTATTCTATCCAATTCACTTATTGGAAGTGAATCTATCAAATTAAATTTAATTAATTCTATTAATTGGTTGTAATATGATTCTATACTTTGTTGTCCTTTATTTAATTCTTTTTCTTTTAATAATTCTTCTAGTTCTTTTAGTTTTTCTTTCTTTTTAGAAATATCTTTAGTATCAATTTTATTAAATTCTTTATTTACTAAGTCAATTCTATAATCTATAGTTGATTTAGTAGAAGTATCATAATTTAATATTTCATCTATAGCTTTTGAATTACCATTTAAAAGTTGATTTATTAATTCGACTAAATATGGTGGCTTATATTCGTCGTAACTATATAGATAAATATCTCTTGTTTCTTCAAAATAGTTTTTTTCTTTTCCAGTATAAGTATGTATATAATTTTTAATAATTTTACCAGTGAATCTTGGTAAATGATCGCTTTCATACTCTTCATGTTTTATAAAACTGCAATTATTTATAATTTTTTCTTTTAAAGTTTCAACTTCTTCTTTGTTAAAATCAATTTGATATTTTTCAATTACTTCGTCATTTTTTCTAAAATAAAGCATATTCAAGCCCTCCATTATTAGATATTATATCATAGTTATTTGCCTTTGTGTATTATTAAATTTTTTAAATAAAACTACTTTCAATTTAATTTGAGAGTAGTTTTTATATTATCCAATCTCGAAAAATTCGAGTTTAGTATCAATCTGGTAGCGACGGGGAGATTCGAACTCTCGACCTGCCGGGTATGAACCGGGTGCTCTAGCCAGCTGAGCTACGTCGCCATTTGTAACAAAATAATAATAACATATTTAATAACATTTGACAATACTAAATTTAAAAAAAATAAAGGCATATGTAAAATATGCCTATCTATATATAAAACGCTAATAGCGATTAGCGTGCTATTAAATATGATTTTAAATATTATTTTTTATGCACTACTTTTAATATATACAAGTTAGTTTTATTTTATGCATTTTTTATTAATCTTTAATAATATATTCTTATCTTTTAATAATGTATAATTAATTAAACTACGTTATTAAGATTTATTATATTTTTTTATATCTAATGAATTAATATAATCATTAAATTCTTTAAAACTCAAACCTGGTTTAACATCAAAATATTCTGTTACTGGTCTTGATACTCCACCCGACATTTCAATATAAATTTTGTTTATTTCTTCAATTGCATTATTTTCATCTGTAAAATCATATATTCCTTTTCTTTCACTATTAGGATGTTCTATTTGATGTACACCAGTTTCATTATAATATAAAATAAAACAGTGTAAATGTTCCTCTTGATCATCATTAATTTTCCCAGACTCGTAAACTCTTGTACAAAACATTTTGTTTTTAATATTTAAATTATTTAAAAGTTCATGCATCAATAATACTTGTTCTATACAGGTCCCAATTTTATATTCTAATATTTGTTCAATACTCAATGTTCTATAATTTTTTCTAAACCCTTTTAAACTATTTATATGTTTTTCTCCATTTAAACCTATATACCCATATTCTATATTATCCATGTAATTTAAAATATCACTTGGTGTTTTTATATTTATCATATTAATCACATCCAATACATATTGTATCATATTAATTCGTATTCCCTAGCAATTATTCTATTATCTGAACAATATTTTATGACATACTCATTATCTTGTTTACAAATAATAATACCTACTGTGCTATTTTCTTCAATAGTTTTAACATTTTTATCAATGTAATTCATATAAGTCATAATTTGGCCTGTGTGTTCTTTCTTTAACTCAGTAGCTTTTAATTCTATTACTACATAACACTTGTATTTTATATTATATAAAAGTAAATCTATATAGTTATATCTACCATTAATTTTGATTTTATATTCACTTTTTATAAAAGTAAAACCTATTCCTAATTCTTCTAAAAATGATGAAATGTCTTCTAAGATTAGTTTTTGTAATACTTTTTCTGAAAATATATCATACTTATTGTTATTTTTAATCATAATTGGGCTCTTTACAAAATCAATAATATTAGACTCATTCTGAATCATTAATCTATTTTTAGTATGTTCTGGTAATCTTTCATATTCATTAGCTTTTATTCTTTCTCTTAATTATCTAATTGATAAATTACTTGATTCAGCTATCTTAGCATAATAGTGAAATTTATTTTCCTCAAACCAAAGAATTTCTCAATAATGACTCCAACTTAATTTGGCAGACATTGTCTGCCATTTTTGAAATACTTTATAAAATTGTCTCATATTTCTCAAATTTCTTTGACTGTATCCTGAACCTAATTCTTCAGTTAATCTTATTGAATACTCTTTAATAATATTTTCTCCATATTTATTTCCTGCATCTAATAATAATTTACCAACATTATAATAAGTATTTAAATTCCTTTTATTAATCGAGTAACTTTTAACTTTCCTATTTATCTCATTATTTATTAATTCATTTTTTATCTTATTATAATAATTCATATTATTCCTTTCTATTGCGTACAAGTTTCAATTTTTAATTTGTTATTTTTAATTTTAAACATAATACTACCAACTTGATCCGTCCTATAAATTTTAGAGTATTTTAAAGTATTTAATACTTCTTTATTTGGATGACCATATCTATTGTTTTTTCCAACACTAATTATTGAGTACTTTGGATTTGCTTCATTTATAAAAGACTTACTACTGCTTGTCTTACTTCCATAATGCCCTACTTTAAGTACATCTATATCACTTATATTATATTTATCTAAAATATCTTTTTCTTTCTCTATTCCAGAATCTCCCATAAACATGAACTTATAACCATATAATTCTGTATATATAACATTTGAGTTATCATTTTCATTATCATATTCTTTTGTATTTAAAAAATATAATTTGTTGTTATCGATATTTAGTTCTTTAATACACGAATAATATTCTATTTCCTTTTTATCTAATACTTTAATTAAATCTTTTTCTAAATCGTTATAAGAACCACAATTAAGAATAACTTTGTCTACTTTAAAATTATTAACAAAATTTATTGCCTCGCCCATGTGATCAAAGTCTCCATGTAGTGACATATGTTTATGCATACGAATTTAATCAAATATAATATTATATAAAAGAGACTTATTTCTAAGCCTCAATTTACTAATACTATTTTCTTATTAATCTATTAACTTTCTCTTTTGCTTTTTCAGGAGATTCAAAAACCATTGTTTCAAAATATTCAGATTGTAAATCATAAAAATATCTTTGTTTATTTGCAACGTTTTGTGGAAATATTATTTTATGAGTAGACTCAAATTCGTCAGCTTTTGTATATGGAATTTGAACAGTTTCATAATATTTAGCTTCTAAGTTTTGATATAGAACATAATTTGCTTTATGGTCATTCCTACTTACTAAAATATCACAAGAGCCATGAACAATGTCAATTTCATTATTATACTTATACGTTCCTATATATACATACATTTCCTCATCAGGAGTTATTGTTGTATTACTTACTGCAATATCAATAATTTTTTTGTTAGTAAATTTTTCAATTCCAGTATTTCTTCCTGTTGTTTTTTCTTTGAATAAATTTAATAAATTTAAATATTTTTTAATTTCATCTGTTTCTTCTAATTTTTTTATTTCTTCTTGAATCTCTAATACTTCATTTCTTTTTTTTATTAATTGTTCTACTTTTTCTTTTAATTCTTTTAACTCTTCAATTTTCATATAACACCATCCAGTATCTATATTATATCATACTAATTCATATTCTCTAACAGCAATTCTCTCATCTGAGCAATATTCTATTACAAATCTATTTTCTCTTTTACATATTAATATTCCTATTGTATTATTGTTACTTATTTCTTTTATATGTTTATCTATGTAGTTCATGTATTTTTGAACTTGTGATATATATTCAACTTTAAATTCTGTTACTTTTAATTCGGTTACTACATAACAATTAAATTTTACATTAAATAATAACAAATCTATATAATGATTTCTATCACCTATTTTAATTTTATATTCACTACCCATAAAAGCAAATGAATTACCGAGTTCTTTCATAAATGATTCTATATCTTCTAATATTAAATTATGTAACGCTTTTTCAGTGGCTATATCAATATTATTCTTATTTCTAATTAATATGGGATTGGGGACTAAATCTGTTGTTTCAATTTCATCATCAAGTATTAATTTGTTTTTAGTTTCAATGGGTAATCTTTCATATTCATTAGATTTAATCTTAAATTCTAATTCTCTAACTGATAAATTTTTATTTATTGTATCTTTAATATAATAATTCATAGAATCAGTTTCTAAACTGAATAATAATCTTAAATGACTCCATGTCAATTGTGTCCACACTGTGGACACTTTTTCATTACTAAATATATTGTATAATTGTTTCATTCTAAATAATGTTCTTCTATTATATTTTTTACCAACTTCAACAACTAATTTTTGAGAGTATTCATCTATAACATTATCTCCATATTTTCCTCCAGCCTCAGTTAATAATCTCCCTATTTCAAAATATGTAATAACTTTATGTCTTTCTTTCGAATAGTCCTTTACATTTGAATAAACTTCATTATCTATTAACTTATTTTTTATCTCGTTGTAATAGTTCATATCTTACTCCTTTCTAAATTTTTCGACAATGTCGAAAATTTTTACGGACTGCATGTTTCTATTTCTAATTTATCATTTTTTATCTTAAACATAATACTTCCATCTTGATCTGTTCTATATATTTTAGAGTTTTCTAGATTATTTAATACTTCTTTATTCGGATGCCCATATATATTATTCTTGCCAACACTAATAATCCCATATTTAGGATTTATTTCATCAATAAATTCTTTACTACTACTTGTTTTACTTCCATGATGTCCTACTTTTAATACATCAACGTTAGATAGATTATATTTATCTAATATATCCTTTTCTTTATCTACTCCTGCATCTCCCATAAACATGAACTTATAACCATTAAGCTCTGTATAAATAACATTTGAATTATCATTTTCATTGTCATATTTTTTCGTTTGAAGAAAATATAACTTGTTATTATCAATATTTAATTCTTTAACACATGAATAATATTTTATCTTCTTTTGATTTAATACTTTAATTAATTCTTTTTCTAAGTCATTAAACTCTCCACAATTAAATACTACTTGTTCTACTTTAAAGCCATTAACTAAATTGACCGCCTCTCCCATGTGATCATAATCTCCATGAGTTAAAACTAAATAATTAATTTTTTTTATTCCAATTGACTTTAAATATGGAATTATTGTTGATGTTGATATTTCATAATTAGTTTTAGTAAAATTAACTATCCCCCCTGTATCTATAAGAATATTACTTTTATTATTAGGAAAAGCAATCATCAAAGAATCGCCTTGACCTACATCAAGCATAGTAACAATTAGATTTTTATTAAAATAATTAATATTTGAATAAATTAGAATTAAAGTTATAATTGGTAAAACATAGATATATTTTTTTACTAAAACTTTATTTAAACATATTAATGTTAATAAATAATATATGACAATCATTATTAAATTCATTTTTCCAATTATTATATTTATACTTAAAGTATTATTTATATAAATAGAAATATTTTCCATAAATTTAACAATTATATAAAATGTATTATCTAAAAAAGGAAATATCAAACTTATCAATGAAAATGGAAAAATAATTATAGAAATAAATGGTACAAATATAAGATTTAATAATGGACTAATTAAGTTGATTTCAAAAAAATTATTAATAACTATTGGTAAACTTATAAAAAAAGATATTAATGATGTCATTAATAATTTTGAAAAATAGTTTTTAAAATTATTAATTTTCTTAGAAAATAATATAAGTATTATTGAAATTATAAAAGTAAATTTAAATCCTATACTATATATATAAAATGGATTATACATTAACAAAATTAACAATATTAACATTATTATTTCTATAGTTTTTAAATTGAATTTAAATTTTTTATTTATATAAATTAATAAAAACAATAAAAATGCTCTTAATATTGATGATGAAAAATTTGTTATAAAAGTATAAAACAATAAAATAAAAATTGTTATTATATAACTTATATCATGATTTTTTGTTATTTTTTTTAATAAATACATAAGTAGTGTTGATATTAATGTAATGTGCATTCCTGATACAGCAAATAAATGACTTATTCCATTATTCTGAAAACTTTCTTTGGTATCTTGTTCTAATAAGCTTGTATTTCCTAATATAAATGTATATAAATAATCTTTGGTTTTAAAATTATTTATATAATTTATTAATAAATTTTTTGCTTTAAAAAATATATTATCAGTATCTTTTATATATGTTATCTTATTTGCAGTTAATACAAAATATATTTTTTCACTTAATAAATAATTTTTATAATTAAATAAATTAAAATTTGTATTTTTTTTAGGATAATCTAACTTTCCTTCAACTTTGATAATACTTCCTATTTTTAGGTTAGAATAATTTTCATTTTTTTTTATATAATAATTTATTAATATTTTTTCATCTGTATTTAATTTTATAGTTATTTTTTCATTTTTTATTTTAACGTCTAATATTTCTCCTATAAATTCATTTTTATTAGGAAGAGGTTTTGTTTTAAATGTTAAAAATTTAACTATAATTAATGTTATACTAATACATAAAAATAATATTTTAAGTAGTAATAAGATCTTTAATTTTTTCAAATAATGAGTCACCTATTCCACTTACATTTTTAATATCTTCTATTGTTTTAAAGTTACCATTATTATTTCTATAATTAATTATATCTTTTGCTTTTGATAACCCTATGCCTGGTAGAGAATCTAATTCACTATCTGTTGCAGTATTAATCGAAATTTTTTTATTTTCGGTTTTTGTTTCAGTTATATTAACATCATTATTTATGCAAGCATCATTAATTTTATCTTCACAATTGCATTCTGTTTCAATGTATTTAATTATTGTTTCTTTATTATCAAGCTTTTTTATTTCATTTTTATTATATACTTTAATTACCATTTCATCTTTTACTATTTTACTTAAATTTATCAAACTAGTATCTGCTTCTTTTAATAGCCCACCTGCTATATTTATTACATCAATTACTCTATCATTTTCTTTCATTTGATAAACTCCTGGATTTTTAACACTTCCTTTAATATCTACTTTTATTGTAACATTTTGATCATTCTCTTTAGTTTCTATTTCTTCAGCGTATACAAATTCATTTTTAGTGTTTTTAGAAAATAAGCCTATAAATAATATCATAATTAAGATTATAAATATAAATAATGAAATAAAAATATGTTTATACTTTACTAATTTCTCTATCATAATTATCACCTCCTACTTATATTTACAATATTAATTTTTAAATTCCTTTTAAAATGAAAAAAAATATCAAATTTTGATATTTTATACTTTAATTAATTTTCTTCTTGTTTCTATATTAACTCTTTGAACTATTGATAAAGAAATAATTAATGATAGTGTAAACGAACCACCATAGCTTAAAAATGGTAATGGGACACCTGTTAGTGGTATTAGTGCAAATAAGCCACCTAAATTAACAAGCATATGCATAAATATGTATGTAGCAACACCTAAGCATATATATTTTCCTCTTATTGTAGATGCATTAGCTGAAATTTTAAGTATTTTATATACAACATAAAACATAACTATTAATATAAGTGTTCCTTTTAAAAATCCTTGTTCCTCAGCTATTATTGAGAAAACCATATCTGTATGAGGTTCTGGTATATAAGAATATTTTTGTTTGCTATTTCCAATTCCATTACCAAGTAAACCACCGTTATTAATAGCAATAAATCCATTACATATTTGATATCCACCTGTTTCATAATTGCTACATGGATTAAAATAATTAAAACGTGCCATTTGTGCCTCTGATAGAACATGTCCCGTTACTGATTTCATAATTAAGATTGCAAATAAAAATAGTACTGCTAATAGGCCAATTACTTTTATTTTTTCTTGTTTTAGTATTGGACTTGCAAAAAACATTACAAAAAATATTGCTACTATTATAAGCATTGTACCTAAATCTTTTTGTAAAAATATTATTGCAGGTATCATTAATCCTACAAAAAGTATCAATCCTATAACATTATAATGTTTAAGATTTTTATTTCTTAAAAATTTATAATATTTATCAAATATAAGTGCTAAGCATACAATAATGATTGGTTTTGCAAATTCACTTGGTTGAAATGTAAATTCCATTATACTAATCCAGTTTTTCGCACCTCTATTTAATGATCCATAAAGAAGTAAGTATACAAGTAGTGTTCCTATTCCAAGAAAACAAAGAGTAAAAATTTGTTTATATTTTTTTGTATTGGTTCTTAAAATAAAAAGACAAGCAATAAATCCAGCACCTAATATTATTAGTTGCTTTGAAAAATAATAAAATATAGAAACTCCATATCTTTCTACAGCTTCACTACTAGATGCAGTTACTATATTAAACAAACCAAATATAAATAATCCAATGGTTGAAAATAATAATGGTTTATCCATATCTTTGTAGATTCCACTAATACCTTTCATTTATAATCACCTACTATAGATATAATATCACATTTTTTATTTTATTCAAATATAACATATGTATAAAAAAATAAAAAATAGACATTTTATATAACAATTTTTTATTAATATTAATAAACTATATTAGAGAATGGAGGTATTAATATGTATTATTATGGTGGATACCAAGGATATGGTTGCGGCCAACCATGTGGCGGTTATTCAGGCGGTGGATATGGAACAGGATATGGAGCAGCAATTATATTAGTTTTATTTATATTATTAGTTATAGTAATTGGTGCTCGTGCTTTTAATCCTGGACCTAATCGTTAATAAAAAAGCTTCGATTATTTCGAAGTTTCTTTTATTTTATATAATTTTATGATACAATATCTTCTGGAGTTGGTTCTATGTTTAAAAAATTAAATATTTTAGATGAAAAAGAAAAAATTTTACGTGAAACTGCTAAAGAAGTTAATTTTCCTTTAACTAAAGAAGATAAAAAACTGATACAAAATTCTATTGATCAATTAACATATAGTCAAATCGAAGAATATGAAAAAAAATATGATTTAAGACCAGGTATGGGGCTTGCTTTCCCACAACTTGGATTAAGCAAAAGAATCATAATAATCGTACATGAATATGAAGACGGTAAATTTGATAATTATGTTGTTATTAATCCTAAAATAGTAAGTAATTCTGAAGAGATTATTGCAGCAGAAGCTGGTGAAGGATGTTTAAGTGTTAATAGAGATGTAGAAGGACATGTTCCTAGATTCGCAAGAGTAACAGTTGAAGGTTATGATGAGAATGGAAACAAAATTAGAATTAGAGCAAGGGAAGAATTATCAATAGCATTTCAACACGAAATAGATCACTTAAATGGTATATTATTCTTTGATAGAATTAATAAGAAAAAACCATTTTATTCTGAAAATGAAATAAGATTAATATAAAAACAGTTTAGTTATTTTGTTCTAAACTGTTTTTCTTTGAATAAATACAACCACAATAATTTTGTCTATATAAATTATACATTTTTGATAGCTCTATACTACGTTTATATCCTTCTTTCTTTTTGAAATCAGAATATAAATATTTAACTTTATATTTTTCTTCAAGTTCTTTTCCTATTTCATTTAATACTTGAGAATTTTTATATGGACTAACTGTTAGAGTAGTCCCAAAAAAATCATAGTTATTATTTTTAGCAAATTGTACTGTTTTTTCTAATCTTAATTTATAACATTTGTGGCACCTACTACCACCCTCTTTTTCATTTTCCATTCCTTTTATTAGATTTTCATAAACCTCATTATCGTATTTACAATCTATAATGTTAATTGGATTAATAGATGGCAGTTCATTTATTAATCTGATTTGTTCATTAAGTCTTTTTTTATATTCATTATAAGGGAAAATATTAGGATTATAATAAAGGATAGTAATTTTAAAATACTTACTTAAATATTCTAGTACATAACTACTGCAGGGAGCACAGCAACTATGAAGAAGCAACGTTGGTGTTTTATCTTCAATGTTGTCTATAATGCTTTCAAGCACTAATTGATAATTAGTTTTCATTATGGATTTAATCTAGTTGGTCCTCTATAAATTAATGTTGCTTCTCTTATATTGTCTATTTCAAATATTTGCATAAGTATTCTACCCATACCAACACCAAACCCTCCATGAGGTGGGCAACCATATTTAAAGAAATCTAAATAAAATTGTAATAAACTAGGTTCTATTCCTTTTTCAATAATTTGTTTCTTTAAAATATCATATCTATGTTCTCTTTGCGCTCCACTTGTAATTTCAAGTCCTTTAAATAGTAAATCGTATGTTTGAGTTTCTCCTTTTTCATCTTTCATTACATAAAATGATCTTGCACTGTAAGGAAAGTTTGTAATAAATACAAAATCACTATTATATTTTTCTTTAGCATATTTGCAAATTAATTCTTCTTCTTTTCTTTCTAAATCGTCTGTTTTTTCAGATACAAAATTATATTTTTCTTTAATTATTTTTTTTGCATCCTCAAATTTTATTTTAGGGAATTCTATACTTACATCTGAAACTTCAACATTGAAATATTTTTTTATTTCTTCTCCATATTTTTCTTTTAATTTTGAAATGAAATATTTTATCCAATTTTCTTCTTCCTTCATTACATCTTCTACAGAGTTTATCCATGATATTTCAACATCTATCATCTCGATTTCTGTTGCATGATAACTTGTATGAGAATTTTCTGCTCTAAATACTGGACCTATTTCAAATATTTTGTCAAATCCTGATGCCATTGTCATTTGTTTATAAAATTGTGGAGATTGCGATAAACATGCTTGTTGACCGAAATAATCTAATTTAAACATTTCTGCTCCACTTTCTGCACTACTCGCGCTTATTTTAGGAGTATGGATTTCAGTATAATCATTATTATACCAGTATTCTCTCATCATTTGTTCTATATATGATTGGCACTTAAATAATAATTGATTTTCCACTCTTCTTAAATCTAAATATCTATAATCAAGTCTTGTTTCTCTTAATGTATTATCTTTGTTTTTTAAATCAATTGGTAATTCAACATCGGATGTACTTGTTACTTCTATTTTGCTTGGAATTATTTCTAATCCATTTAATTTTACTTTTTCATTTTTTACAACTTTACCAGTCACTTTTATTGTACTTTCAAGTGGTAATGTGTCAATTATTTTAACCAATTCTTTATTATTTTCATCTTCTTTTTCGATTGTTATTTGTACTTTATCAAATTTATCTCTTAATATTACAAATTGTACATATTGTAAATTTCTTATATTATCTACAAATCCTTGTATTACTATTTCTTTATTTTCTTGATCGATTAATTCTTTTATCTTCATATTTTATCCTTTCTTACTTATATGACGTGTATATACTGCATCACTTGCATTACTGTAAACATTATAATTATAATCAAACATGTTTTTTTGTTCTTCTGTTATATATTCTAAATTACAATCTAAAAGTGAATATATTGAGTTTATTTGTTCTTTTGTTATACTTACACCATAATATGATGGATTTGGTATATCAAGTATTGGGTTTGGTGAATAAAATCTATGAGCATATCTTACAAACCCATATTTATGTATAAGTAAATTTAATGAATCAAAGCAATTTGTTTTTGTAACATCGTTAGTAAAAGATTTTATATATTGTTCTGCCCATTCATAATGTGTATAATTAGAATTATTCTTAATATTTTTTACTTTGTAATATTCACCATCAGGGCCTATAAAAAGTTCAAATCCTTTTACCTGTTCGGGCTTATTAAAGTCGAGTACTGCTTCCATTTTATATATTCCTATCTAAATATTCCACTAACTTATCAAATTCTATTTTTTCTTCTGTTTTTTCATGATTATTTTTTATAGTTGCTACATTTGTTTTAATTTCTTCTTCACCTATTATTATTACAAATTTTGAATTTAATCTATCTGCTTGTTTAAAATTTGATTTGATATTTCTATTTAAGTAATCCATGTCTACTTTAAAACCATTCATTCTTAAATTATTTGTTACATTTAATGACTTTTGTTTTTCATTTTCACTCATTGGTATAATATAAACATCAATACCATCATCCTCTATTACATTTATATTTTCATAATCAAGAGCTGTTAAAAGTCTTTCAAATCCAAGCGCGAATCCAATACCAGCAGTACTTGGTCCACCTATTGTTTCAACTAAATTATTATATCTTCCACCAGCACACAATACATTTTGACTTCCAAAACCTTCTACATTAGCTTCAACTTCAAATACAGTATTTGTATAATAATCTAAACCTCTAACTATTTTTGGATTTACAACGTATTCAATATCCAAGGCTTCTAGGTATTTTTTTACATTTTCAAAATGTTTTTTGCTTACCTCATTTAAATAATCTAAAATACTTGGTGCATTTTTTAATATTTCTGTTTCTTTATCTACTTTACAATCTAATATTCTAAGGGGATTTTTTAAAAATCTAGTTTTACAATCTTCACATAATGTATTTATATGAGGTTTAAAATATTCTATAAGTGCATCTCTATAGTTTTTTCTTGATTCTGCATCACCAAGTGAATTAATATTTACCTTAATTCCTTTTAAACCTAGAAGTTTATAAAAATTAACAGGTATACTTATTATTTCTGCATCAATCATTGGGTCATTTGTTCCAAATACTTCTACACCAAATTGATAAAATTCTCTATATCTACCTGATTGTGGTCTTTCGTATCTATACATTGGACCATAATACCAAGTTTTGATTGGTTGTTCTGTTCTTGCATACATTTTATTTTCTATGAAACTTCTTACAACACCTGCAGTTCCTTCTGGTCTAAGTGTAATATTTCTATTTCCTCTATCTGTAAAATCATATGTTTCTTTTGAAACAATATCAGATGTTTCACCTACTCCCCTATGAAATAGGTCACTTGCTTCAAATAATGGTGTTCTTACATATTCATAGTTATATTTTTCCATAAGTGCTTTTAACAAATTTTCTAAATAAACTATTTTTTTTCCAGTATTGCCATATACGTCATATGTACCTTTTTGTTTTTGTATCATTTTATCACTCCTTTATATAAAAAAAGTCCTTAAAATATAAGGACGAATTATCGCGGTGCCACCTTAATTCATGTATAAACATGCTCTTAATTCCTTATAACGTAGGAAAACGATTATTTATTGATTTTAACGTCTTCATTATAAAATATTTAATGTTTTCACCAACCACATTTTCTCTAAAAAATATTTTTATAATTACTAATTAAAAAATAATTTATAGGTAGATTATACCTTTTTTTTCTTTATTAGTCAATAGTTTCTATATGAGTTAAAATCCAACTATAATCTGATTGATTATATATGTTTCTACAAAAAGGGCATACACCAGAAGTATTTACACTTATACTAGCACCACAATTGGGGCATTTTTTAATTATTGATGCAATTTTAAAATTTCTTATTTTTTCAAGAGTCAAAAAGTTTGTTTTTTCAACTCTTGATTTATTATTCCCACTTACTAATTTGTTTGTAGTTTTATCTACTATATAATCCATGTAACGAGAAATTAATTTTACTTTTATAATAAATTTTTCTTCTGAAATTTTTATATCTACAATATCCGTAGATTTTACATTTAATTCATCGTACATTTGTCTTAGGTTTTTACTATTTAATTCTTCTAATTTTTTTTCATATTCCTCGTAAACGTCTTTACTTATAAAGTGAGCTACTCTTTTTAGGTTTGAAGTCATATATGACATATGTAACATAACAAACATGTTATCTATTTGAGTTTTAAATGCACTTTCTGTAAATGTTGGATCTAAATTAATTAATTCGTTCATATTTCCTCCTATAATTGTCTTTGATTAAGTGATTGTTTTTTAGATAATACCCATTTTGAAGTATTTCTTGTTATGATAGCACGGCAATATTCACATGTTGTAGAATTATCATCATTAATTTCTGCTCCACAGTTTGGACATTTATTTACTTTTTCTCCTACTGATTTTATGTAAGTAAGTTCATATGTAATTTCAATTTTATTTTTATCATTTCCTCTTACAACTTTATTTTGACTATCAACTATATAATCATAGCAATTAACAGTCATTATTACTGTAGCTGTTTCAATATTGTTTTCTATTTTTAAATTAGTTAAAGAAGCAGTTACTAAATTTATTTCTTTCATAATGTTTTTTTCATTTTTTACTCTTAATGTATCTAATTGCATTGAATACATATTATATAACTCATCTGTTGTAAGTGTTCTAATTTTTCCATCATCTAAATTCATCCAAGCTTCTTGTACATCTTTATATATATTAAATGCTTCATTTTTAAATTCATATAAGTTTAAGTTAGGATCTATTTTACTTATTAAATCTAAATCCATATCTTTTGATTTTATAATTTGTTTTTTTTCTGTCTTTCGTTTACTTATTTCATTTTCAATTACAAATACTACAATAAATAGTACTACTACAATCATAAGCGATGTTAAAGAAGCAGGTTTTCCTGAACCACTTGAGGAATCACTTGAATCCCAACTTGAAGAACTATCCCAACTATCAGAAGAACCACCCCAACTGCTTCCACCTGAATCATAACTACTATCAAATCCAGAATCTGCATCTACTTTAGTTATTTTTATTGTATTTGCTCCAACAACAAGGGTTAGAAATAATATTAAATATATTGTTACTTTTTTTAATTTATTCATTTAAAAAACTTCTTTCTTTTATTTATTATTTAAATTTTTGTAAACTGTATTAACATTACATAAAAGCATAGCAACTGTCATTGGACCAACACCACCAGGTACTGGTGTTATTAAGCTTACTTTGTTTTTTACATTTTCATAGTCTACATCGCCATACAATTTTCCATCAATCCTATTTATGCCGACATCAATAACTACACTATCTTTTTTTACCATATCTTCTGTTATTAAATGTTTTTTACCAACAGCGACTACAAGTATATCTGCATTTTTTGTAAATTCTTTCAAATTGTTTGTTTTTGAATGACAAACAGTTACTGTTGCATCATTGTTTAGAAATAAACTTATTAGAGGTTTTCCTACTAGTTTACTTCTTCCTACTATAACTACATTTTTCCCAGGTATAGATACATCTGATTCTTCTAATAATTTGATTATTCCTTGAGGGGTACAAGAAACTAGACATTTTTTATTATTTATAAGTTTTCCAACATTTATATCAGTTAATCCATCTACATCTTTATTTCTTGATATATAGTTGATTAGTTTTTCTTCATTAAATTTTTCTGGAATTGGTAATTGTAATAATATTCCATGAACATATTCATCATTATTTAATTCTATTATTTTGTTTATTATTTCTATTTCTCTTGAGTCTTCATCAAATTTTATATGTTTTAAATATATTCCAACTTCGCTACATGCTTTTTGTTTTGCACTAATGTATACATTACTGGCTTCATCATTACCAATTTGGATAACAGCTAAGCAAGGTTTTATCATATATGTTTTTATTTCTGCTTTTAATTCTTCTTTTATTTTTGTGCTAATTATTTTACCATCTATATTACTCATTATATCCCTCAATTTCTAATGGAAATTTTTTTATAAGATTTAATATTTGTTCTTTTAAATCATTCATTATTTTTTCATTATTATAGTTTTTTAGTGCGGAAACTATTATATTTCCGATTTCTATAAATTCTTGTTCTTTTAATCCTCTTGTTGTCATTGCTGGGCTTCCTATTCTAATACCACTTGTGACAAAAGGTGATTCTGTTTCATTTGGTATAGTGTTTTTATTTACTGTTATATTTATGCTTTCTAAAATTTTTTCTGCTTCGGCACCAGTTAATCCTATAGATTTAACATCTACTAATATTAAATGATTATCCGTGCCGCCTGATACAATTCTTATATTATTCTCAATTAAAACGTTACACAAAGCTTTTATGTTTTTTAATACTTGTTCTTGATATAATTTGAATTTTGGATTTAGAGCTTCATAAAAGCATTGTGCTTTAGCTCCTATTACATGCATTAACGGCCCACCTTGTATCCCAGGGAATATTGTTTTATTAATTCTTTTAATTATTTCTTCATTATTAGTAAGTATTAATCCACCTCTTGGGCCCCTTAATGTTTTATGCGTAGTAGATGTAACTACATCAGCATAGTATAGTGGATTTTCATGAAGTGAAGTTGCAACTAATCCAGCAATGTGTGCCATATCTACCATTAAAATTGCCCCGCACTTATCACAAATTTCTCTAAATTTTTTAAAATCTATTTTTCTTGAATATGCACTAGCACCTGCAACAATCATTTTAGGTTGTTCTTTTAGTGCTTTTCTTTCTAGTTCTTCATAATCTATAAGTTCTGTTTCTTTGTTTACCTCATATGATACAAAATCATAGTCAATACCACTGAAATTTATACTATGTCCATGAGTTAGATGCCCTCCATGAGATAAATTCATTCCCATCACCTTATCATGTGGTTTTAAAAGGGCTCTATATACTGCCATATTTGCGCTACTACCACTATGTGGTTGAACGTTCGCATATTTGCAATCAAATAGAAGGCATGCATATTTAATTGCAAGTTTTTCTATATCATCAATGTATTTACAACCACCATAATATCTTTTTCCTGGGTATCCTTCTGCATATTTATTTGTTAAAATACTACCCTGAATTTTTAAAATATCATTGGAAACAAAATTTTCTGATGCAATCAACTCTATATTTTCATTTTGCCTCTTATATTCGTTAATAATGGCTTGTTTAATATTATTATCCATAGTCTATCACCAATATCATTATACTATAAATATAAACAAAAAAAACATATTAAATATGTTTTTTACATTAATATACATTAATTTGAAGTATTTTCACTACAATTATTATTTTCTGTAGAACATGCAGAAGAGCTATCTTCTTGTTTTTCAGTTGTGCTTTGTTTTTCATCTTTCAAAGTTTGTTCATTTTTTATTTCTTCTGTGTCTATTTCTGTTTTTGCTTCAGTATTTTGATTTTTTTCTGTAGTTACACTAGTTTTGGTTTCATTTGTTTTAGCTGTTTCTTGTTTGGTTGTTTCTTGTTTAATTGTTGAAGTTGTTGTTTTTGTTGAAACGGTAGCAGCATTTCCATTATCTTCTTTATAAGAACTTTCTAAACTTTCTCCTGAAAATAAAGCATTAATTTTTTGTTTTGCATTATCAATTGTAGATTGTGTTGGAATCATTACATATAGTTTTTGGTGTTGATATGAATATGTATATTCACTAGCATTTGTTCCATCTAAAGATATGCTAGTAACATTCCATTTTGCCATATCATCTAATTGCATCTTTATAAGTTCTGTTATTTTACTTTGATCCATATTTGTTATAAATGTATCTTCTAATGAATCTAGTATACTTACATAGTTTGTAATTATTGCTTTTGAACAAATTTTACTTATAAGTGCAGCAATTACAGCTTCCTGATTTTCACCACGGGCTCTATCACCACCTGCTAAAGTTTTTCTAGTTCTTGAAAATTCTAATGCTTGTTCCCCATTCATTTTATTATATCCTTGTTTAAATGTATATTTTTCTCCTGAAAAACTATATTTTGAGTATACATTTACTCCACCTACTGCATCTACCATTTTGATAAGTGAAGTAAAATTTACTTTTACATAATAGTTTATATCTATTCCAAGTAAATTTTGAATTGTCTTTTGTGACTTATCTATGCCATATATTCCTGCATGTGTAAGTTTATCTTTATAACCTGTTGTTCCATCTAATTGTACATAATAATCTCTTGGTATTGTTGTTAACAATACTTGTTTTGTTTTAGGATTAACAGATGCGATTATATTGACATCACTTCTTGATATTGAAGATATCTTCCCATATGTATCCATTCCAGAAATATAAACATTAAAAGGTTCTTCTGAAACATTTACGTCTTTTTCAATATCGTCGTTTTTGTTTTCTATTTTTACCTCAAATGAATAGATTACTTTTGTCTTTTCATCAAATGTAGTATATAAGCTTTTAGTTGCACTTGCCTCACTTACTAATAATTCTTTATATGATTCTTCCATTATTATTGCATCTGTTTTATTATCATAAAGTTCTTGAAGTAATAATTCATAATCATCTTTTTGTGCTTTTGTATAAGTTATTGTTTTATCAAGTGTTTCTAATGCTTTGTCAATATTATATATATCTGTTTTAACATATGAAATTTTTTTTCCTTTAAGTTCGTTTATTTTGTTATAATTTGAATTTTTATTGACAACCACTATATAGTTTTCAGTTTTATAATTTTTTGACATTATTTTATTTAAAAATCCAAAAGTCTTGTTAAAATATATAAACATAACTAAAAATATTAAAGAAAGAATTGTTGAAGCACAACATAATGTAATTCTTGTTTTTTTCTTTTTTTTGTTTAGTTTAAAATTAAACACAATCAAAACTATTGATAAAATAAATATAATGAAAAATAAAATTAAATATTTAAATGGAAAAACATTTATTTTTATTACACTATATATATTTAAGAGTGTTAAAACACCTAAAATGATTGATATTATTATACTATAAGTATTTAATTTATTTATTTTTCTTTTTTTTGTCATATTATCACCTAACGTGTATTATACAATAAAATAAAAAAATAATAAATATTTAACTATAAAATATTTATTATTCGTGTATATTTTTGTATATTTTAATTAACTAACTCATAGTCAACTGAATATGTATTTTCAAGATTTTGATTTATAACTAAACTCAATGACTGTGTTTCGCCCGCTTTTATTGAAGAGTCATACTCAGTTGGTATATATTCAGAATCATTTAATACATTTTTACCTTCTTTATCTTTAAAGTATATATTAAATGTTTTTATGTAAACATCTTTTTCTGAAGTATTTTCTAATTCAATCGTAAAAACGGTTGTTGTATTATTATCAGTTAATTCCATTGAAATATTTTTGATTTTTAATTCTTTAACTTGTTTTTCTTTTAGAATCTCTTCATTAACTTTTGGAGTATTATTTTCATTATTATCTTGTTTTTTTCTGCATCCACAGCCTGTAAATATAAGTAAACTAATTAAAACAAATATTGTGATTTTTTTATTCATTTCTTCCACTTTCCTATTCCTTAAGTGAAGTATATCATTAAATTCTTTATAAATCAAGTTTAAATATTTATCAATTGTATTTTATAAACATATAATGTATAATGAAAATAAGATTATAATTTTTATAGGAGGATAGGAAAGAAAAATTATGATTTAGCGCCAGATCTTTATTTAAGATGACGAGGTTGACAGTTATCGAAAACAATAATAAATTAATTTATTATTTTACTTATATGAGTTTAAATCCTCATTCCCCTAGTTCGGCGGATGCTGTCACGGTTTAATATGATCGTAAGATATATAACAAAATGTAAAATCTTAAATTACAACAAAATATATATCACATATTTTTTTAATAGTGTTTTAAAGGAGAAAATATGTGTGGAATTGTTGGTTATATTGGGAAAAAATATAACGCTTTAAATGTTTTAATAAGTGGTCTTGAAAGACTTGAATATAGAGGTTATGACTCTGCAGGAATTGCTTACATAGAGGGAAAAACTCTAAAAATAGAAAAAGAAAAAGGAAAAATTAGTAATTTAAAATCAGCTATTGATGTAAATATTCCATCTAATTTAGGAATTGGTCATACTAGATGGGCAACTCATGGAATAGCAAGTAAAATTAATAGTCATCCTCATAAGGTTGGAAAAATTACTATAGTTCATAATGGTATTATTGAAAATTATGAAGATTTAAGAAATGAATTAATCAATAATGGTGTCAAATTTAAATCAGAAACAGATAC